>Ga0308156_1001039_pt1 | contig 38227 bp, 30 predicted proteins | sample PhyAR2_FD_201041 | JGI IMG/M metagenome (GOLD analysis project Ga0308156, IMG submission 201041) | Phyllosphere microbial communities from UC Gill Tract Community Farm, Albany, California, United States - DLSL A.R2 | ecosystem: Host-associated > Plants > Phyllosphere > Unclassified | place: USA... | reverse complement strand
ACACAGCGAGGCCACCGCCACGCCCAAGACTCGCCACTGGCCCAATTTGCTCACACCCATATCCGCTTTCAAAAACCCGCCGGCCGCAGCAGGGCTGCGCGGCGCAAAAGGGGGGATTGTGCGAAGGCAGCGTTGCGGGAGGAACTAATTTTTCTGACTTAGCAAACGCGTTTTCTGCATAAGGCCCGGCACGCAGCAGCGCTGGCTACATGCCGTTGGTGCCCAGCAGCGCCCGCCGGTACTGCACCGCCTCGGCCACATGGGCCGGGCTGATGGTCTCCGACTGCGCCAGGTCGGCAATTGAGCGGGCCACGCGCAGGCTGCGGTGGATGCCGCGTGCAGACCAGGCCAGCTGGGCCGCGGCGGTTTGCAGCAGCTGCAGTGCGGCGGGTTCGGCCTGGCAGTGGGCATCGAGCGCCTGGCCTTGCAGCTGCTGGTTGAGCATGCCCTGGCGCCGCAGTGAGCGGGCGCGGGCCGCAGTCACCCGCTCGCGGATGGCGGCGGTCGATTCGCCGGCCGGGGCGGTCAGCAGTTCGTCGGCGGGCAGAGGGCTGACTTCCAGGTGCAGGTCGATGCGGTCGAGCAGGGGGCCGCTGATGCGGGCCTGGTAGCGGCTGACCTGGTCGGGTGAGCAGCGGCAGGCGCGCTGGCGCGAGCCCCGAAAGCCGCAGGGGCAGGGGTTCATCGCGGCGATCAGCTGAAAGCGGGCGGGGAAGGTGGCCTGCTGCGCCGCGCGGGCAATGCTGATCTGGCCGGTCTCCAGCGGCTCGCGCAGTGCTTCGAGCGCGCTGCGGGGGAACTCCGGTAGCTCATCCGTGCTTATAGCCCGCAGAGTATTAGATGGATACCAAATCCTCTATGGTGGAATCTCAACTAACAGTCTTTGCAGTAGATGGACATCATACCTCACAGAAGACTCAGTGTTCTTTAACTAACATCGACTTTTTTCCATCAGCCATCGGTCTTCTCCAAGCCACTTGACTGCTCAGCTGCTATGGGACAGGCGGGCTGGGTCTTTGCGGCTCGAACGTAGATTAGGCTGAAAGTGTGTAGGCAATGATGCGCCTTCCGAGGGCCGCGCGTGGTCTCAGCGTAGTCGGGCAAGTTATAGCGCCTTGACCTAGGGCCGAATTGCAAAAGTAGGTTTGCACAGTGAGTGCTACGTGACCGCTCTCAGAGCTAGGGTCCAGATGAGGACAGTCGTCCTAGTTCGTCATTTGGCTAAAGCAACATCTTCTTTTGAACTGAGTGAAGAAGGAACGTTGAAATCCTGGGAACTCGCCTGAGGCTTGGGATATGCACGTGTCTCCACCAGTTGAGGAAGCTGAGCTACCTTACCCATAGGCTGGATACGAAGAGCTTCCAGCCTCGTCAACAGGTCATTGAGACAAACTTCGCGTGATGCCTTCCACGATGATGCGAAGCAGCGCCAGAACTCCCATCCGGCTCGCTCAAGCACGCGCTGGCGAGCCATATCTGCCGGCCATCTATCAGGACCGTGGAAGGCGTCTCCATCACATTCAATTGCCAATCGTCGGTCATCGGCACCTTCCACCACCATATCGATGCGGTAGGCACCTGCCTGGACCTGAGGCGTTACTCGGTATCCACGTTCGGTCAGTGCCGAAAATACTTGGCGCTCAAAGCCAGACTCACAGAGTTCAATGAGACCTTGTTCGTCTATATCAGGGCTGACCGCTGGGCGCGCGAAATGCTCGAGCAAGCCACGACGCAAGTCAGCCGGAGAAAGCTCAGCAAGTTCCACCGAGTGCACGAGGTACATGCGGTCGCGTGCTCGGCTCGCCGCCACATTGAATCGCTGTTCATACTGGACTCCCGACAAAGCCCTGCAATCGCCTGCGCTGACAACCATCGACAGGAACATGATGTCTCGCTCGCCGCCCTGGAACATCCGAGCATCCCCGCAGTAGAACTCACGGTCAAGCAGTTCTTTCCCATCAATGTGCATGCGGACTAAGGTGTCGATGTGCTTGGCCTGGTCTAAGCCAAGAAGAGAAACGACGCCCAATGTCCGGCCTGCCATTTTTTGGTCCGCAACAATCGCTTTGATTTCTTCAAGAATCGCCTCGGCTTCAAGCTTGTTCAAATCCCGACCATCCCGAACTCCACCACGAACAAAGATGTCCACGAGCGGAGGGTCTAGGCGCTCAGACGCCTTGGGAATACGCAGCGGCTGAATCTGGTTCCCGTAGAAGGCTTGATTGCTGTACGAAATGATGGTCGGAACACAGCGAAAGTGCTCACGTAGCATCACTCGCTGAGAGGCGAAAACTGTCGAGGCGAGGTCGTAAAGCGACTTATCAACCGTGAGCACTGATTCGAAAGGCTGCTCAGTCAAGAAGCGCCGGCGAAGCTCTTGTATTCGAGCTCCTAAGATGAAGCTTCCGTCCGGCGACACCTGCTTGTCGTCACCGACCACCAGAATTTTCTTCGCGCGCAGGATGGCCGGAAGCGCCCAGAGGTTGGATTGACTGGCCTCGTCCACGATAACCAAGTCAAAAGAGCCGAGGTGCGAAGGCAGCGTTTCTGAAATTTTCGCGTGACTCATAATCCAGCACGGCACAGCGCCTTGAGCGTCTTGCATCGCTTTCTGAGCGTCCCTGCGGTGGATTCCTGCGCTAGCACCGGTGCCCTTGCCGAACTTGCGTACAGCGACCTTGTACGCCTCCAGTGCGGACAACACGCGTCCAGAAGCAATGTTCTTTGTCGATAGCCACGCTGACTCCGACACCAGGTTGGTGTAGAGGTGCGAAAGCACGTCTTCTAACTCGCGGCGCTTCTTGCCAAGGACACTTAGCTCTTCAATCTGCGGCAACCCTGCGATGTGGCCAGCGATTCTCTGGTACTGCCATGCACGACTCCAGTTGACTGGCCACTGAGGGTCATCACCGCTTTCGGGAGCAGCCAAAGTCCGAAGCCTGCGAGCCAAATGTGGGGCTCCAGCTTCCTCAACGCGGGCGGTCAAATACTCCACTATTTCGAAGTGCGACTTCAAGGCATGAACACGTTTGAGCTCATCCAGTTCAGCAGCGAACTGTGCAGTGACTGCAGCAACTGACAGGCCGGCATTGCCTAGTCGGTGGGCTTGAAACTCTCGCAATTCAGGTATGCGGTAACCCATGATTGAATGCAGGTGCTCCGCGAAGCGGGTCGCTGCGAGCTTCGCCTTCACCAGCTGCGCTTTGCTTAGGTGGCGAATCAACTGGGTACGGATAGCAAGCAGTTCAGATTCATCGCCCTTAAGCTGAGCCAGAGGTGGTGCAGAAAAAACTTTCTGTGCAAGCTCGACTGTGTGCCGGTCCAACTGGGTCGCAAGTGCATGCACACCGCGAGCAGCAGTGGAGGTCAGAGCAAGCTCGCGCAGTATTTCTACACCACCTTGGAACTTTGGGATGCCCAGCAAGCCAGCTACTTCGTTCCAGCGAGTCGTGAACGTGAGCACTTGGGTGTGCAGCTTTTGGTAGTTCTGGATGTGCTTCCAGTCATCTGCTGTAGAGGGTTCCAAGCCGGATACACGCATTTGGCTCAAAAGAGCTTTGGTATCTCCCGCACCGAATGCAAACAGACCGAACGGCTTACCCGTCTGTGCACCTTTCGCAATTGCCTCTCGAACTTTGAGTTGAGCGAATGCATCAGCAGGAACAACCACGGGACGCTGCAGAAATGCAGAGCGTGCGGCCTCCAGCTTGTCGACGTCACAGAACAAAGCTTCGAGTGCCAGTCTTTCGGTCTCGAATTTTTTCAACGACAGACGCTGGCGGAGAACTGTCCACCATTGGTCTCCGGATTCATTGAGCTCATGGATGACGGAGATGACCTTGTCGAGGTGAGCCTTAAGCTCCATCGCATGCACCATAACCGGTGGTTCGGCGGACTGCAGAGGCATAAGGCTTCCATCGCGCTCAGCGTCATCCAGCTTCTGCGATTCGAGTAGCGCGCCGTGCCACTCTCCGACGTCGGAAGGTTGGGGCAGGCTATCGATAGCAGGTAGAGGCACGCTAAGCAATGCCAGGTCTTCGCCAATCATTCGGCGAGCGTGTCGCAGTTGCGCACCTTCCTCGTCAGTCAAAGGAACTCGGTGAGTGTCGGCCAAAGATAGCTTGTCATCGAACCAGTCGTAGGCCCCAATGCCATCAACCACCATCTCAGCAAGTACCTCTGCACGCTTAGGTACTCCGTCAACTTCAATTTCCGTCAAGTGCTTCATCGCCACTTCATCTTCGGTCGACTTCGATTTGTTCAGCTTGCGCGCGTGTGATTGAGCTACGCAGGTTGGCAATCTTGGTCTCAGTTTGAGCCGGTTGCAGCTGTGTAATTCGGTGCGTGATGCTTTCGATGGACGCCTGGAACTGCCGCATGCCTTCGCGGTCGCCGGCCAGCAGTGACACTGTGAGGGAGCGCACCTCTTCTGGAATCTTGCTTTGAAGGACCGCCAAGGCTGGTTCACCCTTTGAAGTGACCAGTACCTTTCGGCCCGTGGCCAGGTAGTGGCAGATGATGTTGGCGATGGTATGTGTCTTGCCTGTACCTGGAGGCCCTTGCACGACCACACCATTGGTTCGTTCAAGCTGCTCTACCACTGTCACCTGCTCCTGGTTGTACGGGAGTGGAAAATAGAGCTCACGGGCACTCATCGGCGAATGGCCTTCACGCGTCAGACCTGACATGCCGCGGAAGACTACAGGAGTGATGTCTGGTGCATTGTCGCTTGGAGGAGTGACCAGAGCTAAGGTAGCGCTTGGCAATGCATCGCCGCTATTGATGCGGTCCTTGAGGCGATTGATGTCCTCATGCAGGTAGTTGCTGGGCTTGGGGCGACCCAGAAGCACGCATCCCCGAGTGACAACAAAGTCTTCTCCAACAGATGGGATGGCATCTGTGGCATCGAAGCGGCCGCGCTCGCTGAGGTTGCCTGCGACGAACCGCGCGACCGGCTCAAAGGTTGCTGGCTGATAGGGAGAAACGTCGACACTAGAGTCCTCCAGCATCTGACGTGCAGCCTTCTCTGTCTCAGCAGAAAGCGGCACTTGGGTGCTGGCGATGGCATCAAACTCTAGACGTGGAGGAACGTTGCGAGGGCGGACTTCCAAAACCAGGGTTTTGGGGTCCAGGCTGATTTCTACCGCCTGAGTAATCAACGGGTATTGGTAGCTGACTTGGCCATGCTTCTCATGGTGCAACATCCATGATGCCATGGCCATGCCCCACACCAGTTCAATAGGCTTGGCGGTCTCCTCAACCTCCATCTGGGTCTTGCAAGCAAAGAGTTGGCTATACAGCTCGATAGTGCGCAGACGCACGCGCTGCCGTTCAGCCCACTCCATCCATTTGGGCTTGTAGTCAGCTACGAGCGAATCCAACAAAGCATTGAATTCTTCATCAGTCATCCCGAGCTCGGCTGCAGCTGGCTCGAGCATGCGCTCGCGCTGTGCACTCGGGGGCGAGCCATACGGGTCACTGGAAACTGCAATACAAGAGGCTAGTACGGTATCCGGAAGGTCGGGCAGCGGCTCGAGCTCCAGGCGGGGAACTCGCAACCAAATCGGACCGTCCTCGTCGTCAAGATTGAGCTGAACTCCAATGTGCTCAGCGAGTTCCAACTGTGTGCGCCTAAAAATCTTGGAGCTCAGTGCCATGAACCCGCGAGGGTCCACATCCTTATCTTGCTCAATGACGTAGTCGAGAAGTTTTGTGAGCAGTTCGCTCGCCTGTGCATTCAACATTGCCTGTCTGCTCCGGTATCCAGTTATCCCAAGTGCCATTCGATGGACAGCGTTGCAACAAGCACTGTCAAGCGGTTCTCATGCTCGCGGGAGACCACTGATTCTCGGCTATAACGCGAGAGGTGGCTGCGAACATGCGAGTGTTTTGAGACCACTCGTTGTCAACTGAGCTGCGCAATCTATCTGGGTCGGCCTGCCAAAATCCAGCTGTGAGTTTTCTCGCGAGAAATTTTGTAGCGCACGCAGTTGTACAACTCCAGATGGTCAAGCTCAGTTTGCGCGATTGCCCGAATGGCCTCTTCATCCTTCTTCTCTACCAGCGCTTCCGCTATCGCGTCCTCAAGGGACTTGCGGTGGACGACCACCATCTGCATCAGCTCAGTCAGGGACTGACGATAGTTAATGTGAAGGGGGTCGGGTGCATGAACTTGCAGCTTGCCAGCCGAGCATGATGATGCTTGGCGTGGCATGTGAACAGCCAGCGTTCTGGCTCCCTCGCCTCTACTACGCGCTCGTTGACGCGGGGTTGCACGAGTTGTGAAAGTGAGGGGGTTGACAGTCGCGACAGGCGCTACGGTATCTAGCCAAGTCTCGCGACCAAGAGCGCGCACAACACTTAAGAGCGTTTTGACCGTGGTGCCGGCTCCACTTTCAAGGTTACGCAGCGCGCGCACGCTCACCCCAGCTCGAGCTGCGAGAGTCTTCTGCTCGAGGTTCTTGTTCAGACGCAGCAACTTGAGCTTTTCGCCCAGGCTAGCTTCCATCTCTGCTACTGTTGGATTGATTGACATGCCATTCTTCACAATTGCCCCAAACATGCCTGTTAAGTCGGAAAATGTGGGTTAAGCGACCTTATAAGGCATTTTATGAAAAGCCGTCATTTACGGTGCTTTTAACCATATGAAATGTCCAAGCTGAAATCGATGGTTGGAGGCGCAGAAGCTTTACCTTTCATCATTGGTTGAGAGCCGTTTCGCCCCGCGCCGACGAAGAAGCCTGTCGTAATCTCCTCAATCTCCTCACGTTGATAAGAATATGAGGAGATTGATATGGGAGTACACCATCGGAATAAAGACCAAGTCGTTGAGTTTCAAGGGTGAAGTCTTGGCAACAAAGCCAGGCGCTCAAGCACCGGAACAGCGAAAGGTTATGTGTTGACGGTGAAAGTTGAGTGGTTTGATAGTGCTCTTGTCTACTTCCAAAGAGCGAGAAACACCCTTCATTGCACGTCAGCTCTCACAGCACGATGGCAGCTTTCACGCACGAGCCATGTTGCGCCTTGCACGAGAGCAAAAAAAAAGCACCAGAGGAGTGGACCTCTCGTGCTGCTAACTCGCCATGTGGCTAATTTTAAATCATGCTCGACGCGTTCTCAGATACAGCGAAGAGACGCAGCCCTCCAGGTTCAATGTCGCTGAACGGACCAAAGCGGACTTTCACCAAGTTGCAAAACGGGCATTCCTCCAACCCGCTCTAAGCAAAAAACAAGCCTCCCGAAGGTGGCTTGCTCCACTGCATGAAATTGTTTAGTTAGGCCTTAGCAGACCTTCTTCTCCAACCCAGCCCCAGCGCTCCTAGCACGCCAGCAGCCAGGCTCAGCAGCGCCACAGCCCATGCACCAAGGGATGGAACCGGGGTTGCAGCAGTCGAAGGCACGAGAGGCGCCGCCTTCACGGCGATGCTGAAGGACTGCGTTGTGCTGTGCACGGTTGTACCACCGGCTTTAAGGCGGGCAGACTTTAAGGTGCTGTCCACGATGGTGATGCTAAAGCCTTGAGATTCCACCTGGGTGGGTGTTCCGGTGATGGCACCGGTATCAGGGTTGAGCATGAGCCCTGCGGGGAGTTGGCCTGCACTGACGCTAAAGCCATAACCGCCGGCTCCACCTGTGGCGACGATGCTCGCGTTGTATGCGGTACCCACAACCGCATCTGGTAGTGTCTGGTTGGCAGCGGGCACCTTCACATCAGCGAGAACCACGATGATGTTCATTGTCAGCGACGCCATATTGCTCGCGCTGTCCGTCACTAGTACGGTCACCGGGTAGCTGCCTGGTGCAGCAGTGGGGGTGCCGGTAATCGCGCCTGTGCTCGTGTTCAGACTCAGGCCCGCAGGCAGCGCCGGGGGCCAGTGCAAAGGTATTACCTCCCGCACCGCCACTTGCCACTAATGGCAATTCGTATACCTCACCCAGCTGCGCATTGGAAACGCCCAGTACACTCACTGCAATTTGTTACTTGTGTGGAGACTAGGATGGGGTTTCGATTTCGCTACCGCGCCAAGATATTTCCAGGCGTGCACTTGAATCTGTCCAGCAAGGGCATCTCCAGCATCTCGATTGGCGGGCGTGGGGCTACTATGAACGTAGGCAGAGATGGCAGGCAGCGCGTCACCTTGGGTATCCCGGGAACCGGACTCAGCTTCACCCATACTTTCAACCCTAACAAAGTGGCCGGTGGGCAGCGAAGTGCACCCGGGCAAGATTACTCATACCTAGACAACGCGGACTGGAATTCGCTGCTGTCTAGTGTGGAACAGCCTCTGTACGAAGCGCCCACTGGCGCGACAGAGAATGAACTTGTCATTCCACCAGAGGCGGTTTGGTCAGATGCATCATTAGGCGGCATCAAAGCCCTCATCGAGCGCGCCTATGAGCAGCGAAATGAGATGTCGACGGAGGTGGCCGAGATAGAGACCGAGCTGCGCGACGCGCTCGAATCAGAGCGCCGAAATAGCGTCTGGTACCTCAAGTGGTTCAAGAGAAAAGCCATCGAGGAGGCTCAGGCCAAAGCCAGGTCTCTTACTCAAGTGCTGGGCGAGGCCAAAGAACAGCTGGCCGACAGCTATGTGCCTATTGATTGGACTATGGACGCGGACCTGCAGGCCCGCTGGGACTGGTTTCTGCTCTCCATGCGGTCGCTGGCCGACACCAAGAACGCCATACTGCACGCGCATGCTAAGCAAGCGATTGACAGGGTTGTGGAGCGTTCTTGGGCTTCGCAAAACGTCGACTTGGCTCCTGCAAAGCTGATTTTCTCTCGACCTGACTATTTCCCGGCACATTCTGGCTCCAAGGTTCGCGAGGTTCCCTGCTTCGTCTCCGATACAGGGTTTGCGGTTTACTTTTTTCCCTCCTTTGTGCTCGTAGAGCGGCAGGGGACATTTGGGCTTGTCCGGCCAGAGGCCTTGCAGTTGGATGGCTTGCACTTTACACAGCTAATGGACGAGGGCCCTGGCCCCGCAGGCGCAGAGGTGGTCGACCACACCTGGAAGTACGTTAACAAGAATGGTCAGCCGGACCGGCGCTTTTCCAACAACTATCAGATTCCAATTTACGGTCTACAGGTTGTGAAGGTCCGGGCCGATGAAAGCTTCGCCGAGGATTTCTACTTCGCACGAGATGGTGATGAGCTGCTCAAGTGGCGCGCGGTGTCCCAATGGCATGCAGCCAGCCAGCGTGCCGCCTCACAAGGCAATGCGGATGTGCTACCAGGACGTTGGTTCTTCTTCCATAACGACGAGGTAGAAGCACTTCGAGCGGTATCCCTTAACGAAGTTTTCGACAAAGAGCAGTCAGAACCTGGGGTCGGTTTTCTCTTTCGCGATGAGGCCTACTTGGTCGTGATTAGCCGGAACTTATGCCCGGGGGTGAACCTTCGCGTGCCCTACACTTTCGACCTGTACATTGACGGCATTCTGCTGCAGCTGGTTGATGGCCACCCTGAAGACTGCTATTCGCCCGACACCAACCTCTTCAGCTTCTACCTGAGAGATGTCGGCAACAAAATGACTATGGACAGGTTGATGGATGGCGCAAAGACATTCTCTTTTCGCGCATACCAGAACGGGCGCCAAATCACGGCTAGAAGCCGTGAACTTCCCGAAGAGCTCTACACAGCTTTGCGAGACAAATTGCCAACAGAGCGACTTGAGCAGAGCATCGGCGGAGTGATGCTTCCCCTCTAGCTCAGGCAGCTCTCACTAGGATGAGACCCAGGACACAGGACCCAGTTCACTGGAACCGAGCTTTAGATAAGCGCAGTTGACGAGGTCAAGCCCCTTCAACTCTTGCATGGAATAGCGTCGGAAACATCTAACGGTCCACACTGGTAGTGGAATCATGCTAGCGAGCAAGTAGCTTGGAACCTGCACAAACCCTTTGCGATTTGAGCTAAGCATGACCCGATGACCCGGGATTGTTATCCCTGCGCTCAATCCTCGCCTTCAACCCAACTGTCGCTCGTGATAGGGCGAGTCAGCTGGTCAACCTTGGCGTCAATCACAGACAGGCGTGCTCTAGCATGGGCATCGTCCTTAGGCGCTCGAATGAGTAATTCCGCCCCTTCAGCCTTCAGTTCCCGTAAGTAGGAATCCGGCTTTCCATCATCTTCAGCAGAATCTGACATGCTTGCCTCCTCAGCCTCTTGAAAAGAAATGGTAACAGCCACACGATAAAAGACAACCTAAAATTTTATGAAGTGATATCAAAATCAATAGCTTAAGTGATTCTTATTGCCTGGCAATTGCTATTTTTGGTTCTTCTAAAGGAAATCTCTTGTATAACAAACGAGGAACCTCAAACGCCAAGACGTAGGCAGAATCAGTGACGAAAAGTCGCCCCATGACCCAAGTATGGGCAGTCATGGTGCAGTTGAGAGACTTTCCGCAGGCATTTTGAGGTTGGCCCAGCTGCTTTAATGGAAGTCTCTTGAAGCTGTAGATAGCTCTCCCAAAAGCGGTGTCAGGTCCTTAAGCTTGTATGCGATAAGGTTCTTCACATCACCATCTCGCTGCCACTGACCATAGACCGCCAACAACCTGGCACGTAGCACCTCCGGCCGCTGTTTCTCCTTGAGATGTGGCCACACAATGACCTGGACGTTGCCCGTTTCATCTTCCAAAGAAATGAACATCGTCCCTTTTGCGGTAGGTGGTTGCTGCCTGACCGTCACGATTCCGGCGTAGCGAACAAACCGGCCAGCGCGAATGCGGTTCAGGTCAATGGCACGAGCAAGCCGGTGTTTGTTCAACTCTGGCCGTAGCAGCAGCATAGGGTGACTGCGCAAGGTAAGACCCACAGTGTTGTAGTCGTGGATGACCTCTTCACCCTCCAAAGCTGCTGGCAACTCAAGGAATTCTTCATCGACCGGGGCACCTTGCAATAGCTTTGGCGCACGGCGCAGTCCGGAAGCTTGCCAGACCTGCTGGCGGCGGTGGCCAGAGAGACTTCGGAGTGCATCTGCTCCTGCTAGTAACTGCATCTCGTGCTGCTCCAGCATTGACCTGTGAGCCAGGTCTTCCGGCGAGTCAAAGGGTCCTGCAGCTCTGGCCTTCACGATGCGCTGAGCTGATGACTCCTTCAGCCCATTGATGATGCGCAGGCCCAGCCGCACTGCTGGAGTGTACGGAAGGTCTTCCAGTGTGCAGTCCCAATCGCTGTACATCACGTCGACTGCGCGTACGTCAACATCGTGGCGCTGCGCGTCTTGCACCAACTGCGAAGCAGAGTAAAAGCCTAGCGGCTGGGAGTTGAGAAGCGCTGCCAGGAACTCTGCAGGGTGGTGCCGTTTGAGCCAGCAGCTGGCGTACACAAGCAGTGCAAAGCTCGCCGCGTGACTTTCAGGAAAACCGTACTCTGAGAACCCTTTGATTTGCTCAAAAATCTGATTGGCGAATTCCAACTCGTAGCCCCGAGAGGTCATGCCAAGGACTATCTTGTCGTAGTACTTCTGGAGCCCACCTTTGCGCTTCCATGCAGCCATCGAACGGCGAAGCTGGTCTGCCTCGCCTGCGGTGAAGCCGGCTGCAAGAATGGCCACTTGCATGACTTGCTCTTGAAAGATAGGAACTCCGAGCGTGCGGCCCAATGCTTCCTTAAGCGCCTCGCTCGGGTAAGAGACCGGCTCTTTGCCTTGGCGCCGGCTCAAGTACGGATGCACCATGTTGCCTTGGATGGGGCCGGGGCGGACAATTGCGACCTCGATGACCAGGTCATAAAAGCACGCGGGCTTGAGTCTTGGCAACATCGACATCTGCGCGCGTGATTCGATTTGGAACACACCGACAGTGTCTGCCTTCGAAATCATCTCGTACGTTTCTCGGTCCTCTGCAGGGATGTCTTGCATTGAGAAAACATAGCCTTTGCGCATGCTCACGAACTCAAGAGAACGCCGGATAGCAGTGAGCATGCCCAGAGCCAGCACATCCACTTTTAGCAGTCCAATAGCGTCCAAATCATCTTTGTCCCACTCGCAAATGGTGCGGTCTTCCATCGCCGCGTTTTCAATGGGAACGAGTCGTTTAAGCGGCCCCTTGGTGAGAACGAACCCACCCGGGTGTTGGCTCATATGGCGAGGCATGCCGATGAGTTGAGAGGTGAGCTTCATCAGCTGCTGCACGACCAGTTTGGAGGCGTCTAAGCCGGACTCTTCGACACGTTGAGTTAGGACATCTGAGCCATCCCACCAAGCGAGATTCGATGCCAAGGCCTCCAGCTGCTCCAGCGGAATACCCAATGCCTTTCCCACATCTTTGAACGCCATCTTGGCTCGGTACTTGATTACGACCGCAGTTAGCGCTGCACGGTCCCGGCCATATTTTTGATACAGGTATTGAATGACCTCTTCACGTCGTTGGTGCTCGAAGTCCACGTCGATGTCAGGCGGCTCGTTCCGCTCGCGAGAGATGAAGCGTTCGAACAGGACACTCATGCGTGCAGGGTCAACTTCCGTCACTCCGATACAGTAGCAAACGACGCTGTTGGCTGCGCTTCCACGCCCCTGGCAGAGGATGCCTTGGGACTGGGCGAAACGCACTATGTCGGCTACCGTCAGAAAGTAGTGCTCGTAGTTCAGCTCGCATATGAGTTCAAGCTCGTGCTCAATCTGCGCCTGCACCTTGGATGGAACGCCCTCAGGCCAACGCCTGCCTGCGCCTTCGTAGGTCAGCTGCCGCAAATAGCTTGCTGGTGTCTGGCCTTCCGGCACGACTTCGGATGGATATTGATAGCGCAGCTCGTCGAGCGAGAAGGTGCAGCGTTCTGCCACTCGCAACGTCTCGCTCAACAGGTCATCAGGAAAGCGCTGAGCCAACAAGACGCGGCTTCGCATGTGCTGCTCACTGTTGACCTCCAGGTCTAAACCGCAGTCCGTCAGTGGCCGGCCAACTCGCGTCGCGGACATCACGTCGTGCAGCATCTTTCTGGAGCGCAGGTGCATGCGCACATCACCTGAAGCCACGAGCGGAATCGCTGTCAGCTCGCTGATGAGACGCATGCGGTGCAGCCACATCTCATCATCGAGAACGCGCTGCATCTCGACTCCTAACCAACACCTGCCCATGAAGGAGTTGAGGAGCCAGCGTGCGATGGTCTCAAGCTGCGCGTCAGTGGACTTGCGGTCCGGAGAGACGAGCACCACGCAGTCGCGCAGGTCGCCAGGCTCGATGGCGTCGAGCTCGAGCCTGTATGTTCCCTTCTCTGAACTGCGCCTCAATGCAGTGATGAATTCGCAGAGGTTTCCATAACCCTCAATATTGCAAGCGATGACCGTAAAGGTGAATGGCGCGTCGCATCCCACCTGGAACTGGCTGCCATGCAACACTTTCAGGTCATGTTCTTTGCCTGCTACATGGGCTCTAACGGCGCCGGCCATCGAACATTCATCGCACACGGCAATCGCGCTGTATCCCAGGGCCTTTGCGCGCTCGACCAATTCCTCTGGCCAACTAGCCCCTTTCAAAAAGGAGAAGTTGCTCAGCGAACGCAGTTCAGCGTAAAGCGGAATGCCCGCGCGCATATCGAAGTTCATGCGAATGCTCCATGCAGGTACCAGGCGGTCTCGTCCCCAGCAAGCCGCTCTTGGAAAATCCACAGAACGCCACAGTGCGGGCTCTGTGCGACCCAGTAGTCTCGCGCGACATTACCGGTGTTCTCGACACCATCTTTGGCCAGTCGCTGCCACCACCCACCTTCAACGCGATGCGGGCCAGCAAGCAGCTGGAGCACCCCTTGGTACATCGGCTTGTTGCCGCGCATCGAAAGGCGCAGAGGTGCTGGCAACATAAAGCTCGGCTGTGGGAAGCGGTTTTGACGAGCGCGTTTTCTCGGTAGTGTCTGCGGAGCTGGCTGCCACTGCGACACCCATTCGGGCCGATGGTCTTCGACCAGCACTGGCCGCAGAACCTTTTCAGGGCCAAGGCGCGCCGCAACTCGCTCGAGCACAAGGGTCAAGGATTCGCCCGCTTGGACGGGGTCGGGTAGCAGGGAACGGCTGAGCTCTTCGAGGGGATGAACATCCAACGCTTCGAGCTCCAGGTCGCCTGCAGGCGCGGCAAGCTCAACCTTTGCCAGATTCTCCGCGAGCAGCCGGCAGAGATGCTCTACATCTCTCATGGGTTCAGCTGTGCGTATCGTTACCTCACCGCAGTCTCCCGCGTCACGTGAGCGCATGGCATCGTGGAGCCAGCGCAACCGGAACGCTGTGGTTCCAGCATTGCGTGCTGCGAGCCATCCGCACATCTGCAGCAGTAAGCGTCGCGCACCAAACAGCATTGCTGGTGCAGACTCGACACGGGACATGAGCTCAAGCTTTGCCTTGAATACCTCAGGCACTTCTATCCAGACATGAGCTTCTGGGCGAAGTCCATAGGCCTGGTCCATGGCAACCAGCAGCCGCTTGTCGAATCGCCGGCTAACGCCATCACGGGGTAGCGCACGGATATCGCCCAGAGTTCGGCACCCAAGTTGAGTGAGCGTCGTGAGATGCGGCTCCACCGCATTGAGGGTCTCCATGGGCAGAGGGTCCAACAATGCAGTTAGTGAGCCCCTGATGCCGTTCTCCTTGCCAGCGCGCGCGAAGGCTAGCGCAGCAAGACTGGTCGATGACCAGGCCACCTGCTCAACGCCAAGAGCCTCAACCTCTGCGACTATGCGGTCGCGCAGGTTCCGCTTCCCCCCAAAAAGACGGATGCTGGCTTCCAGCTCGACAACTACAGCGTTCTCTGTGATTGCGGTGCGCGGCGAGTATTGCAGCGCATACAACGAGAGTCCGCGTAGTTCTTCATTAAGCTGAGGCGCGTTCTGTTCTGGGGACAACAATAGGGCGACCCACAGCATGGGGAACCTCAATAGGAGTGAGAGCGCTGGGCCTGCGCAACCGTGGAGTCAGGATGGACGCAAGTCCACCAGGCACAGAATTGAGCACGAGAGTTTGTTCATGCGAAGGTCCCTTGCGCTTGAGGATGTGGACATTCAATTCCCAATCCTGGCTTGCGGAGGCGTGAACGCGCAGGGGTGCGGCCGACGACTCATACTGTGCCGATTCGGGTCGGCACAAAAATACGGGCGCCTCACAGCTTTGCGCGCATACTTGCAAGCGCCGAAGTTGCTCAGGCCGCACCTTAGGCAGCCAGGAAATGATTGCTCCAGCAGAGTTAGATTTGATGAGCTGCTCTGTGGTCCACAACCGTTCGGCAGGCGAGTCAGCTTGAATCCAAATGAACTGTTTGTCGCTCAGTCCCATGTGGAGCAAGCCAGGGAGGTGTGGATGGCGCGGCGGTCCAATAACTACTAGTTGGCCACCCTCGTCGACGATAGGCTTCAGCCCTGGCGAAAGAATCCGCCATTCCAGAACGGAGGGTTGGGCCGTGAGAACCTCAGTCACAGAGCGCCGCGGCCAACCGCTACCAGGTAGCTCTTGGTCCAACGCCGGCCAGCCGGACGGAACTGTGTCCACTACATGAGAGCCTAGCTCGTCCCCTCGCCACACCACCTGTGACATTGCGCTCGATAGAACGAGTTCGCGCGCTCCCGCGCCACCTGTGCGGGTGGTGAATGGTTGAGGGTGGTGGGTGAGGACGGACATGGTGAGTGCTGTATGCATATACAGTACCACAAGCGAGCACTACCTGTCTGCAAGCCACGGCAGATGCCCCCGACTTTTACAGTTGCGGAGGCTATTCGTTCCATCTATGCGACCTAAGCCCGAGGAATCTTCAATTTTTCTGGGGATTCGCTTTAAACACTGATTGGATGCAGAGGAGCTGAATCCAGAGAGCATCTAGGAAGGGTGTGAAGGGCTTGGTTTGAGCCCCATCAGGTCTGGCAGTTGCGTATCTCTGCTCAGTCATACACCAAGCGACGTGGGGATTCGAGTTGCTTGAGCTTATGGTCAGGACACGGAGCCAAATCCGGAAAAAGCGGCCTTGATTTCTGTCAGGCCTCAAGCATTGTCCAAACGCGATAGTAGTCTGCACCGACGTCGCCCAAAGCTTTTCTCCAGACTGATTCACCTTGCGCTTTGAGCGCTTTGCGAGTTGCATATGGCGTGGCTGGTGCGCCAAGGTGCGGTGCTAAAGCGACCGCAGCATTTCTTGGGACACCCGCGGCCCGCAAGGCAATCTGTTCTGTGGTCCGTACGCCGTAAAGAACCATCGACGGAATATTGGTTACTTCCGTTTGCAGCGCTGGCGGCAACTGCTCGATGCTTTGGCCAAGCTTCATCGAGAGCACAGAGGACAGGCCCCAAGAGGCCGTCAAAGACAGTCGTTTAAAGGCTCGAACACACTTAGCGAGTGAGTCCTCTTCGTCGCCAACATCCGAGAAATACTGCGTGGCGAGAGTTGTATAGGACTCACCCTTGACCCAATCGGACAGCATGTTGGCCAAGGTCCTGCCGCTTCCTCGACCGAAGTTATCGAGGTCTTCGCGAATTTCGGGAATTGTGAGGAGGACCCCCATAACGCCTCGCAGGGTTGTACTCTTTCCGGAGAACAACGCTGCAGGGTTCTGTAAATCGGATAAGTCTTCGACTTCGCTCAGGCGCCCCAGAGCTCCTCGCACGCTCTCGAAACTGAAGCCCGTTGAATCAACCAGACTCACAGCCCCCATATCCTGGGCAATGTGATTTGCATACTGGCGTGAGGCGCGCAGCAGCTTGCTTGCAACCATCGGCCGTTCCTCACGGAGAGCTTGGTAGCCGAACGTTCCACGCAGCACCAGCTCAATTTGGTCGGCAAACTTTGCATGCCCAACCTGCCGCAGCGTATGGGATATGAACTGGCTGAAGTTCGACCATTCCTTCTTGTAGACCAATCGAGACAGGTCGAACTCAGGAGAAAAGGATTCCAACTCCTCAACCATCGATATCAGTCTGGATGCTAAGTCCACCATCGACCGTTGGACGAATGACTTGCACTCTTCCTTCTTTTCATCCGTAGCTGCTGTGAGCGCAACGACACCAATTGCGTCTTGGTCAACTCGGCCAACCCGGCCGGCGATGTTCCAGAAGTCGGAATAGCTAATCTTCTCGCCATACCCCATCGGCTTCTGCAGGGTGGAAATGACGAGATTCGAGATAGGGAAATTAACCCCCTGAGCCAGCGTGGAGGTCGCGCAGAGTGCTCGGAGACGCTTGTTCTCGAATAGCCACTCCATCGCTTGAGCCAACTCTTCAGGAAGCCCGGCGTTGTGGACACCAACGCCGCTCTCCAGTAGCTTTCCGAGTTCGGATGTCGTTCCAAGCTCGGATGCAGCAAACCGTCCGACCGCTGCACGGTCGGCAGCTCCTCCGATGTCGTCGAATGGAACCTTGGCCAAGTGACCAGCGCATGTCCAGGTAGATGCAACGGTGTGGCAAAGCACAACTGTCGGTCCCCGCGCAGAAAGAAGCTGAGCTGTCGTTGCAGAAAACTTGACCGCTTGCGAGTGCAATACAGCGGGAGTGAACTTCAGTTCAGGTGCGATGCCGGAGAGCTTCAACTGTTCGTTCAGGTGCAGAGTATTCTTCTTTGTCGCAACTGGCTCGAAAAGGATATGGTCGGCCGCAACGCCACGTTTCCCCTTCGTAGGTGGGCTCGCGATACCAATGATGCGGTCGTTCGGGACCCACTGAGCCTCGACCGAGTAATCCTGGTAGCTCTCGTTATCGAGCCATTGTGCTACGCGCTTGGCATTGCTGATAAAGGGCGTGAGCAGCAGGAAACGGGCGTTGATATGCTCACGATTGACGATTGAAAGAAGCAACTCGAGCTTGATAGCTCTATCGTCTTTAGCACCAAGTCCGTGGGCCTCATCAACCACCACCATTGCGAGCCTACCCAGCTTGGTGCAGAGCTCCTCGCGCCTGATAAGCATGTCCAGCTTCTCTGGCGTGCAGACCAAGACATCAACACGAGGGCCATCTACAACGGGGTCATTCGCCGTAAGCGCGCTGACCTCCAGCGTGTCGAATTCAAGGGCTGGTGAGAGTTTTTCGACTCGCTTGTTCAAGGGTGCGAACTCGCGCCTCAAGCGGTTGGTGACCTGGTTTACCAGTGCTCTCGTTGGAGCCACATATGCGACCCAGCCCTCTTCAGTGCCAAGGTCGTTCAGGCTTTGCAGAATACTGAACTGAGCAAGCAGCGTTTTTCCGCTGGAGGTCGGGAAGTTCACGACCACTGAACGATGTACGTTGGAGGCCAGCCCTTTATGACGCAGTGCTTCCCGCTGCGGGGGAAGCAGCTGGAAGATGGGCCTCGACATGCGACTAGTCAGCGTCTCAGCGAATTGTCGTGTCAGCTGATTGGCGCCACGCGTAGCCGCACGGATAGAGCCACTTTCAAGGCAATGCGCTGTGGGCCGCAGCAAGAAGACGATATCGATGTTGGGAACGCCACGCGCTCTGTCCAATGAGGACATGACGCGGTCAAAGTACATATCCAACTGAGCTTTGATATCGGCAGCCCCGTCAGCGGTACCAGTCAGAAGGTAATCAGAAAGTCGCTCGCCAATCGTTGCGAGAAAGTAAAGGCCAATGAGTTCAAGTGCGGCTCCCTTTGCCGTTCCATCGGCAATTAGGCTTTCCAGATAATCCTTCTCATACGTCTTTTGCAAGACTCGAAGGCGACTTGCACCATCCTTAGCTGCTCGGAGGTCCTCCTGAGAGCTGTGCCGCAAAACCCCTAGCCAACCGTGCCAAACGGTCTGACGGGCGAACTCAAGCCAGTCTGTGCTAGGTGTAGCATCAACTTCAATGCGGACGCCTTCGAGCAACTTGCGCCCCTCCTGCGGAAGGTCTGCTAGTACAGCAAGACTTGCAGAGCGAAGACGCCAAGCCAGTAGTGCGGATGTGTGCGAATCGTCGGGGCGTCGCTCACGCATCAGTGCAAATGCTTGATTCGCAGCTTTGCGCTGCGGTTCCTTGAGCTCAGCATTGCCCTCCAAAGCATCCCATGTCAGTAGCTCTGCGACGAAACTGACGTACTCGTCCAACGGCTTGCTCTCGAGGTCCGAGCCGACAGCAGACAGCACACGACGACGCATAGCCTGCTCGTAAGCGGTCTCAACTGATGTAGTAGAAAAATTCATGGGAACAATGCGCTACGCAACCTTGCAGTGTAGCAACCAGTCTGACGTTGGGAGGCACGTATGCAGGACATAGACATGACATGGCTGTGGGGACGCAATTTGCACACGCAACTTGGCCATTGGAGAGGTCACATCTGATTGGTTTGGTGCGGTATCCCGAACGAGGACACCTACAAGCTTGTACTTGCCTTCTGTCAGGTTTGCAAGAGCTGATTGGTATATTTTATTGAAAACAGCATCCTGAGCACGGCTCTTGAGATAGTAAATAAGTGTGCGCTGGTACTCGGTAGTTGCGTGAATTCGGCTTAACTGCGCCACCATCCCAGTGTCCTTATGAACCATGACTGACGGAGGAGACTTAATCTCGCCGGAGGCTTTTACCTCTCCAAAAAGAAAGCAGAACGAGCCATCATCCTGCTCTTCATAGCCTGCAATATCAGCTCCCTGAAGGCTGGCTTTTGGCGTTCTTAGGTCTCTTCTACGATTGCTGGGAAGATGTGCTTTGTGGCGCTCAATCAGAAACAGGTCGGCAACACTCTCTCCGATATCGCCGAAACTAACTGCGCTATGAGGTGTCTCTTGGATGAACTTCAGGATTGAAGTGTCATATCCATCCGCCATCAATTTAGCCATGTCATCTTCGAACTCATCAATGAGTGGCATGTCATAGACGCGTGATGCGACATCACCTTTGAGCCACTGCTCACATGCATCAGGTTCGTTAGCAGCAAAGGCTAGACATGTGATGTGGCCATCCTCGGCTTGATAGAGCTGTGTACTACTAAAAGGAACTGGCATTGTTCTAGAACACCTCGGCAGTTTATGAGTGCTGTAGTCGTTGATGCATAGCGTACAAGGTCAATTCAAGCCTCGTTTTGCATCGCCCTCCAAAATCTCGCCAATAGTAACATTATGTTTATATGCAATCAATTTTCTAGAGCAAAAATTTCTATTCATCTTATTGCGCGAAATATACGATTTTCGCGTAGACGATATGTCGATGAGTCGCCCTAGGAATCGCGGAGGTTGTTTGGTCTAGCTCTGCCAAAAGAAGTGTCAGGTCTTTAAGTCTGTATGCGATAAGGTTCTTCACACCACCGTCTCGCTCCCACTGCCAATACACCGCCAACAACTACACAGCCTTCTGCACACATGCGGAAGCAAGCTCACCACCTAGTCACATTCCAGCAGGAACTCCGCCGTCGTTTTGCACTCTGGCGGCCAATCCGCGCGGGCCTCCAGCCTCTTAAATCTTGGCCGCTCACATAGCAGCGGACAAGCAGTAATTCACGGCATCAGCAGAGCACTTGTGGTCAGGGCATTCGGGTACGCGATTGCACTTTGGCTCAGCAATCTGCTGCGCTAGCCGTGCCCACAACTCTGGACTATCCCTTTTCCAACACTGAGCAGCTGCGACTGCCAGGGCTGAGCTACGCCCTGCGCATGACTTCACACCCAAAGATTGACTCTTGACTATGTCCGCCTCCCATATCTCCTCACCCCGCAGTGGCAAACGCAGCTGGCCCGCAGCAAAGCTCACCACGCTGATGGACGAGTGGGACCTTGCTTCAACCAAGGGTGTGACATCGTTCGAAGATAAATACGCTGGCAATGCGCAATGGCAGGCGATTCCCCCGTGGAGCTATGAACTGCCTGGCACAGGATTCGCATTGAGGGCAAGCGCTCTGGCCTGGGCTCAGCTCGCTGCATGGCTCACAGGAATTGCTGGTTGCCTCTGGTTCAGTGCGAGGAGGCTTAATCCATGAAAGCCCTGTTTGAAATGCACTACTGGCGAGCAGAGGGAAGCAAATTCTTGCGGCAGCCTCTGACGTGGGTGTGCCTGGTAGCGCTAATGCTGGTGTTGATGGTGACGTCTATCACTGCGGGCCTTGATGCAAGAGCATGGCGATTAGCAGCTGCACAAGATGAGCCTATTCGACAGGCCAGATTGGAAGCCGCGATTGAGTCGGCACGCAAGGCTGGTGCTCCAGGACCCGCGTTGGCAACCGCAACATATCAAGCCGGGCGCGGTGAATTGGGCTCGACCCGAATGCCCGTCAAAGAGGGATTGGTCTTAGGCGTACAGCGTCTTCATTCGCTGCCCTCTGAGTTAAAAGCTTCACTTGAAAATAGCCAAGTTGACGCGAAGGAGCCAGGCCCTATCAAGAACCCGCTATTGAGCGTGTCTGGCTTGCCGAGCATTCCTGCAATGACAGCTTTGCTCCTACCGCTCGCGGCACTCATTCTGTGCGCTGGACTAATTCAGGAAGAGCGCGAACATGGCCGGCTGAGTCTCTTGCGCGTGCAAGCAAGCAAAGGTCTAGGCGGCTTGGTGCGAGCATCGCTAGGATGGCGCTTTCTTGCGATTTGGCTAGCCGCATCCGTGGCCACACTGCCGGGATTCGCATTGGACCCCGGCTCAAGTTCGAGTGCAGCACTAGGTTGGCTTGCAATGTTGGCTGCCTTCACCTTGATATGGGTAGTGATTGGTGGATTGCTGTCGTGGGCACCCATATCGGGGCCAGCGAGCTTGCTGGCCGCCCTTGGTATCTGGCTCGCGCTGACCTTCGTTGTTCCTGCAGCCATCGTTCAGAGCGCGCAGATGCAGTCGCCGATGCCTTCAAGACTATCCTCGATTGTGAAAATTCGAGACGCACAGCAGGAGAGCGAAGAGCATGAACAAGAGCTCACCGAGGATTGGTATTCAAACAACCCTGGTATACCTAAGCACTTGCCAGCAGTCTGGCCAGCAAGCTTTGTAGTGAGGGCTTTGGAGCAAGAGCGGGAGTTACGTCCCGTGGTTGAAAGCTTTGAAGATGCTCGCAGGGCCCAGTCAGCGTTTGTGGAACGTTGGTCTTGGCTGTCTCCAGGCTTGTACTTGGTCCTGAGCGGAGAGCGACGTGCCGGAACTGATGCCCAAAGCCACATCGACTACCTTCACCAGGTCGATGAATATGAGAGGCGTTGGCGAGAGTTCCTTGTTCCTCGCGTCATGGACCGTCAAGGCCTAGCGCCCGAGGATTGGCACTTACTACCTCGTTTTTGAACCACTACGACTTGGGCTGCAGAGGCAAACTCTGCAATCCAACCGTATGGCGTTGCGCGCTGACAGCTGCCGGCGCCTATACACATCATCTACCTCCAATGCTCAAAGATGGCCTGACTAAAAATTCGTGCCAGTGGAATTCTTAACAGTCGACAACGATTGGTCATTTGTGCAAGAATAGTGCAGGCGCAGGGCAGGCGCTTTCCATCCGTCATAGAAAAGCTGTTGACCGGCACTGCCCTAGAAATTCCTCCAACCTGACTATGTTCAGGCCTAGGAGCGGTAGACGGGTGACGTTCTCCAAGGTCTGAAGGAGTAGTCATGTTGCAACATGAAATTCGTCCGACATCTGTGGTCGGTATCAAGCGTTTGGCTAAGACTCTAAAGGCTCAGCGTGGTATTCCCCACCTTCAAGCTTTGGATGAGGCGGCTCAAATCGCTGGTTTTGAGAACTTTCGCCACGCCTCCAACAAGAATCCGTCGCAGACTTTGCGTGCTCAGGTTAAGACGACACACAGATTGTTTGTGACCGGGTCTTGGAGAGACAGAGCCACTGGCAATCAAGGTCGTGAAACATTTTGGGTCGACCTTACCGCTCCATGGGCCAATCTGGTCACACGCTCTCAGATGCGTCTAAACCGCTCGCTCGCTCGTGTAGCCCCCACCGCGGAAGACCATCTGACGCACGAATACTCGTTCGAGTCTCCATATGAGGCTCAAAAGCACGTATGCGCCGTCATTCGGACATTCCAGTTTATAGATGCCACCAAGCTTCGTCCCTCGAATGCAGGCAGTCGCATCTACCCAGAAGGTAATTCTAATAATGCCATCCCGGGATGGGACCATTCCACTGCTTGGTACGACCCCTCAAGCAAAGGCTTTGTGTTTGCGGATGAGCCCTATGAGCCGGCAGCTAAAGCTCGGGCTCGCGAACGGAGCGACTGGGCCGAAAAGTACGACTACGAAGTTGTCAAGCCGAACTGGCCAGGCATGTACTTCCCGTCAGGAGAAACTGGTTCACGCCTGTACCTCATCTCGAGCAAGAAGTCCGGGCCTTCTGTCAACGATTTGGCCTCAGCGCTTGACCAGCTTCCCCCTCCTGTGACTCTGGACAACTGGGCTGGTGTCTCTACCAGCGGCTCAGGTCGTTTTAAAAGTCCCGCACAGCTTCGCGCAGAAGCAGCACCAGCGACCCCTGCTCACCCAAAGAAGGTAGAGGCTTCAAGAACCAACAGTACTCCCCAAGTTCGTCACCCCGGGAAGATGCCTCTCGAGATTCATGAAGAGATTGGCAAAATGCTTAAGTCTGTGATAGCGGAGACGCCGCTTCGGGACGGAGCTTGCAAAAGGCTGAAGGCTGTTCAAAGCACATTGGACGATTGGGTTCAAAGCGAATACAACCGTGTTGAGCTAACGGCAGAACGGTTTTATGAGATTTACTATGGTGCAACCCCAAGAACAATCTTTGCTAAGTCACTGACTGCGGAGCAAATAGACAAGCATGTTCTAACATTGGAGGCGGTAAAAGCTCAACTAGACCGTCATTACGCTAAGTCAGCTAACAAGCGTGTTTTGTTGAAGATAGATGCCGCCATCAAGTCACTCCGAACTTGGGCCCCCAGTTCGTAACATTTGAAGTTTGTTCGGCCTTACTCGAATGATAAATTCGATGGCCGGAACTTTGAAGAGCAGCTGAGCAAAGGATATGTGCGCCGGAACGTCCAGCGCACATATTTCGCTATAAGGAGCCAAGCTGCAGGTCCGCGTCATCCGCAACCGCATGCGGAAAAACTCGTTCAATTTCGCTCAGCATCGTATGCCCCAGACCAGGAAGCCTCAGCAGTTCATGTGGGGAAACCATGCGCAGGTTCTCTACTGTGACGATGCCGTTACGTGCTAAGGCCCGAACGACGGCGGGGCTCAAAGTCCCATTTAGCAAGGACCCCTTTACATGCGATATTGGGGCTCGAATGCGCACAGGAGTAAAGCTCTTACCTGGAAAAAGTGCGGCTTCGATTTGCTTTAGTCGAAGCATACCCAGCCCCCTCAGTTTCGCTAGCCCATGGGGATAGGCCTTTCGAACATCCTCAACAGTGTGAATGTCGTTTTGAGCAAGGATGGAAGCGACTCGAGTGGGAAGCAGTCCTTCCAAGGGCATTGCTGATTGGTGCGTAAAAGCATTAGGCATATTCGTGCCATCATAGACCTAGATGCGTTTCTGCGCCCCCCGGCCAACCCAAAAATGCAATCCGCTAACTTGGACCCAGATTACTGAGGAGGTAACAGTATCAGCCCATCCAGCAATTTCGGGAGTGGCTCCTGGCGGTATCTATCTCATTCGGAAGCGCTGGACCCATGACTGCATACTCAACGCTTCCTGTTTGGCAAAGTCTCATGCCACTAGAGAAGCCAGCCCATGGCCAACCTGACGCCGAGCAGACACAGTCGTTAGCCGGCGTAACGACTCTTTGATACGGTAATGTTCAATGCCCTCAGTGATGAGCACCAATCATGATAGACCGTCGTCGTCACTGTCGGGAGGGAGGTGCCGTAGTGGGATAGACCTTGTGCCTGACACCCTGCACCACGAGCCGTTCTAAGTCTGGCAGAGCTATGACTGACATGCAACGACAGATTTGCAGTGGGAGTTTGCTTCAAAATCATTCGGGCCAAGTGGAGCCACTCCTACGCAACTCCAGAAGCCGTTGCATGATTTTGAATTCATATTCCTGCAGGCCTTTCCCCTCCCGGCACATCAACACAAATTCTCTTTTTAGGTAACTCCAAATAAAGAGACCCGTACACGAGACCTCGTCGTCTAGAACTACCCACTGATTCTCGGCCTCTGGATGACGAGAAAGCCACTGCGAGACCTCGGCAATCCTGTGGGCACTCCTGGAAACTTGCGGCGTGCACCAATCATCATGCAAGTTGCGAGCAACAAAGCCTAAACCGCCGAGCTGCAAAGTTTGAACGAGCATGTCGCGGTCGAAGAACCATCTCCAGCTTGTCGATAGGACATATACAGGCGAATACTCCTCATCCAGTAGCTGTAGATGTCGCTTAGCCGTTGTGTCAAACAGGCATCCCCACAAAGCATGCCTCGTTTCGATGGGCACTCCGCTCATAACGGAATCAGCATATGCTTCAAGTACGTCGTACCCACCGTAGGGGCTATTCAGGCAAATGACGTCGTCAAAGTCCAAGAAAACTAGAGGTCGAATCATCGGGCAGTTCACAAGAAATTCTTGGCTGAACCCAGGCACAAGGGAGTAGGTGCTGGGCGGCCGCTGGTTCGTTGTAGGTGAAGGCAGCTCAGGCTCGGCAGAGCCAAGCTTGCAATTTTTCCTGCACGCTAGGCATTGCGATGCCCATTTCCGGGTCACACAGAATGAGCGTCGGCCAGACCCCGGGAAAGTAGTCCTTCATGTCATCAAGCACCACAAAGTCATCAATGTCATTGACCTGAAGCCACTTTTGAATTGCTACGTCACGCCCAAGATAAGCGCAGCCAGTGGTACCGACATACCAACGACTGATAGGCTTCAAAAGCTCCCCAATCTGCTCATCATCTAAAAACATGCGCCATGAGCTGCTGACCACAACTCCAACGTCCCTGTAGCCCACCAGAAGCTCCTGAAGGATAGGCAAGTGGAGAAAGGTACCAGGCCATCCGTTGCGAATCTCTAAAGGTGTCAAGGGAGGCCTCGCACCTACTATGGCCGATGGTGGATGAAGAACTCCGTCGAAGTCCAAGAAGATTGCCCTCTGACAATGCTTTCGAGCCTCAGTACTTACTACCCTCGGCTCGAAGAATGACGAGGTTTGCCTCCCATCTTTAATTGTGGAGCTTAGCAATGGGGCAGCCATACAGCCTCCTCAAATGAATAAATTGAGTCCTAAAGTTATCCAGTTGCAGCTTGAGTGCCAGGTCTCAGACAGCCAAATCTGGCGACGCTACAACTTCAACTCGATATGCCACCAATGCACGCAAGGCCGCCTCGATAAAACTCGCGCCTTTGCATCGTACGGTCTTGATGCTGCAGAAGTATTCGTCGCCCGTCCTATGGAGCCTCGCACCAAGCTCAAGTGCATCACTCAGCACCTCTCCTGCCAGTTCCTCATGGAAGGACTGACAAACCAGCTCTCCTTCGCTCATTTGCCCAAATAGGAACAGCTTTCCTCGCTCTCCGTCAGCCAAAACAAAGGCATCTGGCCCGCAACTCAGATGAGCGAATCCGCGGGACTTCGCATAGGCAAGCTCTAATGCCACCCCCGTTAGCGCTGTTTTGGATAGGCATGCGCTGCTCGCCCGAGAAATGATTTCTGGCATTCGACTACATCAAATTGGTGTACATCATTTTGGTGTAATTCTAATTCTATTGCAACCTGCAGCCTCTTCAGTCACGAACGGCCACTGGGCATGCCTCTACACACGCCAGAGTACAAAAAATTCTTAGAAATCTTGGTCCGTGCTCGTGTTGAGAAAAATGTCTCCCAAATTGAGCTTTCAAGGCGCTTAGGCAAGACGCAGCAATTCGTAAGTAGGTGCGAAGTGGGAGAACGTCGGCTTGACGTCATTGAGTTCTATGAGTGGTGTGAAGCCCTAGGCGTTGATGGGCAGTCCATGTTCGGGTCTCTTGGAGCGTGGCTGCGAACAAGCAAGCTTGAGCAACTTAGTTGAAGGCTCTTCCTACCCACTCTCTAGCGACACTGTGCAAAGAAGGGTATGAGGCGTCAGCTGGATATCTGCCTATTTCTCGTTAGCGTGCTAACGTCGAGAGCAGTTCGTAACGGGCTCTGAACCCCTTTTTTTCTCTCTTAATTCGCCCCAGGGTCGCCGACAGAGACACTGCAAGATGCATTGCCTCACCCAGGCGAACGTGTGAAATCTCTACAGCGCATAGTGCCGAGTAAGACGTAAGCGCGCGGTGAACCCGTCTTGAAGTGACTCCTCTTTCTAAGTCTGGGCCTGCATCACGGATGCGACCGCCTAGAAGCCGGACTTCTAGGCAGCCGCAAGCACGTCGCGCATGCGTGCTCAGATGCTGCGCAGATTGACGCGCTTCGAGAGCTCTTCGGCGCTTTCGCGTCGTTCGCTATATCGGTCGACCAGGTACGGCGCGCAGTCCCGGGTCAACAGGGTGAACTTCACGAGCTCTTCCATGACATCCACGACCCGCTCGTAGTACGAAGACGTCTTCATGCGCCCATCCTCCTCGAACTCAAGAAAGGCTTTGGCAACCGACGATTGGTTCGGGATGGTCAGCATGCGCATCCAACGGCCAAGCACACGCAGTTGGTTGACCGCATTGAATGACTGCGAGCCACCCGAGACCTGCATCACCGCCAAGGTCTTGCCTTGCGTTGGGCGCACCGAGCCAGCTGCCAGGGGAATCCAGTCAATTTGGGATTTGAGAATGCCGGACATCGCACCGTGTCGTTCGGGCGAAGTCCACACCATGCCTTCGGACCACTGCGCCAAGCTGCGAAGCTCCTGTACCTTCGGATGCTCTTCAGGGGCACCATCTGGCAATGGCAAATCCTTAGGGTCAAAGATGCGCGTCTCCGCACCCATTGCCTGTAACAGCCGGGCTGCCTCTTCGGTCAGCAGCCGACTGTATGAACGTTCGCGCAGCGAACCGTAGAGCAGCAGGATACGTGGAGGGTGGGCCGAGCGTTCGGCCGGGAACAGGCGCTCAAGGTCCGGCGGTCGGAACGAGTCCTGGTCGAGAGCGGGAAGGTCATAGCTTGGCGACACGACGGCCCTCCTGGTCGATGACCATTTCACCGTCCTCCTTGGTGAAGCCTGGCTGCGGTGCGCGGGGCAAGAGGTCAAGCCCCGCCTCGGAAGGCCGACAAAGCCCAGTACCTAGAGGACTCACCACAATGGGCCGGTTGATGAGGATGGGCTGGGCCAGCATGAAGTCGAGCAATTGGTCGTCGCTCCACTTGGCGTCGTCGAGTCCGAGTTCGTCGTAGGGCGTGCCTTTTCGGCGCAAGACATCCCGCACAGGGATGCCCATCTGGGCAATCAAATGCTTCAGCGTCTCCCGGTCAGGGGGCGTCTTGAGATACTCAATGACGGCCGGTGCTTCGCCGGCGCTCCGAATCATCGCGAGCACGTTGCGTGAAGTCCCGCACGAGGGGTTGTGGTAGATGGTGATGTGGCTCACGACGAGCTCCTTTCAAATGCCAATTTCATCCGACGCTCAGGCGGAGTGCCAGTGCGGCAAGGGTCACAACGAGGACGGGCACGGTCAGCACAATGCCGACCCGAAAGTAGTAACCCCAAGCGATGGTGGTGCCCTTGCGGGCCAGTACGTGCAGCCACAGCAACGTGGCCAGACTGCCGATGGGCGTAATCTTGGGACCGAGGTCGCAGCCGATGACGTTGGCGTAGACCATCGCTTCCTTGACGACGCCCGTCGCGGCGGACTGGTCAATCGACAGCGCCCCTACCAGTACGGTGGGCATGTTGTTCATGACCGACGACAGCAAGGCCGTCAGCAATCCCGTACCCAGTGCGGCCCCCCAGATGCCACCCTGCGCGAACTGATTGAGCAAACCCGCGATGTAGCCGGTCAGCCCGGCGTTACGCAGTCCGTACACGACCAAGTACATGCCCAAGGAGAACACCACGATTTGCCAGGGCGCTTCACGCAGGACCTTGCGTGTACTGATGACGTGGCCCCTGGCGGCCACCGTTAGCAAGACGACTGCCCCCACGGCAGCCACAGCACTCACCGGCACACCCAACGGCTCCAGACCAAAGAACCCGACCAGCAGCAGTACGAGCACCCCCCAGCCAGCGCGAAAGGTACCGAGGTCGCGAATCGCAGCAGACGATGGGTTGAGTTGCCCCAGGTTGTAGACAGCGGGCAGGTCGCGGCGGAAGTACAGGTACAGCACGAGCAAGCTGGTGGCCACCGAGGCCAAGTTCACTGGCACCATGACCGCCGCGTATTCGCTAAATCCAATCTTGAAGAAGTCGGCAGAGACGATGTTGACCAGGTTGGAAACTACCAGTGGCAAGCTCGCCGTGTCGGCGATGAAGCCAGCCGCCATTACGAACGCGAGGGTCGCCGCAGGTGAGAAGCCCAGCGCTAACAGCATGGCCATGACGATGGGCGTCAGAATAAGCGCGGCGCCGTCGTTGGCAAAGAGCGCCGCCACTGCGGCTCCCAGCATGACGATGAACGCAAACAGCCTAGCACCGCTACCACGGCCCCAACGCGCGAAGTGCAGCGCCGCCCATTCGAAGAATCCCGCTTCGTCGAGCAGCAGGCTGATGATGATGACCGCCACGAACGTGGCCGTCGCGTTCCAGACGATGTGCCACACCACTGGAATGTCGGACAGCTGCACGATGCCCAGGCCCAGGGCCAGCACGGCACCCAGCGCAGCGCTCCAACCAATGCCGAGGCCCCGGGGTTGCCATATGACGAGCACCAGCGTGAATAAGAAGACGAGGATGGCAGTGAGCATGGCAGGAATCTGGGACGTCAGGCTTTGGCGAGGTTGCGGGCGGTCTGCTCGAGCAGCAGCTTGTCAAGGCTGGCCGCTGGTAGGTTCACCAGCAATTCCAGCCTCCTGCGGATGGCCAGCAGCGTCGCGCGAAAGGCGGCTTCTTTTTGTTCGGAGGTGCCTTCGGTTTCTGACGGGTCCGCATAACCCCAATGCGCGGTGGCCGGCTGACCTGGCCAGAAGGGACAAACTTCCCCGGCTGCGTTGTCGCAGACTGTGATGACCAAGTCCATATGTGGGGCATCGGGCGTGGCGAATTCGTCCCAGGTTTTGCTTCTCAAGCTCTCGGTCGAGACACCGACGCGGCGCAGCACATCGAGTGCCAAGGGGTTGGGTTGCTGATTCTCACGTGGGCTGCTGCCGGCCGAATAAGCCTTGAATCGGCCGTTGCCCAGATGGTTGAGCATGGCCTCGGCCAAGATGCTGCGCGCCGAGTTGTGGGTGCAAAGGAAGAGAACGTTGAGCGGTTTAGAAGTGGTCATGGCGGTGAGCCCTGAGGCTCTGTGTTGAGGGGGTGGGGGTAAAGGACTTGGGAATAGAACGTGGTGTTGCTCAACATTTACGGCGGGCTGGCGACAGCTCGCATGCCCCGCCCTCGCAGCAGTTTTCTGTCAGGTAATCGAGAAGCGCGTTCATCTGGGGATAGACCGCTCGGTAGATGACGTGCCGGCCGGACTGCTCAGAGGTCACGAGGCCGGCTTCGGCGAGGTCTTTCAAGTGGAAGCCGAGTTTGGCATAGGCCACGCCGAGCATGTCCACCAGCGCACCTGGGGTAAGGCCGGTTTCACCGGCGACGACCAGCGCCCGGAAAGCATCGAGGCGGATGGGGTGGGCGAGAGCTGCAAGAGACGCCAAGGCTTTTGATTTGTCCATGCAGCAATATTACAATAAAACTTGTAATGTTGCCCGTCACTTCTTCGCACTGCTGCTTGGGTTCAGTAATTGATTCGCCAGGAAAGCTTTAATCGTGGCAAACCAACCTTGACAAAGGGTTGCAGCCACAGGCTAGGCCTGTGGCTGCCAGCGATGCGGCAACAGCTCATGTACCAAGCTGGCCCGTTGGGTTGGCAGGCGCGTCAGCACATCTTTGAGGTAAGCGTACGGGTCCAGTGCGCTCATGCTCCTTGAGCCAGCGGTGCAGCACGTTGGCGTTCATGCCATGGCTGTTGGCCAGGGCCGCGATGGAGGTTCCAGGTTGTTGACAGGCCGCAACCAGTTCCACCTTGAAGGCCGGAGCGTAGGTTCGGTGGGTGCGCCTGGCCGTGTATCTCGCAATGTCTGAGTCTTTGAGCATGGTGTGCACGATGGGTTACGTGCACGCGATGTTGCGAGACGGAGAGAGTCACTTCAAGATGGATTCACCGGGCGCGTACAGTAAGACGGTGTGTCTCCTGAGCAAGCACTCATACATGCAACATTCCAATCGTTCGCAAAAATGAGAAATAGCCGACTGCCGGCCCAGACAGCTCAGCTCTTTTTCGGTGGGAGAGGCACAAGCCTGATGTTCTGTGACTTTGCAACCTGATTGAGTAGTGCATCTCGCTCGCTTGTAATTGTTTCAATTCTTTTAAGAGCCGCTTCCAAGTCTGCCTCCGTCTGTTGCAGTTTCAATTCGGTGTCTCTGTGCGATTGAAGCAGCCCTTCGTGAAGCTCTTTCCATGCTGCGACCCGTTCTGCCAAGCTACGCTTGACAGGGCCGGCCCCAATGACATTGCGCGCCTTTAACGTTGCAAGCCAATTGCGCACCGTGTCTCCAAGCTCACGTTGCTTAGGACTGAAAAACGTCGTTTTGTGAACTCCAGCTCTTCGGGCAACTTCGGCAGCCGACACAGCCCCATTTTTGTGAGGGTAAACGCCGTCGTTAGATGCCATCTCATCCTCAATTGCTTTCATAGCAGCTTCTACTCGTGCCCTCGTATCTGCGGAGCGTTGCTGTCCGCGCGCGAGCGCGCTGGCACGGATGAGCTCACGCGTAGAGTTATCGCGCTTTGCCGGGGCCTTGTTTTTGCGAGCCGTCATGCAGCTGCCTCAGTCGGCTCTTCATTGCTGGCGATAAGCACTCGTTGAACCGTAGGATTGGTTTGCCACTTCTCTTTCAGGTCGGAGAATCGAGGCAAGTGTGCTCGAATTTGCCCTGCCCACATTGCCTGCATCAATTCATCTTCCTCTTGGAAAGCAGTCTCAAATTCTCGAACGCTGGACGCGATAGATGCATCTACGTCTTCCCGTAGGAACGCTTCTTCTAAGCGATGGTTGCAATTGGTCTGGCAATGAGATGGTTCGGGACGTCCCTTGCTCTTGTTGCAAGGACCGGATTCAGTGCCGGGCAATTTCGTGCACACAACTCCCTCACGCACAACCTCCCATGCTTTCCCCTGTAGCGTAAGAATTTCCGCAAGCTCACGCACGTTTCCAGCACCCCACTGTTCTCCACGCTGATGTGCTCTCCCACGCTGAGCTTTAACTGCTCTGCCAATCATTAAGGCTGCCGGCCCTCCATAGCTGCCTAGGTCTGAGTCGGTTTCCGCAGAGTCTTCAGCTGCCACGATAGCTTCTACAGCGACCACTGCGCGCATGACGCGGAGCTCTCGACTTATTCGTTCGATTTCAGCCTGAAGCGACTTGTCCGTCAGGATGTAGTGCAGGGTCATCTCGATAGACTTGTGGCCAAATACATCCATAAGAATCTTTGGAGCCTGCGTTAGCGCAAGCGCAACCAAGCGCGCAACAGTCTTCCGAAAGCGGTGCGGCCTGAATGATTGACCGCCTGGGTGTGTCTCCATGCCAATTGCGGTTGCATAAGCGACCATCGCTGTGCCCAAGTTAACGAAGGGTTGCGTTCGGTCACTGCCAGAGGCACTTGAGATTTGAGCCCATAGGTGGTCAGTCAATTCTCTATGCTTTGCTCGGGCATCGCTCGCTGGATTTTGCCTGCTAAGGCGCTCAATCAATCCGACTAGGCGGACTTGTTGCTCGATAGCCTTTACTGCCAAGTCGGGTAGCACCCAATCCCTAATCTCTCCTTCTTGCATGCGAACCAGTTTGAAGGTTCGTCCAGACGCGTACGGAATTCCATTTCTGGCGTACTCGACGCAGTTGCGGCGAAGGTCGAGCGTTTCAGAAACGCGTCCCCCGGTGGACATCGATACTACGAAGAGGTGTGCTTGTTGTACGTTACTGCATAACCCTAGTACTTCAGCAAGTGATGTAGGAGGCCATTGATGGTCAGCTTCGCTTTTTTTGCCAGCCTTCTTGCCGTGTTGAGAGAGCCTTATCGCAAACGGGGGTTGATTTATGGGCACGCCATTCTCGTCCCTCCACTCCCAATCCATCAAGAGATTTTCGACCGCACGGCGGCGCCATTCTTGTACTTCCAGGGCGTCCCCAAAATTTTTGGTGTCTTCCCAGATTTGGTTTATCCCTGCCGTTAGCGCAATCACGTTGGGCCCGATGGACTCAATTAGCCAGATGCTGCGCAATCCCATCTCTGAAACATAGTCATCAGGCAACGGGAGATGTGAGTCTCGCTTCCGCTCGGGCTCATTTTCTTGCTTTTTCCCGGCTACCGCTGTCGTTCCCTCCGTGCTGAGGTCCATCAGTGGCAGGTCATGCCACCAGAAATGGTCATGGAGGAATTGCATTCGTTTACATTCTGTGAGAACTGAGGAGCGCTGAGAATTGCTCAGTGGTTCTAGGTCCTCCTGCCGCAGCTGGCTCAGGAATTTTGTGTCGGCGTCGTCCCAGCTGTCGGTATCAAACCAGCGAGCTAATGCCAGCGCGCAAATGAGCGGGATGACCTGGTATGCGATTTGTGAGATGTGACTGGCTCCCAATGATTCGCTTAACGGTCTCCTGCCCAAGCTGGATGGACCTATGCGCAGTGCAATCAGGTAACAGTTTGCGAGCTTGACTGCTTGGTTCAGTAAAGGGGCATATTTTGATTCGATTGCCTTTGACCGCAACGAATCGTTCGGCAGCGATGCAATGATACGGTTTCTAAGGTTCACATCTAACCTTGCCTTTGTGCCTGTCGTGAACCACCGCTTTGGCGTCTGCCATCGACCAAACTCGTCCCCATGCCCAACGACGGACTGTATCGCCGTGAGCGTATGGAGGTTCATTGAGCAGAGGTTCGTAGACTCGAACTGCAGTAGTGCGCGTGAGCGCATTGTTTGTATCTCAACGGCAGCGCTGACCTTCGCACCGCCAACGATTGGTGTAGATATTTTTGCGTTCATGCTTAGATTCTCTGAAGGCCGTCAATGTCGACGATGCGGTGGCGACCGTCGCGAATCCGGGACTCCCAGTCCGCAACGTGCTCGGTCACTTCGTGTTGGTTGAACGCCGCCAATGCCAGTTTGATATTTTCGATTTCCTCATCAAACGATGATTCGATGAAGGCCTGGGTGGACATCCGACTTTGAATGTGACGTAACTCCGCGAGCCTCTTGCAAATTCCACGGATGCTGTCAGGAAATAAAACTGCGTTCTCCACGCAGAGCATGCACCGCTGGACGTGGCAATGGTCCTTCCCGTTTGCCTGGAATCTAGGCGCAATTCGTTTTGGCGGGTTCTTTGGGTCCCGACAGCCTACGTCTATGCGACTACGTCTGAGGTTTCGATAAGTAGCGAGGCGCTCTCGCTCCTCATCACTTATATTGCCGTCGCGGGAGTGCTTTGCTAGCACGGTTAGGTCAAGACGTTTGCTGACCCTAATCTCATGCCACATCCTATTGCTAAACGTGAGGTACTGCCAGTTGGCTTCTGAATTAAGTAGCGTATTATTAGTATATGCTTCGGTGCTTCGAATACTTCGGTGGCCCAGAGCTTTCATAACATAGAGCATCATTCCACCGCTTATTTGATAGGCATACGCAGCGTAAGCGTCACGGAAGTCACTGGGCTTCATTAAGGCGATTTTCAGGTCAGCGGGCTGCCGTGAGTTGATTTGATTAATTAATTGGTCAAGGAACGAGATGTTCCTCTCCTTGGGACCGAAGCAAGAATAGGAGCTACCGTTGAACCAGCAGATTTGGCTCTTGACACTAGTCACGTATAGCCAAACTGAAGACACGCCCTCGCGCAGTTTTTCTACGCGTTTGCGCTGCGCATCCAGCTCAACAGTGTTCGCCTTTGCCATGAGCATTGCGCTGTAGATAGACTCTTCTTTCTTGAGGTCTCGTCGAAGTTGAGCACGTAAAGGAGCCGTGCGCTCCAGCAGAGTCATCAAGATGACACCGGCCGAGCCTTGTGTCTTATAGAGGCCTTCTGACATCTGTTGAGAGCGTGCGCGGGCCTTATATCCCCAAAGAAGATAGCGGGTGGGGTCTTTAGGGTGCGGCTCAATGAATGGAGAATTTGCGTCCAGAGAAAGAAACACTGCAGGGTTCCAGCCGGTCGACGCAAGACAGAGGTGAAACGCAATGCGAATATCCTCAGCGTTGGGATAGAACCCTTTGAGCATCTCTGGGATGCTAAAGCCCTGTCTATTGAAGGTGGTTGCGCTTTTGCCGTCGTAGAAGGCCTCTGCAGACGGTCGAGGGTGTTGGTTCTCCTTCGAAACAGACCTGAACTTCTGGTAGTTTTTCAGAAGTCGCTTCTCTTCCTCGTTAAAGGGTACTCCACCTTCCAGAAGAGCACTCGCTCTTTCCCAACGGTCGAGCGTTGAAAACCAAGCGTGCTTTAAGGTAATGCGCACGATACGTGTTTGCCATTGTGGAGGCAGCTTTCGAGAGCGTGCTTTTCTGCTTGGTCCTCTCCAGTGAAGCCGTCGAAGTCCCTTGATTTTCCGAATGATATTTATGGCTAGAAGGGTGGCACTAAACGATTGGGAGTCCATGCCTACATCCAATGCACGATGATGATGTAGCTCGGCGAAGTCGGCTACAGAACGCACCGGCTCGAGCGGGATAATCCCCTGGCTGGTGGGCAGTTCCACTGAGTCTAAGAGACGCCACCAGTCGCGCAGACTTTGCAGGTATATATTTATCGTCGCTGGCGCGGCGTATTCAAGCAGTTCTCGAAGGGCGGGAGCCAATTCGTTGATGAGCGTGGGCCGGCCTGAGAAACCTCTGCCTGCCTCAGGTGCTCTGTACTTCGGGCTCACACAGTCGTCGCCACTGGCGAATATATGAAGCATTACCAGACTTGGATGTTTGTTCTTCGTCCAGAAGCGCAAGATGTCATCGGTGTCGTCTGCTAACAATGGTTTGGAAACTTTAACCAAACTAGGTCCGAGCTCTCGCTGGTGGTCCTTATTGTGTTTACGGATTCCCATGCCTACTCGTCCTCGTCCAGTGACTCTTCGTATTGGATTGCTAGGCTGGTACCAAACATGTCACCTACCCACCCCAGATAAATCATCGAAGTGCTCTCATGTGCGTGGCCCAGTTGGGGCTGAATCTGGAGACGAATGATGCTCATCGCGCTGGACTCGAGGAGAGCAGCGCTAACATCCGGCATGAGTGAGCTAATTCGCTCATGCCGTTTCAGTTCACGCAGAAGCACCGAGCAGGCCCACCAGTCGCGACCGAGATGTGGAGACCATCCAGCGAAGGGAAGCTCCACTCCCGTCCATGCGTCGTACAGCGAGCGAGCAGTGAGTCGTTTGCCGGTTTCTTCGTGTAAGAAAAGGTGAACGCATTCAGCGATACGCTTGCGTTTGTCCACTAGGCTTTTGGCCTTGCTAATGTGAATTCGTAGTGCCTTGACGCGCTCATTCAAACGGTAGCTATGAAGCCGTTCTGCGAGCTCGAGAGGAATCCAAATCGAGCGTTCTGGTCCAATCTTGTCGCCATGGTTCTTGCCATAACTCTCTCCCTTGGTACCGAACTTTATGTCGATGAGGACACGTTGCTCCTTGTAAGGAGCATCGAGATTATTAATGTGCCAACTCCTGGGGTCTTCTGGAAGGGTGTCGACCCGCAGACATGCCACCTCTTCTCTTCGCATCGCACTCAAGAGAACAGTTTCGCATCTAAGGCCCTGAGTTTTTCCGTACTGTGCATAGACACGGTCAAGCCAAGCACGTAGTTGCTCGTCGGTTGGCATCCTTAGTCTTTTCTTATTTCTACGGACTTTTCCCTTGCGAGCTGATACCTGCCTACCTTCGTGCGCCGTGGAGCTTGTGGCACTTCCAATCTTGATGGTCCGCTCCACAATGGGTATGTCGAACGAAGACCGATAGCCCTTGTCCCCAAGCCAAGTGAGGTAGTCGCAAGCCTGCTGCACTCTCAGGTTGATGGTCTGAGCGCTTAGTGGTTCACCATCACGCGACCAGGTTCCAAGAAGCATTTCACTCTGGTAACGCCCATGGACATGCAATACGTATTCACAGCGGAGTAAGTCTACCTGCCGAATCTCTGCCCACTCTAAGAAGTTGGCGAGCCAATGGGCATAGTTGAGCATGGACTGTTCGCCGGGAGGCTTCCGTTTGCTCCTGGCACGCGTAACGGGGTCCCAAGTCCCCAAACCCCTATCAATCAGATATCGGCTTGCCAACCGATGGTAGCCAGGGCGACTGTCAAAGATGCATGGCAGGTGAGCGACCTTTCCGAAGCCAGCGGCTGTCGTCTTGGCCGGGTCACTTCGATAGACGCTGTAGCTGTATCCCATCTTACTTTTCCAACTTTCACTATATTTCTTTACTGTAAACGCTTGAGCTAAACCCAAGTTCATAATCTACTACTTTATAGCTTCGTCTATAACGAGGAACAGCACGCCGCAATGGGCCAGCGATATCGCACCGGGCCGGGGCGGGCTGCCGCCGCCCACCAGGGCCACGGCGCTGGCGGTGTGGTGGGGCGCCATCGTGGTGCGCTGGCCCCAGCTGCGGGCATCAAAGGCGCCGACCAGGCTGTGCACGGCGGCGTTCTCCAGCGCCTCGGCCACGCTCAGCGCAGGCAGCAGGCCGGCAAAGCGCTGGGCCAGCATCGATTTGCCAGCGCCCGGTGCGCCCAGCATCAGCAGGTTGTGGCCGCCGCAGGCGGCGATCTCCAGCACCCGCTTGCTGGCGGTCTGGCCTTTGACGTCGGCCATGTCGGCGCCGGGCGCCTCGGGCGGCCGGTTCTGGGCGGGCATGCGCTGCCACTGGCTGGGGGCTGCATCGGGCTCGGCGCTGGCGGCCTGCGGCGCAAAGTACTGCACCACGTCCATCAGGTGGCTGGCGCGGTAGACCTCGGCATCGGGCACCAGCGCTGCATCCTCTGCACTGCCCGGGGGCAGCACCTGGCGTACATGCTGGCCGCGCTGGTGCAGATCCATGCTCGCGGCCAGCGCGCCGCGCACGGGCCGCAGTGCACCGGACAGCGACAGCTCGCCGGCAAACTCGTAGTGCTGGAGCCGGTCTGCATCGATGGCGCCGCTGGCCGCCAGAATGCCGACCGCGATGGCCAGGTCATAGCGGCCCGATTCCTTGGGCAGGTCGGCCGGGGCCAGGTTGACGGTGATGCGCTTGTTGTGCGGGAACTCCAGTCCGCTGTTCTGCAGCGCCGAGCGCACGCGCTCGCGGGCCTCTTTCACTTCCAGATCGGCCAGACCGACCAAGGTGAAGCTGGGCAGGCCATT
>Ga0308156_1001034_pt1 | contig 38400 bp, 32 predicted proteins | sample PhyAR2_FD_201041 | JGI IMG/M metagenome (GOLD analysis project Ga0308156, IMG submission 201041) | Phyllosphere microbial communities from UC Gill Tract Community Farm, Albany, California, United States - DLSL A.R2 | ecosystem: Host-associated > Plants > Phyllosphere > Unclassified | place: USA... | reverse complement strand
AAGGGCTGATGGCCTTCTTCCTGGAGGCGACCTTTGTCGGCCTGATGTTCTTCGGCTGGGACAAGCTGAAGCCGCACGCCCACCTGTTCGTCACCTTCATGGTCGCGCTGGGCACCAATCTGTCGGCCCTGTGGATCCTGATCGCCAACGGCTGGATGCAGAACCCGGTCGGCGCCGCCTTCAATCCCGACACGATGCGGATGGAGGTCACGGACTTCATGGCCGTGGTGTTCAACCCGGTGGCCCAGGCCAAGTTCGTCCACACCGTCAGCGCCGGTTACGTCTGCGCCTCGGTCTTCGTGCTGGGCGTTTCGGCCTTCTATCTGCTGCGTGGCAAGCACGTCGGCTTCGCCAAGCGGTCGATGACGGTGGCCTCGGCGTTCGGTCTGGCGGCGTCGCTGTCGGCCGTCGTGCTGGGCGACCAGTCCGGCTACAATCTGACCGACAACCAGAAGATGAAGCTCGCCGCTCTGGAGGCCATGTGGCACACCGAGCCTGCGCCCGCAGGCCTGACGCTGATCGGCGTTCCCTCGATGAAGGACCGCGAGACCCATTTCGGCGTTCACGTGCCGTGGATCATGGGGCTGATCGCCACCCGCACCATCGACAAGCCCGTCGAAGGCATCTTCGAACTGGTCGCCACGGCCGAGGACCGCATCGAATCCGGCGTAATCGCCTATGACGCGCTGGAGAAGGTCAAGGCTGACCCGGCCGATCCCGTCGCGCGCGGCGTGTTCGAGACCCACCGCCGCGACCTGGGCTATGGCCTGCTGCTGAAGCGCCACGTCGCCGATCCTCGCCAGGCCACGCCGGCGCTGATCCAGCAGACCGCATGGGAGACGGTGCCGAACGTCCCGGCCCTGTTCTGGAGCTTCCGCATCATGGCGGGCATCGGAATGTTCATGATCGCCCTGTTCGGCACAGCCTTCGTGCTGTGCACCCTGCGCAAGCATCAGACGAAGTGGTTCCTGCGGTTAGCCATCCTGGCCATCCCGCTGCCGTGGATCGCGATCGAGTTCGGGTGGATCCTGGCCGAGTTCGGCCGCCAGCCGTGGGCGGTGGAAGGCGTGCTGCCCACCTTCCTGGGCGCCTCGTCTCTGACCGTACCGCAGCTGTGGGCCACGATCGTCGGCTTCACCCTGCTGTATGGCGCGCTGGCGGTGGTCGAGGTGCGGCTGATGCTCTTCGCCATCAAGAAGGGGCCGTTCCACGAACAGGAGACGTTCGGCGAACCCAGCCCCGAAGCCCCGGCCGAGCGCGTTCCCGCCCCCGCCGTGGCCTGACCCAAGACCTTAGGACATCCGACAATGGATCTTCCCCTCGACTTCGCCACGCTTCGCCTGATCTGGTGGGGACTGCTGGGCGTGCTTCTGATCGCCTTCGCCCTGACCGACGGCTTCGACCTGGGCGTCGGCGCCCTTCTGCCGTTCGTCGCCAGGACGGATGAGGAACGCCGCATGGTGATCAACACCGTCGGCGCCACCTGGGAAGGCAACCAGGTGTGGTTCATCCTGGGCGGCGGCGCCATCTTCGCCGCCTGGCCCTTCGTCTACGCCGTCAGCTTCTCGGGCTTCTACCTGGCCATGTTCCTGGTGCTGTCCGCTCTGATCCTGCGGCCGGTGTCGTTCAAATATCGCTCGAAGCGGGCGTCGCCGAAGTGGCGGTCGTTCTGGGACTGGTGCCTGTTCATCGGCGGCTTCGTTCCGGCCTTGGTGTTCGGGGTCGCGGTGGGCAACGTCCTGCTGGGCGCGCCCTTCCATCTGGATGGCGACCTGCGGTCCTTCTACGACGGTACGCTGCTCGGCCTGTTCACCCCCTTCAGCCTCATCGCCGGCCTGTTGTCGGTGGCCATGCTGGTCCTGCACGGCGCGGCCTGGTTGTCGCTCAAGGCCGAGGCCGGCCCGGTGATGGAGCGGGCGCGTCTGTTCGGCACGGTCGCCGCTGTTCTGGCCCTGATCCTGTTCGCGGTCGGCGGACTGTATGTCGCGTACGGCGGCCTGGGCTACCGGATCACCGGCGCGCTGGACGTCAACGGCTTCTCCAATCCGCTTCGCACGACGGTTCAGGCCGCGCCCGGCGCCTGGCTGGACAACTACGGCCGCTATCCGTGGATGCTGATCGCGCCGGCCTTGGGCTTCCTGGGCGCGCTGGTCGGCCTGATCGGGATGTGGCGGCGGTCCGCGCCGCTGGCTTTCGGCGGATCGTCGCTGTCGGCCGTGGGCATCATCTCCACCGTCGGCCTGTCGATGTTCCCGTTCATCCTGCCCAGCTCGGTCAATCCTCAGTCCAGCCTGACGGTGTGGAACGCTTCATCCAGCCATCTCACGCTGTTCATCATGCTGATTGTCACGGCGATCTTCCTGCCTCTGGTGCTGGTCTACACCGCCTGGGTCTATCGCGTGCTGTGGGGCCGGACGTCGACCGCCGCCCTCAAGACCAACCCCGACCTGTACTGAGCCTTAGGAGCGCAGAACCATGTGGTATTTTTCCTGGATCCTGGGGCTTGGCCTGGCCGTCGGTTTCGGCGTGCTGAACGGCCTGTGGCACGAGTTCCATCTGTTTGACGAAGGGGACGCCGGCCTGTCCACGCCCGACGCATCGAAAGAGGGCGATGTCCCTCTCTAGCCCCGCGCGCCTGTCCGTTCGCGACCTGATCGCGCGCTATGACGCCCATGCGCCGCGCTATACCTCCTATCCGACGGCGGCCCAGTTCACGCCTGCCGTCGGACCCGGTGATTGGGCCGACTGGCTGGGGCGCGCGCCCTCCGATCAGCCGGTCTCGCTGTATCTCCACCTGCCGTTCTGCAAGCGGCTGTGCTGGTACTGCGGCTGCAACACCCGGGCGGTAAATCGGGCGGGCGTCATTTCCAGCTATGTCGATCTGCTGCTGCGCGAGGCGGATTTGGTTCTGGCCAGGATCGGCCGCCCGGTCCGCGTCGGTTCGATCCATCTCGGCGGCGGCACCCCGAACATGCTGTCGCCGGAGGATCTTGAACGATTGTTCGCCGGTCTGTCCGCGCGGTTCGACCTGGGCGACTGTTTCGAGGTCGCCGCCGAGTTAGATCCCGAAGTCCTGACGCAGGAGTGGGTCGAGGCGGCGGGCCGCATCGGCCTGAGCCGCGCCAGTCTGGGGGTGCAGGACCTGTCGCCGCGTGTCCAGGCGGCGGTGAACCGGCCCGAGCGTTTCGAGACCATCCGCTGGGCGGCCGAAGCCTTACGGGGGCAGGGCGTGACCTCCCTCAACCTGGATCTGATGTACGGTCTGCCGCTTCAGGCCGTCGAGAACGTCATCACCACCCTGGGCCAGGTCACGACGCTGAGGCCCGAACGGATCGCCCTGTTCGGCTATGCCCATGTCCCGTGGATGAAGCCGCATCAGCGGCTGATCAACGACGCCGACCTGCCGGACGCCGAAGCGCGCTTCGCCCAGAGCCAGGCGGCGGCGCGCTATCTGGTCGGCAAGGGGTGGCAGGCGATCGGGCTGGATCATTTCGCCCTGCCGCACGACGGGTTGGCGGCGGCGGACCGGGCCGGACGGCTGCATCGCAACTTCCAGGGCTACACCACCGACGCCGCAGACGTGCTGATCGGCCTGGGCGCCTCGTCGATCAGCCGCACGCCCAAGGGTTTCGTTCAAAACCACGCGCAGGAACTTGACTGGCGCCGCGCTGTCGAGGCCGGCGACCTGCCGGTCGCCCGAGGCGTCGCCCTGACCGAAGGCGACGCGTTCGTGAGCGAGATTATCGAGCGGCTGATGTGCGATTTCGTCGTTGATCTTGCGCCCATCGTCCGGCGTCGTGGTCGGGACCTGTCGGACGTCGCCGGCGCCTGGTCCCTGTTGGAGCGCTTCGTCGACGATGGTCTGGTGCGGATCGACGGGACGGCGGTGGCGGTAACCGACCTGGGCCGTCCGTTCGTCAGGGCGGTTTGCGCCGCCTTCGATCCCAATGCGGCGGCTCTTCAGCAAAGGCATGCGCGGGTGGTGTGAATGGACATATTGTCCACCCCCTGAACGATTTGCGCTGGATCAAGGCCGAGGCGTCCACCGGGGCGCACACCCCGCTCAGACGCCTGACAAAGGCCGCACGACGCGGCCATGGCGTCGGGGATCAGAAGATGAAGACCAAGACCCTGCTGCTCGCCGCTGCCGCCTTCACCGCCTGCGCGGCGCCGGCCTTTGCTCAGACATCCGTCGCCTGGGAGACGCCCAAGAAGGGCGACTTCTTGGTGAGCGGGCGCGTCACCCACGTCTTCTCCCAGGCCGATGACGCCATCACCACGGCGGCGGGCGCGGACACCGGCCTGAAGGTGGATGTGGGCGACAGCGTCATGCCGACCCTGGGCTTCACCTACTTCCTGACCGATCACCTCGCGGTCGAGGCGATCCTGGGCACGACCCAGCACGAGATTCGCGCCCAAGGCGGCGCGACGGACGTGGCCGTGCATGAGACTTGGGTCCTGCCGCCGGTGGTCACCCTGCAGTACCGCCCGCTGAGCCAGGGGAGCTTCAGCCCCTATGTCGGCGCGGGCGTGAACTACATGCTGTTCTACAGCGGCAAGGACAAGAACGGCTTCACCGTCGATCTGGGCGACGGTTTCGGCTATGCGCTTCAAGCGGGCGCAGACGTCGGCATTCAGGGGCCCTGGAGCCTGAACCTTGACGTCGAGAAGGTCTGGTTCGAAACCGACGCCAAGATCAACGACGGCGCCCTGAAGTCCAGCGTTACCCTCGATCCGTGGGTCGTGTCTCTGGGCGTCAGCCGCAAGTTTTAGCTGGAGCCCCTAGGGGTCGCCGACCCTTGTCCCATTGACTGGAACACCGATGCGGCGCTCTTTTTCCGAAAGAGCGCCAAGGAACATCAATGGTCGCGCAAACGGGAAACGGCCACGGCAAGCTGATCAAACAGGCACTGGACGCCGCCGGAGGTGAGGCGCGTTCGGCCCTGGCGGCGTCATGGCGACGGTCGATGTCGCTTTATGGGCTCGATCCTGAGGATGAAGGCCGACCGAACACCCTGACAGACCAGGAGTTGCGCGAAGCCCGGGACGCCCTAGAGCCGATGACAACGGCGGCTCAGGATTCGCTTGACCGACTGTTCCTCGCCGTCGGCGACACAGGATGCTGTGTCCTTCTCACCAACGCTGAAGGGGTGACCCTGGAGCGGCGAGGCGCAGCGGCGGATGATGAGATCTTCCGCCGCTGGGGATTATGGCCCGGCGCGGTCTGGTCTGAGGCTGTTGAGGGTACAAACGGCATCGGCACGGCTTTGGCCGAGCGTCGGCCGCTGACCATCCATCGCGATCAGCATTTTCATACCCGTAACACGGCGCTCAGTTGCACCAGCCATCCCATCTACGGTCCGACAGGGCGGCTGGCGGGCTTGTTGGACGTCTCGTCGTGCCGTGCCGATGCGACGCAAGGCGTATTGGGCTTGATCGCGGCGGCGGTGGCGGATGCTGCGAGAGCGATCGAGGCGCAAACCTTCCGGCAGGCCTTTCCCCAGGCGCGCATCGTGCTGACCGACGATGCGGCCGGACGAAACACCGCGGCCCTGCTGGCGGTTGACCAGGACGATCTGGTGGTTGGAGCGACGCGCGCCGCACGCCTTGCGCTCGCGATCACCGACGACCGGATCGCAAACCAGCTCGCGGCGTCGGAGGTGCTGGGCGTAGGCGCCGTGGAAGCCGATCTTCAGAACGCCGAACGCGGCGCGGTGCGTCGCGCGCTAGCGTTGAGCGGCGGCAATGTCTCGGCGGCCGCGCGCGCTCTTGGGGTGAGCCGCGCGACCCTGCACCGCAAGCTGCACCGGCTCGGCCTTTCTAACGCACCTTAGCAAGCGATCTGTCGCAGTTCTGCGACAGGTTTGCGCCGCAGCATGGCAGCGGCGTATGGCGTCACGTGCTCCGCAGGATGACCTTCTGATCCAAAGACGTCGACAATCGACGCCAGAGGACAACGCAGGAGGCCTTCATGACCAAGCCCGAATTCATTCGCGCCGCGACCCTCAAGTTCAAGGCGCGCTACGAGAACTTCATCGGCGGACAGTGGGTCCCGCCCGTCAACGGCCGATACTTCGAGAACACCTCCCCGGTGAATGGCCGCGTATTGTGCGAGGTCGCACGATCGGACGCGGCCGACGTCGAACTGGCCCTGGACGCCGCCCACGACGCAAAGGACGCCTGGGGGCGAACCAGCGTCGCCGAACGCGCCGTCATCCTGAACAAGATCGCTGACCGGATCGAAGCCAATCTGCAAGTCGTCGCAGAGGCGGAGACCTGGGACAACGGCAAGCCAGTGCGCGAGACGACGGCCGCTGATATTCCCCTTGCGATCGACCATTTCCGCTATTTCGCCGGCTGCATCCGGGCGCATGAAGGCGGAATTTCGGAACTCGACCACGATACGGTCGCCTATCACTTCCATGAGCCGCTTGGCGTGGTGGGGCAGATCATCCCCTGGAACTTCCCGATCCTGATGGCGGCCTGGAAGATCGCTCCGGCCTTGGCGGCGGGCAACTGCATCGTGCTGAAGCCGGCGGAGCAGACCCCGGCGTCCATCCTCGTGGTGATCGAACTGATCCAGGATTTGCTGCCGGCCGGCGTGCTGAACATCGTTTCGGGCACGGGGCCCGAGGTGGGCGAGCCGTTGGCCACCAATCCGCGCATCGCCAAGATCGCCTTCACCGGCTCGACAGCCGTCGGCCAGAAGATCATGCAGTATGCGACCCAGAACCTGATCCCGGTGACGCTGGAGCTCGGCGGCAAGTCGCCGAACATCTTCTTCAAGGACGTGATGGATCACGATGACGCCTATCTGGACAAGGCGCTGGAAGGCTTCGCCATGTTCGCGCTCAATCAGGGCGAGGTCTGCACCTGCCCAAGCCGCGCTCTGATCCATGAGGACATCTATGAGGCCTTCATCGAAAAGGCGATCGCCCGGGTAGAGTCCATCGTCCAAGGCGACCCTCTGGATCCGGCGACCATGGTAGGGGCGCAGGCCTCTGATCAGCAGCTGCAGAAGATTCTCGGCTATCTGAAGCTGGGCAGGGATGAGGGCGCTGAGGTTCTGACCGGCGGCGATCAGGCCGCGCTTAAGGACGATCTGGCCGGCGGCTACTACGTCAAGCCGACCGTGTTCAAAGGCACCAACGACATGCGAATCTTCCAAGAGGAAATCTTTGGTCCGGTCCTGGCGGTGACGACCTTCAAAACCTTCGAAGAGGCCATGGCAATCGCCAATGACACGGACTACGGCCTGGGCGCCGGGGTCTGGTCACGCGACATGAACACCGCCTACCGCGCCGGTCGCGCCATCCAGGCGGGTCGCGTCTGGACCAACTGCTACCACCAATACCCGGCCCATGCGGCCTTCGGCGGCTACAAGAAGTCGGGCATCGGTCGGGAAAACCACCGCATGATGTTGGACCATTATCAGCAGACCAAGAACCTGCTTGTCAGCTATAGCCCCGACAAGTTGGGCTTCTTCTAATCCGGGCGCGGATGGCCGATCGAGGATTGGCCATCCTGCGTAGGGTCCTATCATCAGCCACTCACTCGGGCAGGCCTGCAACTGTTCACAGTGGTGCTGCTGCGAGTAGCCCGGACAGGGGACGGTTTGCGAGCCGCTGAACGTCAGCGTTCGAACTTTGAGGCAATGTCCGCTTCTGGCGCATCTGCGACATCAGCAAATGACTGTGCCTGACTCATAGCGGACGCTCAGGAGGTCCGCTGCTGGCGTCAAACAGCTCTGAGCCATGACCATCGATCACGGAACCCGCTCGGCTTCGGCAGCCTGCTCCATCTCTCGAAACCAATCCAGGACGACAGCTGTGCATTGCATCTCGCCCAGAGGCTCGGAGACGTCTCGCGCGACGCCGAGGTCAAACTCTTTCAAGCCCTCGTGGATGACCTCCCGTCCGATGGAGGTATCGATCAGAACGCTGTCGTTCCACCACGTCTTCCAGTGGTCGATCTGATTAGCGCGCAGATGCTTATGGCAGCGCCCCATGAGATGCATGCCTTCGCCCCATAGCAGGACTTCATCAAAAATTTGCTCGCTGAGCCCTTCGGCTTCGAAGAGTTCAAGATAAGCGGCGCGGTCCTGCTGACCAGTTTCCGCCAGCGCAGGCCCACCTGCTAAAACGAGATAAGCGAACCCGCAGGCGATGCCGAGCACCGCCTTGCCTACGCGCGTCATTTTGCTCTCCCGTCTGCCCACTGGTTTTCACTTCCGCCATGACGCGGCGCCGCGTACTCGGATTTTTCGGCAAGTCGTCGCCGACGAGACAAGGCTCTGGGCAAGAGCCCCTGCCCGTCAAGCCTTGTATCTTGGTTTGATCAGGGATGGTGGTAGGCTTGTGAGATGCAATCCGGGTTGCAGGAGGAAAGATGAAATCGCTTTTACTCGCGCTCGCCATCGTGGTGACGGCGTCATCACCAGTTGTGGCGACACAGAATCCTGATCGGGTCGTCGTCCAGTTCGCGTCAGACAGTGACGAAGTTCCGGCCGCGAGCCTCGCGGAGCTCGCCCGTTTCGCGCGGGCGCATCCGGACCGGGATTTCTCGATCGAAGGCCATGCCATCCTGCAGGAGTCGGAAAACAGTCCGAGCTACGCAAGCGGTCTGTCACAGCGCCGGGCGAACCGCGTCCGAGCAGCGATCTGGAACGACGATTTCGAGCGTTGGCAGCTGACGAAGTCACGGACGATGAGTGTGTCAGGGTACGGGGCGAGCCGCCCCCTCCCGGGGTCAGCGCCGGCTGACGGACGTAACCGTCGCGTTGAAGTGTCGATCATCGAACCGGCGAGCGGCGGTTAGGCGCAACCTCGAAAGCCATCGAACGCCTGTCAGATGCGGGCGCCGGCGCGGACAGATCGCCATGCCCCAAACAACGGTGGCGAAGGCAGCATGTCGGCGTCTGTGAGCGGTCCGACTGGGCCGCGAAGTGGGGACGGGATCACTGCAGGATGGCTCCGCCCCTCAGCTCGCTTCGCGCGGGCACATCCGGACAAGAATCTCCTGATCGAGGGCCACGCGACGCTGGCGGAGTCGGAGAGCAGTCCAGATTATGCGACCGGACCCTCCCATCGACGCTCGGCCGAGGCGCCGACGGCGATCTGGAACGACGACGTGGAGCGACGGCAGTTTTCAGCCCAGCGAACGATGACGTCGTCAGGGTACGGGGCCAGTCGCCCTCTCGACGGGATAGCGCCGGACCATCGGCGCAATCGCCGGGTCGAGGTTTCGCTTCGGGGACCGGACGCTGGGTGGTAGCCGCGCGATCCAATGCTTGCGCCTCTGTCCTGAGTCGGTACTGGTTCGGTTGAACAGGCACAGTCCCGCGCCAGGCGGATACCAGACGCTCTTGAACGCAAACACAGCTTGTGCTCGACAGCCGCGAGCAGGGTGAGGGGCTCGTCGAGCCTTGGGATCTGCGGGCGTTCAGACCCCTATGGCGATTTGAAAGCCATCAGGAAATCGAGCAGGTCCGAGCCATCGGTCGCTTCGAGCCTGTAGTCATGAGCCTGCTCCCTTGGCAGCGCGTGGAAGCGGGTCCGTATTGACTGGGCGTGGCCAGCGCTGGTGAGCGTCACGGTGGCGGAGCAAATTATTTGGATCCGGTCCGGGTGCTCGAATTCGAAGCGTTGGTCGGAAAAGGAGACAACCATCGCATCGCGCTGGGCGGTGGTGAACTTCCAAGTCGGTAGAAGTCCCTTCACGACAACGCCCGCGCGCGCCCATACGTCAGGGTGAGCGCAGAACCGCGCATCCTCGCGGTCCAGCAGCTCGCGTGCGGACTGGGCGTTCGCAGGGCTTGAGAACAGGGTGAGGTACAGGCCGACGGCCGTTGCGGTAACGATGCGGTGCATTGGAAATCCCGAAGTTGGTCCATGGAGACTAAGGGGAGGCAATGAACAATCAACCCTCAGCAACCCGGTTGCCAAGACCCCTGTCGTCAGATGTGATCAGGGGACCAGCTATGGCTCAGCGAAGGCAATCGGGTACTAAGGGGTGATGGCGATGAGGATGATGACGGGTCTGGTCATTTGCGTGGCGCTTGCTTCACCCGATGCGGCGAGCGCCTGTCGGCGATCGCCCGACCCTGGGACGCTCATGTCGCGTGAGTACACGACCGTCGCCGTCGTGAGAATCGAGGACGTGATCCCGACATCGCCGTCGAATCCAGAAGACGAGTGGCGGGCAATGGCGACCCGAGTGAGCGTTGTGGAAGGCGCGGAACCCGCCTTGAACCTGCTTCTCGGACATGCGGAAATCCCGAACTGCCGGGAACGTCGGCCGGCTCCGCGCGCCGGCGAGTACTGGGTTGCGTACATGGACGGTGTCGGCGGCCCCGATAGTGTCGTGTACAATGCGTGGCCGCTCGATTTCGCCCGTAGTCTCGATCCAAGATTTAGCGGCGCGCCGGCGCGATGAGGAACCGAGCATGATGATATACGTGTCGATCTTCGCCGCCTTGACGGTGCAGTTGGGGCCGCCGCCGCCACTGATTTCGGTCGTCCAGCTCGCCGACGAAGGCACAACGGCAGACGGCCGCGCCGCTACTCAGACGATTATCGAGAAGCTGCAGCCCGGTTACGTCCGCGTCAGACCCAGTGAAGTGTCAGCGGAGGCCCTTGAGGCCTGTCGGACCGACCCGTCGCCCGTTGAAGTGTGCTTGTCGGAGGCGTTGGGCAGGGCGGGTGCAGCCTCGGGACATGTCGTTCTGATGACCCAGGAAAAGGATGGCGTCCTGCACTGGCTGTGCGTCGGGAGGAATGCGGGCCCGTTCACTGCCGCGCGCCAGTCCGTAGAGCTTGGGCCTTTGGCGGATCTGTATTCCGATGGCGAGAGCGAACTTCTCCATCGGGCGGCCGCCTGCCTGACCTATGCCGGCAACCAGAGCGGCTGGTAGGCGTCGAGGGTTTTCTCGGCTGCTGTATTGGAGTTTGGCGTCACGGGGTTGTCGCAGACGATGCCCCGCAAGCTGTCCGCGAAGGGGTGGCTGGGTCGGGAAAAACATTGGCGAACAGGGGCGCATTCGATCCGTCACGCCGATCCTCGACACGCCATCGTCCGCGCTCCCCCGGCCGGTCAGAGGTTATGCGCAGCGTGTAGGCGCGGGACTCGCCGCTCGACGACGGTTCGCCGGCGGCCTTGAAGAGGGCTCCTGTCTGTTCACCGCCGCGTTGATCGGAGATTCGGGCAGCGACCTGCCCCGCAGGATCGACGACTTCCAGGATGGCGTCGAAATCGGGCGACGAGATGCTCAACCAGATTTGCTGAGCGGGGGCGAGGCTCGTTCCACTGCGGTGCGACCATCGGCCCGTAGCGTCGCGTACATCATTACAATCTTCGCCGAGCACGCCTCGCAGACCCGTGCCTGCGGCCAAAGGCGGGGGGCGTCCCGGCATGGGTGGAGGGGTGGGATCCTGTGCTGGCATCGTCAGTCCAAGGGAGAGGACTATCGGTGTGATGGGAAGCGCCATGAGATTGAAAGCTCCACCGACTGCTGTTTGCCTTCCGTCCAGGGCCTGAACTTACCGTCGAGCCGAACAAGCGATCAATACTCAAGTTCGCTGGAGCCGCTGGAAGTGCTGACTCCCCCGATCCAACAGATGGTGACGGCAGCGAGCATCTCTCGGCGCCAATCGACATCCCGCTATCCGCCTCCCACCAACCCGTTGCGCCCGTTGTATTCGGTTCGCGCTGAACCGGCGAGGCTCGCCATTCGAACCTGCTCCACGATCCAGCGGTCTAGGTCCTTGCCGTCCTCACGCTTCAGTTCGACACCCGCGTTGCGAAGACGCGTCAGGTGGACAGCCGCTCCATAGTTCGCCGCCGACAGCCATTGAAGGCTCTCCAGCACAGCTTCATGGCTCATGGTGACACCAGGCTCCGGGGGCGGCTCAAGCCACCTGTCGAGATGCGCCATGATGGTCTGAAGGGCCTCGTCCAACGCCGGCGTCATCGTCCTCACCGATTGTTCATAGCAGCCGACATCCTGGCCGAAATTACCAAGTCGGCAAAGGTCGCAAACCAGAGACGGCGTCCGGACGGGCACCCCGTTTGCCCTGCTGGCGTTTCGTCGGCTCACCCTCCATCTTCTTGAGCCTGGGTGGCAGGGGGCAACGTTGATGATCTCCGGTTTTCTGGCCCGCTTCGGCATCGGGCGCGCGCCGCGCGGGGCTTTGTCAGTCGCCACGCTGGCGACATTTCATGGCTATCTGAGGATGGAGATCGCCTACGCCTGCGGCGACTTGGATGAACCGGTCATGCTGGAGATCGTCGTCCGGAAACCGAAGCGGATATTCGTCGTCTGCGACTCGCTAGAGGGCTGGACGACGGACGGGGCCCGTAGTTGGCGGGCTGTCGCGAAGGCGGACATGGATCGGGCCCGGCAAGTCAGAACTCCGCTGTTGCGGAACGAGGCTTCGGCGCAGGCGACGACCACGGCCTATTTGGCTGATTCTGGCGAAGGGTACCGGCACCGGGTCCCGTTCGGCGAAGTGACTTTCCGGGTGATGGGCGCGACATCCGGCCGGCGCCTGCTGTCTCGGCGGATGACGATCCAGCCGGCGTAGCGAGCCTCAAAATGACTCTGGTAAGCCGAGTTCCAGAGCCGTCCGTTCCAAAACCTTCCGGACGTCTGCTTCCGGCCGGCAACTCGTCGTCTGCTGTTGGCGCATAGCCGTCCGCGATTCGCGACCTCGGCGCGGTCAATACTGGATTAGGACCCGCGAGCAGGCAGAGTGTCAGTGCAAGGCGTGTGGTGTTCCGATTTGGCGGGTCAGACCAGCACGCCACTCACCCGGCGAGATCCCGGCCCAGTCCCGGAACGCGCGGTAGAAGGACGTCGTGTCTTGGTAACCCAATAAATAGGTCACCTCATCGATCTGGATGGCTGGGTCACACAGGAGTTGCTCGCTGAGTTCGCGCCGGGCATCGGACAGCAGGGCCCGGAAGGTCGTGGCTTCGCCAGCTATGCGCCTCTGCAGGGTGCGCTCGCTCATCCCGAGCTGCCGCGCCACATGAGCCACCTCCGGGCGGCCGCTCGCTAGGCAGCGCTTGAGCACCGCCTTGACCCGGTCCGCGATCTCCGTGCCCTCCTGGAGTTCCGCGAACGCTGATGCGAGGCCGGGGGTGACCAGATCAAGGAACTCGGGACTGTGGCCCGGGAAAGGGAGGGCCAGATCATCGCGATGTAGGGTCATAGCGTTGCGCGCGGAGCCGAACGCGATAAGCCCGCCGAAATACTCCGCCAGCTCACCGCTGGCGGGACCTTTGCGTATCAGCTCGACGCGTTTTGGCGCGATGCGGCGGCCGGACCCGCGGCGCCCGAGTTCGAGCAGAAAGATGAAGCTGAGATCGACAGACACAGCCGGCTCAGGCTCGTTGGCGAACGGCCAATCCTTGATAATCGTCCACACATCCCGCGTCTCTTCCGTTCTAAAGACCTCGCAGGCGCCCATCCGTTTGAAGCGTTCAATGCGTCCGATGGCGTCGCAGAAGTCGGCGGCGTAAAGGGCTGCGATGAAAGCCGGCTGGTGACCGCGAAGATCGGCCCCTTGGAGCAACCGTAGCGCCACCGCGGGATCGCCCGAAAGGGTCTCCACAGCCTTCCATACCGCGAACAACTGGGCCGTCGAGAAGGTCGCCGAGGCGTCAAGATGCAGGCTTGAGGAGAGACCTGCCGCACGGAGCGCCTTCGCCGGCTCCACGCCCGCGTTCTGCATGGCCCGCCAAAATGTCGGCGGAAACCGTCCTCTATCGATTGCTTGCGACGCCATGTGAGGCACTCCTTGTCGTCAATCGCGCCACGCCCGGCCATTCGTTCGAGAATGGCCGGGAATGCGCGGTTCCGCTAGCGCAGGTCCACCCGGGCCTGCGACGGGACATGGGCTTCCATAGCGGCCCGCGCGGCGGTCCAGGCGCGGTCATCGCCATCGAGGGCCGAGCGCAACCAGGCCCAAGTCATGCGCAGCACGACCTCCAGTCGTTCGGGGTCCTCGTCGTCGTTCTCCCGTGCATCATAGCCGGAGATGCCGCCCAGTCCGTGCTTGCCGCCCAGCACCGTCATGAGCGCCTCGGCGCCCGGGCTATAGTGGTAGGGGTCGGCGTGCCACGACGGCCCCCGCACAGTCAGGTGCGGCGAGGCGTCGTCGCTGCCGACGACGACCAGACTCCGCGTCGTCATGTGCGAAAAGTCGGGATTGAAGAAGGTGTAGTTGGCGGCCGCCATCTCGCTCAGGCTGTCGCCGCCGTTGCCGGGTGCCGTGAGGATCAAGCCGGCCTTGATGCGGGGCTCGACCAGATTGACGTCCTGCGCTGTCGGGTCCTTGGGGTCCGTCAGCCGCGCGCCGAGCAGCATGCCGGCGGTCTGGCCGCCCATTGAGTGGCCGACGACCGCGACCTTCTCGCGGTCCAGCCGTCCCCTGAAGGCGGGTGCGGCGGTCTCGATCTCGTCCAGGCGATCGAGGATGGTGCGCATGTCCTCGACGCGCGAACGCCAGAACAGCGGTCCTCCGGCGGCATCGCCGGGAAGCCCGCCCACCCTGGAGTTCAGATGGGTCGGCTGGATCACGACGAAGCCGCGCTCGGCATAGAAGTTGACCAGGGGGCCGTAGCCGTCCTTTGACGGAATGTAGTTCGAGGGGCCGTGGCCGTGCGAGAGCAGCACGACCGGAAGGCCAACGCCCGACGCGGGCCCGGTGATGCGCAGTTCCAGCGGACGTCCACGCTGAGGCGTGGCGAGGGTGATGGGGCTGTAGGAAACGGTCATCCCGGGTTCGTCGACTGGGATATGGCGGGCGTCCTTGATGAGGTTGTTCATGGCGGCTTGCTCCTTGATCGTTCGCGCGGCGGGGCGCCGACGTCGGTGATCTCAAGGTAGAGCTACCGCGGACTCATCCATTGGCGGAGCGCGCCACATCAGTGACAGAGGCCGCCAAAGCGCGGCTGCTTCGTCTCACCGACGCTGTGAAGGCCATCGCGTGGCCATGACGTCGAATGTCTTGTGTGCGATCAACGCGCACTGTCCGCTTGTGGCGCATCAGCGCTGTCTGAAGCGTATGGTGAGGAGGGGGGCGTTGATCGTGGGAGGTGGCCATGAGCCAGCCCGATCTTTTTTGTCTACCTCGTAAGCCCTGGAATGCTGGTCGGATAACTGGAGCCAAGGCTCCACTCAAGCCTAAGCACATCTGGGCAATCCGACAGCATCTCAAATCGGTTGGATCAATCCGGGATCTGGCGATGTTCAACATCGCGCTGGACGCGAAGCTCCGAGGCTGTGATCTGGTGAAGCTTCGGCTAGCGGATATCGCTCAAGGCGGAGCCATTCGCCAGCGCTCGACCATCATTCAGCAAAAGACAGGTCGCCCGGTCCCGTTCGAGATAACTGAGGCCGCGAGGGAGGCGCTAGCGCATTGGCTGGAGCGCCGGGGGCGCCGACGCGACGACTGGCTGTTTCCCAGCCGTAGCAAAGAGGGCGCGCACATAGGCACGCGCCAGTATGCTCGGCTGGTCGATACTTGGGTAAGAATGATCGACCTAAACCCAAGTGCGTATGGGACCCACAGCCTGCGACGGACAAAGGTAGCGTTGATTTACAAAAAGACCGGAAATCTGCGCGCGTGTCAGCTTCTGCTCGGTCACGGAAAGCTGGAAAGCACCGTTAGATACCTCGGCATCGAAGTCGATGACGCTTTGGAGATATCGGAACAGATCGACCTCTAAGCCGGCTTTCGGGCAGTTCTTTGGAGAGCGGACTGCCCAAAAGTCTGCTTAGGGTGGGCAGCGGGCCTGCGCTTGGTTGGGCAAGCTATTGTGATTGGCGTCGAGATTAGTCAGCCGTGAGTTTGTCGATTAAAGCACAGGCTGCGGACAACGTGGGCGCTGTGAGGTGCTTCCGGGCTCCATGGTTCATGTCCACCACTCTGAGCCATGTGTCGAAGTAGCGGTCAGTCGTGACGACAACCGTATAGGTGCGACGTCGAGGATCACGAACTCGGCGCTGAAAATCTGCGCCGATGCGCGCCACCCCCGCGACATCGATATCTTCTATCGGGCCCCTATCGTCGATGATCCACGTCCATTCCGACAGATCAGGCTCCTTGGCTATTGTCGCCAGCGTAGCCGCCTCGAACGACGCCCAGCGAGTGCCTTCTGAAACCGTGACGATCACCCGCTGAAGCTTTTCGTCCGTGTCGATGGTGACCGGCATGGAAGCCTCTCTTGTGAGCCTGGAGTTTGTTGGGTCGAGCCTCTTACGCTAAGCAACCACACGCAGCTTAGATGAATTTTGATTGGGTCTCGAAGGCATTTCTCGCGCTTCGGCATCCAGCTTGAAGCGGGCAATCAAATCGACCAGCTGTCCAGCCTCGTTGCTAAGGCTCTGGCTGGCTGCCGTAGATTGTTCAACCATCGCGGCGTTCTGCTGCGTCACCTGATCCATCATGTTGACGGCCGTGTTGACCTCCCGAAGGCCTGTCGCCTGCTCCTGGGTGGATGCCGCTATCTCGGAAACAAGGCTATCAATCTCGGCGACGCGGCTCACGATCCGCTTGAGCGCCTCTCCGGTCTGACCAACAAGGGCGACGCCGGTGTTGACCTGGGTTGTTGAACTGGTGATCAGATCTTTGATTTCTTTCGCCGCGACTGCCGATCGCTGGGCGAGTGCCCGGACCTCGGATGCGACCACGGCAAACCCTCGACCGGACTCGCCCGCGCGCGCAGCTTCAACACCTGCGTTCAGAGCCAGAAGATTGGTCTGGAATGCGATCTCATCGATCACACTGATGGTCTGGCTGATCAGGTGAGCGGAAGCATGGATTGCGTCCATCGCTGACACCGCTTCCTGCACCACGGTGCCGCTGGCTTCTGCATCGTTCCGGGCTGCGAGGACGGTTGCCGACGCCTCCTTTGCACCAGATGCCGTGCGATTAACGGTGGCCGTGATCTGGTCCAGCGCTGCCGCAGTCTCTTCCAAGCTTGCTGCTTGCTGTTCCGTCCGGCGCGACAAGTCGTCGGATGCGCTACTGATTTCGACCGCACCGGACACAATGGAACGAGCGTTGGAATCGATGACCACTAGATCGGATTGGAGCGCGCTGATCGCCAAATTGAAGTCGTCCTGGAGCTTGGCGTATTGGGCGGGGAACTGACCAGGAATACGGTAGGTGACATCGCCCTGGGCCATCGCGCTGAGGCCTGCAGCAGTTTGCTCGACGATGAGAGCCTGCTCACGAGCCACTTCGAGCTCGAGCGCACGTTTTCCCGCGGCGGCCCGGTCGGCCTCGGCGCGCGAAACTTCCAAAGCCATGGAGGCATCAACGACACGTGCCGTCGCCTCGTCCGCGGTTGCCTGGCTCAGGGCGTTGGCTCCGAACATTGCGGTCACGCTCGCTGCGCTCCAGGCAAGGACGGCGGCTTCGACGATCAGAACAACAGCGTGGAAGATAACACGACCCAAGTCCGCCGACCCTGGGAACACGAGGTCAGGCAAGACGAAACTCAAGACGAGATGGTGGACGGCGACTGTAGCGGCCGCGCCGACGATGGCACGCCAGTCGCAATAGATGACGACGACAGCAAGGGCTGCAAAATACGCCATGTGCATGTCGATCTGGAATGGATGCCCCGCGAGGCCCGCCACGAGCGTCGAAACCAGCGCCATCAGCAGTATCGACGAGAGCATCCGCCCAATCGAGCGTGATCTAAACATCTTCCAGATCACCGTCTGAAGGCCCGCGAGCAGCAGCACAGGCAATACTGATCTAACGAGATCTGATGCCATCAACAGGCTCTGACCCAACCCGACTACGGCAAGACCCCATGAGAGCAGCGTGATTACACCGCTTCCCACCGCACGCTGATGGGCAAGATCACGAGTTTGAAAGATCATTTGGAGACATCCGGAGCGGGGCCGCAGGTCAGCATCTTGGGATCCAGAATAAGCCAGGCCCCGGCACGTCGAAGTTGTGACTGCAGATCGGCGCCGCCATAAACCGTTACGATATTGGGCGTGCGACCACTCGAGGCAGCCGCACCCATCGGTGTGACCGCTCGACTGACCTCAGCAGCGCTCCACCATGGTGGGAAGACGGCCGTCACCACGAACGCGGATGCAGGTGGGGCGGAGACGAGGACGACAGCGACCGTGCTCGCCAATATTGCTAGCGGCGCCATGGTCAGTTCCAGAGATCTGGGCATGTGAAAAGACAGAACAGCACCTCCGGACGTCCATGGGGCAACACAGCACCTCCGGACGTCCATGGGGCAACTGGCCTAAATTAATCACTAAGGGATTGGTCCTCCGAAAGGCAGTTGTTGGATTGCCGTTCAGCTGAAGTCGTCCCGCCTTCTCGTGGAATGTCTGCATAGGGTCGATTTCAGTCCTTGTCTTAGAGGCCGAAAGCGGACGTTGGCCCCAGGCCGGAAAGCAGTTGCGGTCGACGTCAGCCAGGGGTTGTCAGGCGACGTTGGCGAGCTCAGTTGACCGAAGTGCCGTGATCGCCTGACACACTTGGTCCAATAGACGTGTCGCCTCTATGGGCTTGGAGATATGCCCGTCGGCTCCAGCTGCCATAGACTTCGCGACATCTTCTGGCATTGCGTTCGCCGAAAGCACGTAGATCGGTGTGGTGAGAACCTCGCCCGTTGCCTCTAACGCCCTGATTTTGGTGATGGCAGTGAGGCCGTCCATAACCGGCATCTGCATATCCATAAGGATCAGATCGAAGGTCTCGCATTTTGCCGTATTGACGGCGTCGGCGCCATTCTCGACGGACGTCAGACTGGCCCCGGCCGCGCCCAGGATAAGCTCGACGACACGGCGATTGACGGGATGATCTTCGGCCAAAAGAATGCGGACGCCTTGTAAAGGCGCAGCTTCGATTTGATCTTCCTCGTCGGCTCGAACGGCCTGAGTATTTGAAGGGGCCTTGGCTAAATCCAGGATCAACGTGAAGGTCGCCCCCTGTCCGGGAGCGCCATCTGCGGTCAGCTGCCCTCCCATAGCACCCGCCAGTGCATGGGAAATCGACAGACCCAGGCCTGACCCGCCAAAGCTCCGGGTGATTGACCCATCAATCTGCTCGAACCTGGAAAACAGCTTTGCTTGCGCGGTAGCATCGAACCCGATGCCGCTGTCTCGAACCTTAATGGTGAAGCGGGTGTGATAGGCGTCAGGTTTCGCGGCCACTGTCAGGTGGATGCTCCCTCTGCGTGTGAACTTGACGGCGTTGCTCAGCAGATTGGCAATGATCTGCCTGACCCTCACGGCGTCGCCTATGTAAGCGCCAGCAGCCTCGGGATGGACGACGACTTGAAGGTCCAGCCCCTTTGCCTGGGCCTGAGGGTCGAACAACGCCGCACAGGCATTGACGGCGTCAGCCACGTTGAAGGGCTCGGCCAAGACAGTGAGCTTTCCCGCTTCGACTCTCGCAAGATCGAGAATATCCGTGAGAAGGGTCTCTAGAGTTTTCGCGGACCCCTCGATCAAGTGGACCATTTCACGCTGATTTGAATCAAGATTCGTACGCGCCAGTGCGCCGGCCACCCCCATGACCCCGTTAAGGGGCGTGCGTATCTCATGGCTCATGTTCGCCAAGAATTCCGACTTGGCCTGGTTGGCGGCCCCCGCTCTTTCAGCTGCGGCCTTCAACGCTTCAGACGTCTTTTCCGCGAGATCCAGCGATGCCGATACGGCCCTGCTGTCCGCCAGTCCCCGTCGCGTCGCCGCAGCGAGATGAGCCACGTACATGAAATTGGCGAGGCAGACGAAGGCAGCGGTCTGTTTGCCCGGCTCGGTCACCAGCGAAATCAGAGGCAAGGCCACAAGCAGCAGGCCAAACGGCGCCGTAGCAGCCCAAACCATTGCGGCGGAGGAACTGGCGTGCAACCGCACATTCATCACCCCACCCGCAAGCACAGTGACGGCGAGCACTCGCCCCTGCCAACCTTCCATGAACCATGCCAACGGCGCGACGCTCGCAAACACGGTGGTGCTGACAACGACAGACGCGACAAAAAGCTGTTTACGCCAGTGGGGTGCGACAAACCCCTCCCTACGCATCGGCGCGCTTATCCAGGACGTGGCGAGTTGCGCGGCGACTGTCGCAATCAACCAAATGACCGGCCACGCTGCCGCGTCATGTAGAAAGACGGCTGCCGCGATTCCCACGCTGAAGAACAGCCGGATGGGAAACTCCCGGACGCGGCGGCGTGCAATATCGGTCCAGTCTTGATCTCGCATCCAGGCAAGATGACAGCGTTTGGTTCACTGGCCGTGAACGTGTCCGAAAAATGTCAAAATGATATTTGCCGACTTGGCCGTGGTCATCGGCTGCTTGGTGGCTAACGTCCGCTATGGGTCGATTTCGGTCCAACGCTTCCCCGCCTGAAACGGACGTTGGCTCCTAGGCAGGAAAGCGGCCGCTGTTGATTCAGTTAGGGGTGGGGAGCAGACCTTATCATGCCGCTTGCCACAATCATTTCAAGGGCGTCTCAGCTATCACAACGGCGAGATCTTCTTCGATAAAAGGTGCGAGAAACGCTCTTACAGGCCGGTTGAAACAGTCGATCCACGGCAGATTGTTGAAGTAGAACGACCAGAAATCTCGGCCCTCCACACTTGCGGCGAAAGACTTTAGAGCTAGTAGATCGGGAACACTCAGCCGCTGCGCTAGCGGCTCAGCAACACACTGGATCGCTTGGTCGATTAGCGCGTCAGGCGTTGCAATCGCCCTATCCGCCAACCGTTCCGACAGTCGGAAGTCGCGATCATACAGGTTCGCGCCACGCGCATTCAGCGTTTCCCCCGACAGGCGCGCAGCGGCCATTTTAATCCCGTGGCGGTATTCGGGTGTGTAAGCCTGTCTAGGAAATAAAGCGGCGGCAGCGGCGCGGCGCTCAGATCCAGGATCTTGCGGCAGGGCTGGCGGGATCGGAGCCACTTGAAGGCTCAGGGTGAAAATAAGGGCTGCAATCATTCTTTGGAACTACTGCTCGCTTTGACTGTCCGCAACGGGTGGATCTTGCCGTGGCATGTACTGACATTTGTCAAAGTCACTCGTCAGTCACTCCACTATCGAGCTTCTGAAGCATACCATCGCTATAGCAATCGTTGCGATGATGGTCGGAGCTGAGGTTGGGTCGTTAGAGTTGCTTGTGCAGTGTCCAACCTGTGATTACGGAAATCGAGATGCGGAATGGTTCGAGTATCGAAACGCGCACTTCTGGCGATGGTGCTTTTACCCACGGCGGGTGCGATGACTGAGCAACGGGGTCGGATCACCGGCATCGGCGGTGTCTTTGTCAAAAGCGCCGACCCAACGGCCCTGGCTGCGTGGTATCGCGAGGTGCTGGGCCTTGACGTCGCTTCATGGGGTGGGGCGGCCCTGGCTTATGACGCGCCCGGCCATCCGCCTAAGGTGTCGTGGATGGCGTTTCCGCAGGCCAGCGATCACATGGCGCCGTCTTCACGTGAATTCATGGTCAACTTTTCCGTTGACGACATGGACGCGATGATTGCGCGGCTCAGGGCGAACGCTGTATCCGTTCTGGCGCACGATGAAGACAATCCGTTCGGCCGCTTCATATGGATCCAGGATCCAGACGGTACGAAGATCGAGTTGTGGCAGCCGAAATAGACTCGGCCGGTGGACAGGAGTCGGGCTAGGCGCTGCGCCAAGGCGTCAGCACCGTATAGCAGTTAACCTCCCGGGCGCCCGACCTTGCCGCGCGAATCAGGTTGCGATCGGCGAGGTGGCGCACCGCGTCCTGGACGCCGCGCTTGGAAAGGCCCGTTTGCTCTGCCAACTGGGCGTGACTGATGCCGACATCGCCAAGCGCCAACAGGCATAGATAGACCAGGAAAGCCGATGGCCGATGGTCATGACCGACCAGGTCTCGCATCAGCGTGTCCAGAACATAACCATCGATCTTGTACTGCTTATTGGTCATTTGCCTACGCCCGCGCGATTGACCTAGGCTGGGGGCATGCGATGCGCCGAGCCTACACTCACGTGATCAAAAAGCTCAACTACGTCGGAATTCCAACGGGCGATCAGGCGCGAGCCCTGGCTTTCTGGACAGATGTGATGGGGTTCACCATCACAACGGACCGGCCCGTCGGTGAGCGCCGATGGGTTGAGCTGAAAATTCCGGGTGCCCAGACAGGGTTGTTGCTGTTCACGCCAGAAGGCCAGGATGACCGGATCGGCACCTTCTTCAATGGTTCGTTCGGGTGCGAGAACGTTCAGTATGAGTACGAACGCCTGTCGGCCAAGGGGGTCAAATTTCTGGGGCCGCCGGAGTTGAAACCGTTTCCCCACGTCTATTTTCAGGACCCTGACGGGAATACGTTTTTTCTGTCCAGCAGATAAGGCTGCAGCAATTCAGACGGTCTGTGGGTCTGCTACGGGTCGAAAGCGGTCTAAGCGTTAAGGGCGGAAAGTGAACGTCGTCAGCCACTGCGGCATGTGGTTTTAATTTCGCGCATTTCCGTCCGAGAAATGGACCGAAACGCTAATCCTCCCTCTCGCCGAAGAGCGGGCCGGCCGAATGGCTGCTCAGGGTGGGGAGCGGACTTCGCCTCAGTTCTGACCGACAGGTGGCCGGTGTAGCGCCCAATCCTCCATGCCCTCGATCGTAAGTGAGGGAAGCCCTCCGATATGGATGAAGCGCGTTTCCAGCCGGCACCAGTCGTCCGGGCTATCTGCGGCCGCTTGCCTCTCCACAGGGCAAGGTCTTGCTTCGTAGGAACAGATCGCGTCGTGGCTTGGGAGGTAGCGACAGGATGCAGTGCGGACACGAACCCGAGCGGCTCTATTCATCGAGCGGCCGTCAACCACGCCCACCGATTGAATGATCTGGTCAAGTCGGAGCCCTGTCTCCAGCTGGGCAATGTCGCGAGCAGATGGAAGAGCCCACGGGATGAAGCGACAGTGTTCAGTTAGGCTCGTCAACAACCACTGCGCGCCGTTGCGCTCGAATAGGGCCGAGCAGGAATAACGTGGGCCTCCGTAGGCGGCGAACGTTGTGAACCGACAGGAAGCCGGCCCGGGCCCTCGGAGCTTGCAGCGAGACTCAGAAACGAAAGACTCTGGCGGCCTTCCGCAGGTTGCCTGCTCCGGACAAGGCAGTCGCGCGATGTAGTTGCGATAGGCGCTCTCGACTTCAGCAACGTCCGGAGTTCCTGACGAGCCGCGATCCGGCGCCTGAGAGGGCGTGGCACAGGCTGCCAACGCCAGGGTGAACAGTAGGGTGCTAAGTCGAAACAGCATCCATCATCCTCCTGTAGCCGCTCCACAGACGAACTGACATTACACCCAATGGCACCTTTCCGCTGTCTGAAACTGGCCCGAAGCGAAGGGCCCGCGACCACTCGCGCCAACGTCCGCAATGGGTCGATTTGCGAAGTTGGCTCACTTCCCGAAAGCGGACATCGGCTGCGCTTGCCAGGAGTGGACGTTGCGGACTTCCGATAGGGGTGGAACGTGGTCGTTGGATCGGTAGAGTGACCTGATGAAGTTCGGCGAACTCAAATCCATTGGACATAACATCGCTGACTCGCTCGGGAGCGGCATATGCCTGCTCGTAGGCTCCTACGAGATAGACATCTTCGCCGAAGCAGCGGGTTCGCCAGCGGGATACATAGAGGTGGACTTCCTGACTGGCACGAGTTCGGGCAGCCCAACATCTCCGACACTCACCAAAGTCATCAAGCTGTATCAGGATGCTCTTGATCGACTCTGCGCGAGCCATGGCACAAGCGCGTCAGCGTTCGCCGCCCTAACTGCTCGCTTTGCTACCGACAGCAGATACGGCGGCCATTTCACTGTCACCGTCGAAGACCAGAGGGGCCGCCGGTCGACTGACGAATACCTCGGCATACCGGGCCGCAAGCTGAAGGTCCGCTAAGGGTCGATCTCTGCCTCAGGAGGTAGAACCGAAAGCGGTCGTCTGCGGTCGGGCGGAATGCGGTCGCCGCCGTCGTCCCCAAGATGGAAATCAGTAATGTGACTCCCGGTCGGCTGACAGCGCGACCCTGGTTTCATCGAAATTTTCAACAAATCTACTGGCTATGGGGAGAGTGAAGAGAAAACTCACTGCGATGTTTCGCGCCTCGGCGATAACGTGATAGCGTAAGCGCTTGATTTAACGGAGTGCCGACGCTGTGAGCCAAGGCCCCGAGACTGCCCCTGACGCTTTGCCATGGTCCCGCCTTATCGGGGCAAGCGAACGCCTGGCTGGCTGCAAATCAATGGACCAAGTCGTTGGCGTGCTGCGCGAGACGGCGCGCGAAATCGTGGGGTCGGACGGCATCACCGTGGTCGTGCGCGAGGCGGACCAATGCTTTTACGCAGCCGAGGACTCGGATGGGCCGCTGTTCAAGGGCATGCGATTTCCGTTGGACGCCTGCGTGTCGGGGTGGGCGATCACGCACCGCGAGACTGTGGCGATCACCGACATCCGCTTGGACGACCGTGTGCCGCAAGAGGCCTATTCGCAGACCTTCGTGCGCAGCATGGTCATGGTCCCGGTCGGTTCGCCCGAGCCGGTCGCGGCGATCGGAGCCTACTGGACCGATGTGCGTGAAGCGGACCGAAGCGCGATTGAACGGCTTGAAGCGCTGGGTCGCTCGGCGGCCATCGCTATCGAAAACGCCCGTCTGCTATCATCGGTGCAGGAAAGCGACCGCCTCCGCTCGATGGCCGTCACGGCCGGCCGGATGGGCGTCTGGTCGCTGGATCTCCGGACAGAGGTATTGACCACGTCCGCCACCTGCCGGATCAACTTCGGCCGGGAGCCGGATGCGGATTTCCCGTACCAAGCCCTGCGCGCGGCGGTGCACCCTGACGATCAAGAGAGGGTCGGTGAGGCTATTGCACGAAGCATCGGCCAGCGCGTCGACTACGATGTCGAATACAGATTGATCACGCCGGCCGGCGCCGAGCGCTGGATCCTCATCCGCGCTCAACCGACCTATGACGCGGACGGAACTCCGCTGACCTTGGCGGGCGTGTCCATTGACGTCACCGAACGCAAGGCCATGGAAGCGGCCTTGCGTGACATGACAGAGACGCTGGAGCGCAAGGTCGCCGAGCGCACGGCCGAATTGGAGCACACGCAGGAAGCGTTGCGTCAATCCCAGAAGCTGGAGGCGATGGGCCAACTGACAGGCGGGGTGGCGCATGATTTCAACAATCTGCTGACGCCGATCCTGGGCAGTCTGGACCTGTTGCACCGCAGGAAGATCGGCGGGGAGCGAGAGCAGCGGCTGATCGAAGGTGCGTTACAATCCGCTGACCGCGCCAAGACGCTTGTGCAACGGCTGCTCGCCTTTGCGCGACGGCAGCCGATCAGTCCGACCGCCGTAGACATCACCGCCTTGTTGATCGATCTCAGTCCGCTGATCGGATCGACCCTGGGACCGCAGGTCGCGTTCAAACTGGACATCGCCGAGGATTTGGGAAGCGCGATCGCGGACCAGAATCAGGTCGAGATGGCCATTCTGAATCTCGCGGTGAACGCCCACGACGCCATGCCCGAGGGCGGAACGCTCGTTTTGGCTGCAGCGAACGTTAGCGTGGGCGCAGACGACGCAGCGCCGGTATCGCCTGGCAAATACGTCCTTATCTCAGTTGCCGACTACGGCGTCGGGATGAGCGAAGAAACGCGACGCAGGGCAATCGAGCCCTTTTACTCGACCAAGGGTGTCGGTCAGGGAACGGGCCTGGGGCTGTCGATGGTCCACGGCCTGGCCATACAGTTGAGCGGCGGCCTGGCTGTATTCAGTTCGCCGGGACGGGGGACGACGATCGAACTGTGGCTGCCGTGGGCTGAAGCGATCGGCGAGGCCCCCGCCGCGCCGAAGCATCACGAGATCCAGTCGGGCAGAGTGCTGCTCGTGGACGACGAAGACGTTGTGCGGGCCAGCACCGCCGACATGCTCATCGACCTCGGATTCGATGTTTTGGAGGCGCGCTCTGGCGAAGAAGCGCTGGACGTCATCGCGTCAAAGGGACCGATCGATCTTCTGATCACCGACCATATGATGCCGGGCATCACCGGTGCAGACCTGGCCCGGATAGTTCAGCATCGGCACCCAAACATGGGAATCTTGATCGCGTCCGGCTACGCTGACGTGGTCGGGCTGCCGCCAGACTTGCCACGACTCGAGAAGCCGTTCCGCCAATCAGACCTGATTGCCAAGCTGGCAGCTCAGTCGGTGGGGCGCTTGCAGACCGCAACCGCCTCCTTAACCAGAAAGACCTAGCAATATATCGGGCTTAGGTCCGCAATGGGTCGGGAACCGTCATGGGCTGTCAGCTGGAACTACGACTTTCGATCACACTGAATGTCGTGTTTGCGGCAGCCGGCGAATGACCGCTTCTGACGCATTGCCGACCTCGGTGAGTGATGAAGGGTAGGGCGTTGCGCCTAGCGCCGTTCTAGAAAAAAGCTGAACACATAAACCTAACGAGCATGATGATCGATTCCGCGCCACCACGGCCACGGAACAAGCTAATACCATTGGTGAATCCGCAATCGAGTCCGATAATCGTGACTGAGGTGCAACTTGGCTGACTCATCCTTGATCATAGATCGCATCGTCATCGTCGGGGGCGGCACGGCGGGGTGGATGGCGGCGGCCGCGCTGGCGCATGCGTTCGCGGGCGCCGGCAAGACCGTGACCTTGGTCGAATCCGAGGCGATCGGCATCATCGGCGTCGGCGAGGCGACGATCCCGGAAATCCTGAAGTTCAACGCGCGCCTGGGGATCGACGAGGCGGACTTCCTGCGTGAGACCAAGGCCACGTTCAAGCTGGGGATCGAGTTCGACGGCTGGCGACGCGAGGGCGAGCGCTATTTCCATCCGTTCGGCGCCTTCGGGCTAAATATGGAAGGCATCGCCTTTCATCATTTCTGGCTGAAGGCCTGCGCCGAAGGCGGGGCGGAGCCGTTGGAAACCTATTCCATGGCCTGGCAGGCATCGCGCCGTGGCCGTTTCGTTCATCCGCAGGGCGGGCCGCAGTCGCCGCTGTCCAGCCTGGGGTACGCCTATCATTTCGATGCAGCGCTTTATGCGGCCTTCCTGCGTCGCTTTGCGGAGGGGCTGGAGGTCGTCAGGCGCGAAGGGCGGGTGGTCGAGGTCCAGCAGGCGGCGGAGGGCGACATCACGGGCTTAAGGCTTGACGACGGGCGGGTCGTCGAAGGCGACTTCTTCATCGATTGCACCGGCTTCGCCGGCCTTCTGATCGAGCAGGCGTTGACGTCCGGCTATGAGGACTGGAGTTCCTGGCTTCCCTGTGACAGCGCTGTCGCCGTCCCATGCGAACGGGAGGGGGCGTTGTCCCCTTACACGCGGTCGACGGCGCGCGAGGCCGGATGGCAATGGCGCATTCCGCTGCAACACCGTGTGGGCAACGGCTACGTCTATTCCTCGGCGCACATCTCGCACCAGGAGGCCGAGGACGCTCTGATGTCGCGATTGGAGGGCACGGCCCTGGCCGAGCCGCGTCGCCTGCGGTTCGCCACGGGCAGGCGCAAGGATTGCTGGAAGCGCAACTGCGTGGCGGTCGGACTGTCGAGCGGATTCCTCGAGCCGCTTGAATCGACCAGCATTCACCTGATCCAGAGCGCCATCACCAAGCTGATCACCCTGTTTCCGTCGCACAAAAACAGCGACGGCCTTCGCCGTGAGTTCAACGTGCTGATGGAGGAGGAATTCGTCACGGTCCGCGACTTCCTGATCCTGCATTACAAGGTCAATCAGCGAGCGGGATCGTTCTGGAGCCAAGTGCGCGACATGCCGATCCCGGACCGGCTGGCGGCCAAGATCGCCCTGTTCGAGGAGACGGGTCGGATCGTCAGGCGCGACCATGACATCTTTTCCGAATCAAGCTGGCTGGCGGTCGCGGTGGGGCAGGGACTGACGCCGCACGGGCGTCACCCGATTTCCGACGTGATCAGTCATGACGCCAATCTGGGCCGGCTGTCGGCGATCCGAGATAGCATCTGGCGCACGGCCGACGCCCTGCCGACGCACGAAGATGTTCTGGCGACGACGATGAATCGCAAGGCGTTTTGAGGCTGCGGCTGCCGCCTGAAAGCCGTGTCAGCAGACTGGCGTCCGTTGCATTGATGCGGGCGCACCGCTTCTGAAGTCGCCGATCGAAAAGGCGACAAGTTTGTCGCGAGAAGTTGACATCGCTGTCAATCGGTAGTCCAACACGCTCGCGGACGGTCGATCAAGGCTGCCGAAACGATTGCGACGGGCTGAACCGTCCTCGGGGGGATCAGAAGTGAAGTCAGAAATGTTCCAAGCCGGCTATGCGCCCGCCGCTCGCGGGTTGCGCCGTTCCGTGTCCGCCCTGGCGTTGACCGTCGCCGTCGTTGGCGCGAGCGCCGCCCACGCCCAATCGACGCCGGCGCCGCAGACGACTGCCCCGGCCACGGACGATGCGGCGCAGGTCGACGACGTCGTCGTCACCGGCATCCGCGCGCGGATCGCCTCATCGCAGGCGATCAAGCGCGACTCCGACACCTTCGTCGATGCCGTGACCGCCGACGACATCGGCGCCCTGCCGGACAAGTCGGTCAACGAGGTGCTGCAGCGCATCCCCGGCGTGAATATCAACCGCTTCCAGGGCCCGACCGACCCCGACCACTTCTCGGTCGAAGGCTCCAACGTCATCATTCGCGGCCTTTCTTACGTCCGCTCGGAGTTCAACGGCCGCGACGCCTTCAGCGTGAACACGGGTCGCGCCCTGGGCTTCAACGACGTGTCGCCGGAACTGCTGTCCAGTGTTCAGGTGTTCAAGAACGCCACGGCCGACCGGATCGAAGGCGGCATTGCCGGCGTGGTGGATCTGCGCACCCGCAAGCCGTTCGACAGCCGCAAGTTCGTCTTCGGCGCGACGGCGGAAGGCTCTTATGGCGATTTGCGTGAAAAGCCGGGCCTGGGCTTCTCGTCCCTGATCAGCAACGTCTGGGACACCCAGTACGGCTCGTTCGGCGCCCTGCTGAGCTATGGCGAATCCGACCTGTATTCCGAAGCTTACGGCAGCCACCTGACAGATTTCACCTATCGGTCCGATCTGTCGAACGGCGAGGATCGCCGATACGTCCCGCGCGGCGGCGCGGTGCGGACCCAGCAGTTCGACCGTTCGCGTTCGACCTTGGATGGCTCGCTGCAATGGGAATCGACCGACGGCCGCGCCAAGCTGACCGGCGAATACATTCGCGCCGACTCGACCTCGGCCTGGGGCGAGCGCGTGGTCGAAGTGGATCTGGGCAGCGGCGGCAACCCGACCCCCTTGCCGGGCCAGTCGTTCACCTATGATTCCAACGGCGTCTTCACGAGCGGTCTGCTGGTCAGCAATGCGCCGAACCTGCAGGTTCTGCCCAAGCGCCAGCGCGATCTGCAAACCCTGACCGAAGATTTCTCTCTGGCCGCCGAATTCCATCCGACCGATCGCCTGTCGATCTGGTTGGATGCGCAGTACAGCAAGGCCAGCGCCGACGATCTGGACATGAGCGTCTATGGCGCCATCACGCCGCTCTACACCCTGATCGGCGAAGGGCGTCACGGCGTGCCGGACATTCAGTTTGTGGACGCCTCGGGTCAGCCGTCGGCCAGCACAAACGATCCGTCGAACTTCTACTATCGTTCGGCGATGGATCACATCGAGCAGTCGGACGGTGATCAGACCGCGTTCAAGGCGGACGTCAAATACGACTTCGACAACTCGCCACTGCGCGCCATTCGCATGGGTGCGCGCTATTCGGACCGCGAGCAGACGCGTCGCTACACCGCCTATAACTGGGGTGCCATTTCCGAAAGCTGGGCCGGCGGCGTCACGCCGTTCCAGACCACAGGTCCGCTGGCCGTCGAAGCGTATGACTTCCCCAACTTCCAGCGCGGCCATAATCCGACGCCGATGAACGGCTTCTATCCGACGGCCGATCTGATCGCGGCCTATCGGGACGGCACGCTGCAAGCGGCCCTGGCTGCAGCCAGCAGCTCGGGCTCGACCTGGCGTCCGCTGGATCAGCGTCCGGGCGCCATCGCCGGCACGCCCTTCCTGCCTGGTGACATCAACAACTCGGCGGAACAGACCACCTCGGCCTATGTCCGGTTCGACTTCGGTTGGGATGACATCTTCGGCGCGGACACCGCCATCACCGGCAACCTGGGTGTTCGCTACGCCAAGACCGACTTCCAGACACGCGGCTTCATCTCCAGCCCCAACATCGCGCAGAACTTCGGTGATGCGAACGGCAACGATCCGCGCTTCCCGGGTCAGAACATTCCGGTCACCCAGGCCAACGCGGCGGCCATCGCCCGCTTCCGCTGTTCGACGGTTCAACCGGGTCAGTCGGCGCCAGGCTATTGCCTGCTGTCGAACGACCGTCTGAACCAGCTGGTCGCATTCAGCGACGGCAGCTTCCAAGAGATCGAGCGCGGCAACAGCTATGACGACTGGCTGCCCAGCTTGAACGTCAACCTGAAGTACAAGGAGTGGGTGTTCCGCGGCGCGGTGTCGCGCGCCATGACGCGCCCGGACTTCGGCGTGACGGCCTTCGCCGCCACCCTGTTCTACACCGACATGAACCAGGTCCGGAACAACGGCGGCGACGTCAACACCGCCCCGCTGCTGACCACCTTCACCGGCGGATCGCAGCTGACGGGCGTGCGCTCGTGGAACTATGACCTTGGCGTGGAATGGTATTTCAAGCCGGGCAGCTCGCTGACCTTCAACGCCTTCTACAAGGACCTGTCGGACATCCTGGCCAGCGGCTCGACCGTCCAGCAGTTCAGCAACGCGCAGGGCGTCTCCACCGACGTCCAGGTCAACCAGCAGGTCAATATCGGCTCAGGCTGGATCAAGGGCTTCGAAGTCGGTTATCAGCAGACCTACAGCTTCCTGCCAGGTCTGTGGAGCGGGCTGGGGATCGAGGCGAATTACACCTACGTCGAGCCTTCGACCTTCCCCAACGCCGTGACCGAGCCGCGCTATGTGGGTCTGGAACTGCCGCTGCAGCAGCTGTCGAAGCACACCTACAACTTCTCGGTCTTCTACGAGAAGGATCGTCTGTCGGCGCGTCTGGCCTACAACTGGCGCAATGGCTTCCTGCTGACGCCGCGCGACGATGTGAACCCGTTCTCGCCGATCTTTAACGACTCGACGGGGCAGCTTGACGGTTCGATCTTCTACACGCTGAACGACAACTGGAAGATCGGCCTGTATGGCGCGAACCTGCTGGACGAGGTCACCGTCACGCAGCAGCAGACGTCCTACAACCTGAACGGCGCAAACCAGGCCGGTCCGCTGGCGCCGCGATCCTACTTCCGCAGCGACCGCCGCGTGACGTTCAGCCTGCGCTACACCTTCTAAGACTTCTTCTCTGAGCGAAGACTTGGGGCGTCGATTTGATCGACGCCCCTTTTTTTCGTTCTGGATCAGCCGCCTTCGCGCAGCCGGTCGATGAACTGAGAATGAGCGGGCAGGGCGGCCAAAGTCTGGTCGAAAGCGATGACCATTCGACCCAGCGACGCCATGGCGGCCTTGATGTCCAGACGGTCGGCCTGGATGTCGTAACGGCGCGGCATCAGGCCCAGACTGGCCATCAGCATTATCCAGTGTTGAGCATCATAAGGATCGCCATCCAGGCCGACGCCGGCGTTGCGAGACGTGAACTGAGCGATGCGACGCGCCAGGTCATCGCCAGCCGGGGCCAGTCGCTGGCCTTGCGATCCGCAAAGAAGGATAAAATGCAGTCGGTCCGCGCGGTGCCTCATGTCGCGAACCACCGCCTCATTATAGGCCTCCGCGCAGGCTGAAATCTGGTCGGACGCGCCTGGCAGCGATGCGACCAGTTGTGTCAGCTGTCGCTCCAGTAAGACGCTGTCCAGGCCCAAGGCGTCGCCAAAGCGCGCCGCCGCTGGACCAATAGCAAGCCGACGGCCGCTCCAAGGATGCGTATCCAGGCCGGGGGCGAGGGCGACGTCCGACTGGGCGGCGACATCAATGCCGCCCAACCAAGCCGCCAGCGCCGTCTTCGCTACGTCAGCGGTCGCGCGATCTGCGGCGTAGGCCAGACTGGCGAAGCCGCCACCGGGCAGGGGGCTACGGCTCGCGAGCCCTTCTTCCAGGTTGGCTATATCCAGACGCGGCGCGTGATCTCCACCCGCGAAGCGCACCGTCAGACAGCGGTCGTAGCCCAGGCGCGCGGTCCAGTCGCCGTCGCCGCTGAAAACTCCGTTCGCTCGCGTTTCCAGGGTCATGAAGGCCCTGACTTCACGGGCATCTTCAGGCGTCTCCCGCACGCCAGCGCGCAGGGCGATGTCCCGCAGTCGCGCCGTCAGAACGCGCGCGTCCAGCATCAGTCGGGGGCGAAGAAGAGACCGCGGCGACTGCCGATCCGGGCTGGGATGGGCGTAACGACCGGCCGCCATCACCCGCGCCTGGAACTGCAACGGCGCCAGAAGCGCGGCGTAGTCGGGGGCGTCGGGAGATTGACGGGCGACGCGCAGCACGACGTCCGCCAACGCGACCCCATCGATCCCAGGCAGGGGCTCCTGCTCGACGACGGCGATGTCTCGCCCGTCGCGCCAGTTTCGCAGCAGCGAGCCAAGGAAGAAGCCGCCGTGGCCATGAGCCAACAGGCCGGCGCCGTCAGACAACTGGACGAGCACGCCGTCTGGATCAGCGATCACGACCTCGGGCTCTTCACCAAGCGCGGGAGGAGCGGCGGCTTCGATCAGGACCGAATGACCAGATGGCAGGTGGCGGGCCAGCAGCGCAGCCGCCGCCCACGCCGCCAAGCCGCCACCCTGAATGACCCATATCTTTTCGGTCCCGGTCATTGAAGGCCACCTGCGCGCGCAGCCGCATCGCGGATGAAGGTCATGTGATCGGGCGTCCGATCGACGGTCGATCGGACGGCGTCACGCAGGGCTCCCAGCTTGTCGGACAGGACATGCGGTTCCAGCCGATCGACGCGCGGATCCCAGCCGTTCGGAACGATGTTCTGCCCCACCAGTACGGCGAGCCAGCTTGGCGGCAGGAAGACGCCGATGTCGTAGTCGGGAAGCAGGCCGCGCGACTTAAAGGCCTCGACCTTGGCCGACAGACTGTCTGGCCAGGTCATGGTTCGCATCTCGCGCCAGAACGGCTCGTCACGCTGGTTGGCGACATAATGCAGGACGAGGAAGTCACGAATCCGGTCGAACTCCAGCGCCATGATCCGATTGTATTCTTGGGCGTCCGCCGCCATCCCGACCCGGTCGGGAAACATATCCAGCAAGGTCGTGATCCCCAACTGGATCAGGTAGATGCTGGTGGATTCCAACGGCTCCAAGAAGCCGCCGGACAGGCCGATCGCCACGACGTTTCGGCTCCACAGCCTTTGGCGTCGTCCGGTCTTGAAGCTCAACCGACGCGGCTCGGCCAGCGCTTGACCTTCAAGATTGGACATCAGGGTCGCCACGGCGTCCTCGTCCGAGATATGGGCCGATGAGAAGACGTGGCCATTTCCGGTGCGATGTTGCAGCGGAATGCGCCATTGCCACCCCGCCGCGCGGGCCGTCGCGCGGGTATAGGGGCCGACCGGCGCCGTCGTCCGGCACGGCACGGCGAAGGCGCTGTCGCAGGGCAGCCAATGGCTCCAGTCCTCGAACGTCGTCTCCAGCGCCTGATTGATCAGCCGACCGCGAAAGCCCGAGCAATCGACGAACAGATCGCCCGAAACACGGCGTCCGTCCGACAGGACGACGGCGTCGACATCGCCCGTCGCGCCATTCAGGACATGATCGACGACCCTCCCTTCGGTGCGGACCACGCCGCGTCCGCACGACACTTGGCGCAGGAAGGCGGCGTAGAGGCTGGCGTCGAACTGAAAGGCGTAGCTGAAGGTGGACAGCATGGAGCCGGGGTCGGAAACCGGCCGTTGGAACCGGTTCGCCTCGGCCGCCCTGACCGGATAGCTGTAGTCGCTGATGTCGGCAGCGTCGCCCATGGCGCGGCGCGCGGCCCAGACATGGTGGAAATCGATCCCCTCGATCGGCTCGCCATAGGCGCCGAAGGGATGGATATAGCTGTCGCCGGGCCGCCCCCAGTCCACGAACTGGATGCCCAGTTTGAAGGTGGCCTGAGTCTGGTCGATCAAAGTCTGTTCGTCGATGCCCATGGCCGTGTTGAAGGCGCGGATGTGGGGCAGGGTGGCCTCGCCCACGCCGACGATGCCGATCTCGTCGGACTCGACCAGTTCAATCGACACGGGGCTGCCCGCCAAACGATGAGAGAGGGCGGCGGCCGTCATCCAGCCAGCGGTTCCTCCGCCCAGGATGACGATTTTTCGGATCGGTCCGGCATCGTTTTGGATCATCATGCCGACTGTCTAGCAGACCATTTTTCGGCATGACAGCGATGGACAAGCCTGACCATAAGCCGTGTCGGCATCGCCTTTTCGAGCGGGGATGTTAGAAGCGGTCTGAGCGACGTTCAGGGGGACGGATTTTGGCGACGGTGACGATCTATGACGTGGCCGCGAAGGCGGGCGTGTCCATCAAGTCCGTGTCGCGCGTGCTCAACAACGAGCCGAACGTCAGCCCCACGTTGCGAACCAAGGTGGAGGAGGCGGCTGCGTCTCTGGGTTATCGGCGCAGCCTGTCGGCGCGCAGTCTGGCGGGGGCGTCTTCGTCGTTGATCGCGGTCCTGGTGGACGCGGATCTGACCATCGAACACTGGAAGAGCGGGCGCGGCAGCGACTATTTGGGGCGTCTGGAGTTCGGCGCCCTGATGGAGGCGCGCCAGGTCGATTATCATCTGATGATCGAGTTGGTGGATCATAATTCGCCTAATCTCGAACGCGATCTGATGGCGCTGTTGAACTCCATCCGGCCCGAGGGCGTCATTCTGACCCCGCCGAACTCGGACAATACGGTGGTGATGGACGCCCTCGACGCGGCCGGTACGCCCTATGCCCGCATCGGTGCGGAAGCGGCGTTCGATCGGGGTTTCTGCATCGAGATGGACGAACGGCGCGCCGCGTTGGAGATGACCCGCCATCTCATCGACCTCGGGCACACGCGGATCGCCTTTGTCACCGGACCGGTCGCCTATGGCGCCAGCCGGCGTCGTCTGGCCGGTTACAGGGACGCCATGGCCGAAGCGGGCCTGGACGTGGCGCCGGCCTGGGTGATGGAGGGCGACTTCACCTTCAACTCCGGCGCGCTGGCGATGGAGAAACTGCACCAGACCGCGCCCGACATCACGGCCATCTTCGCCAGTAACGACGATACGGCCCTAGGCGTCCTACAATGTGCGGCGCGGCTGGGGCTGTCGGTGCCCGGCGACCTGTCGGTGGCCGGTTTCGACGATTCGCCTGGCGCGGGTTTCAGTACGCCGGATTTGAGCACCATTCGTCAGCCGGTGGCGGAAATGGCGGCCGCAGCAGCCCAGCGGCTGATCCCGCCGCTACGCCGCCTTTTGACCGGCGACGCCCATGCACGCGTCATCGTTCCGCACGATCTGATTGCGCGTCAGTCCACGGCTCGCATCGCGCTTTGAAGTCAGCGATCTGACAGATGTTGACAGCGCTGTCAGGCCTTTGGCACAGTGGCCGTCGTCCAAAGGTGCTTCGGACGTCCATATCGGCCTGAAGGCGCGTCTCCGGGGTTGGCTTGGGCGGCGCGATGGCCCCAGCGATCAGGTCTCTTTCCATGCGCAAGGCCGCCACCGCCCTGGTGATCACCCTCATGTCGAGCGCCTGCGCGATCGACCCCGGCATGGCTCGGGCAGGTCCCGTTCAGGCCGTGACCCCCCAAGCCTCCATCGTGACCGACGCGACGCGCGCCCATCCGGCGCTTTGGCCCCGCGCGGCGTCGCCGGCGGCGATGACCGATGCGGCGACCGAGGCCTTCGTCAGCGAGCTGATGAGCCGGATGACGCTGGAGGAGAAGGTCGGGCAGACGATCCAGGCCGATATCGGCTCGATCAAGCCTGAGGACCTGCTGACCTATCCGCTGGGCTCGATCCTGGCGGGCGGCAACTCGTCGCCTGGCGGGGACGAGCGCGCCTCGGCCGACAAGTGGGTCGAACTGGCCCGGGCCTTCCGCGCGGCGGCGGCCCAGCGGCCGGGTGCCAGGATCCCGCTGATTTATGGCATCGACGCCGTGCACGGTCACAACAACATCGTCGGCGCGACCATCTTTCCGCACAACATCGGCCTGGGCGCCGCGCGCGATCCCGACCTGATCCGCCGCATCGGCGAGGCGACCGCGCTGGAAGTCGCGGTGACCGGCGCCGACTGGACCTTCGGCCCCACCCTGGCCGTGCCCCAGGACGACCGCTGGGGTCGCGCCTACGAAGGCTATGCCGAGAACCCAGAGGTGGCCCAGAGCTATGCCGGACCCATGACCCTGGGCCTGCAAGGCGCGCTTTCGGCTGATCATCCGCTGGCGGCCGGCCATATCGCCGGATCGGCCAAACACTTCCTGGCCGACGGCGGCACCACGGGCGGCAAGGACCAGGGAGATTTTGCGGGATCGGAACAGGAGCTGATCCGCACCCATCTGTCCGGCTATCCCCAGGCCATCGACGCCGGGGTGCTGTCGATCATGGCCAGCTTCTCCAGCTGGAACGGCGTCAAACACTCGGGCAACGAGACCATTCTGACCGACGTGCTGCGCGGCCCGCTGGGCTTCGACGGCTTCGTGGTGTCGGATTGGAACGCCCATGGCCAGCTGCCGGGCTGTTCAAACGAAAGCTGCGCCCTGGCCTTCAACGCCGGCATCGACATGTTCATGGCGCCCGACAGCTGGAAGCCGCTCTATGCCTCGACCCTGGCCCAGGTGAAGTCGGGCGAAATCCCGATGGCGCGCCTGGACGAGGCGGTGCGCCGCATCTTGCGCGTCAAGGTCAAGACCGGCCTGTTCAACGATAGCCGCCCGGTCGAGGGGCATCTGAACGAGCTGGGCTCGCCCGCTCACCGCGCCCTGGCGCGCGAAGCGGTGCGCAAGTCGCTAGTGCTGCTGAAGAACGAGGGCTCGGTCCTGCCGATCCATTCGGGCGCGAGGGTGCTGGTCGCCGGTCACGCTGACGACATCGGCCAGGCCTCGGGCGGCTGGACCCTGACATGGCAGGGCACGGGCAACTCGAACGCCGATTTCCCCAACGGCCAGTCAATCTGGGGCGGCATCCGCGAGGCGGTCGCCGCCGGCGGCGGTCAGGCGACGCTCAGCGCCGATGGCTCCTTCACCCAGAAGCCCGACGTGGCCATCGTCGTCTTCGGCGAGACCCCCTATGCCGAGTTCCAGGGCGATGTGGACACGCTGGACTTCCTGCCGACCGAACCGCTGGAGACGTTGAAGCGTCTGAAGGCGGCGGGCATTCCGACGGTGTCGGTCTTCCTGTCGGGTCGTCCGATGTGGACCAATCCTGAGATCAACCAGTCCGACGCCTTCGTCGCCGCCTGGCTGCCGGGCACCGAAGGGGCCGGCGTCGCAGACGTCCTGATCGGCGATGCGGCGGGCAAGCCGCGCAACGACTTCACAGGAACCCTGTCCTTCAGCTGGCCCAAGACCGGCAAGGGCGAGCCGCTGAACGTCGGTCAGCCCGGCTATGATCCTCAGTTCGCCTATGGATACGGCCTGACCTATGCACGCAACGCCCGCGTCGGGGCCCTGTCCGAAGACAGCGGCGTGGTCGGGTCCGGCAGCAATCTGGATCGCTATTTCGTCGATGGCCGCTTCGTCGCGCCCTGGTCGCTGATGCTGCGCGACGCGGGCGGCGAGTTCCGTCTCGGTTCTGAAAAGAGCGGCGCCAGTCCGCGCGGCGGCGTCTCGGTGCGCTCCAGCGACGGCGCAGGCCAGGAGTCGGCCCGCGCCCTGAGCTTCTCACAGGGCGGGGGGCAGGCCATCATCGCGGCCCAGCCGGTCGATCTGACGCGCCAGTCGAACGGCGAGATGGCCATCGCCTTCCGCTATCGCGTGGACGCGCGCGCCAAGGGGCCCGTCTTCCTGACGCTCGGCGCCGGTTCGGTCGACATCTCCGGCCTGATCGGCGAAGCCCCCGTCGGGGAATGGCGTACGCTGAAGGTGCGGCTCTCGTGCCTGCGCGACCGCGGCGCCGACATCGCCGCCGTCGACCAGCCCTGGGGCCTGCGCGCCAACGCCGACTTCGCGGTCACGGTCGAGGATATTCGCCTGGCCTCGAACGAGGGCGACGCCGTCTGTCCGACGCAGTAGGCTGGCGCTCGCCAAGGGGGGAACCGGCCGCATGACCAATGCTGAACTGAGCGTGGCCTTCTTCCTGCAGATGGCGATCATCATCGCCGCCTGCCGCATCGTGGGCTGGCTGGCCAAACGCTACCTCGGCCAGCCGCAGGTGG
>Ga0308156_1001030_pt1 | contig 38578 bp, 34 predicted proteins | sample PhyAR2_FD_201041 | JGI IMG/M metagenome (GOLD analysis project Ga0308156, IMG submission 201041) | Phyllosphere microbial communities from UC Gill Tract Community Farm, Albany, California, United States - DLSL A.R2 | ecosystem: Host-associated > Plants > Phyllosphere > Unclassified | place: USA... | reverse complement strand
CATGTCGCACGCCTGATTGACCGGATTAAAGCCTCACCGTGGTTTAAACAGACGGTGATTGTGGTGACCTCCGATCATCTGGCGATGAATAACACCGCCCACCAGTACCTGATTAAGCAGCCACGCCACGATCTTTTTATGGTGATCCGCGGCGATAAACCGCAGGCAGAAGTGATTGATGCGCGCCGCAGCACACTGGATAACGGCGCGACGCTGCTGGATATTCTCGGCGGTGACAACGCGATTGGTCTGGGCCGCAGCAGCCTGAGCAGCGTTTCGCTATCGACGCAGTTTGAAGATATGAAAAGTAAGGTGATGAGCTGGAAGCCGGATATTATCCAGCTGTGGAATTTCCCGAAGATGATGGACAGCTTTACCGTCGATCAGGTGAAAAATACCTTTAGCTTCTCGGGTACCACCTTCCGGTTACCGATTCTGTTCCGCATCAGTGATAAGCATGTTGAGCCGATGCCGGAAGGGGAATATTCGGCACCGCTGCGCTACCAGCTGGCCGATTTCACCTCGACCGATAAGTTTCTGTGGGTCGATCGCTGTTTCAAAATGGCGCGACTCTGGCAGCCGTCGCTGGCGCTGTCCGGCGATCTCTGTGTGGCAATGGGCCAGCTCGGCGCAACGCCTGCGGTAACGCATATCGATCAGCCACAGTGGAAAGGTAAAGTGAAATTCCCGACCACACCGACCAGCGATGCGGCTTATCAGCGCAATCTGGCGCAGATCCGCATCGAAGATAACGACATTCGCTACAGCGCCGACAGCTTCCGGCTCGACGTGCCTGGCGCACCGCAGAGCATCAAGCGTTTTAGCGGCATTTCCCGACCGGAAAGCTGGGGTCGCTGGTCTAACGCTAATCTCGCGCCGGAAGTGAAGATAGAGTACGTTGATCCGCTACCGCCGAAGTTTGACCTGGTGATTACCGCTCGCGCTTATGGAGCTAACGTCCACCGCCAGATCCCGGTGCGGGTTGGCGATCAGCAGCAACTGCTGTCGCTGGGTGAAACCTTCTCTACCCATACGCTGCATTTTGACAACCCGACCGCCACGCACCAACTGACCATTGCGCCGCCGGAACCGCAGCTGAGTAATATCGGCAATATCACCGGTCAGGACCCACGCAAACTGGGCATTGGCATGGTGGAAATCAAGATCGTGCCTCAGCCGTAACGCCTGCTTTTCTCTTCTCCTCTGCGGATTCACGCAGAGGAGATCTTCCCGCATCAGACGCCGAAGGTTGCGAGACCGCTCGCAATCCACTGCACGTTACTTGTTGAACTAATTGATATTTTTCGGAAAGGCGCGCAAAGTACAACCGGCTTAGTGGTACCCTTTGTGTGATCTGTCATCCTCTCGCTATCGCCGTATTGCCGGGAGAGAGGCAGACATGACAAGCACCATGATGAAGACCCACCAGGCCTTTAAAGCCCTGCAGCGGGCAGGGATCGATGAGCAGCAAGCGGAGGCGATGGTGGAGATCTTTACGGATATGCAGCAGGGAAAACCGGACCAGCCAGACGATAAGCAACTCAGCCGGGTTGAACAAAAAGTCGACCGGGTCGATGAGCGCGTCGGCCACGTTGAGCAAAAAGTCGATCAGGTCGAACAAAAAGTTGAACTGATCGATGAGCACGTTGGCAATGTTGAACGCAAAGTCGATCAGGTCGACCGAAAAGTTGAACAGACAGATGAGCGCGTTGGCAATGTTGAACGTAAAGTCGATCAGGTCGATGAGCACGTTGGCAATGTTGAACGCAAAGTCGATCAGGTCGACCGAAAAGTTGAACAGACAGATGAGCGCGTAAGCAATGTTGAACGCAAAGTTGATCAGGTCGACCGAAAAGTTGAACAGATAGATGAGCGCGTTGGCAATGTTGAACGCAAAGTCGATCAGGTTGACCGAAAAGTCGAACAAATCGATGAGCGGGTTGGCAATGTTGAACGCAAAGTCGATCAGGTTGACCGAAAAGTTGAACAGATAGATGAGCGACTCGGCAATGTTGAACGCAAAGTCGATCAGGTTGACCGAAAAGTTGACCTGATGGATGAGCGACTCGGCAATGTTGAACGAAAAGTCGACCTGATGGATGAGCGACTCGGCAATGTTGAACGAAAAGTCGACCAGATCGATGAGCGACTCGGCAACGTGGAACGTAAAGTTGACCAGATCGATGAGCGTCTGGGGCACGTTGAAAGAAAAGTCGATAAGCTGGGTATCCGGCTTAACCAGGTTGAAATCAAAGTCGATAAGCTGGAGGCTGGCCTGATCAGCTTAACCCGAACGGTCGAGAATCTCAGAGATGAAGTAATGACCGTGAAAAACGACATGCGCTGGATTAAGCGACTGTTAATGGTGATGACCACCACCCTGCTGGTGGCGGCCGTGAAAACCCTGTTTATCTGAATAAGCAGCGACCGGTCAGGGCAGCTTGCGCAATGTTTCCAGCTTTTCGCGCTGCTGGCCATCGGCAGTAAAGTTGTCGCTGGCCAGCCAGCGCTGCAGGCCCTTTTTCACCTGCGGCCATTCACCATCAATGATCGACAGCCAGCTGGTATCGCGACTGCGGCCTTTGTAAACAATCGCCTGGCGGAAATCGCCTTCGTAGCGGAAACCAAGACGTTCTGCCGCCCGACGTGATGGCGCATTGCAGCTATCACACTTCCACTCATAGCGGCGATAACCCAGCGTCTCAAAGGCGTAACGCATCAGCAGGAAATGGGCTTCCGTCGCCATGCGGGTCCGCTTCAGATGAGGTGAAAACGCCACATGTCCGACTTCGATCACGCCATGTTCCGGCTGAATCCGCATCAACGCCAGGCTGCCTGCCGCCTGCCCGCTGACAAGATCGATTACCGCAAAGTGCAGCGGGTCACGGCTGGCCTCCAGCTGCGCCGCATGCTCCTGCCACACCTGCCGGTTATCAAACGGCCCGACAAACATATAGGTCCAGTCGCGGCCATCTTCCGCCGCGGCGTAGGCATCGAACAGCGCTTCGCCATGGCGCGCCACGCTGAACGGCTCAAGCCGGCAAACTTCGCCAGTGAAAACCTGCGGCTGCGGAAAAGGACGGGGTTGCCAGTCCGGTAAATCGACCCCGACCGGCTGACCATACTGATTAGTGTGTTTTGACATATCGCCTCCAGGCTTCAGATGATGCCTGCAGATTGCCACTATCATGGTGGGTTAAAAAGTACCACAATGTTTGAAAATGATAGATCCACGAGAGCGCGCCATGAAGCCGGAGAGCCATCCTTTACTGCTGGCACCGTTAACGCCAGCCGCCGGAACCACGCTGCAGCAGCAGCTTTACCAGCGGATTAAACAGGGCATTTTGCAGGGCCAGCTGGCTGCCGGCGCGATGTTACCTGCCACCCGGCAACTGGCCGCTGAGCTACAGGTCTCACGTAATACGGTGCTTAACGTCTGGACTCAGCTGCAGGCGGAGGGCTATCTGATGAGCGATCGACAGGGTAGCCGCGTCAGCCTGCTGGCGTTACCGACAGCCCGGCCAGATGACAACGGGTTAGCTCACTGGCCGCTGGCAAAACGGCTTGATGCCCTTCAGCTCAGCCAGCGTTTCGATACCGGAATGCCGCTGCGCCCCGGCATTCCGGCGCTGAATCATTTTCCGTTAGCCGCCTGGCGTCGGGCGCTTAATCATGTGCTGAACCACACGCCACCGCGCCAGTTGGGTTATGGCGACCCGCTGGGTGATCCTGAACTGCGTGCCGCACTGGCGCAGCAGTTGCGTATCACGCGCGGTGTTCGGTGTGATGCCGGACAGATTGTGATTACCGAAGGAGCGCAACAGGCGCTGATGCTGTGCGTCACTCTGCTGAGCGATCCGGGTGACCACGGCTGGGTTGAAGATCCAGGCTATCGTGGGGCCAAAGCGGCCATGCAAGCCGGCGATCTGCGCGTGGTTCCGATTCCCATCGATCAGCAGGGCCTGGCTCCGCAGCCGCAACACTGGCAACAGTCCCCACCGCGCCTGATCTACACCACGCCAACCCATCAGTATCCGACTGGCGCGGTGATGAGCGCAGCCCGGCGGCTGGCGCTGATTTCGGCGGCGCGGCAGCAGCAGGCGTGGATTATCGAAGATGATTATGATGGCGACTTCCGGCACCACGGCGAGCCGATTGCCGCCATGCAGGGGATGACCGATAACGCGCCGGTGATCTATCTCGGCTCCTTCAGCAAGACGCTGTTCCCTGCCCTGCGTATCGGCTTTATGGTGCTGCCCGCGCCGCTGGTCAGTAACCTGCGACCGGCGCTGCATCAGCTGCTACGCGGCGGTAATCCGCTGGAGCAGCAGGCGCTGGCACGCTTTATTCTCAGCGGCGATTACAGCCGGCATTTGAGTAAAATGCGCCGCCTCTATCGCCAGCGTCAGGCCCTGTTGCGCAGTGAACTGCAGCAGGCCGCGGGCCAGCCGATACCCTTGCTGGGTGGCGACAGCGGAATGCATCTGGTCTTGCCGATCGAGGCGCATCAGGATGACGTGGCGATAGCCAACAGGCTGATTCAGGCTGGCTACGCGCCTGCGGCACTCTCGACCTTTTATCTGACTGAACCGGCACAGCGCGGCCTGGTGATTGGCTATGGTAACAGCAGCAGCACGCAGATCACCGCGGCGGTACGACAGTTGCGCCGGATGCTGGGCTGGCCGGGCTAACGTCTGGCGCGTGGCTCACTGTCGCTGGCCGGAGCAGCAATCGATTCCCGCAGTATCAGCCGGGCATCAAAGCGCGGCATCGGACCGGCCGCTTCGCCACGAATTTCGGCAATCAGCCGGCGTGCCGCTTCACGCCCCATCTCGTACACCGGTTGCGCCACTACCGTCAGCGGCGGCGTCACAATTTCGCTCCATGGAAAGTTGTCATACATCACGAAGGAGAGATCCGCCGGGATGCGCAGCCCGCGCTGCGTCACTTCACGCAGCAGCCACATCGCTACTACGCTGTCAGAAGCCACCAGCGCACTGGGTGGCTGCGGGCGCTGCCACAGCTCAGCCACGATGCGGGCGATCTGCGCTTCATCCAGCGCATTCACTTTTACCAGCGACGGATCAAATTCCACTCCCGCCGCGGCAAACGCCTGCATCATGCCACCGACGCGCTGGGCAACCGGCGTCAGGCCAAAATCAGCTGGCGCACGGTAGTCACCGGTCAGCGCCATGCTGGTGACATAGGCGATATGACGATGGCCGGCCTGCAGTAACCGGTTGGTGGCGTCAGCCGCCACTTCGGTGAATTCACAGCAGATCGCTTCGACATCAAGGCCGGTAACTGCCCGATCGAACAGTTTCAGCGCCCGGCCCTCTTCCAGCACCTGCATCAGATGGCTGTTTTGATCGCGCTCTGAACAACTGGGGGCCACGATAATGCCGTCGACCCGCTTCTCCAGCATCACCCGTACCGCATCCTGTTCAGCCTGCAGCTTTTCGTCGCTGTTGCTGAGCAGCAGATGGTAACCGGCGGTACGCGCCACATCCGCCATGCCGCGCAGGGCGAGGCCGAAGTGGGGATTTTCAATATCCCCGACAATCACACCGATGGTGTTAGAGCGCCCGGTATTCATGCTGCGCGCCAGCTCATTCGGACGGTAGCCCAGTGCGGCAGCGGCGCTGTTTACCCGCGCCTGCACCTCATCACTGACCGCGCCATAGCCCCCGAGCGCACGCGCCGCCTGGGCCTTGGAAACCTTTGCCGCGCGCGCCACATCCGCCACGGTGGGTGCTTTAGAACGTAATTTCTGGCTGGTCATAATTATTTTGAATCACAGGTTGATGACAGGAAGATTGACGCCGAAAAAAGGCTGTGCTTAAACTCATTGTAACCCCTTGAGACCGGTCTCACAACGCCCACGTCCACAAGGTGTCACCTGCGTTGAGACCGGTCTCAAAAATAATCACCGGCTCAACAGTCTCTGATGTTTAAACCTGCAAAAACGGATGAGCTATGAAATCGCAAACCAAACCGGGCAAACGGCCTGGCATGCTGTTCGGCACTGTGTTCAGTAAGACGTTCAGCACCCTGCTCGCACTCTGTGCACTTTCGTTCTCTACGCTGGCTGCCAGCGATGACAATCCCTACGGCCTGATCGAACCGGGCCAGCTACGCGTCGCCAGCGTCGGCGATTCCAGACCTTATACCTTCACCGATGCCAGCGGTCAGTTCACCGGCTTTGACGTCGAATTCTTTAAAAATGTCGCCCATCGCATGGGAATCGATAAGGTCGATTTTGTCGGTCAGGACTTCTCCGCCATCATGCCGGCGGTCGCCAACGGTCAGTATGATGCGGCGGTCGCGGCGATCGGCATCACCCCGGCACGTGAAAAAACCGTCGATTTCTCTACTGGCTATCTGGCGGGCTTTCTCACCGTGCTGACCCGCAGCGACAGCGGCGTGAAGAATGTCGCCAGTCTGGCAAAACGGCGGCTTGGCGTCGTTCAGGGCACGCTGCAGGAGAACTACGCGGTCGAACACTTCACCCAGACCGATATTGTGCGCTTCCCGGATAACAACAGCGCGGTCTCGGCGCTCAATAATGGTACGCTCGACGCCATATTCCTCGACTATGAGGCCGCCAAAAGCTACGCCGACCGCTTCAAGCTGGTCTCTGCTGCCGATATCCCCTCTTTTGACGCCCCGGCCGGTATCGCCATCGCCAAAGGCAAACCCGCCTTTAAGGCCGCACTGGACAGCGCCATTAAAGCGGCGATGCAGGACGGCACCTGGCAGCGGCTCTATCAGAAGTGGTTCCCCGGCTCGCCAATGCCCAAACAGTATCTGCCTGGCGGTCAGTAAAGCGGCGGACGTTCGCGTCCTGAGTTAACCGGGGAATGCCCCGCACTGCATGGAGACGGCGATGGACTTGCTCACGATTCTTTCCCGCACCTTCTTTGATTTTTCCTCAATGAAGGAAGTGCTGCCGCAGATGCTGACCACCGGGCTGGTGAATACGGTGATTATCTCGCTGGCGGCCACCCTGCTTGGCACACTGTTTGGCCTGCTGCTGGCGCTGATGGGCATTTCGCCCTCGCGCTGGCTGCGCCTGCCCGCCCGGCTGTATACCGATCTGTTTCGCGGTCTGCCGTCGATTCTGACCATCCTGCTGATTGGTCAGGGCCTGGCGCGATTCAGCTATCAGCTGTTCGGTCCGACGCCTTACCCGCTGGGGATCTTCGCCCTCAGCCTGATTGCCAGCGCCTACATGGGCGAGATTTTCCGCGCCGGCATTCAGAGCGTCGAACGCGGCCAGATGGAAGCCTGTCGCGCGCTGGGGATGAGCTATGGCCGGGCGATGCGGCTGGTGGTGATCCCGCAGGGGATCCGCCGGGTGCTGCCCGCCATCGTCAATCAGTTCATCGCCATCATTAAAGACTCGTCGCTGGTCTATCTGCTGGGGCTGATGACCCAGCAGCGCGAGCTGTTTCGCGTCGGTCAGGATGCGGCGGTGCTGACCGGCAATCTGTCGCCGCTGATGCTGGCCGGGCTGTTCTATCTGATCATCACCGTGCCGCTGACGCACATGGTCAACTACGTGGATGTGCGTTACCGCACCGGCCGCCGTCGCCTGACCGCGCCGCAAAGTGGTTTAAAAGAGGTGGAGGAAGTCAGACGGCCCAACGGCGCGCTGGCCACTCACCCGCTGACCGGAGGCAACCATGAATAACCGCACAACCAGCGCCAGCTGGCACGGAGCCAGCCTGGAGCTGCGCGATCTGACCCTCGCCTATGGCCCGATTGAGGTGCTGCGTAACGTCTCGCTGCGGGTCGCGCCCGGCAGCACCACCTGCATTATCGGGCCATCCGGCTCGGGCAAATCGACCCTGCTGCGCGGTATTAACCGGCTGCATGAACCGAAATCGGGCGATGTGCTGCTGGCCGACCGATCGGTACTGCGCGACAAACCGGACGCACTGCGGCTGCGGATTGGCATGGTGTTTCAGCACTTCAACCTGTTTCCCGATCACAGCGCGCTGGAGAACGTGGCGCTGGCCCCGTGGCGCGTCAAAGGCTTGCCCAAAGCGCAGGCGATGGCGATTGCCCGTCAGCGGCTGGAAGAGGTTGGTCTGGGTCCGCGCGCCGATCACCGGCCACGCGATCTCTCCGGCGGCCAGCAGCAGCGGGTGGCGATTGCCCGCGCGCTGGCGATGGATCCGGAGGTGATGCTGTTTGATGAGGCGACCTCGGCGCTCGATCCCGAACTGGTGAAAGGCGTGCTGACGCTGATGGCCGATCTCTGTCGTCGCGGCATGACGATGGTGGTGGTAACGCATGAAATGGGCTTTGCGCGCAAAGTGGCGGATCAGGTGGTGTTTATGGACGAAGGCGAGATTGTCGAAGCCGGGCCGCCAGCCGCTATTTTCGATGCGCCGCAGTCACCGCGCCTGCAACGTTTTCTCTCTGAAGTGCTGTAACTGAGTAAGGAACCTGATAATGGCGGTAAAAACTGAAATGAAAGTGGTGGTGCTGGGCGGTGGCGTGCTGGGCGTATCGACGGCGCTCGAGCTGGCGAAACGCGGGGCAGCGGTAACCTTAGTGACCGAAGCCGCGCTCTGCTCCGGCGCCTCAGGACGCTCGCTGTCGTGGCTCAACTCAGCGGGCGAGCGGTCGAAACCTTATCATGCGCTACGTATGGCCGGCATCGATCGCTATCGCACCCTGTTTGCCCGGCATCCGACACTCGACTGGCTGCGGTTTGACGGCGGGATCTGCTGGTCGGATAACGATGTTGCCGCGACGGAGGCACGCCACGACTATGAAAAAGCCCACGGCTACGATTCACAGCTGATCACGGCTGAAAACGTGGCGCAGGCGGATGCTGCGGTCGATCCCGATGCGCTGGCGGCCCAGGCAATATTTAATCCCGGTGAAGGCTGGGTCAGCCTGCCGCATCTGGTGGATTATCTGGTCAATCAGTTCCGGGCACTGGGCGGCGAAGTGGTAGAACACGCCGGTAAAGCCAGCGTGATCACCGATCGGGGCCGGGCCTGTGGCATTCGTAGCGATAAAGGCGAGCTGCGCGCCGATGCGGTGCTGGTTGCCTGCGGTCCCTGGACGCCGGATGTGGTGGCACCGCTCGGTGTGACTATCCCCAACGGCTCGCCGGTTTCGATGCTGGTGATCACCGAACCGTCCGCCCAGCCGCTGAAAGCGGTGCTGAACACCCCGCGCGCCGCGGTTCGTCCCAATCCTGGCAACCGTTTTGCGCTCGATCACGACTGGTATGAAGCTGATATCCAGCCGCTGGCCGACGGGGAATACCGGATTGATGAGCAGGTGGTGGCGCAGCTGGCGCAGGAAGCCAGCCGGTTATTGCGTGGCGATCGGCCGCTCAAAGCTGAGAGCTGGAAGATTGGCCTCAAGCCGATTCCGGGCGATGGCGATCCGGTGCTGGGTGAACTGCAAAAGGTACCGGGCTGTTACGTGGCGTTCAGCCACTCCGGTGCCACGCTGGCGCTGATTGTCGGGGAATTACTGGCGGACGAGATGATCAGCGGCGAAAAACATCCGATGCTGGCAAGCTTTGGTGCGGAGCGTTTCAGCTAAAAAAAAGCCGGTCGTGCTGACCGGCTGATTTTTTAACCGCTTATTTTAACCGCGGAAGAAGATATCGCCCGATTTCCCCATGACGATTTTGCCGGTGTCATTGGTAATCAGGATGTAATTGGCGTTGATATAGGCCCAGTGGGTATTCTCCTGCGGCGCAGGCAGATTACGTTTTTGCCACTCGGTAATGGTGTAGGTTTTATCAGTGTACTTCTCTGGCACCGTGTCGCCGACTTTATACTGTTTGTAGTCGATGATGATGGTGTTGAGATCGTAGTTCGGCTGTCCGCCAGTCGACGGCGCTGGCGTGGTCGGCGTAATGCCATCATTCGATTGTGAGCTGGATGGCGCCTCAGTCTGTGCGGCACCGGCATCCGGCTGAGCGTTAACCGCGCCAGGCTGCGACTGGGCATCAGGATTAGCAGGCTGAATCTGTGGCGGCGGCGGAACGGTATCCGTTGCTTCACCGGCGGCCTGCACAGCAGGGATCAGGCTCAGCGAGCCAACCAGTAATCCCATTGAGAAAAGTACACGTTGAGTCCTGCGCATAATGATTTCCACGTTAAATTGATTTTAGTGACGGTAGACAGGCTAAAGACAATCTTTATAGCGATACAGTTCCCCTCGCGTCAAAGCTAAGTGTAAGGAAAGACGACGCTATTCGTTTCACCACGCACCGGTTACTGTCCAACCACTCTATCCTTAGTTGCCAGATCGACCAACAACGCAATGCCTAAATAGTTGCTCCAGTTAAAGGCGTTTTGCAGCACCACAATCGCGTTGCCAAGGGCTTTATCGTAGCCGATAAAGCTGGCATAGCCGCCAATGTAGCCGACCTGGTAGGTTATTTGCTCTCCCGCGACCCGATCGGTGACCCAGGCGATATTCTGTGCCTGGCTTCCCTGTTGATACCACGCCCGATTCACCGCGGCAAAGGCCTGATCCAGCGACCGATCGCCGGTGGCGCTCAGATGCGCACGCAGATAAGCGATCAAATCGCGTGCATTGCTGTAAAGACTGGCTGCCGCCACCATGTTGCCGTGGAAATGCCAGTCCGGCGTCAGCGCGCCACGGGCGATAAATTTGGGCTGATCGCCGGCGTGACCGAGTGCGCGCAGCGGATACCCGGCCAGCGTTTCGGGCCGGAAGCTGCTGTGCGTCATCTGCAACGGCGTAAAAATCAGCGTTGAGGCCAGCGACTGGATATCCTGATGAAAGCGTTCACGCAGAATATAGCCGAGCAGCGCATAGCCGAGATTGGAGTAATGCGGCACGCGCACCGCTGGCGCAGAGAAATCGGCGAGATAATCGAGCAGCGCATCGCTGTCGAGATTGCTATAGAAGTTTTCGCCATTGCCCAGATAGCGGATGAACTGATGCAGCATCGGCAAGTCCATATCCTGACGCGGCAGACCAGCGGTGTGGGTGACCAGTTGCAGCAGCGTAATGCGTTTTGCGTCCTCGCTCAGCCGCACCCCAGGCAGCAGATCGGCCAGCGTGTCGTGCCAGTGCAGCTGGCCCTGATTCACCAGCTGGATAATCACCTCTGCCGTCACCCCTTTACTCAGCGAACCGAGCGCAAACAGCGTGTCGGGCGTAATCGGATAACGGTGCTGCCGATCGGTCACCCCATAAGCGTAAAATTGTGCCGGACCACCACGATGAACGATCGCAATGCTGATGCCGGGAACCTGCTTTTGCTGCATGTAGTGACGCACAATGTCGTCAACATTTTCATGGAAGGTGGCGTGAGTCAGGTAAACGCGGTCGCCGACCGGGGCCGACGTCTGCGACAGAGTGCCACAACCCGCGAGGATCAGGATGATGGCAGGCCACAGCAGGGCTATTATTCTGAATCGGCCTGAGGCAAGGCGGTGGAGATCCCGCCAGGTGCGAAGCGTGCTCGCCCGACCGGAGAAAAAGTCTGTTCTCATTTTTTATTATAATAATCAGTTAATTAAGTTTGATCGTGATGTAACAGACCCGCTGTCGCGCAAAAATGTATCACAAAGCGACAGTCGGCTATAGCGCGCTAAACCGACTAAAAGTGGTGTAACCGGCGGATTGAGGGTCGCCGTGCCGGCAACTGAAACCACCTGCCCGGCCTGAGGTAAGCTGTGTTGCAGCGCGCAAGGGTGTACACTGCTGCGGCTTTATGGCTTGAACGCCGTGCTCACATTTTTGAAATGCCCGGGAGGCAACCGCATGAAAGAAGGCCCACTGTCCGAGAAAGAGCTGCAATGGCTGGAAGATATGCTGGAAAAATATGGCAGCGAAGCGTCGATTCTGGATGTCTCCGAGCTGGACGGTCTGCTGACCGCCGTGCTGTCCGGACCGACCACCGTCGAACCCAGCAAATGGCTGGTGGCGCTGTGGGGCGGCGAGAAGCAGATCCCAAAATGGAGCAACGAACGTGAAATGACGCGTTTTATGGAGCTCTGTTTTCAGCACATGAATGATGTGGCTGACCGGCTGTCTGAATTCCCTGAGCAGTTCGAACCGCTGTTTGGCATCCGTGAGATGGAAGGTCTGGAATTTACCGTGGTTGAAGAGTGGTGCTTCGGCTACATGCGCGGCGTATCGCTGACCGACTGGTCTGCCCTGCCGCAGGATCTGCAACCGGCGCTGGACGCCATCGCCTTACACGGCGTGGAAGAGAATCTCGAAAAACTGGATGCGATGACGCCGGACGAGATGGAAGCCAGCATTGAGGCGATCCGCCCTGCTGCGCTGGCGCTGCACGATCACTGGATCTCCCAGCCTGAAGCGGTGCCGGTGCCGCAGAAGCCGATCTCGGTAGAAAAGCTGCCAGGCCGTAACGATCCCTGCCCGTGCGGCAGCGGTAAAAAATATAAGCAGTGCTGTCTGCATTAATTCGTCACCTGGCCGGAGCGGGATCGCCGCCCGGCCTGCCACGCCAGACGATCCTGCCGCTGCGCTGACGATCGCTCCGATCCCACCGGGATCAACATCCCGCCACCGTCCTCGTGCCAGACTGCTCACGACTTGAACAGCCACGCGCTTATCGCTAAGGTAAGCGCGAATTTACCCGCCAGGAACGCATCATGATTACCATCGCGCTTATTGACGATCACCTGATCGTCCGCTCCGGGTTTGCCCAACTGCTGGGACTGGAACCCGATTTTCAGGTTGTGGCCGAGTTTGGATCGGGCCGTGAGGCGCTGGCGGGTTTACCGGGACGCGGCGTGCAGGTCTGTATCTGCGACATCTCGATGCCCGATCTCTCCGGTCTGGAACTGCTGAGCCAGCTTCCCGCCGGCTTAGCCACCATTATGCTGTCGGTACACGACAGTCCGGCGCTGGTGGAGCAGGCACTTAACGCCGGCGCGCGCGGTTATCTCTCCAAACGCTGTCGCCCCGATGAGCTGATCGCTGCCGTGCGCACGGTCTCGGCCGGTGGCTGTTACCTGACGCCGGAGATCGCCCTTAAGCTGGCCGCCGGACGTCAGGACCCGCTGACCCGACGCGAACGCCAGGTGGCCGAGAAGCTGTCGCAGGGGATGCCGGTGAAAACCATTGCGGCCGAGCTGGGCCTGTCGCCAAAAACCGTTCACGTCCACCGCGCCAACCTGATGGAAAAACTCGGCGTCAGCAACGACGTCGAGCTGGCGCGCCGCATGTTTGACGGCTGGCAATGACGCCGCTTCTGTCGCGGCTGATATCAGTGGCCGCCAGCGTCTGCATCTTCTCGGCGGCGTGGTTCTGCCTGTGGAGCATCAGCCTGCATCTGGTGCAACGGCCCGAGCTGGCGGTGCTGCTGTTTCCGTTTGGCCTGCGGCTGGGCCTGATGCTGCAATGTCCGCGCGGCTACTGGCCGGTGCTGCTGGCCAGCGAGTGGATGCTATTGATCTGGCTGTCGCACCAGGTCGCGCTGGCGCATCTGCCACTGCTGATGGTCGGCGGCGTGCTGACGCTGCTGCCGGTGGCGCTGATCTCCCGTTATCGCCACCAGCGCGACTGGCGCACGCTGCTGCGTCAGGGTGCCGCGCTGATCGCCGCCGCACTGCTGCAATCGCTGCCGTGGGCCGGTCAGCAGGAGATGCTGAACGCCCTGCTGCTGACGCTCACCGGCGGGCTGACGCTGGCCCCTACCTGCCTGGTCATCTGGCACTATCTCACCCGTACCCGCTGGCAGCCGCTGGGACCGGCGCTGATCTCCCAGCCGGTTAACTGGCGCGCCCGACATCTTATCTGGTATCTGCTGTTGTTTATCATCAGCCTGGGATTGCAGCTTGGCCTGCCGGCAGAGCTGGCGCGCTTTACGCCATTTTGTCTGGCGCTGCCGATTATCGCGCTGGCGTGGCACTACGGCTGGCAGGGTGCGCTGATCGCCACCCTGATGAACGCCATTGCCCTGATTGCCAGCCAGACCTGGCACGATCATCCGGTCGATCTGCTGCTATCGCTACTGGCGCAAAGCCTGACCGGACTGCTGCTCGGTGCCGGTATCCAGCGGCTGCGTGAGCTTAATCAGTCACTGCAGCATGAGCTGGCGCGCAACCGGCGGCTGGCTGAACGTCTGGTCGAGACCGAAGAGAGCGTGCGCCAGGAGGTAGCGCGTGAGCTGCACGATGACATTGGCCAGACCATCACCGCGATTCGTACCCAGGCGGGCATCGTCCAGCGGCTGGCGCCCGATAATGGCCGGGTGATCCAGAGCGGCGCGCACATCGAGCAGCTGTCGCTGGGAGTGTACGATTCGGTGCGGCGACTGCTGGGACGGTTACGGCCGCGTCAGCTAGACGATCTCTCGCTGGAGCAGGCGGTCCGCTCGCTGATGCGTGAGATGGAACTCGACGATCGCGGTATCGTCAGCCATCTCGACTGGCACATTGATGAGAACCTGCTCAGCGAAGGCCAGCGCGTCACGTTGTTTCGCGTCTGCCAGGAAGGCCTGAACAATATCGTGAAGCACGCCAGCGCCAGTGCGGTGATGCTCAAAGGCTGGCAGCAGGATGAACGAGTGATGCTGGTGATTGAAGATGATGGCTGCGGCCTGCCGTCCGGTTCCGGCCAGCAGGGTTTTGGTCTGGCCGGAATGCGCGAACGGGTGGCCGCGCTGGGCGGCACGCTGGCGATATCCTGTACCCACGGCACCCGCGTCAGCGTTCATTTGCCGCTGCGTACGGTGTGAGGAGTGAATGTGTTTAGCTTTCTGAAAACCCCGGCCAATGCCGCCCCGCTGCAGGATAAAGCGGAGATCGATCGCCGCTATCGCTACTGGCGACGGCATATCATGGTGACCATCTGGCTGGGCTATGCGCTGTTCTATTTCACCCGCAAAAGCTTCAACGCCGCCGCCCCGGAGATCCTCGCCAGCGGCGTGATGACCCGTACCGATATCGGCCTGCTGGCGACGCTGTTTTACATCACCTACGGCCTGTCGAAATTTTTCTCCGGCATCGTCAGCGACCGCTCAAACGCCCGCTACTTTATGGGGCTGGGACTGATTGCCACCGGGGTAGTGAACATCCTGTTCGGCTTCTCCACCTCGCTGTGGGCCTTTGCGTTGCTGTGGGCGGTTAACGCCTTCTTCCAGGGCTGGGGCGCGCCGGTCTGCGCCCGCCTGCTGACCGCCTGGTATTCGCGCAATGAACGCGGCGGCTGGTGGGCGCTGTGGAACACCGCGCACAACGTCGGTGGTGCCCTGATTCCGATGATGATCGGGGCGGTGGCGCTGCATTACGGCTGGCGCAGCGGGATGATGGTGGCGGGCGGATTAGCGATTCTGGCCGGTCTGTTTCTCTGCTGGCGACTGCGCGATCGGCCTCAGACCGTTGGCCTGCCCGAGGTCGGCGACTGGCGGCAGGATGAGATGGAGATGGCGCAGCAGCAGGAAGGCGCGGGCCTGAGCCGCAAAGCGATCCTCACCCGCTACGTGCTGCTGAATCCCTACATCTGGCTGCTGGCGCTGTGTTATGTGCTGGTTTACGTGGTGCGCGCGGCGATCAACGACTGGGGCAATCTCTACATCTCGGAGACGCTGGGCGTCGATCTGGTAACCGCCAATTCAGCGGTGACGATGTTTGAGCTGGGCGGATTTATCGGCGCGCTGGTGGCCGGCTGGGGATCGGATAAGCTGTTTAACGGCAACCGCGGCCCGATGAACCTGATTTTCGCCGCCGGGATTCTGCTGTCGGTGGGATCGCTGTGGCTGATGCCGTTCACCAGTTACGTGATGCAGACGGCGTGCTTTTTCACTACCGGCTTCTTTATCTCGGGTCCGCAGATGCTGATTGGCATGGCGGCGGCCGAGTGTTCTCACAAGGAGGCAGCGGGTGCGGCGACCGGCTTTGTCGGGCTGTTCGCCTATCTTGGCGCGTCGCTCTCCGGCTGGCCGCTGGCGTGGGTGATCGACAGCTGGCACTGGAGCGGCTTCTTTGCGGTGATTGCGATTGCGGCCGGTATCTCCGCACTGCTGCTGCTGCCATTCCTCAATGCGCAGGCGCCGCGTCCGGTCGACGAAGCGTGATGCGCCTCTCCTTTTTGCCGCATGTGGGGCAAAACTAAGAAATTTTCCTGGTTTCGCCTGGCGGCTGTCTCAGGCCAGGCGGGCGGCTGATTTTTACAATGCCAGCCATTCGCTGCCCGTTGCAGCTTTTCCAACCAGGAGAACCCCCATCCATGCTGGCCTTTCTTAATCAGGTGCGCAAACCGACCCTGGACCTGCCGCTCGACGAGCGGCGCAAGCTGTGGTTCAGACCCTTTATGCAGTCCTATCTGGTGGTGTTTATCGGCTACCTGACCATGTATCTGATCCGCAAGAACTTCAACATTGCGCAGAACGATATGATCACCACCTACGGGCTAAGCATGACGCAGCTGGGGATGATTGGTCTCGGCTTCTCGATCACCTACGGCGTCGGTAAAACGCTGGTCTCCTATTACGCCGACGGCAAAAACACCAAGCAGTTCCTGCCGTTTATGCTGATCCTGTCGGCCATCTGTATGCTCGGCTTCAGCGCCAGCATGGGCACCGGATCGGTCAGTCTGTTCCTGATGATTGCGTTTTATGCCTTGAGCGGTTTCTTCCAGAGTACCGGCGGCTCCTGTAGCTACTCGACCATCACTAAATGGACCCCGCGCCGCAAGCGTGGCACCTATCTGGGGATGTGGAATATTTCGCATAACCTCGGCGGTGCCGGTGCGGCAGGCGTGGCGCTGTTTGGTGCCAATTATCTGTTCGACGGCCACGTGATTGGGATGTTTATCTTCCCGTCGATTATTGCGCTGATTGTTGGCTTTATCGGTCTGCGTTTCGGCAGTGATTCGCCGGAGTCGTATGGGCTGGGCAAAGCCGAAGAGCTGTTTGGTGAAGAGCTGAGCGAAGAAGATAAAGAAGCCGAAGATGAGTCGATGACCAAATGGCAGATCTTCGTTGAGTACGTGCTGAAAAACAAAGTGATCTGGCTGCTGTGCTTCGCCAATATCTTCCTGTATGTGGTGCGCATCGGCATCGATCAGTGGTCAACCGTTTACGCGTTTCAGGAGCTGAAACTCTCTAAAGAGGTGGCGATTCAGGGCTTTACCCTGTTTGAAGTCGGTGCGCTGGTCGGCACGCTGCTGTGGGGCTGGTTATCCGACCTGGCCAACGGTCGTCGCGGGCTGGTGGCCTGTGTGGCGCTGGCGCTGATTATCGCCACGCTGGGGATCTATCAGCATGCCAGCAACCAGTATATTTATCTGGCTTCGCTGTTCGCACTTGGTTTTCTGGTATTTGGTCCGCAGCTGTTAATCGGCGTCGCCGCGGTCGGCTTTGTGCCGAAAAAAGCCATCGGCGCAGCGGATGGCATCAAAGGTACCTTCGCCTATCTGATTGGCGACAGCTTCGCCAAACTCGGCCTGGGCATGATCGCCGACGGCACGCCGATATTCGGCCTGACCGGCTGGGCCGGCACCTTTGCCGCGCTGGATGCCGCCGCTATCGCCTGTATCACTCTGATGGCGATGGTTGCAGTGATGGAAGAGCGCAAAATCCGCCGCGAGAAACGGCTGCAGCGGCTGAAGATGGCGTGATGTTAGGTAGCTGATAGGTGCCGCTGACGGTAAATCGCAACGGCCAGCGTGGCGGAGAGCAGTACGCTCTGCTGCGCTGGCCGTTTTTTTCATTAACCGTTTAATCAGAAGGTTAGTTAACAGGACTGGTGCCGGGCAGATGGCTGCATTTAACCGGCGCGCCGCTGGTTGCTTCACTATGTGAAGCAAAAAAACGATTCAATCTTTGCTCCACCTCACGCAATCCTCGCCCGTTCCGACATGCTGCGCCTAAAGCTCATACGCTCATTCCAACAGCCACCCAATGTGGTCATCGTTATTACCTTCAGGAGAGCGTATGGATCATTCAGCCCGCCAGTACGGTATTGAGGTCGCGCCGACGACAGTTAAACGTTCGCCCAGACGCACCGCCAAAATTATGATGTCTGCCGGGATAGGTCACTTTATCGAGTGGTTTGACTTTGGCTTGTACGGCACCCTGGCGGCCATTATCGCCAGCAACTTTTTTGTCAGCGCCGATCCGGCGACCGCGCTGTTAAAGTCTTTCGCCGTGTTCGGTTCCGGCTTTCTTATGCGTCCATTGGGCGGGCTGTTCTTTGGCTCAATGGGCGATCGTCTGGGCCGACGCAAAGTGCTGGTCACGGTGATTGTGATTACCTCACTCTCAACCTTTGTGATGGGGATTTTGCCGACCTGGCACCAGGCAGGCATTATCGCCCCTATCCTGCTGGTAATAACCCGACTGGTGCAGGGCTTTGCGGCGGGCGGTGAAAGTTCCGGGGTTATTACTTATCTGGCCGAAAGCGCCGCACCGAACCGGCGGGCTACGCTCACCTGCTGGAGCGAAAACTTCAGCTTTATGGCCTTCGTTTGTGGCTCGGGGCTGGTACTGCTGCTGACCCATACGTTAGGCGACGCCGCAATGAACGACTGGGGATGGCGCATTCCCTTTCTGCTTGCCGCCCCGCTCGGCCTGGGTGGGCTGTATATGCGCCGCAATATGGAAGACTCGGCTGCATTTCACAAACTGCAGGCTAGCGGAAAGATCGAGAAATCGCCGCTGCGCAAAACGCTCAGCTCATCTGGCCGCGCCCTGCTTTTCTGCGTCGGCTTTGTGGTGGTTAAAGCGGTCAGCAGCTGGGTGCTGCAATCCTTTATGCCGGGCTACCTCTCCACCCATCTGCATTACAGCCGGACCGACTCTTATCTCATCACCACGCTGGGCTTGCTCAGTGTCGCTGTCTGTATGCCGCTTACCGGCTATCTTTCCGATCGCTGGGGCCGCCGTCCGTTAATGCTGATGGGATGTGGCGGCTTCATTCTGCTGACCTATCCCGCCATGTTGCTGATGACGCAAGGTTCGGTGATGACGTCGATAGCGGCCATGAGCCTGCTGGGCGTATTTGTCGCCATGTTTAACGGCGGCTGTGGCGCAGCGATGGTGGAGCTGTTCCCCACCGCCATTCGCTACGGCGGCATTGCTGTCGCCTACAACCTGACGGTAGCGGTATTTGGCGGCGTAACGCCTCTGGCCTCAGCCAGCCTGATTGCCTGGACCGGCGATCCGCTCTCTCCCGCCTGGTACGTAATGATCACTGCCCTCGTCTCTTTTATTGCGGTGTGGTTCGCCAAAGAGACCGCCGGCAAAATCCTTGATTAATCTGAACCGGAGTTAATATGCAAATCAGTCAGGTTGAATGCTTTCCGCTGAAAATTGCCGCTGACCAGATCTATCTGGGCGGCAACGCCACTGGCGATGAAGCGGATTATTATTATCGCCCTGAATACCGCTGCGTCTATTCCCGCAAGATGGAAACCTGCCTGGTAAAGATTACCACCCACGACGGCCACGTCGGCTGGGGCGAGGCGCTGGCACCGGTGGTGCCGCAGGTGATTGCTGAACTGATCAACCAGCTGTTCAGGCCGTTAATTATCGGTCGATCGCCGTTCGATAGCGCCGTGCTGAATTCACGCATGTACGATGCGATGCGCGATCGCGGCCATATCACGGGCTACCATATTGATGCGCTGGCCGCCGTAGATATCGCCCTGTGGGATCTTAAAGGCCAGATCCTCAATTTGCCGGTGTATCAGCTGCTCGGGGGAGCCTACCGCGAGACCATTCCTTGCTATGTCTCCGGCTTGCCGGAACCGGATCTGGAATCCCGCGCGGTGCTGGCCAGACGCTGGCAGGAAAAGGGGTTCAGCGCCTTTAAACTGGCATTGGGTTATGGCGTCAGCGAAGACATCCACAATGTAAAAGTTATCCGTGAAGCGCTCGGCCCGAAAGCACAACTGTTCGTTGATGCCCACTGGAATTACAGTGTTACCGAAGCGAGTGAACTCGCACAGCGCCTGCATGCGCTTGGTGTTGGCTTCCTTGAAGCGCCGCTGCTGCCAGAAGATGTTGCCGGTCATCGTGAACTGCGCGCCAAAAGCCCGATAGCCATTGCGCTGGGTGAAACGGAACGCACCCGCTACCAGTTTAAGCCGCTGATTGAGCAACGCGCCGCAGATATTCTGCAACCTGATGTTGGCCGTACCGGGATCAGTGAACTGATGCATATCGCCGCGCTGGCGGAAACCTGGAACCTGCGTGTAGCGCCTCATCTGAGCGTAGGCCAGGGCCCGTGCATCGCCGCCTCAATCCATGCCGCTGCCGCGATACCTAATCTGTTCATGCTTGAGTACCAGCCTCCGGTTTTCAACGTCGCTAATCAGTTACTTAAACAGCCGCTGGTCTGTGAGCAAGGCGCGTATCAGTTGCCACGGGGAGCCGGACTGGGGATTGAAATCGATGAAGAGGGTCTACGTAAACATCTGACGGAGGCAACATGTTAAAAGGTAACGTGCCTATTCTGGCCACCGCGTTTACTGAACAAGGCGAGCTGGATCTTGCCTCGGTTGAACGCCTGGTCCACTTTCTGTTGCAGCAGGGCGTTGATGGGCTGGCGCTGTTTGGCAATGCTTCTGAAGGTTATGCCCTGACGCAGGATGAGAAGCAGGCGCTTTTTTACTGCGTCAAAAAACAGGTCGGCGATTTGCCGCTGGTGGCGGCGGCGGGCGGTGCCTCTTCAGCCGTCGCAATCGATGAGATCAACCGGGTACAGCGTTGGGGTGCCGATATCGCTATGGTTAATCCCCCCGCCGTGGTTAAACCCGGCCCGGAAGGACTCTACCGCTTCTGGCGGGATATCAGTCAGGCCTGCAGCATCGATATCATGATTCAGGATGCACCGCTGATGACCGGTGTGACCATGCCGGTAACGACGCTGGTTCGTGTTTGCGAAGATTTCCCGACCATCAAGTACATCAAAGTTGAGCAGCCACCGACGACGCTAAAAATCAGCGCACTGAAACAGGCATTAGGCGATCGGGTCGGCCTGTTTGGCGGCCTGAATGCCGGCTTTCTGTTTGAAGAACTCTGCCGGGGGATAACCGGCACGATGCCGGCCTGCGAATTCCCGGACGTGATTAATACCATTCTTCACTGCTGGCATCAGGATCGAAAAGCAGCCCAGAGCCATTTTTACCGTTACCTGCCCTTTCTTCGCTACGGTGTCCAGCCCGGTATCGGCGTGGCTATTCATAAAACCGTGCTGCACCGGGCAGGGATTTTTAGCAGTGATTACGTCCGCGAACCGGCAAAAAGTCTGGATGAGATTACCCGTCTGGAGCTGAAGGAACTGACCGATGCGCTGCCGCTGGCGGTACTGGAGAGGCAGGCATGAACTATATCGCGGTCGACTGGGGCACCAGTAATTTTCGGGCGCTGAGCGTACGAGATGGCAGGATGATCAAAACGGTCGAGGCGGACTGCGGGGTCGGTAAATGCCAGCGCGATGCCTTGCCGTTAATATTGCAGCAGCAGCTGTTACGGCTCGGCGAGGCTTACGATGAACAGCTGCCGGTTATATTGTGCGGCATGATTGGCAGCAATATCGGCCTCGCTGACGCGGGATATCTCAGTTTACCGCTTAGCTTCAGCGCGCTTTTCGGTAAAGGCCAGCCGCTGCCGGGGATCATCCCGAACCCGGTGAGTCTGCGCCCGGGTATCTGTGACCGACGGGTGAATGAAATATGCCGCGGGGAAGAGATGCAACTGGCCGGCGGGTTGATGCTCTCTGCTGCGCAGAACTTTGCCGCTGTCGGCACCCACAGTAAGTGGCTCCGAGTCGATCATCAGCAGCAGCAGGTGACCCGATTACAGACGCTGATGACTGGTGAGCTGTATGCGCTATTGCTTAATCACTCGGTGCTGGGCAAGGGATTGCCCGAACAATGCTGGTCACATCAAGCATTTCTAAGCGGTATTGAAACGGCGCAGAGTATTCAGCATCAGCAAACCGATTTGGTTAGCGAGCTTTTCCGCTGTCGGGGGCGTTATATCCTTAAGGCCCTCGCGGCAGAGGCGGCAGCGGCATGGCTATCCGGGTTACTGATTGGCCATGAACTTTTATCCGGGGCGACTGACCCGGAGACGATCTGTTTTATCGGCAGTGAAAGCCTGTTAGCGCATTACCGGCTGGCCTGTGAGGCGCTAAATCAGCCGGCAGAATTGCTGCCTGCGGAAACCGCCCTGATAGCCGGACTGAATGAGGTGTTCCGCCATGGCTATTAACTCACAGGTTATCGCTATATTACGCGGCATTCGTCCGGAAGAGGTTAATCACCATATCCGCTGCCTGCTGGATAATGACATCAGCCAGATAGAAATCACCACTAACTCGCCTGACTGGCAATCCAGTATTCAGGGAGCGGTTAAGCACTTCGGTCCTCACCTGAATATTGGCGCAGGAACGGTGGTTAATCGCCGCCAGGTCGATGAAAGTCTGGCCGCCGGAGCCCGGTTTATTCTCACACCCAATCTTGATCCGCAGCTGATAGCCGAAGCGAAAAAGCAGGGATTAACGGTGTATGCCGGAGTGTTTAGCGCCAGTGAAATTTTCCTTGCTGCCGGACTGGGCGTGGAGGTGATGAAAATATTTCCGGCCTGCGCATTGCCGGTTAATTATCCGCAACTGATCAAAGGCCCGCTTTCTCAGCCGGTACGGTTTTCAGCGGTCGGCGGGATAACGGTCGATAATGCGGCTGACTATCTGGTTCACTATGACAGTGTCGGGATAGGTTCGTCGTTGTACAAGCCCGGGCAGTCGGTTGCTGAAACGGCGAAGCGCTGTAAATTATTGATTTAATATAGTCATTGGTTCGCCACTGATTTTTTTCGCGGCAGATATCAGGTACAAACTTAACATCTCAACGTCCATCTTTTCACTGTTGATATTGGATAAGGCGATGGCCGCTGGTATGCCGGGGATATTACATGCCAGTCGGTAATCATGCTGACCATAGGCCTTGGCGAACACCTGATGGCGGCGTGCCTGTTCAATATCATTTTTCAGCAGCCGATAATCATGAATACCGATTTGGCTGATAATTTCCTCATTACTCATTGCTGATAATAATTTGATGCCAATCACCGAGTCATGCACCGGATAGGATTGATAATTCCCGATAGCACGGGCAATACTTTCTCCTCCGCGTGTATGGATGATGTAGACCACATTGGTGCCGCTCAGGACGCCGATAACAATAGAAATAGCCGGGTTGCCGCTCTCTTCCAGAATGCCGATCACCGCATTATAAAACGCTGAATTATGGATAGCGTTGGCCGAGAGACGATGGATACCGATGCCGAGGCTGTATTTGCGCCGCGCATCGCGATGCACCATATCCAGCGCCAGCAGCGTTTTCATCAGGCGCGTTATTTTGGCCGAGTCGAGCGACAGTTCACGTCCCATTTCACGAATGCCCTGCGGCCGGCTCGCTGAAGCGAGCAGCTCCAGGCAGCGGAAAGCGTCATAGACGGTACTGTTCATAATGAGTTCCGGGTGCGGGCGTGAGTCATGCCGTTATTCTCCTGCCTTTACTGACGCAAGCAACCCGCAATGGTCAGATCTGGAACCTGTTTCAAATGCTGAGAGGAATGGGGATTTTTAAAGCTGGTTCTGTGAGGAGCGGGTTAGCACCTGAATGATTGGTAAATCTGCTGCGGTTGAGAACATATGCAGCACGCTGAGTGACTGACGTGCGCCCATTGAATCTCCTCGTTTTTAAGAGCATGATCGCAATAATTTTTCACTGCTTACCCTCGATTATGACCTCAGGTAAAACGCTGCAAGCCGCTATTTCCGATGTCGCTGTATGGCGCAAAGGTGACCAATGCGCCCCGCACAAGCCTCTTTTGCTCCTCTACGTCTTATCTCAATACAGGAAAGGCCATTCCCGACTATTTGATTACGGCAATGAGATTCACGAACCGTTAACCCGGTTACTGATCGAGTTTGGTCCTAAAAGACGGGATTACTACCCGAATATGCCTTTCTGGCGCTTAAGGACGGATGGATTCTGGACGCTGGAAAACAGCGAGAGTTGCAAACCGCGTAAAGGCAACATCCAGCCGACAAAACGAGAGTTAATCGAAAATCAGGTTGCCGGTGGGTTTGATGAAGACAGCTTCCAGACTCTGCAAAAAAATCCAACCCTAATCGATAAACTGGCACAGCAGATTCTGACCGAGCGATTTCCGGAAAGCCTGCAGATAAAGCTGGCCGAACTGCTGGGCTTCGATTTAATTACGCTGATGAGAGCACGCGACCCTCGCTTTCGTGACATGATTTTACGGGCTTACCATTCGCAATGTGCTATCTGTGGGTATGATTTAAGACTGGACGGAGCTTTGGTTGGGCTGGAGGCTGCGCATATACGCTGGAAGCAATATGGCGGACCTTGTGAAGTTAATAACGGGCTGGCGCTCTGCTCTGTACACCACTCTGCATTCGACAAAGGTGCCATCGGCATTGATGAAGATCTCAGGATTCAGATATCAGGTGGAATCAACCGTAGTCCGATGGTGGAGCAGCTTTTCTGGTCACTTGAGGGGCAAACACTTCATCTGCCTAAAGATAAAATGCTGTGGCCTGCAGATCAGTTTATTGAGTGGCATCAGACGCAGGTGTTTAAGGCCTGAGTGTAATAAGAGATCCAGCATTCGATATAAAGCAGGATAACTATTTCAGGATATCCTGTGCCATAAGCCTCACAGATTAAATGAACCCCATTCATCCCGATGATAAATGTGGTCAGACATTAAAGATCCATTTTGTTCAGGGAATGGGCAACTGGCGCATTAACTTTGCATCAAAGTGGTATAACGTTGACTTCAACGATAGCGTTTCTTTCCGGTCAGGCAATATGGCGCTGTCCTGCAAGAAGGGAAATGTGGTCAACAGTGAAGAAAGCCGGGCAACAGATGTGCTAGTTGAAGTGATCGCGTCCTGATAGTTAACCGCTCCCGATGCGATGTCGGGAGCGGTTACTCATTCAGACGACTTTCTGTTTACCGGCAATGACCTGAATAAACTCCTGCACCTGCTTTTGTTTCCGCGCCGACAGCCTGCACACCTGGCGCATCGACTGCATCAGTTCACTGTCGTTATGCCGGGCGGTGAGCACAATACAGCCTTGCATTACCTTTACGTCTACTGCTGTGCCAGTGGCAAAGCCAGCAGCTTCCAGCCATTGTCCTTTCATTGTGATGGCGGGTATCCGGCTGTAATCCGGATAGCGACTTGCATAGCCAACAGTTAATTGATGGTTATTTGCCGGATAGACTTCTGGTTCAGACAGTTGTGCAATAGAATGGGCATCAGTCATGATTACTATTCCCTAAAATAGTGATTGTGATTAGCGGCGCGGGTGTGTTGGCGCACATCCGCACCGCGCTAAATACCTGTATATATAATCAGTAAAGACAAGAAAAGTCCAGCTAAAAACAGCCTGGAATAAGCCATTTATAAAATCATTTGAATATAAAGCGTAAGGTTTATCTGGCAGGAAATAATAAGAAGCGCACCAGTAAAGTGCGCAAAGAAATAAGAATCAGGATTTTTTTCGCGAGGCTTTCTTACCTGTGCCGGCTGCACGTAACGCTACTAAATTTTTATTTTAGTGACCTGCCCCCAGACTTAGATACAACGATTAGTTAGTAATGTCGGTTTGATTAACTTCTAGTTTTCTATTTCTCCAGCCCGCTGCAAATTCAGCTGGAGTCTGGTAATTCAGCAATGAATGTGGATGGCACTCGTTATAATACCGCCGCCAGTTATTAATCGTTTTCATGGCGTGAACAATATCGCTGAACCAGTGCTCATTCAGGCATTCATCGCGAACGCATCCGTTAAAACTATCAATAAATCCGTTCTGGGTCGGCTTGCCCGGCTGGATAAGCCGCAGCTCCACGCCATGTTCAAAGGCCCATTGATCAAGTGCGCGGCGGGTAAATTGCGGCCCCTGGTCAGTTCTTATCGTCGCCGGATAGCCGCGAAACAGCGCGATGCTGTCCGGAATACGCGTTACCTGTCCGCCTGAAATCCAGAATGCGCGGTAATTGTCAGACACTCCTTTGTGAAATCATCCACGCAGGTCAGGCACTTGATCCTGCGACCGGTGGCCAGTGCATCCATGACGAAATCCATTGACCAGGTCAGATTGGGCGCATTCGGGCGAAGCAGCGGAAGCCGCTCAGTCGCCTGCGTTTTACGCTTCGTCCGTTAACGTAGAAAAGGCGATATACCTGCTTGTGATTGACGTGAAAGCACTCCCAACGCAGTAACTGCCAGATGCGCCGATAACCAAAACGTCTGCGTTCAGGCGCCAGCTCAGTAATACGCCCTGACAAATGAGCATCAACAGATGGACGCTGAGCAGCATAACGGCAGGTCGACAGAGACAAACCGGTAAGTCTGCAGGCACGACGTTGCGACAGACCGGTCGCATCACACATCAACACCACAACGTCCCCCTTCGGGTCTGTCGTCAGTACTTTCGCCCGAGAGTTACCTGAAGCGCCTCCTTATAAAGCATGGTTTCGACAAGCAGCTTCGTGAGTCGGGCGTTCTCCTCTTCAAGCGACTTAAGCCGCGTCACTTTAGGGACTTCAATGCCGCCAGACTTCTTGCGCCAGGTGTAGAAGGTGGCGTCTGAAATAGCGTGCTTGCGGCAGAGTTCCTGGGCAGAAACCCCGGCTTCAGCCTCGCGGAGAATACTGATGATCTGTTGGTCGAAAAAACGCTTCTTCATAGGGATGTCCTCATATGGCTTATGAAGGCATTACTAACATCGGGGTGTATTAATCAACGGGGAGCAGGTCACTTCTGATGCTCATGCTTACATCTCCGTATGGAGTTTACTGCCAGGGTTATAGTCGATTTTTCAGGTAGTCCATACGTTAAGCGAACGCAGCTATAAGGCCATTAGTGATAAGACCTGAACAGAAACCAGAAAAAGATACATCAGAATTACAACTGACGTTGTTCCAGACTGGAATGTATCGTTTTAATTCCAGCCTTTAAGGTTTCCCCACGGCATACTATCGACGCATCATATCTATCATTAACTCATCCCTTAAAAACTCATTTATTAGCGTTAAGTTTCTTCTCAATGACTCTTACTATAACTTGATAACCTATGAGAGTTACCATTGTACAAATCACTAATAGTGCAATCCCCACAAAACCCTCGATATCGCGTTGATTAAATAGCCTTGCTAACCCTATCCAAAACTGCTGTTGTCCTTCTGTCGATGGATCTGACGGCCTTACCACAAGAAAAGTCATTACGAACAAGGACACTGCGATAAGGATTCTAAATCCCGTTGGGACACGTTTTGCTTCCATTTAAAACCACCTCAATTGTTCCAGACGAGATTAGCCCATTACTTAATTTCACTTGCGATGTAGAGAGCAATGCTTGTCGAATAGCTATGAAATCAGTTCTGTGTTGCAAAGTTATGCAGCCTAAAGACACACCAAGAGGCCCGCGAGGATGAAGTCTGAAATTCCCCCGCTCTACGTTATTAACCCACGTATGGTCATCTATCTTTCCATCATCACGATACAAAGCAAACCATTCATACTTGATAACTGGCGTTGAAGTAGGCCATGAGTAGAAATCGTGTAAGTCAGTTGCGATTATACCTTTCCAGCCGCCGGTTGGGCGTTTAACGATGTGATATAAACCATCAGGTATTGGCCCATTGTCAGGAAGTGCAATGCATCCTGCACGATTGCGATATTCTCTGTTCCCTGAGTACGCCATAAACGTCCCTATCCCATATATTAGTAAAGATGAGTAATCTGCATCATTAACAGTAAATTTTCCTTTTAATGCCATATCTGGCTCCTTCTACGTTGATCACTCTAAAGATGAGGGTGATTTATCATAATGCCTGCTCATAAAAAGACAATGATCTTCCTCTGATATTCGACATAATCATCAGTTAGTAATATTTCGTTTACAGCCTGACTTTCCATTTCGCCACCGTGCTACAGACCCTGATGGTTCCTGATAATTCAGTGCTGAAGGTAGGTGAAACTCTTTATAATTCTGCTTTCAGTTGTTAATAATGTTCCTTGCGTAAATGATATCGCTAAGCCATTTCGGTCAGGGAAAAGAATACCAACGCATTAACCTTGCATCAAAGTGGTATAACGTTGACTTCAACGATAACGTTTGTTTCCAGTCAGGCAATAAGGCAGCTGGGCTGCAAGGAGGGTTTCGACGTGAAAAAATGGGAGATTAATCAGGTCGCCGGTCGCTATATCCGCTGACCTGCTCCCCGTTTATTACCACCATGAACCTATTTAGGAGCATAGCTGCGCCGCACATCGGGCTTAAATGCATGCGATCAAACTGTTTTGGGATGATTTAGAGACGTGGGCTGCGTCATAGCTTTCAAGTTGAAAACTTTACGTGTTTGAAGCTTGGACTAAACGGCGCTATGAAATAGTATTCCTTGATCTACCACTACTAACTACAGCGGCAATTTCTGGTGAGAATTGAGGTCATTTCTTACATGCAAAAGAGATAGGAGCTTGCATCTAACCGATTGAATAATAATATAATTATCTGATGACATGAAGACCAAATTCAAACAATGCTTCAACCCTATTTTTTATATGAAAATATAATAATAAACAACTCAGAATGCCCCCTTTTGTGCCCCGATTTATTTTAATCAATTTTCTAATGGCAGATGGTCTCCAGGATTGAAGAGTAGCCAACTAGCAGATTTCCCGACCGATGAGTGAGAACCTAACTGCGCTAACTCTTTCTGGACGAGATAGCAGCGCTTGCATGGGTTAGCTGAAAAGCCACCGTCCGGCTTTCGCTGATTCAACGAGCATATAAATCGTCAAGGGCTTCGGTTCAACGTCAGGAAGCTTTTGGGATTTAGGCCTTACGAAATTAGGCAGAAATCCTTTTTCATAAGGCCAGTATGCAAGGAAATCAAATTCACTGTTATCAACGTTAAATCGCTCGAAATAGTCATTCATTATTTCGTCACCAGTTTCTCTGGCCCAGGGAAATTTACCTGTCGATAGACTGGTCTCAAGCGTTAGCTCAGGCTTATTTTTTGAAAAAAGAGGTTTGGAATTATAATTCCTGTCATACCATTCCAACACAGCGCTTTCCATTGTGTCTTTTACCATAACTTGTCACCTCCCTTTGCAATCAGGTTATAGCTGTGGGTCGTTTTCCATGCGATTTGAGCCACGTCATTCATGATAAATACTATACCCAATATAGGTATCCAGCGCCCAGCGAAAGCACCCAGGTTATTGACGTAACTGAATCTCAATCTTTTTATGCTTTCGGTAGTGAGTGTTGGCCAGCGGTGTACTCTAATCTTTAACCAAACACGAAGGTTTGCACTCAAAATTGAAGTTCCCTTGGTTGTTCCGGCTGGTTTTGCACGCGTGGTTTGAGTCGGTTGGCCTAAAATTATCAGTGCTAAAGTGGCTACATCTTCCACACCAAGCTGTTTCTGAGCCTCATCCAGAAACACGAAGAAAAAAAGTTCCCCAGCAGTGAGATTGAACATTCCTTTGTAAAAATACGCCCCTCTCAGCTCTTCGACAGTATCCATTACGCATCTCCTTTATGGCTGCTGCAATACCATATCTACCAGATTGATATACGTCCACAATCAAATTTGAGATTGTGTAGTTACACTGACCTGCCCCGCACCAAGTGTTCATTCTTCAATGCTCTGAAGATGTACAAGCTCACTTTGCCTGCCAAATTAGTGTGATATTCTTTCCAGAAATGCTGTTATATCCACGACATAAGGCGATAATTGATGGAGCAGTCTCTCAATTTTGAAATGTTGCGCAGCCAGTGGCCGGAACTGGCTGAACTCGCGTGTATGGCGGAACGCTATGTTCATTCCGACCCGGAAAGCTGTCTGGTTAAGCTGCGTAACTACACTGAATTGATGGTGCGCTGGTTGTATCGTCAGGAGCGGTTGCCGGAAGGCATCAAGGCGAATCTGTACGATTTAATGAACGCCGATGTGTTTACCAGCATGATGCCGGAAGCCATCATCATGAAAATGGATGCACTGCGTATACACGGTAACCGCGCCGCGCACGGCGGACGTATCAAAGCTAAAGATACTTACTGGCTGTTAAAGGAAGCGTATTTACTGGGAGTTTGGCTGTATGTTCGTTATGCCCACGGTAATGTTGATAACTGCCCCAAATTTTCTCTTCCTCCATTAACGCAATCTTCAGGTCGTGCAGATGAAAAACGTCTGGAAGATGCAATCAGGGCTCAGGATGAAAGCCGTGAGCGCGAACTGGCGTTACAACGCGCACTACAGCAAGAGCAGGAAAAGGCTGAACACCTCACTCAGCGGCTGAATGAAGCCAGGGCGCGTAACCAGCATGTTGCTGATATCCTCTCTATTGATGAAGCAGAAACCCGCCGCCGCCTGATTGACTCCCGCCTGCTTGCTGCTGACTGGAATGTAGGGGAAGAGCTTAACAATACCGATCAGGTTACACAGGAACATCCAGTTAAAGAGCAGCCTACTGCGACCGGTGACGGTTATGCGGACTATGTCTTGTGGGATGAGTCGCATAAACCGCTGGCGGTGGTGGAAGCAAAAAAAACCAGCGTCAATGCCGAACAAGGACGAATTCAGGCCCGGTTGTATGCAGACTGGCTGGAAAAAGAATATGGTCAGCGCCCGGTCATCTTCTACACCAACGGCTACGATATCTGGCTGTGGGACGACCATAAAACTCATGGTTATCCTCCGCGTCGGGTATTTGGCTTCTACAGCAAGGAAAGCCTGCAATATCTTATTCAGCAGCGTGAAACCCGTCTGCCACTGAACAGTGTGCCGCACGTAAAAGACAACGAAGGTAAGGCCGTTGCCGGACGTTTATATCAGCTTGAAACCATTGCACGTGTCAGTGAGCGGTTTACCAATAAGTACCGACAATCGTTAATTGTTCAGGCGACTGGTACAGGCAAAACCCGCGTGGCAATTGCGCTAAGCAAACTGATGATTGATGCCCGCTGGGTAAAACGCATCCTGTTTCTTTGTGACCGCAAAGAGCTACGTAAACAGGCGGCAAATGCCTTTAATCAATTCACCAATGAGCCGCTGTATGTGGTCGGGAAATCGAAGAAAGCAGACAGGCAGAATGCCAGAATCTACATCGCCACCTATCCCGGTATGATGAAAATCATGGACCATTTTGATGTTGGTTATTTCGATCTGATCATCGCCGATGAATCCCACCGCTCTATCTACAACGTCTACGGCGATCTATTTAAGTATTTTGATGCCCTCCAGATTGGCCTGACGGCCACGCCGATCGACATGGTGAGTAAAACCACTTTCGGCCTGTTTGGTTGTGAAGGACGTATCCCTACCGCCAACTACAGCCTGGAAGATGCCATCGCCGATAACAATCTGGTTCCCTATGAGGTTGTCACGCACACCACTGAATTCCTGCGCGAAGGCATCAAACGGGAGAAATTAAGCGACGCACAAATCCGTGAGCTGGAAGAACAGGGTATCGATCCCAATACGCTGGAATTTGATGGCAAGGCGCTGGATGATGCGATCTACAACAAAGACACCAACCGCTATATCCTGCGTAACCTGATGGAAAATGGCCTGAAAGATCGGGACGGCCAGCTGCCAGGTAAAACCATCATTTTCGCCCGTAACCACAAACACGCGCTGCTGTTGAATGAATTGTTCGACGACATGTACCCGCAGTTTGCCGGACGCTTCTGTCAGGTCATCGACAACTACGACCCCCGTGCTGAGCAACTGATTGATGATTTTAAAGGGCTGGATGAAAGTACTAACAAAGAGCTGACCATCGCTATCTCTGTTGACATGCTCGATACCGGTATCGATGTCCCGGAAATTGTGAATCTGGTCTTTGCCAAACCGGTCAAATCAAAAGTGAAGTTCTGGCAGATGATTGGCCGTGGTACACGCCTCTGTTCGGGGCTATACAGCAACGATGAAAATGGCAAACCGCTGGATAAACAGAAATTCCGCATCTTCGATCACTGGGGCAATTTTGAGTATCACGAGCTGCATACTGAAGAGGCCGAAGTGACAGCGACAAAATCGCTGGCGCAAAAACGCTTCGAAGCATGGATTATGCTGGGGGCAGCCGCGCAACGTAAGTTCGACAAACAGGCGGTGGATTTAGTCGCTCACCAGCTCCGTGAGCAGATCAACGCACTGGATGAAAAGTCGATTGCTGTACAGGAAAAGTGGCAGCAAAAAGCGCAGTACAGCGATGAAAAACTGCTGCGCCAGCTTTCTCCGAAAACACAGCAGGATCTGTTATCTGTTCTTGCCCCGCTGATGCAGTGGCTGGACGTGCGCGGGCAAAGTGATGCTATGCGTTTCGATATGGATATTCTGGCGGCGCAAACTGCCCGTTATACCAACCCGGAAGAGTTGGATGTGCTCTGGCCAGTCATCGTCGAGAAAGTGGAGCTTCTGCCGCCGCATCTGGCGCAGGTGCAACAGCAGGGGCAGCGAATTAATCAGCTTCGTGATTTAGGCTGGTGGAAGCAGGCCAGTCTGGAAGAACTGGAAGATATCCGCATTCACCTGCGCGGCATCATGCACCTGATGGAGAAAGATGCGACGCCGAAATTTGGCTCAATACAGGTGGATATTACCGAAGATGCAAACCTGATCCAGACGGAAACCCGTAAAACCAATATCCGCTCGATTGATTTCATACTCTATCGCCAGCAGGTTCAGGGAGCGCTGGAGCCGCTATTCCAGCAAAATCCGGTGCTGAAGAAAATCCGCAACGGCGAGCCGGTGACGCAAAGCGAGCTGGATGAGCTGGCGAAGCTAGTGCTGATCCAGAACCCCAACGTTGATATTCGGGCGCTGAAAGAGTTCTATCCGCAGGCGACCGCCAGCCTGGATAAACTTTTACGTACTATCATCGGGATGGATAGCGACGCGGTTGAAGTACGCTTTGCCCAGTTCGCCGCTGACAACAGCCTAACCAGCCAACAACTGCGCTTCCTGTCATTGCTGAAAAACCACATCCGCGATTACGGCACCATTGAAATGCGGCAGCTCTTTGAACAGCCGTTTACGCATATCCACAACGAAGGCGTTACTGGCGTATTCCCGGATATAGAGCAGATCGCCCGGCTGCAAAAGATAGTCGAAGAGCTGGGTGTTGTGACCGACGCAGCGACGGTATAATACGCACATGACAAGCCCCGGCAGCGGGGCTTTTGTATTTATAACAGGGTATAGACGTTAACAATGATTACCGGTGACTTAAAAAGTAAAATCGATGGACTATGGGAAGATTTCTGGGTGGGTGGCATCACTAACCCGCTGACCGTAATCGAACAAATCACTTACCTGATGTACTCCCGGATGCTGGATACCCAGGAACAACGAGACGAGAAGCGCAAGCAAATCGCAGGCGTTGATTTTAAACCGCGCTTCGCACCTGAGCAGCAGGAGTTCCGCTTCAGCCACTACAGTAACCTCGGCTCGGATGAAATGATGGACGTAGTGCGCGACGGCGTATTCCAGCATTTCCGTCAGCTTGGGCAAGCTGAAGATACGAAAGTGACGCTGCTGGGCAACTTTATGAAAGATGCTCGCCTGGAGATTGTTAAACCGTCACTGCTGACCAAAGCCGTGGAGGTGATCAAAAACCTGCCGCTGGATCGTGGCGACACCAAAGGCGATCTCTACGAATACCTGTTAAGCAAGCTGACCACCGCCGGGATCAACGGTCAGTTCCGCACGCCACGCCACATTATCCGCACAATGGTTGAAATGATGGAGCCAAACCCGGCACGTGGTGAAACGATCTGCGATCCGGCCTGTGGTACGGGCGGTTTTCTGGCAACCAGTTATGAGTACCTGCTGGAGAAATACAGTTCACTGGAGTCCATTCATACCGAAATTGGCCCCAATGAACGCGGCGAATTGGAAGAGCAAAAAATCTTTACAGGCGATCTGCTGACGCCGTGGCGTGACCATGTGGATAACAACATGTTCCACGGTTACGACTTTGATACCACTATGCTGCGTATCGCCGCCATGAACCTGATTATGCACGGCGTAGAAGAGCCGGATATTCATTATCAGGACACAATGAGCCAGAGTTTCAGTACCAACTTCCCGCAGGCCAGTAAAAACGCCTTCAACCTGATCCTGGCAAACCCGCCGTTTACCGGTTCACTGGACGAGGAAGATATCGACGCCACGCTGTCGGCAATGGTGAAAACCAAAAAAACTGAGCTGCTGTTCCTGGCGCGTATTCTACAAATGCTGAAAGTGGGTGGACGCAGCGCCACTATCGTGCCGCAGGGCGTACTATTTGGCTCCAGTAAAGCGCACCAGTCACTGCGTCAGACGCTAGTGGAAGATAACCAACTGGAAGCGGTGATCAACCTGCCTTCCGGCGTGTTTAAACCTTACGCTGGCGTGGCGACGGCGATCCTGATCTTCACCAAAGGCGGCCAGACGGATGAGGTCTGGTTCTACGACCTGCGGAATGACGGTTACAGTCTGGATGATAAGCGTAACCCGATAAAAGACAACGATCTGCCGCATCTACTGGCAAGCTGGAAGCATTACCGTACATTGCGTGGGCTGCCGGTTGATAACTTTATGGGCGAGAAGTTCGCCTCGTTGCTGAAACAGCAGCAACCGGAAGGGATTGATGCTGGCGTTGATTTTAAAGACCGCACTCAGTCGGCGTTTGTAGTACCGAAAGCGGATATTGCGGCGCAGAAATACGACCTCTCTATCAATCGTTATAAAGAAGTGGTGTATCAGGCGGAGGAGTATGAAGATCCGAATGTGATACTGAAGCGGTTAAAAGATCTGGAAAAAGAGATTCTGGCGGATCTGGATGAGCTGGAGGGGATGCTGTGAGTTGGCCGATGGTAAAGTTAGGGGATGTGTGCCAAATTACTATGGGGCAGGCCCCCAGCGGTTCTTTTTACAACGAAAAAGGTCAAGGGTATGCCCTTATTGCTGGCGCTGGTGATTTTGGTAAATTAAATCCTATACCGAAGAAATATACAACGAAAGCTTCAAAATTATCAAAGTTTGGAGACATCATTATTTGTATCCGAGCAACAATCGGTGATCTCAATTGGAGCGATAAAGAATATTGTTTGGGAAGAGGTGTTGCTGGACTGAGAGGAAAAGAAAGTTTATATCAAGGTTTCTTATGGCATTGTTTAAACTATAACAAAAATGTCCTTTCGTCAAAAGGAACTGGTTCTACATTTAAACAGATTAGTCGTAATCATATTGAAGAACTTATTATTCCCCTTCCCCCAATTGAGGAACAAAAACGCATTGCTGCTATCCTTGATAAAGCTGATGGCATACGCCAAAAGCGCGAGCAAGCAATCAAACTAGCTGATGATTTTTTACATACTATGTTTCAAAAAACATTTAACAGTCAAAGTTTTTTATTAAATGGTTGGGAACAGAAAGAGTTAAAAGACATAGCACTTATCCAAACGGGACCATTTGGAACTCAGCTTCATAAGGAAGATTATATTGAAAATGGGATACCACTAATTAACCCCACAAATATTAAGAATGGCATTATTATTCCCAATTTTAAACTGTGCGTAGAACGTCATAAATATGACAAACTAAAAGAATATCATTTAAAAAAAGGTGACATTATAATGGGCCGAAGAGGGGAAATGGGGCGTTGCGCACTGATTAATGATAAAGAGGATGGATGGTTCTGTGGCACAGGCAGCCTTTTTATTAGATTAAATACGCCCAATGAAATACTTTCTTTTTATTTGAACGAATATTTATCTAGCGAGGCGATTAAGAATTTTTTAAAGAAAGAGTCTCGTGGAGTTACAATGGCCAATCTGAATAAAGATATAGTTGGAAAGATTAAAATAAACATTCCCTCAGCAAATGCACTAACTTCTTTTATGAAGGTAAAATTAAAAGTCGATAGCATTAAGAAAAAAATAAACCATAGTGATTTGGAGACATTATTGTCATCATTAAGTAAAAAATACTTTTAAAGTAAAAATCTATCATAATCAAGAAGTCGAAGGTTTCACTTATTCAGTGAAACCTTAATCTTTAAAATCTATTGCTATTCTTTATAAAATCATACAGACAGACCAGCCTACAAAAATTACTTGATAGAGTCTGGATGCTCATTGCTTCATCAATATGTTTTTTCAGTATTTTAAGTAGTTCATCCATGTCACGCTTGATTAAACCCGGTTCCATATAGGGCATCATTCTTAAAAAGAAATTGAAGTCGTAAGCGAGATATAATTCATTGACTCCCACTCTGACTTCAGGAATGCTGTCAGAACGTCGTTTATCCCACCCTTGGGACTGAAAATTCTCAGGAGCAATGTCGAATCTTGACAAAACGCCGCCTGAAAGAGTTGTGTCATCTCTGATACATCCATCAGAATCTATCATTTCAGCCTTTTTTAAAAAATGAAAAACTGGAATACGTGCATTACCTTTACATATGTTTGGTAGCACGGAATTAACAACACGCTCCCAATCATAATACCCATTTTCAAAAACAACTTCTCGAATTAGATCCGCTCGTTCCAAACCAACTAATCCTTTTGCTGCCATCGATTCTGATCTTTTCACCATCGAAATGGCACCATACCCAACAACAAACTCCGTTGTACTGACCCCTTCTTCAATTTTCTCTGAATCTCTCACATATAATTTTCCTTTCGGATCATCAGTTAAGACTAACTCATAAAGTTCATCTTTTATCATTCGGAATAAATGAGCTGGAATTCTTTTTTTAGTTTCACTCAGAACCTCAAATATTTCTTTATAAGATGGTGCCTGAACATATTTTACTGGTATTTTTTTATGAATAACAGAGTCACTAATGTCAGCCTCTCCAAGTTCAGGTTTCCATTCAACAAACAATAATTTATTCTGTAAAAAATCCAAACTGGCATCAGGAAAACAACTCACTATATCTTCCAGGATTTCAGCTATATGTTCATCTGTTAAAGAGTAGCCTAAGAAAATAACAGGCCTCTCTATAAACATAGTTAGTAACTTAGATGATAGGTAAGGGTTTTTCTTTCTATATTTATCATAGTCACTTGATGTTAAAATCAATGAGTTAGGCTCAGTGCAGCAACCATGTATTTTATATATTTCGGCAATACCGTGGCTCCTGCCAGTAATCAATCCATCCTGACCTATAAAGGTTGTAAATTTCGGGAAAAGGCTTTCTAGAAAAATATCCCAGTTTGTGGTAATAACCCCATCAATATTTGCTTTCGCAAAAAGAGAAATTTCGTGTTTTAACTCATCATTATCTATAATATTTTTATGTGCATTCTCAATATATTTAGATATTGACAATTTCAAAGGAGACTGTTCGTTAATGAAAATTTTCTCCTGTTCTTTTTCACTTAATGCTAACTGTCCTTCTTCAGTATCCCACCATTTCTCAGCGTATGCCGACACCAATAATTGTGCATATTCGGGTAAATCACCATTAGATTTTGTTTTTAATTTTATATGATTTTCCCCAATAGCCTCAGCAAAATGCTTCAAAAGGTCTTGCCAACATGGCACACCAAGGTAACGACGAGACACTCCGGAGCCAACAAATAACACTGGGGATGCTTCGAACTGCTTAAAATGCTCTTCAAGTTTCTTCTTAAAATTCATACTGATACTCTCTTTACAAGAAATCAAACCCCTTTATACCGATAACATTAAGGTATTGCTTCTTTCATCACCAGTACATTTATCAATTTTACGCAAGAAATCTAATCATTTATATTCAAGTAGTTATCAGGTTAAAACTTGAGGAACAGCATTTCACTCCTGATGGTAGCCGAATTGTTGTACTTTCATTACGATATAGGGCCCAATTAAGAGCCCATTCCCGTTTTCTCAGTAATCGTGACTTTAGATTTAGGCATACATGGCGCATTCCTGCCGCTTAGGCTCAATGGAAAGTGTTGCCTCAGTGAAAATTCGGCTATTTGACCCTACCGACCAACTCCTCATTTGATAAGTCAGCAGCTTTTAATTTAGGCTCGAATGTCCACTTTCAAACAACTCAATCTCCATTACCCCGATTAATCTTCGCATAGTCAAACGGCGTAATCCCTTTATCCCGATTTGCATCCAAAAAATCGGCCCACCACTGCAACATCAGCTTGCGCTCATCCAGATGTTCCGCTTTATGGATATACGCCGCCCGCACCGAGTTACGCTCCATATGGCTCATCTGCCGTTCTACCGCATCCTTCGACCATAGCCCTGATTCAATTAACGAACTACAGGCCATCGTACGAAAACCGTGACCGCAAACCTCGACCTTGGTGTCATAGCCCATCACCCGTAACGCACTGTTCACCGTATTCTCACTCATGGGCTTACGCGGATCGTGGTCACCAATAAAAATCAGCTCATGCTTTTCACCACAAAACTGTTTTATCTGCTTCAGGATTGCCAGTGCCTGCTTTGAAAGCGGTACCAGATGAGGTGTACGCATCTTTGATCCTCGCTGAGAATGTTTCACGCCGGGAATAGGCTCTCGCTCTGGCGGGA
>Ga0308156_1001025_pt1 | contig 38750 bp, 40 predicted proteins | sample PhyAR2_FD_201041 | JGI IMG/M metagenome (GOLD analysis project Ga0308156, IMG submission 201041) | Phyllosphere microbial communities from UC Gill Tract Community Farm, Albany, California, United States - DLSL A.R2 | ecosystem: Host-associated > Plants > Phyllosphere > Unclassified | place: USA... | reverse complement strand
TAACAAACTGCTGAGAATTTGTTTTGGTGTCGTGAAAAATAAAACAGCATATCAACAGGATTATCAGAAAAACTTTAAAATTTTAACCTGAATAATTTGCAAATTAACATAGAACATCAGGGCTAGGGATTTTCACAATCATCATCACGTTTCTGAATATTAACTATTTATCAAATAAATTATGATATTTTCAAATTCAAAATAAATAGCTTAATTTTGCACAGAAAGTAAAGATGTCTATTCATAACAAAATTGTAGAGGCAGCCATCACTTTCGATGACGTTCTATTAGTCCCTTCTTATTCAGAAGTTTTACCAAATCAGGTTTCCCTAAAATCCAGACTTACAGACAAAATTTCGCTCAATGTTCCCATAGTTTCCGCAGCAATGGATACGGTTACAGAAGCAGATTTAGCAATTGCACTCGCCAGAGTCGGCGGTCTAGGATTCATCCATAAAAATATGACAATTGCGGAACAAGCCGCGCAGGTCAACAGCGTAAAACGTTCCGAAAACGGAATGATCGCCGACCCGGTCACACTTTCCAAAGACCACACATTGGCCGAAGCGAAAGCATTAATGGCAGAATACAAAATTTCCGGACTTCCTGTGGTAGATAAAAACAATTACCTTATCGGGATTATTACCAATCGTGATGTGAAGTATCAGGAAAATCTGGAAGCCAAAGTGGAGGAAATAATGACCAAAAATAACCTCATCACTTCCGACAAAACCACCAATCTGGAAACAGCGAAAGAAATTTTGCTCAGAAACAGAATCGAGAAACTTCCTATCGTAGACAAAAAGAACAAACTGGTAGGATTGATTACTATTAAAGATATAGACAATCAATTAGAATATCCTAACGCGAACAAAGACAAAAGCGGCAGATTGATTGTTGGCGCAGGAGTCGGCGTTGGCGAAGACACGATTGAAAGGATCACAGCCTTGGTAAAAGCAGGCGTAGACATCGTCGCGATTGATTCTGCTCACGGCCATTCCAAAGGTGTTTTGGACAAAATTTCAGAAATCAGAAAAACATTCCCGGATCTTGATATCGTTGGTGGAAATATCGTAACGGCTGAAGCGGCGAAAGACCTCATCAAAGCTGGTGCAAATGTCCTAAAAGTAGGTGTAGGCCCAGGTTCTATCTGTACAACGAGAGTTGTTGCCGGTGTGGGCGTTCCTCAGCTTTCTGCCATCTACAACGTTTACGAATATGCTAAAAAGAAAAACGTTGCCGTCATCGCTGATGGCGGAATCAAGCTTTCCGGTGATATTGTAAAAGCGATTGCAAGTGGCGCCGGCGCAGTAATGCTGGGTTCACTTCTTGCAGGAACTGATGAAGCGCCCGGAGAAGAAATCATTTTCCAAGGTAGAAAATTCAAGTCTTACCAGGGAATGGGTTCTTTGTCTGCAATGAAACGTGGCGGGAAAGAGAGATACTTTCAAAGTGAAGCTAAGAAATTTGTTCCCGAAGGAATTGAAGGACGGGTGCCTCACAAAGGCAAACTGGAAGATGTAATTTTCCAATTGACTGGCGGTTTACGAGCCGGAATGGGCTATTGCGGCGCCAAAGATATTGAGGCTTTGCAGAGAGATTCAAAATTAGTAATGATCACAGGAAGTGGATTGAAGGAATCTCATCCGCACGATGTCATTATCACGCAGGAAGCGCCAAATTACTCTTTCTAGAAAGGCTTAATCGCTGATTTTCCTGAACCGGAACTTAGGTTTGATCACTTTGTTCAGAAAAGTTCCTTTGGAAAAAGCCGATTTAAAATCATCAAATACAGTCTGTGAAAGATTCAGATAATCATAAACTGCTCCGGATTGGTAAACGATCCGGAGTATTTTTTTATCTTCATCATAAAAGTAACTCTTGATAACTGACGACGGCATATTTGTCAAGTGCAAATAATATTCCTCTAATTGCTTAAAAAATAGCACTTTGGTTTTAAGTTTGATGAAAGTTTTTTTATACTTTTGCAACTCAGTTCCAGCCATGAAGAAGTCCACCATTTTTCCCCTTTTATTTTTATCATTTTTTGTATTGGGTATGATGTCCTTTACTTCCAACAAGAAAGTGATAGCCGTCGTTTTTACAAAAGAAATGACAAGGAAAGACCTTTTCAGTCTGCAGAAAAATCTGAAGGAGAAGAACATCATTCTGGTCTTCAACAAGATTAGATTTTCAAAAAACAAACTCAGCTATATCGATTTCAGTGTAGATTTTGGGGACGGATTTTCCGGAGCGTCCAAATCTGAAATCACAAAATCTAAAGAGATCGGTTTTGTTCGGGATTATAATGAAGATGCCGAAGAGCCGTTTGTAGTAGGCGATTTAAAATAGAAAAAGCTTCCGAATTCGGAAGCTTTTTGTTTTTTAGCTATTGTCGTCATGTTTTCGCTTCTTACGAATCTCGAGGTCATCTTTGAAATCGTCAATCCGGTAATCGGTAAGAAAATCACTCTTAGATATTTTCTCTCTGGAATATAATTTGAAATCGTTTTCTGTCTTTTCCAGGAGATAATCATACGGTCCTACTGCGGAAATCAACTTGATCAAAACGGGTGAAATCTCCAGACATACGAACAGTCCCATGATAAAACTGGCTGCCAGAGCGATGATCGCAGAATTCTTGCCAAGCTCATCCAGAGCCTGTAATCTTGCTGCGAACCCATTGAATTTGTCTTCAAAAGTTTCTGTAGATTTCCGTTCTGTTTCCAGATTTGTATAGACTTTGGAGATCTCTGTGTCCAGATACTGCAGTCTTGATTGCTGTTGTTTCTGGTAATTTTCAAGATCCAGACGTTTCTGCTCTTTGAGTTCTGCTTTTCGTTTGGCGTTGGTTCCGAATCCTACTTTGCCGCTCGTAAGACCGGATTGTTTGCCCAGAATTTCCTTTTCCAACTCCACGGAGGCTGAGTCATAGGAAATCTGATAATTTTTGATCTGATACTGAATCTGCTTTTTTTCCTGATCAAAAGGCCCGGATTGCTGCAAAATTCTGCCGCTCATTTCTGCCTGCAGTTGTTTCTTATTTCTCTGAATGATTGTATTCAACTGCTTGTTTACTTCCTTCTCAAAAATCTTGAGTTCTAAAGGCTTTGAAATGATGATGCCAAGAAAAGTAGCAAGAATCAATCTCGGGATCGTCATCAGAATCTGATTCCACCACGTTCCGGTTTTTTTGATAGACGATACAATATATCTGTCCAGGTTGAAGATCATCAGTCCCCACAAAATCCCAAATCCAACGGCAGTCCACACATTGTCGAAAACGGTAAACATCGCATAGCCGGCGGATAATGTTGCAAATATAGCCGTAAACAGGACAATGCCGCCGATGCCAGCAAACTTGTTCCATTCCGTGGGAGATTTTTTAAGCAGATGAATATTGCCTCCGGAGCATATCATCAGAAAATGCTGGAACCAATTCATTTTATAAGTGTTGGTATTTTTCATTTCAATTAATTGATTATAAAATATGTATTGTAAAACGTTATTTTGTTACAAATAGTATTAGGTTTTACCTATTATCGAAATGTGTACCAATTATAAAAGTCTTTGCTAATTATTTTAGGTCTTATTTTTGATACGACCATTCAAAATTTAATTATGAAAAATATTATTGCTTTAAGTATAGTTTCCGTCTTCGCACTGTCCTGCAAACCGGCCTATACAGCAGACAATCTGCCAAAACCATTGCCCCAGAGACCGGTCAAAGAAGCTGAAAGCGGAATGATGACCACCGAAGAATCCCAAGAAATGGAAAGTCTTCGAAATGAAATTACTCAACTCGCAGCCAGTGAAAAATGCACCGATCCTGCCGATTGGAAAGCAGTGGGACTGGGTGTGAAAGCCTGTGGTGGTCCTGTAAGTTACATCGCCTACTCCGGTAAAATAGATGAAGCAGCATTTCTTGAAAAAGTGAACTTGTACAATCAGAAATCAACAGAATATAATAAAAAATACAACCTTGTATCAGATTGTATGCTGGTAATGAAGCCGGAAAATATCGTCTGCGAAAATGATAAACCGGTTTTTAAATAAATCAGCTCTCCTGTGGAACAATCTGATGTTTTTCCGCTTCCGCATCTCTGTAAAGCTTTGATTTACTCCATTTTGCATGTTTAGAAGGGACAATTTTGTGTCCCTTTTTGTATGCATATATTTTGGTAAATTCTGCACCGAAGAATATCAGCTGACAGGAATAATTGATCCACATCATCAGCAAAATCACCGTTCCAGCCGCTCCGAACACAGAAGTTGGTTTGGAAACATCGAAATAGAAACTCATCGCCATCTTTCCAATGTTAAAAAGCAGTGCAGTCACAACAGCGCCAATCCACACAGATTTCCACTTGATTTCAACATCTGGCAAAACTTTGAACATAATTGCAAACAAAACCGTCACGACAGCAAATCCCAAAATAAAATTGCTACCCTGAATAAGCGCATAGGCCTCCAAACCGAAATACTTCGTAATGAGATCATTTGCCAAGCCAATCACGGAAGAAAGAATCATACTGATGAGAAGCAAAAAAGCAATCACCAGGATCATCCCCAGTGAATTGGCACGGTCCAGAATGAACTTCTGCCAAGCCTTTTTTGGCGACGCCTCTACATCCCAAAGATTGTTCAGCGTGGTCTGCATCTGGAAAAACAAACTTGTAGCACCAAATACCAATGTGGCCACACCCAGCGCTTTCATCCAGAAATTCTCCTTATCAATCATCGCACTTGCGATAATATCCTGAATGCTTTTTGCGCCTTCATAACCCATAATACCCTGGATCTGACGTCTCACCTCACCGTTTACAGCCTCCTCACCAAAAAAATGGCCGGCAGTCCAGATGATGATAATCAAAAGACCGGGCAGCGCAAAAATAGCGTTGTATGCCATACTCGCACTGTCTTTGGACGCAGAGGAAGCAGTCCATTCGCTAAAGGTTTCCTTTAGAATTCCCCAAAAAGATCTAAGTTTTGTCATAGTGGATATTTCCCTTCCAAAACCAATCATTGTACCAATCTACTCCTGCTTGTACCAGCTGGAGTACTTTACGTAATTATTGGCGATCCTCTCAATCTCGCCTTCAATCAGACTTTGAGAGATATCCTTTACTTTCCTCGCAGGAACGCCGGCCCATATTTCGCCTTCCCGAATCATCGTATTTGCAGTGACTACAGCGCCTGCAGCTACGATAGAATTACTCTCCACCACGCAGTCATCCATCACGATGGCACCCATACCAATCAGCACATTATCCTTGATGGTGCAGCCGTGTACAATTGCATTGTGCCCGATAGAAACATTGTTGCCGATCGTGGTAGGACTTTTCTTGTAAGTACAGTGGATCATCGCATTATCCTGAACATTCACTTTATTCCCCATTTTGATGTAGTGTACATCGCCTCTCAAAACGGCATTATACCAGATGCTGCAGTCGTCTCCCATCGTCACATCACCTATAATTACTGCAGTTTCTGCCACAAAAGCATTCTCACCAAACTGTGGTTTCTTGCCCAAAAGTTCTCTTATAATTGCCATTATTTTTAAGTATTTAAATTAATATTATTTGGGCGCCTTTCTCCGTCCTCCAATCCCGCTTTTTTATTTTTCGAAAAGAAAAATAAAAAGAGCTCCGTTCAGGCCGGGGCGCAGATTCGTCATTATTTCGGGTTTTGTCATCCGAAACTCCCAAAATCAAACCAATAGAAAAAATCGAAAATCCGTAAACCCACTCATAATCAAAACTTAACATAACATTGGGATTAAGCGCCTTTTTTGTTCCACCAAATTACGATATTTTTGTAGTTCAATTACTTTAAAATGAGACAAATCATAATAGAACCAACAGAGAATCCAAAAGTGATGAAGTTTGTGACAGACTACAATCTGATTCCCGGATCTTTGGAGCTGGACAGAGAATCTGACATTTCAGAAATTCCGCTGGCACAGGAACTTTTCAATTACCCGTTCGTCAACAGAATTTTTATCACCGCCAACTTCATTGCGGTTGCAAAAGAAGACTCAGTAGAATGGGAGCACGTGACCGAAAGTCTGAAAAACATTATAGAGGACGAGCTTTTGGCCAATCCAAGAATCTATCTTCAGAAGAAAAAAGAGCATTTCCAGGTATATTCTGAGATGACGCCCAATCCCGCGGTGATGAAGTTCATCTCCAACAAAATGCTGATGGATGGCTTCATAGAAGTTAAATCGAGAGAAGAAGCTGCGGAAGTTCCTCTTGCAGCAGAGCTTTACCAGGCTTTTGATTTTGTAAAAGAAGTCTATGTGAGCGACAATTTTGTAGCCGTCACAAGAGACGGCCAGTTTGAGTGGCACGAGATTATGAACCAGGTGCGCTCTTTCATCGCAGAATTTTTGCAGGCAGGCAAAGCAATTTCTACCGCAGAACCTCACAAGCACGAAAATCCGATGCTGAAGATCATCAACAGAGAATATACCAGTGATGAGCAGAAAATCAGCGACATCCTGAACGAATATGTAGCGCCAGCCGTAGAAAATGATGGCGGTAAAATATCTCTGATAGAATACGATCAGGAAAACAAAACCGCAAGGATGCTTCTGCAGGGTGCGTGCAGTGGCTGCCCGTCTTCTACTGCAACTTTGAAGAACGGAATTCAGAATATTCTGAAGCAATTTGTTCCGGAACTCGTAGAAAATGTAGAAGCCGTCAACGGATAATATGAAGGCTCTTTCTCTCTGCTTCATCGCCGCATTCATCTTATCCTGTGCCAAAGAACCGCAGCTGAATGATGGGATCCACGAAGATCTGGTAGAGTCCGGACTGGCAAAAGACAGCCTTCAGAAGATGGATATCATCTTGGATAAACTCAACCGCCGGAATACGACCTTTCTGGATTATTACGTGCAATATTATTACGGATTGGATCAGAAAGCAATAGAGCAATTTCATAAAATCTACGGCGAAGATATCTATTACGGAGACAAAGATTATATCAGTAAATTCGATTCTCTCAGCCATATACTGAGCAACAAGTACAACAAAGAAATTGGTTTCTCTTATGATGATGAGATACTCGCAAGGGAAGTTTATATCAATCATCTGAAATCAAAATATAACCCGACTGTAGAAAGTCAAATGCAATCTATTTATAAATGAAAGGAATTCTGTTAGTCAACCTGGGATCGCCGAGGTCTACAGCTGTAAAAGATGTCAAAGAATATCTGGACGAGTTCCTGATGGACGAAAAAGTGATTGATTACCGTTGGATTTTCCGCGCACTTCTCGTTCAGGGAATTATCCTCAAAACACGGCCTAAGAAATCTGCTGAAGCTTACAAAACCGTCTGGACAGACGAAGGTTCACCACTCATTGTGATCTCAAAACATCTTCAGAAAAGACTTCAGGAAATTGTGGATGTTCCGGTCGGTTTGGGAATGCGTTACGCTGAACCATCGATTAAAACAGGCATTCAGGAGTTGGTAGACAAAGGTGTGACAGAGATTTCTCTCTTCCCACTTTATCCGCAATATGCGATGAGTACTACGGAAACCGTCATCGACAAAGCTGAAGAAGTCCGACTTAAATTCTTCCCGGATATCAAGATCAATTACGTGGAGCCATTCTACGACCGCGAGATTTACATCGATGCTTTAGCTGAAAGTATCAGGCAAAAACTACCTGCGGATTTTGATTTGCTGCAGTTTTCGTATCACGGTGTGCCAGAACGTCATATTTACAAGACTGACCCTACAAACACTTGTAATATGAATAACTGCTGCCAAAAGGAAGACAATCCTTCGCACAAATTCTGCTACAGACACCAATGTTTTAAAGTAACCGAACTGGTGTGCAAAAAACTGGGATTGCCGAAAGAAAAGGTAATGGTCACTTTCCAGTCCAGACTGGGCAAAGACAAATGGATGGAACCCTATACAGACGCTACTTTGGAAAGTCTTGGCAAAAAAGGAATCAAGAAACTGGCCATCGTTTGCCCGGCTTTTGTTTCTGACTGTCTCGAAACTTTGGAAGAGATCTCTGTCGAAGGAAAGGAGATTTTCCTACACGGTGGCGGCGAAAGATTTGATTATATCCCGTGCCTGAACGAGGAACAAAGCTGGGTAAATGTTGTGAAAACGCTTTCTGAAGAAAAGCTGAATGATTTTTACTTTCATTAATATTACAGTCAAATGATCTCCCGATAAGCAAGCATAACCAGAATCTCTGGCAGCTGATCTTAGTTTTGAGTTTTTAAATCACTAAATAATCAAACGACCTCAATAGAAATTGAGGTCGTTTATCTTTCGTAAGGCTGTTACAAAATGTTCTAGAATTGTAGCTCGTAGTTTTAGTTATATTTGCAAAAAAACTATATGCCTAAATTCAAATTTACCCTTTTTCTATTGCTTCTGATGCTTCTGATAGATTGTAGTTTCATAAAAGATAGTTTTACTTACAAAGACAAAACCAAAGATTTTGTAGAATCTTTGATGAAACAAGATTACGATAAATGTTTTTCCCAGATGGCCTTGGAGAGCAAAATGGGTAAAAACACCAATATTGATACTTTAAAATCCGGTTTATTCCAGTTCAGAAGTGTGATTGAGCAGAATTTTGGAAAGAATAAATTTGAATTCACTTTGATGGAAGCCGGAAAAAAACGTTCAACTATTGCAAGCCAAAATACACCACCGAATACAACACTCGCAATGATTCAGTTTTCTAATGACAGAGAATTTGGTGTTTTTCGTGTTTTATTTGATGATCATACAAAAAAAATAATGCACATCAATATGCTTGAAGTCAGAGAGCCCAAACCAAATATGTTGTTATTTTGGTTGTTCGGAATATTTCCTTTGGCCGTTCTACTTTTCAACATTTATGTAATCTTAAAAATTAAGAAAAGTAAACTTTCTAAAAAGTGGCTAAAATATTTAGCGGTGCTCTTTTTCAATGTTCCTGCTATTACTTATGCCGCGGTGGGAGGGCTGTCTTTCAAATTGTTAAGTTTTCAGATTTTTTTCGGTATTGGTTTCACAATGATGGGTTATCTAGGTAGTGTATGGACTTTCGGAATTCCTTTAGGTGGCATCTATTGGCTTTGGAAATTAAATCAGCATAAGGAAAGACAGATTTTTATGGATAAAGCTGACTCTGCACTTACCTAAAAGTAACAAGCTCCACAATGCTGTTTGAAATATCTTACTTCGACAAATCCCTAGTCCTGATGGTAGCGGCATCCTTTTTTGGCTTTGGTATAAAATGATTTGTAGGGCGAAGCGTCTGAAAGCCAAAAAAGATACAGCGGACAGCAGGTTCCCGACTCCCTAAAATAAAAAAACCGCTTCAGTTATCTGAAACGGTTTTTTGATGGTGTGATGTTATCTTATTTCTTGTTGAAATCTCCGGCGTAGATGGAGGTGACTTTGTCCAGAGAAATATACTTTTTCAGGACAGCATTGACTTCCGCAAGTTTCAGATTCTGAATCTTGGTGTTGAGGTTGTCATAGTCTTCCAGCGGAACACCGAAAAGCAGTTTGTTGTTTTCCAGATTGATCAGCGTATTGTCTGTGCCGAGATTGGTAGTCCTGATATTGGCGTAACTTTTCTTGTTGGAGTCCAGTTCTGCCTGCGTGAATCCCGTTTTGACGGCTTTCCTCACCTCATCCTTGACGGCCGCTTCTACGGCATCGCGTTTTGTAGGATTGAGGTAGGCATAATAATTCCAGGAGGAGACGTCATTGGTAATCGGCACGCTGAGGTAGGACCCGACGCCATAAGAGATGCCGTCTTTTTCCCGTAGTCTCATAGGCAGCCTTGCGGAAAGGAAACCACCGCTTCCCAGGATCTCATTTGCCAGAACCAATGCAGGATATTCCGGGCTGTCCTGCTTCATAGTGAAGCTGGATGTTCCGATGGCCACTGCATTTTCTTTGTCCGGCGTTACAATATTTTTATCAACCTTTTTGGTGTCAAATAAGGTAGGTTTTACTTCTTCGAATTTGGATTTTGCGGTGAATTTACCAAATGTTTTTTCCAGTTCGGCTGCTGTAGATTTTGCATCCAGGCTTCCGATGATTGTGCCTACACCGTTGGTAGCGCCCAGAACATTGCTGTAAAAATCGACCACCTGAGCGCGCGTGACTTTTTTGTTGTCTGCAATCTCTTCTTCTAAAGTTGAGGTGTAGAAAATACTGTTTTTAGGATAAGGTGAAGAGAGTCGGGAAAGCTCGTTGTAGGCGATGGCTTCAGGATCTTTGAGCTGGCCGTCCAGATAGGTATTATTTTCTGCGATGGCTTTTGTCAGTTCATTTTCCGGAAAGACAGAGTTGGCCAGCACGTCCTGCATGATTGCCATTACTTTTGGAAAATCATTTTTGTAGGTAGAGAATTGCACGATCAGATTCTGACCGGATGTGTAGAAGTTAAGGGACGACTTCATCTGATCCAACTGATCCTGGATCTGCTCTTTGCTTCTGGTTTTGGTGCCGGCTTTCAGCAATGAAGCGGTCATCCCGGCCACTGCAGATTTGCCCTGTAGATCCTTCTCATTCCCGATTCTGAAACGGAAAGAGCCCTGAATTTTATCTCCTTTAAGTTCTTTGTTGATCAGGCCGTACTTCATCCCGTTGGAAAGTGTGCCTTCGGTCAGGTTTTTTTTCACATTGGCGATGCTGGCTTCGAATGGCGCAGGTTCTTTCTCCAATGCTCGTCCTTTGTAATCCTTGGTGAGTGCAGCAATCTGCTCGGATCTGAATTCGGTCGGCAAAACACGTTCCTCTGTGGTAGAAGGCCGGAAAACACCCAGCGTTCTGTTGTTATTTTTGAAATATTTGGCAGCCACTCTTTTGATATCCTCCAGAGTGAGATTTTCAACATTATCTCTGTAGACGAAGGCCAGTTTATAGCTTCCTGTTCCTACAATTTCTGTAAAACCGATGGCATAATTGATGGTGTTGTTTTTTTCTGTCGCAATGTCTTTCAGAAGTTTGGATTTGGCTCTGTTCAGGTCTTCAGTGGTGTAATTGATAGTCGGAATCCTGTCCAGCTGTGCCTTTACCAATTTTGTGGCTTCATCCAGATTTTTCTCTTTTGAAATATCGAAATTATAATAGATGATTCCCGGATCTCTTGCTGGCACATAATACGACCAGACAGAAGATGCGTTTCCGCCATCTACAAGACCTTTGTACAGGTAGCCGGAAGGATCAGAAGTCAGAATCTCATTCAACGCATTGAGTGCAGCAAAATCCTTATCGGCATAGGCTGCAGCGTGATAACCTGCTGCAATGATCTGCTGATCGTTGTTTCTCTTGATTTCAAAATACTTCTCACCATTCTGCGCAGGTTCTACTGTGTACGTTCCGCCCAGTTCTCTGGCCGGTTTTGGAATGGCAGAGAAATAATCGGAGATATATTTGAGCGCATTATTTTCATCAAATTTCCCTGCAATAATCAGCGTCGAGTTATCGGGTTGGTAGTATTTTTCGTAGAATTTGCGAAGTGTTGGCGCCTTTACTCTTTCTATATCCTCTCTGCTCCCGATGGTAGAATTGCCGTAATTGTGCCACGTGTAAGCATTGGAAAATACGTTCTGAATCATCACTCTGGTTGGATTGTTTTCCCCGATTTCAAATTCATTTCTTACTACAGAAAACTCTTTATCCAGATCCGTCTGCAGAATCGTGGCATTGATCATCCTGTCTGCTTCCATTCCTAACGACCATTTAAGATTTTCGTCACTGGAAGGGAAAATCTCGTAATAATTGGTTCGGTCGAAATAAGTAGTTCCGTTTGCGGCGCCACCTTTGTCAGACAGCTGCTTCTTGATATCGCCCAGGTTTTTGGTGCTTTTAAAAAGCATATGCTCCAGAAGGTGCGCCATTCCTTTTTCGCCATAACCTTCGTCTTTCGAACCAACATTATAGATAATATTGACCACCATATTGCTTTGCGACTGGTCTGGAATCAGGAGCACTTTCATCCCGTTGTTCAGGGCATATTCCTTGATGCCTTCTATATTTCCGATGTATTTGGGTGTTTCGGTTTTCTGAGCGAACAAGGGTGTGTTGTAGCCGGTATAGAAAACCACTGCGGCAGTGAGTAAAAGATTCTTCATGTTTTGACAGTTATAATTTTAGTTTGATAAATCTAACACCTTTTCTTTAAAAAAATAACTAAGGTTGAGATCTTTATGAAAATCTTAACGTATTTTTGTGCCTATGCAAGTGGAAAAAATAATTTTGGGAATAGACCCCGGAACTTCTATAATGGGTTTTGGGATCATCTCTGTGAAGGGCGGAAAGATGGAACTGATTGTGATGCACGAACTGGTCCTGAAGAAATATGAAAATCACGAAACCAAACTCAAAGTTATTTTCGATAAAACCTTAGCCTTAATCGATGAATATCATCCTGATGAAACGGCTCTGGAAGCGCCTTTCTTCGGGAAAAATGTCCAAAGTATGCTGAAGCTTGGCAGAGCGCAGGGTGTTGCCATCGCAGCCAGCCTCCACAGAAATATTCCCATCACAGAATACTCTCCTAAAAAAGTGAAAATGGCGATCACCGGAAACGGAAATGCCAGCAAAGAACAGGTCGCAGGAATGCTTCAAAACCTTCTCAAGCTAAAAGAATTTCCCACGAAATATCTGGATGCGTCTGATGGATTGGCAGTTGCAGTCTGTCATCATTTCAATTCCGGAACTGTGACTGCGGATAAATCCTACTCCGGCTGGGACAGCTTTCTGAAACAGAATCCTGATAGGGTAAAGTAGATCGTTTTTGATGGTTGGTAAGTGCAGGTTTACAAATTACGCTTGGCATTGATTCTTGTCTCTTGACTCTTTTTTCCTTATTTTTGGACCGATGAATGATTCCCTTTTTGACCTGATCGAGCATACCAACCGAAGTCTGTTTCTGACCGGAAAAGCCGGAACAGGAAAGACGACTTTTCTCAACGATTTCGTTAAAAAAACCAAGAAAAAACACATTGTAGTAGCACCTACGGGAATCGCTGCTATCAATGCAGGCGGCGTTACCATCCACTCTATGTTTGGACTGCCACTGAGAACGTTTCTCCCTACCACAGAGAGGATTGACCAGAATATGGCAAACAATATTGCCGATCTGATGGTTCATTTCAAATACCGGAAAGACAAACTAAAGCTCCTCCGCGAAATCGAAATAATCATCATTGATGAGGCCTCGATGCTGCGTGCAGATGTGCTTGATATGATGGATTTTTCATTGAGACACGTCCGGAGAAACCAGCACAAGTTTGGCGGCGTTCAGATCCTTTTTATCGGCGATCTTTATCAGTTGCCACCGGTGGTGAGGGATGAATATGTATTGGCCAAATTCTACAAATCGCCTTTTTTCTTTCACGCCAAAGCTTTGGAGGAAGTCAAATTAATAACGATTGAACTTACAAAAGTTTACCGCCAGACAGACGAAACGTTCCTCGACATATTAAACGCGATCCGAAACGGTATTGCAGAAGATATCGATTTCGAACTGTTGAATTCCAGATACCAACCCGATTTTGATTCTAAGGATGAAGCTTACGTCTATCTCTGCTCGCACAACAAAATGGCGGACGACATTAATCAAAAAAAACTGAAGGAACTCGGCGGCAGATCGCATTTGTACAATGCCGATGTGGTGGGCGAATTCAAGGAAACACAATATCCGAACGATGAAGTTTTGGAACTGAAAATCGGAGCGCAGATTATGTTCATCCGAAATGACACCTCGGCAGACAAGAAATATTACAACGGAAAACTGGCTCAGATTTCCTATCTGGATGAGGACGAGATCACCGTAATCCTGGACGGAAGCGAAGAAGAAATCACGCTGAAAGCAGAAACCTGGGAACAGAAAAAGTATTCGCTTGATGCTGATAAAAATATCAAAGAAGAAGTTCTGGGAAGTTTCAAACAGTTTCCGATCCGTCTTGCCTGGGCAGTTACCATTCATAAAAGCCAGGGTTTGACTTTTGACAGACTGATTATTGATGCAGGGAAAAGTTTCGCTTCCGGGCAGGTGTATGTTGCGCTTTCCCGTTGCCGGACTTTGGAAGGCATCATTTTGAAATCCAAGATCACACCTGAAGTTATTTTCAGTGACAAAAGGGTTTCCAGATTTCAGGATGAGACGCACGCCAATTCAAAAATGGAAGAAATCATCAATTCTGAAAAGTACGATTACAGCATCCGGAAAGTCATCAGAAGGATTGACTGTGTCTGGTTTCTGTCGGCACTGGAAAACTGGAATATTTCTTCCAAAACGAGTAAATTTATTGAGAAAGACCGCTCTCAAAAACTCTACCTTACTTTGCGCTCAGAAATAGAAAACCTAACCGTCATTTTCCAAAAATTTGAAAGAATTCTGGTTCAGAAAACGCAGAAATTCCTGAAAGGTGAAGAGGAATGGCAGGAAGTAGAGGTCAAAGCGAAAGGCGCAGTCAATTTCTTTTTCTCAAATGTGAATGACAAGATTTTTTCTCCACTCAAAGATTTTTATGCTGAGACGAAAGGTGTGAAAGGTTTGAAGGCATTTAACGAAGATTTCCGCGTTTGGCTGGATGATCTGGAGGAATATCTGAAGGATCTGAAAGACGTCCATCTTCTGGAAACACCGTTGTTTGACAAAGAAAAAGACAAGGTCATCTCGATGTCGATCAATAAAGTTCCGACGCATGTTTTGACCTATCAATTGTTTCAGAACGGAAAGACTGTTTCTGAAATTGCTAAAGAACGCGGCCTGGTCAGTTCCACGATTTTTGGTCATTTATCTAAATATGCTGAGCAAAATCTGCTTGATAAAAGCGACTTATTGAGAATCTATCCAAAGGAAAAAGTAAATGCTTTCGAAAAGGTTTTCAAAGAAAGTCCAAAGGAGAACATCAACGATTGGAAGGCGGCTTTGCCGGCGGATTTTGATTATGGTGAGATCCGGCTGATCTGGAATTATTATTTGAATTTGAAGAAGTAGTTTTAAACTACAAGCCGGCATATATTTTACCGTTAAATTGTCATTCAGGAGGAACACAGACTGCTTAGAATCCTCCGGAATGACAATATGATGTCAGATTGATCAAAACAAAAAAGTCGCAAATTTAAATTTGCGACTTTTAAAACCTGTATAAAAAAGAATTTTCCCCCTTTGCGTTAATTCTTTTTTGAATTAATTGATCAGTTCAAACTTCGCATATTCTGCGATTTTCTTTGGCAACTTGATTCCTTCTTCTGTTTGGTTATTTTCAAGCAAAGCAGCCATAATTCTTGGCAAAGCCATTGCAGAACCGTTCAGCGTGTGAACCAATTGCGATTTTCCGTCAGATTTGTAACGGCATTTCAAACGGTTGGCCTGGAATGTTTCGAAGTTGGAAACAGAACTTACTTCCAGCCACTTTTCCTGCGCTGCACTCCAAACTTCGAAGTCATAAGTCATTGCTGCGGCAAAACCTGTGTCGCCACCGCAAAGTCTCAAAATCCTGTAAGGCAATTCCAGATCTTCCAAAATGGATTTGATATGTTCTACCATTTCTTCCAAAACGGCGTAAGAATTTTCCGGTTTTTCAAGTCTTACAATCTCCACTTTTTCAAATTGGTGAAGACGATTCAAACCTCTCACGTGCGCGCCATAACTTCCCGCTTCTCTTCTGTAGCATTGCGAAAACGCTGTATTTTTGATTGGCAGATCTTTCTCATCCAACAAAACATCACGGTAAAGATTGGTCACCGGAACCTCAGCTGTTGGAATTAGATATAAGTCATCTGCATTGATGTAATACATTTGTCCTTCTTTATCGGGCAATTGTCCCGTTCCGTAGCCAGAAGCTTCGTTGACAACGTGTGGCGGATTTACTTCCAGGTAGCCGGCATCAACATTCTTATCTAAGAAATACTGGACTAAAGCTCTCTGCAATCTTGCACCTTTCCCGAAATAAACAGGGAAACCTGCTCCGGCAATTTTAACGCCCAATTCGAAGTCGATCAAATTGTATTTTTTGGCTAATTCCCAATGTGGGATTGCACCTTCGCCAAGACCTTCAACCGTTGTAGATTCGTAAATAATTTCGTTATCATCGGCAGAAACACCCGCTACGACTTTCTCATAAGGCACATTTGGGATTTGATAAAGAATGGTGGTCAAAGCTTTCTCAGCTTCGGCCAGTTGAGATTGTAATTCTTTGCTCGATTCTTTGTATTGCGAAGTTTTGGATTTTGCGGCTTCAGCCTCCTCTTTTTTCCCGTCTTTCATCAAGATTCCGATTTCTTTCGAAATTTTGTTCATCTCGGAAAGTTGTGAGTCCAGCTCAAACTGTAGTTTTTTTCTTTCGTCGTCAGCATTGATGGCTGCATCGACCAAATCTAATTCCTTGAAGCTTCTTTTCTTCAAGCCTTCCAAAACGCGCTCTTTGTTCTCGCGCAAAAAATTAACCTGTAACATAGTTTGGTTGTTGGTTGATAGTTATTGGTTGTCAGAAACTAATGCTCTGACTGTCGTTGCAAATTTAGGGATTTTATTTCACGATTGTGACAATGTTTGGCTTGCCGGGAATTTTCGTGAACTTCAGCTCATCATTGTACCAGAGTTTTGAGATCTGAAAAAGTGAAGGTGTAGAGATGTATTCTACCTGAATCGTGTCGTCATCTCTGACCAAAGCAGAATTGACTGTTTTCTGCAGGCTGATGACAAATCTGGAGTAATAGATCTCGCGATCTGCTGTGCTGACAGAGTCTGCCTTCAGCCTGATAGCTCCGGCAGGATAATCCATATAAGTCACAGTATCTGCATCTTTCAGCAGGCTGAATCCTGAAATTGGAATCAGATCTCTCTCGCCCAGAATATCTAAAAGACTGACGCTGGTGTACGAACCCGGTATTCTGGCATTTAAAAGATCCTGACCAGCCGCATTCTGCATATAAAGTTTCAAAACCTGATCTATGGCCTGCGTCTCCTCCTCGTCTCTCTGGCAGGAAAGAAGCAGCAGCACGGCAGAAAAAATTATGGATAGCTTGAGTTTCATCTTTGCAAAGATAAATCTAATTATTCTAAACTGATGATGGAAGCTTGCGAAGATAGTTCCTAAAAAAGAACATATATGCTAAACCTTCAAAGACTATGACCAAAGATAATGTGACGCCCATTCCTAAAACACCCCAAACAGAGACAAAAAAATAAGATATTACACTAAGTAGCCCCAGCGAAATGACCGAAACCCACGTATTGACTTCTATCTTGCCAACCGCCGGCAGCAGATTTCCATAGAGGTTTCTGGAAAGCATTCCAAAAGTGAATCCTAAAAGGAGTATCATCATAAGATCGGAGTTTTCCACATAATTGGCTCCGAAGAATAGTCTGATAAGCCAATCTTTGGCGCATAAAAAGAAAAGAATGATAACGCCACATACAGGAATGAATATCTTATAATAATTCCTGACGTATGAAGTGAGAAAATCTTTGTTGAGGTAATTTTTGGATAGCAGCGGATAGTCGCTCTGCATAAAACTGATGGCTAAAAATGGAATATTGGAAGGCAGAAGTATTGCAACTTTGTAGTTTGCCACAGCATTTTCATTCATCAAAAATCCCAGCAATAAAATATCAAGAGCAAATAACGTTTCTGATAAAACCGAGGTGCTCGCAGTAAATATTCCAAACCGCCACATCTCTTTCGTATTGACGGGATTTTCAGATTTTGTAGAAAAAATCTCTTTCCTAAGCCAGAATAATGAAATGTACGGCACAATAGCAATGGCGAGAAGATAGCCATAAAAATTCCAGAAGTATGTGAAAGCTACGAGAATGATGAGCCCCAAAATATTGATGGTATTGTTGACCTGTGCAAAGACATTGTTTTTACCGGTTATTCTGTAGTAGGTCTGGATATGATTGGACAGATAAAACCCCAGTAGCCTGATTCCACAAAATAAAAAGATAACATACACATTATCATACTTATGATCATATAAGAAAGAGAATCCCAGAAAGATTGCAATGAGTATAAATTCGTAAAAAAAACCTTTAAAGAAGAGGTAAGATGAGAGTTTCTGCTTGCCTTCATCCTCAGAAATAGAACCGTATCTAAGCAGGATCTGATTGCTTCCCAGGCCCGAAAAGGGAAGAAATATAGCAAAAACAGCCATCACTACGCTTAAAATTCCGTAATCATTTTCCGGCAATAGCCTTATTATAACGATTGAACTGACAAAGCCACAGATTTTTGCTATTAAAAAAGACAAGAAAACATGATGCCCCTTATTCCTGAAAAAGTTATGGATGAAATCTCTGAGACTATTCATTTACGAGTGGGACGCAGTGGTCAGGATATCGTTGTAAACGTCTGTGAATTGTCTGCAGATACTCTCTTTAGAAAAATGATCTGTGACGAACTGTCGTAAACGCCCCGCATCTTTAAGCTGCAGTTTTTGAGTTGCGAAATTTTCCATAGCCTCGTAAAGTTCATTTTCATTTGCTTTTTCGATAAGGATTCCAAGGCCTGGTTTGACAAATTCCGGTACGCCGCCCACTGCCGTTGCAATGACGGGTTTTCCGCAGGCATACGATTCCAGAATTACGCAGCCTTGCGTTTCATTGTCGCTGAAAAGGATAAAACAGTCCGATTTCTGCATTTTCTCCGCTACTTCAGCATAACTTATTTCATCAAAAACATTAATAAACGGCTCAGCATTGTATTTTTTTACAAGGTTTTTTAAGGTCTCAGTATCTCCATCTCCACCGATTTCTAACGCAACATTGTATCCTTTCTGTTTTAGTTTAAAAACTGTTTCTATGATTTTATCAGGTCTTTTTCTCGGGATGAGGCTAGAGACGTGCAGAAATCTTGTGGTCCCATCCTCATCTCTTTTTTTGATATCAAATATTTTGGTATTCACCACATTTGAAACCACTTTCATCGGCGTTTTAATTCCTATTGACCGTAGGCTATCCAAAAGATTTTCGCTTACCGGAAGGATATAGCCCGCATTTTTCGCGATGTACTTTGCAATTCTTTTAATATTTCCAGATGTATTGGGAAGATTTTGATGTTGCAACGCTGTCCAGTGCTCCGTAACCAAAAATGGTATTTTGTATTTCTTTTTCAGATAAACAGCGAAAAGCATATTGTTGTGCAGCACGTTGGCGTGTACCAGATCCGGCATTTGCATCTTAAGAAATCCTAGCCTGTACGACTTCATTCTTCTGTAAAAATTCTGAAGAGGATTGTTGGAATTTTTATAATAAATGATCAGCGTTCTAATGCCGTTGATCACTTTGTCATCATAAATATACTTTTCAGTCTGATCAAAATTACCAATACAATGAAGAATTTCTACCTCGTGCTCAAGAGCGACCGCTTCTGCGTGGCGCTGCACAAAATTGCCGTTGGTAGGTTCTAGCTTGTTAGGAAACCATGAGGAAATAAAAAGTACTTTCAAAATGCAGCTTATGTGTGGTGTACAAAGATAAAACTAATAAAAACAATTGTCTCGCTGATTGTTTTTGTTTTCAGTGTTGCAAAATAAGAAATTAATTATATATTTCGCTGTATAACAAAAATGATGAAATATTTAAAAGGATTGGATACACTAAGAGCTTTGGCAGCATTGATTGTGGTTTTTGATCACGTTGAGCTGATAAAGCAGTCTAATAAAATCTACAATCTGGTAGACCATCCTACTGTCATATATCCTGACGGTCATCTTTCTGTGATCCTGTTTTTTATAATAAGCGGATTCCTCATCACCTATTTGCTTCTGATTGAAAAAGCTAAAAATGGTTTTATAAACATCAGAAATTTTTATATGCGCAGAATATTAAGGATCTGGCCTGTTTATTATCTTGTTCTGTTTCTGTCTTATTTTATTTTCCAGCCCGATTATTCCCTGCTTCGGATCAGCTTGCCCCTTTTTATTCTGCCAAACGTGGCATATGCTGTCACTGAAGTATGGGACGTGAGTCCGCAGATCTGGTCTATCGGTGCAGAAGAACAGTTTTACATTTTCTGGCCGTTTCTATTTCTCATTGTCATCAAAAAGAAAACGGTTTTGTCATTTATTTTCCTGATAATAGGATTCACAATGTTGCCTTTTTTCGCAAAATTCCTCAATCAAATTTTCTTACAGAGTGAAGATTTTTATACCGTGATCAGCAGATTTTTTTATGGAACAAAATTCGGCAGTCTTATGCTGGGTGCTTTGGCAGGATTTCTTTATTTTAAAAATAAGGATAAAATAGAAAAATCAAGGTACAATGTTTTAAAGTTGATCATCGCTGCCTTACCATTTATACTGTGGTTTTTTAAATTCAGAGTAGCACATCTGAACGACGAGCTGTATTCGCTTTTATTCGCCTATTCTGTTTATCAGATCATCAAAAATCCAAATATTCAAATAGACCATCCAATATCAAAGTTTCTAGGCAGGATTTCCTATGGAATATATCTTTATCATTGGATAATTATTCTTTTAGTGATCAAATTAATCCCAAAAAATCAGAATATTAACTATTACAATTTGTCATTATATTCCGCTGTCCTGTTCCTTACCATCTTCTTCTCCTGGCTCTCATACGTGACGTACGAAAGATTTTTTCTGAATATTAAAAAGAAATATTAGCCTTTCCTACGAAATTGAACTGGCCCAGCTCCTGTTGAAGGGTTGAACAAAATGGCTCAGGAAATCCAGATAAGTGTTCTTGGAAAAATCGAAAACTTCAATATCTTTTGACAGTTCACCACTTCTGACTTTAGCTTTAAAATCAGACAGTTTCAGGGTTTTCACCTCACCGTTTTCTATATAACAGGCTTTCATTCTGTCAAACAATCCCAGGTTATACTCCGAATCCAATTCCCGCATCACTTTTCCCAAAGCATCAATACTGCAACCGGAAGCCGCCTCTTTTTCTTCATCTACACAGATGATGATGAATTGGTTTTTTTCAATTTTGAAAGAGGAAGACAATTCTTTGCCGTGCGCAGCCCAGTCACCAAGGAAATCATAGAGTTTCTCGGCAATAGTCTTGCTTTCTTTAGCAGTAAAAGGTCTGGAAGCGGGATATATAATGACGCGATAATCGTTGGTTTCAACAATGTTAGATTCTTCGATTTTCATTTTTGATAATTTAAAGATATAAAATTACGGATTTTTATTCAATTGTCTAAAAAACGAAAACCCGGAATTTCCCGGGTTATATTTTAAAAAGTAATGAAGATTAAAGATCTTCCGCTTCTGCCAAAAGCTCCACAATATCTTTAACTTCTACCTCGGTGTTTTTATTGAAATGCTTCACACCATCTGTCATCATCGTATTGCAGAAAGGACAGCCTGTTGCAATTATTTTTGGTTCAAAGGAAAGCGCTTCTTCCGTCCTTTCGATATTCACGTCTTTGTTACCCTTTTCTGGCTCTTTAAACATTTGAGCGCCTCCGGCTCCACAGCAAAGACCATTGGTCTTGCAGCGTTTCATTTCTACCAGTTCTGCATCCAGCTTTTCAAGCAGCATTCTAGGTGCTTCATATTCGCCATTGCCTCTTCCCAGATAACAGGGATCGTGGAAGGTGATTTTTTTCCCTTTAAAACTGCCGCCTTCTATCTTCAATCTGCCGTCATTCATCAGGTCTTTCAGGAACTGCGTGTGGTGCAGAACTTCATAGTTGCCGCCTAAACTTGGATATTCATTTTTCAAAGTATTGAAGCAGTGCGGGCAAGCCGTAACAATTTTCTTCACTTCGTAAGCATTCAGAACTTCTATGTTGGTCAAAGCCATCATCTGGAAAACAAATTCGTTTCCGGCTCTCTTTGCAGGATCGCCTGTGCAGGATTCCTCCTGACCCAGAACAGCAAACTCAACGCCGATTTTATTGAGAATTTTGCAGAATGCTTTGGTTATTTTTTTGGCTCTGTCATCGAAGCTTCCGGCGCAGCCTACCCAGAAGAGAACTTCGGGAGTTTTGCCTTCAGCAGCGTAATCTGCCATTGTTTTTATAGTGAAATCCATTATTTATAAAAGATAATTGCTGATTGATAAATGATATTCTGAGTTTGGATGACTAATCTTTCGCCCAATTCAAACGATCTGCCTGATTGTACTGCCAAGGCGCTGCATTGTTTTCTACGTTTGTCATCATCAGGTTTAATTCCTGTGGTGCTGCAGACTGTTCCATCACCAGAAATCTTCTCATTTCGAAAATGATCGACAAAGGATCTATGAGAACAGGACACGCCTCTACGCACGCATTACAAGTGGTACAAGCCCAGAGTTCTTCCTTAGTAATATAATCATTCAGAAGTTTTTTGCCGTCATCTACGAATTTACCACCGTTGGTATTGATGTTTTTCCCAACTTCTTCCAGGCGGTCTCTGGTTTTCATCATAATCAATCTTGGTGACAGCTTCTTACCGGTGATACTTGCCGGGCAGGAAGCGGTACATCTTCCGCACTCTGTACAGGAGTAAGCACTCATGAGCTGATGCTGATTGAGATCGAAAATATCTTCTGCACCAAATTTTGAAGGCATTTCTGCATCACCTTCAGCAGGAACTGCGTAAGGATCTGCATTGGGATCCATCATCAATTTGATTTCTTTTGTGACAGAATCTAAATTATTGAATTTCCCTTTTTTCTCAAGATTAGCAAACCAGGTGTTTGGGAACGCCAGAATGATGTGCAGATGTTTGGAATAATAAAGATAATTCATAAAGAACAAAATCCCCACGAAGTGAAACCACCACGCAGATTTTTCTATGATATGAAGTGATTCTAAATTTAAATTCTGAAAGAATGGAAACAGATGTTTTGAGATCGGAAAATTATGCCCAAACCGGTTGGCATCCGCATAATAATCGGCTCCGTTCATCGTAAAGAAAGCAACCATCAAAGCAAACTCGATGATCAGAATCCAGTTGGCATCATTCTTTGGCCAGCCGAAAAGCTCTTTCATATTGAGCCTTTTCACTCCGTAGAAATTTCTTCTGATAAAGAAAACCACAACAGCGACTACCACTAATAACGCTAATATTTCTAGAAATGAGGTGAAAAACGAGTAGAAAGATGTCCCTAGAAATCCAAACAAGACACGGTGTGTACCAAAAGTTCCGTCTATGATGATTTCCAGCAATTCTATATTGATAATAATAAAACCAACATATACGAATATGTGTAAAATCCCGGCAATCGGGCGTTTTACCATTTTACTCTGTCCGAGCGCAACGCGGGTCATGATTGCCCAGCGTTCTGCTTTTCTGTCCGTTCTGTTGATTTCTTTTCCTAACCTGATATTGCGGTAGATATCTTTCAGACTTTTGAAAAACAGTCCGAAACCTACGACCAAAAGAATCAGGAAAATAGCATTATCGATATATTGCATCTATTACTTTTTTTCTGCGTTTTTACCAAAAACCGAGAAGTTCACGTATCTTTTAGGATTAGCTTTGAAATCTTCCACAAGCTCGTTGAGGTTGTTTGAGGTCTTTGTTAGATTATTGTAAAGCTCTTCATCTTTTGCCAATTTACCAAGAGAACCTTCGCCGTTTTGTATGCCGGAAATAACGTTATTGAGTTTTCCTGCAGTCTGGTTGAACTGGTCGATAGTGCCATTCAGCTTATCGATATCCACACGCTCCGCTACAGAACCGTATTTGTCTAATGTTTTATTAGCAGTCATCATCGCCGTATTAGCGTTTGCAACAACTTCGTGAAGGCCTTTTTCGTTATTGGAAAGGATCGAGTTCGTTCTGTCAGACGCGCCTTTGAAAGACTCTATTGTTCTGTTGAGATTAGAAAGCAACAATTTGATTTCTCTTCTGTTTTCCTCATCCACAATCTTATTTGTACTTGCTAATGTAGAGTCCAGCTTTAATAATACGTTGGATAATTGATCTTTAACCGGCTTTACCTGTGAAGACAAAGAGTTTAGCATAGAAAGCTGGTAATTTCCGGATAAGGTGTCACCATCTTTGGCTGTTTCGCCCCCGTAAAAAAGGTTGACTCTCATTTCCTTTCCGGACATCAATCCAGGTTCAAAAACCTCAACGGTTGATCTTCTGGAAAATTCAAAAGTATCATCGATAGTCATTTTAACGATGAAATGCAGCTTTCCGTCTTTGGATGTGATTGGTTTGATTTCGTCTACCTGGCCTACTTTTAATCCATTGATTGATACCGGATTGGATACGGCGAGACCTTCTACGTTGTCATATTTTGCATAGAAGACATTATCTGTTGTAAAAAGGCTTTTGCCCTTCATAAATTGGTAGAGTACGATGAAACCTATAATGGCAAAAATGGCAATCAGCCCTGTTTTTAATTCTTTACTTAACTTCACTTTTTTGGTTTTAACTAATTAGCAAATATATGAATATTGGATTTATAATAGATATAAATAAAAAAACAACAAAAGCGACAATTATGCCGCTTTTGTTTATTGTAAAATATTTTGAAACTATTGCTTAGGATTTTTATCCCAAACTTCGATTCTGTAATCATTGATCTTTGCATTATCCTGCAGACTCTTCAGGAATGACCCTGTAAACTGCTGCGAATTCTGCTGTGTAATAGACTCTGTGATCTGTTTGATATCGCCAGCCATTTTGTTGGTAGTAATCGATTTTTTAACTATCAGGTATACGCCCGTCATCCCTTCTACCGGCTGAGATAGTTTGTTTACAGCAACGCCAAAGGCAGCACCTGCAACTCTAGGCTCCATCGCACCATTCACAGATGGATTGAACACATTAACCGTTGCGCTGGCTTTTGTTGTACCAAACGCTTTAGCAGCCTGATCCAAAGATGAATATTTTCCTGCATTGATCTTTTCTAGGATTTTCTTAGCAAGAACTTTATTTTTTACAATCGGCTCAATCTGGTCTCTTACAGTTTCCGGATCAGCAAGACCTTCATCCTGCTTTCCTACAACATACGCTACAATTCTGTCGCCGGTACCTTCTACAGTGAAGATATCTGTATCACCTATTTCTCTTTTTTTATCAAATGCCCAAGCGATCACTTCTGCATCTTTATCTGTACCGATACCAGGAAGTGTACCCTGGAATCTTCCTACAGTTTTTGGATTATCAAATCTGTATTTGTTTTTCTCTGCCAGATTTTTAAACTGATTAAAGCTTTTCCCCTGAGTCTGCTGGATAAATCTTGTCGCTTGCGTCAACACTTGATTTTCAGTTTTGTCAGATGCTTTGATATTCTTGGCAAGGTGTGCAATTTTATAAGTCATTGCACCGCTTTTTTTATCTTCAACATTGATGATGTGATAACCGAAAGCTGTTTCCTGTAATCCCGTAGTTCCTTTTGCATTTTTCGCAAGGAAACTAAGATAGCCCGGAGCAAACTGACTTGCAGGCGTAGTCCAGCCCACACTTCCGTTTCTTTCTACGGCGTTTGGTTCGTCAGAAAGTTTAAGTCCTTCAGCAAATTTTGCAGGATCTGCTTTGATAACGGCCAACAGACTATCTGCAGTTTTCTTAGCTGCTTCTTTAGTTCTGGTTGCTGTAGATCTTTCTGCACCTTTGTAAGCGATCAGGATATGTTTTGACAGCGTAGAATCAGAAGTTTTTTTATCCAGTAATTTTGAAACCACATACAAAGATTGCTCTTTGTAAGGACCAAAAGTCTGACCTATAGTTGCTGTTGCAATTTTATCCTTAAGTCCTTGCGGCAATTGTTCCGGACTTACATATTGTGGAATAAAAGGAATATCAGAATTAAGTTCTACAAACATAGAATCATTCGTTGTATTCTGAAAATTCTCTGCGCCGTTGGAAGCATCTGTACCTTTAAGGAAAATTTTGTTGATCTCGTTAAGCGTTGCTGCATCATCCTGAGCACTTGGTGCTGCTGGGAAATAGGCATACGCGATATTTCTGCTGGCTGTAGCTTTGAATCTTGTTGGGTGCAGTTTGATATAATCTGCAAGATCCTGAGTGGTTACTTTAACATTATTTTTCTTTGAAAACTCAAGATAATCAATATCAACATAATCGATGTTAGCAACCTGATCACGGAATTTCACCATCAATTCAGCTTCTTTTTTACTGGTTGTGATTCCCGCTGTGACGTTTCCAAACAACATTCTGGCCATCATTCTGTATTCCATAGCCTTTCTGTTTTTCAGCCAGAAAGCATAGTTTTCAGGATTTGTAGCCTGGGATTTCTCGATCTCAGATCTGATTTCTTTAAGCTTGAAGTTACCTTTTTCGTCAAAATACTGCTGATTCTGAGCAAAAATAGGATCGTACTGCAATTGGCTCCAGAAAGTCTCGTCAGAAAGTGTCAATCCTGTTTTTTCAAACTGTTGCTTGATCAGTTTGGATTGTACCAGGATCTGCCAAGCCTGCTCCTCCAGGCCTTTTGTAGGCTGACCTTGCTGCTGAGCCTGCTGCTGCATAATAAACAGCTGGTCGTTGAACTCGTCTCTGGTAATATCTTCGCCATTTACTGTCCCGAAAACATTTGGATTTTTCTCAAATATCTTGTCGAAAGTGTCTGCGTTGAAAAGAAATGCTAACAATCCTAAAGCTATTACGCCTAAAAGGAGCCAAGATCTTTTTCTAATTTCGCCTAAAATTGCCATTTATAGTATGTATTTATAATCAGTGTGCGAAAATACATATTTTTAACAGAATAGGAAAATAATTTACAGACAATTGCAAATGTGGCAGATAAAATAAAAAAAACCTCCGGTAATTGGAGGTTTGAGAACTATTTATCGTTTTTTTTATCAAGCATTTTGTCCCGCATTTTACCTTCTGTCTGGAAGAGTGTCAGAACTTGTTGCGGCGTCAGAATTTTCAAAAATTTATCTGCATAAGTCCTTCTGTTGTTGAGGAGCTGCTGCCCGACTTCGAAACTTTGATTTAGGCGTTCTGTTGCTTCATTATCAGAAAGGTTATCCAGATTTTTGTCGATATGGAACTTCTCTTTTATCTGCTTCTGATTGTTCTGATATTCTGCGTACAGGGATTTAAACTCGTCCTGTTTTCCTTTCGGAATGTCGAGATCGTCAATTACAATGTTTTCTTTGATATTCTGGAGAAAAACCGTTCTGTCGCGTACAGACATATTGCTGACGGCCTCCTTCTTTTCTTTCATATTCATCGTTCTCCATTCTGATGTCCTTGGAATGGCCTGCTGTCTTTGCATAGAGCCGGATGGCGCCAGTGAATTCGCAGATCCACGCAAGCTGGGGCTGGATGTACTGTTCCTGCCAGCTGTATTTCCTGAATTTCTCTGCTGCCCTTTTGCAGTATGTGCACTGGAGAATCCGGCAATCAAAATAATTAATAAGAATCTATTCATCGTTCTGATTTTAAATTAATTGTAAAGGTCTAGATAGACATCCTGCTCACTGTTTCTGTCAATATCTTTCAATTGATCCGGCGTGAAGGCGGCCAGTACTTTTTCTACATCCAAGTCAGATTTGGGAGTATTCTTGGCAGTATAATCCTGTCTGTCTGCCATCGCATTAACCTTTGAACTGTTATCAATAGAAGTTGTTGCAGTGGCAGTAGCGTTCTTCTGCTCTGTTTTTAATGTTTGAGTTTGTGGAATCACATTATCATTTTTCGCCATCATATCTGTGGAAGTATTCTGGATAGGCTTTTCTACTTCGTAAACACTATCAACTATTGGAGCCTGCTGAGCCATAGAAACTTCAGGATCATTATTGAGGCTAAAGAAGGCAGTAAGGCCTCCAATGAGAACTACTGCAGCCGCAGCCATCCAACTGAAATTGAGAGAAAAAACTTTAGCCTCTTTTTTCACCGCCAAAGGTTCTTTGGCAACAGTCTGCGAAATAACATTGGCCTGCATTTTACTGAAAAAATCATCCGTAGGTTCCGTATACGGCATCTTTCTGCTGAGTTTTTCTATATCGGTTTTCATCTTCTTTTATTTTTTTATTGGTTTAAGGATCGCCTGCAGATTAAAACTCCTGCGAATAGTTGTCCTTAATATATTGTTCTACTTTCTCTTTTGCGTAATGATAATTGGTTTTCAACGTCCCGACAGACATATCCAAAATCTTTGAAATCTCCTCATAAGGCAGATCATCATAATATCTTAGGTTGAACACCAGTTTTTGCTTCTCGGGCAAGGTCTGGATCGCTTTCTGCAAAAATACCTGAATCTCCTCTGCATCCTGACCTGCATTATCCGCTACGAGATTTTGCATATGGTATTCGGCATCTTCATCGGTTTTCTTCATCCTGTTCATTTTATTCAGCGCCTGCAGAGCCTCATTGGTGGCAATCCTGTATAGCCACGTGTAGAGCTTGCTGTCGTTTTTGAACTGGTGCATATTCTGATATGCTTTTATAAATGTATCCTGCAAAACATCCTGAGCACCGTCGTGATCTACAATCAAACGCCGGATATGCCAATAAAGACGACTCTGATAAGCATCCATCATTGCACGCAAGCCTTTCTCTACCGTTTGTGGTGTAGCGAAGAGATTTACAATTTCTTCATCCTTAAGCTTCATTCAGAGGTTTCGTAGTTTTGATTAAATTATAGGACCAAAGTTAAATTATTTTTTCAATTTCCCGATTAATCCTCAATCTAAAATCGCGCCTTTCCCGATTTTTAGCTTAATAAGAATCATCAAATCCTTATCTTTGTTAGATGCAAACAGTAATTATCGGCTCCGGAAATGTAGCCTACCATTTGGCTAAAGCTTTTATCCAGAACAGGATAGAAATTCATCAGATTTTCGGTAGAAATGAGATTGAACTATCCAAAATCTCGAAAGAACTGGCGATCCCGTATTCCACCGAAAATCTGGCAGAAGCTGATCTCTACATCATCGCTGTTTCTGATTCTGCCGTAGAAAATGTTTCTGAATTCATTAAGAATGACAATGCACTCGTAGCCCACACTTCGGGTTCTTTACCGAAAGAAATACTGAAAGGCCATTACCGGAAGGCAAGTTTCTACCCGCTGCAGACTTTCTCGAAGACAAAAAAACTAGATTATTCCAAAATCCCCTTCTTTATTGAAGCCGATGATCAGATTGATGAAAAATTGCTCTTTGAAATCGCTTCTGTTATTTCGGACAGTGTAGAAATTTCGACTTATGAAAAACGAAAATACATCCATCTGACAGCGGTTTTCGCCTGCAACTTCGTGAATCACCTTTTTGCACGGGCGAAGGAAATTTGTGATTCTCAGGCGTTAGATTTCAACTATTTCCTTCCATTAATTAACGAAACCGTGGAGAAGATCTCTCATATCGATCCTAAATCGGCGCAGACCGGCCCTGCTGTACGAGGCGACGAAAGGGTTCTGAAACTGCACGAGGAATTATTAAAAAATGAAGAACAGCTGCAGATTTACAAAACAATGAATGAATCAATTAAAAAAATGTATCAATAATTCTGTAACATTTTCTTTAATCCTGCACTAATTATTCAGAAACAAAAAATATTAAATATGAACTCTCTCAAAAAATTATTCATTCTTCCCGTTTTGATGCTAGGCTCCATTGCATTTGCCCAAACAGCGTCCAACCGTTTTTTTTATGAATTGACTTTCAAACCGAAAAAAGACTCGGCAAAAGTTGAAAAAGTGATGACTACGCTTGATATCACAAAAGAAAAATCGCTCTACAGAGATTTTACTTGGGTTGCACAGGATTCTATTATAAAGGTAGAAGTGGAAGCCATGCAGAAGGCAGGTGTTTTCAAGGATATGTCTAAGTCTATGAGAATGCCAAAGTTTGCTTATAAAGTTGAAAAAGTGTATCCGGATATGAAAGTTGTTTTCGAGGAAGGCCTTCAGAACGGAATGACACCAATGAAATTGGGCTACGTAGATCCTACAAAATTCAACTGGAATATTACTTCGGAAAAAGTAAAAATCGGAACTTACAATACGCAAAAAGCCACAACAGATTTCGGCGGCAGAAAGTGGAACGCATGGTTCACGACAGATCTGCCCTTCCAGGACGGACCGTATAAATTCTATGGATTACCCGGACTGATCGTAAAAATTGAAGATGACGGCGGCAACTATTCCTGGGAACTGAAGGGAAATAAAAAAGTTGATAATTTTGAAGAACTGTCTTACATCGAAAAGATATCTCCCGGAGGAAGCGCAAAGCGTGTGGAAGTATCCAGAGATAAGTTTGAGAGTACAATCGCGGACTTTAAAAAAGATCCATTTGCTACTATCAGACCAATGCTAAAACCAGAAATGATGTCTCAGAAGCTGCCCGGCAGTGATGTAAGCATCGGTGAAATGGTAAAAACTCAGGAAAAGATGCTGAAAGATTTTTACAATGCTAATGACAATCCGATAGAATTGCCAGTTGTAAAAGACAAAAAGAAAAAATAAAATCAAAACCGCCTCAATTAAAAAGGCGGTTTTTTTTATGATTAAAATCCTTATTTAGATTAATTTAAAACAAGTTATATTTGCACTTCTAAATAGATGAATTTTGCAAAATAAACATCCTGACAAATTGTGCTGCTTTCCTAAGAATATACTTGGCAAAATCACGGGTTATGACAATGACCTGCTGCAGATGCCTACCAAGATACTGGAAATGGGACTGCTGCCGGAAACCTCCTTCAAAATACTCTACCAGGCGCCATTCCGCGGTCCTCTGTACATAGAATACGGATCAGAAAAAACCAGGGTAGCACTTAGAGAGCAGGAAGCAAAATTCATCAAAGTTGAAGTTTTGGGATAATGCAGGATCAGAAAAAGAAGAAGCAGATCTTATTGGTTGGGAATCCAAATGTCGGGAAATCAACGCTTTTCAATAGTCTGTGCAACAGAAAACAAAAAACCGGAAATTACGCAGGTGTCACCGTCGCCAGCCTTTCCGGAACTTATACGTATAAAAATGAAGAGGTAGAAATTACGGATCTCCCGGGATCGTACAGCATCTATCCGACTTCTGAGGATGAAGCCATCTTTACCAGATACCTGATTCAGGAACAGGAAAATTACGCCGGCGTACTATACATTGCAGACGCAATCAATATGAAGCGCAGTCTGCTGCTCTTTCACCAGATTCAGGATCTTGGAATACCGATTCTGATGGTGGTAAACCAGATTGATGAGGCTGAGAAACGAGGCATTAAGATCAATTCTGAAGCGCTTTCCGCTAAGCTGAACGTCGATATTCTGAGAACTAACGCCAAAGAACATTTAGGAATAGATGAAGTCCGTGAAGCTATTTTTGAAACACAATTTAAAAAAACTTCACAAAGCACTTTTGAGATTCCGATAGAACAGAAAGGACTGGTTTATAAAATAGCAGAAAAAACAAAAGACCACAATCTTTATAAGATCTGGACGCTTCTGGCGGCAGACACGTACCTCGGAAAGATTGAAAGAATCAATGAAATCATCTCGCAGGAAGATGCGAAATGTAACGTTCCGAAACGGCTGCAGATACAGGAAACCGTCCGCAGATATCAGAATATCGACAAAATCATCTCGGAAACTACAGAAAAGATCCCACAAAGAAAACAGCTTTTGACAGAAAAACTGGACAGAATTTTGGTTCATCCTGTTTGGGGCTATCTTGTTTTCCTTTTGATTTTATTACTCATATTTCAAAGTGTATTTTTCCTGGCAGAATATCCGATGAACTGGATAGAAGGTGCTTTTAGCTGGCTGTCGACCTTTTCAGCAGAGCAGCTTCCGCAAGGTCCCATCAACTCACTTATATCAAACGGAATCGTTCCGGGAATTGGTGGTATTGTGATTTTTGCGCCACAAATCGGGATTTTATTATATTTCCTTTATTTGCTGGAGGATTCCGGTTATATGGCGCGGGTTATCTTTCTGATGGACAGATTCTTACGACCATTCGGGCTTAATGGTAAAAGCATTGTCCCACTAGTCTCCGGAACAGCTTGTGCTATTCCCGCAATTATGTCTACACGGAATATCGAAAATATCAAGGAAAGACTGATTACGATTCTCGTGACGCCTTTTATGACCTGTTCCGCAAGACTTCCGGTTTACAGTATTATTATCGGATTGATCATTCCTGATGAGAATTTTTACGGCATCAAATACAGAGCGATTGCTTTGATGGCAATGTATCTGATTGGTTTCGGGATGTCATTATTTGCTTCATTAATTCTAAAAAATATCATCAAAACCAAAGTCAAAAGTTTCCTCGTTATGGATCTTCCGACGTATAAAATGCCTTTGTTCGGATATGATTTCAAACTGGTTCTAGGCAAGGTCTGGGAGTTTATTTCCGGTGCAGGAAAGGTGATTTTTACAGTCAGTATTATTCTTTGGACACTCAGTTATTTCGGGCCATCTGAAAAGCAGAATCAAAGTGTAGCTTCTGACGTGAAGCTGGAACAGTCTTATCTCGGAAAAATCGGACGAGGCATAGAACCAGCAATTGCCCCTTTGGGCTACGACTGGAAAATGGGAATCTCGATTTTGACAAGTTTTGCAGCGAGAGAAGTGTTCGTAGGAACATTATCAACACTTTATAGTTTGGACGATGAAGCTCCTGAAGGAAGATTGATCGAGAAAATGAGGCTGGATACGCATCCCAATGGTGAAAAAGTTTTCAGCTTTGCAACCGGCGTTTCGATCTTGTTTTTCTATGCTTTTGCAATGCAGTGCATCTCGACAATCGCCGTAGTTTACAGAGAAACGCAGAGTTTGAAATGGACTTTGCTGCAGACTTTCGCTATGACACTTTTGGCATATTTTTCGGCACTTGTAGCTTATCAGATCCTTAAATAATTGATCCGAAAATCAAACGGGAAAAATTTAAATAAAATGGAAAACTCAATTATTATACAATATATCATTATCGCGATACTGGTTGTGGGAGCACTTTATTTTACGGTTAAAAAATTTTCTAAAACGTTTTCCAACAAAAAAGACGGCACAAACTGTGGTCCGGATTGTGGCTGCTCATAATAGGAAATGTTTTGCTATTTTAGCATTATAAAAGACTAAAGTTGCGAATTCTTATTATTATCCTGATCAATTGTTGCATATTAACATCTGCACAGAATGACAGCGCTAATAATCAAACCATCTCTTATGATGACAAAATCATTCTCCGTTTCAATCTGGATACGAATATTGATAATTATGTCATCTCTTCGAAGGCGCTAAATGTCAAACCAAGGCTCGAAATCAACAATCAGGTCAACACTACTTTTGGGGTGGATTATAAAATTATAAGTGCTTCGGTCTCGTTTGCTCCAAAATTTTTTCCGGGCAACAATAATGATCTTAAAGGGAAAAGCAGCTTTACCAGTTATAATTTCCGGTTTTTTCCGAAGAATATAATTCAGACACTTTCCTACACCAACAGCAAAGGTTTTTACATCACCAACACCCGTGATTTTATAAGTGGCTGGCAAAAAGGCAAAGATCCTTACCTGACTTTCCCCCTTCTCAGAATCCAGAGTTTTGGTGGTTCTACCTCTTATATCTTCAACAAAAACTTTTCCCTCAAGGGCATTTACTATCAAAAGGAATGGCAGACGGAAAGCAGCGGCAGTTTTGTGCCCGCTCTCAATTACAGCTACCTGATTTTTTCGGACCACCAGAATTCTGTAAAGTCTAAAGAAAACCAACTGAATATCAGCTTTGACGGTGGCTATTATTACAATTATGTGGTGACGAAACATTTCAATATTGCGCCTTTTGTCTACGCCGGATTAGGCAAAAAATGGAGCAGATCTAAAGATGACGTCACAAAGAATGCGCTTGAAAAGCAAAATTATTTCACTCAGAATTTTGGGGGCGGCATCCATCTGGGCTACAATACCGAGAAGTTATTTTTTGGATCCAAGTTCAACTACTCTGGTAATCATTACAAAGACGATAATTCAAATATCATCAATAATAATTTTTATGTTCTGTTTTTTCTCGGTTACCGACTCAGTCCACCTGCTAAAGTGAAAAAGATGTATGATCAGATTGAGGAGAAAATTCCTGCGCTTTAATATGGAATTAAAATGAAAACAACTTCTTTTTAATACATTTGCAGTCTAAATAAAAAACCTTAAAATTCAAACATGTCATTAATAAAATCAATCTCCGGAATCCGAGGAACTATCGGCGGAAAAGTAAACGATAATCTGACGCCTCTTGACGTGGTGAAATTTGCTTCCGCATTCGGAACTTGGCTTCAGAACAACAAAAATAAAAAGGACCTTACCCTAGTAATTGGCCGGGATGCGAGGATTTCCGGTCAAATGGTTTCCTCTCTCGTTGCTTCAACTTTGCAGGGATTGGGAATTCATGTGGTTGATTTGGGACTTTCTACCACGCCAACTGTAGAAATTATGGTTCCTGAATTGAAAGCTGACGGCGGAATAATTCTGACTGCGTCTCATAATCCAAAACAGTGGAACGCTTTGAAATTATTGAATGACAAAGGCGAATTCATCAGCGGAGAAAACGGTGCAGAGGTGTTGACTTTGGCAGAAAATGAAGATTTCAATTATGCAGAAGTAGATGATTTGGGAAAATACGAAACTAGAGACGACGCTTTTGATATTCACATCAAACAAATTTTAGATTTGCCAACAGTGGATGTTGAGGCGATAAAAGCTAAGAAATTCAAAGTGGTTTTGGATGCTGTAAATTCTACCGGCGGCATCTCTATTCCACCACTTTTGGAGAAACTGGGCGTTGAAGTGGTCAAATTGTATTGCGAACCAAACGGGCAATTCCCTCACAATCCGGAACCTTTGAAAGAACATCTTGGCGATATCTGCGAACTGGTTATCAAAGAAAAAGCGGATATGGGAATCGTAGTGGATCCGGATGTAGACAGATTGGCTTTGGTAGACGAAAAAGGCGAAATGTTCGGCGAAGAATACACGTTGGTTGCCGTGGCAGACTACCTGTTGAAAGATAAAAAAGGCGTCGCAATCAGTAACCTTTCTTCCAGCCGGGCGTTGAGAGATGTTGCTAAAAACTTGGATTCAGAATATTTTGCAAGTGCCGTTGGCGAAGTGAATGTGGTGACATTGATGAAAGAAAAAAATGCCGTCATTGGCGGCGAAGGAAACGGTGGAATCATCTATCCTGAGCTTCATTACGGACGTGATTCTTTGGTGGGTGTTGCGCTTTTCCTGACTCATTTGGCCAAAGAAAACAAAACTGTATCTGAGCTGAGAGCCACTTATCCAAGTTATTTTATGGGTAAAAAGAAAATCGAACTGACGCCGGATATTGATGTGGATGCTTTATTAATCAAAGTTCAGGAAGAGTATAAAAACGAAGAGATCTCAACCGTTGACGGCGTGAAAATTGATTTCCCGGAAAACTGGGTTCACCTGAGAAAATCTAATACAGAGCCTATTATCAGAATTTACACTGAGGCATTTTCTCAGGAAGAAGCGGATAAATTGGGCGACGATATGATTGCGAAGATCAGAAGTCTGATCTAAAATATTTTTATTAATTTTAATAAAAATTAGACAAGATGCTCACTCTAAATACAATTATCGAAGAAATAAAAGATGTTCCGGTAAATAAGTTGGAAGAACTACACTTGTTTATCAAAACTCTGAAGTCAAAAAAAGAAGAATCAGATTGGTGGGAGGAAATATCAGCCACGGAGAAAGAACTGATAGAAGAAGGCGAAAAAGATATTGAAGAAGGACGAATGATTTCACACGAGGATTTCTTGAAATCTTACGGCAGATGAGAAAAGTAGAATGGACACATCGTGCAAATAAAGAATTTGACCACACATTCAAGTATTGGATTAATCATAATAAATCTGACGTCTATTCTCAAAAACTATTAGACGAAACTTTAAGAAAAGTAAATCTCATAGTGAAAAATTCAAAAATAGGAGCACAAAATAAAACGAATAAACTAAGACGTGTTTTGGTTTTCGATAATTTTTCACTTACATACAGACTTACAAAAAATGAACTTCAAATTGTTTCATTTTTTGACAACAGAAGAAATCCAAACAAATTATAGAACTAAAGGAAGCACAATCTGCTTCCTTTTTTATTGATGATGAAGTCTGTTTCAACCTGAAGCTGTCGGCGTTTTGTCACAAACAAGCCTGTTTTTGGCCTCCGTAGTTTGCATTTTGTTTCAAACAAGTTGCGGGAGACTTCCGGCGTTCGTCTTTGGTTATAAACAACCTTGTTTTAAACCAACGGAGATTGCGGTTGGTTTCAAACAACTTGCGGGAGACTTCCGTCGTTCTTCTTTGGTTACAAACAACCTTGTTTTAGACCAACGGAGATGGTTTGTGTTGAACAATTTGTTTTGTGAATTATATAATATTAATCAAAAAGCCTCTTTATAATAAGCCACAAATTCCCGAAAAATTGAGTAAAAATCCCTCCATTCAAAATAATCCGGACTTGCACTTTCGATATCATCAAATCCTTTATTTCTAAATAACTTCTTGGTTCTGGTCTGGTGAAAATACTGAGACACAGAAATAGCGCTTTTGAAATTCAGACTGTCCATTATTCTTATCGAATTCTCAACCGTTTTCTCAGTATCATTGCCGTAGTTGTCAACCCATATTTTTTCTGCGGGGATTTTATTTTTAATTAAATAGTCCTGCATTTTCTTTGCTTCCAAAAAGCCTTCTTTCCCCAAACCACCGCTGACAATAATGGATTTTACTCTTTTTTGATTGAACAGTTCGATGCCTTTATCCAGCCGCGCTTTCAGCCTTTCCGAGAGGCTGCCGTCTTCATTCACTTTATTTCCAAGGACAATTGCAACATCGGCATTTGTATGTTTATCAGTCAATCCATCCACCGTAATGTAAATGGAATGAGCCAAAAACCAAACCATTACAATGATAAAAACTGCCTTAATAAATGTGAAAATTCTTTTCATTAAAAATCAAAATTATCTATGATCTGAAACTAAATTCAATTTAATACTCCATTTTTCTCAGTTTTTTGGAAGTAGATCCAATAAATAAGGCTGTCAAAACCGTCATGGTTCCGCCAAAAACCACAGATCGTACAACGCCCATCAACTTTGCGGTGAGTCCGCTTTCAAACTGTCCCAATTCATTGCTGGACATAATGAAAATCGAGTTGACACTCAAAACCCGTCCGCGGATTTCTTCCGGCGTTTTCAACTGTACAATAGTTCCACGAATCACGACGCTGATCCCGTCCAGCATTCCGCTGAGAACCAGGAATGCAAACGACAGCCAATACATTTTCGACAATCCGAATCCGATGATACAAAGCCCAAAACCCGTCGCCACAAAAAGCAGAATCTTCCCTTGGTTCTTTTTCAGCGGAACCAATGAAAGTGTAATGATAATCAGCATCGAGCCAATATCAGAAGCGGCATTCAAAAGTCCGAAACCTTCGGAGCCAACCTTCAGAATATCACTTGCAAAAACCGGAATCATCGCCACTGCGCCTCCAAAAAGCACGGCAAACATATCCAGCATCTGCGCGCCCAGGATTTCCTTAGTTTTATAGATATAAGCCAGGCCTTCCTTCATACTTTCGAAAACATTGACATCTTTATTTTTATTCTCAGAATATTGTTTGTTGATGGTCCAGAAAAATAGAGAAGACAAAACCATACAGCTCACGATGACCACCAAAGTCCATTTTATGGTAATCAAAGCGATCAGAAATCCGCCCAAAGCGTGGCCGGAAACCGACGCAATCAGAAACGTAGCCTGATTCAGCGTTACCGCATAAGGCAGATTTTCCTGCTTTACAATCCTAGGAATCATACTTGGAACCAGCGGTCCTAAAAACGAACGGCAAATTCCCGTAAAGAAAATCACGGCGTAGATAAAATAAGTAATCTCGTGACCTGTAAAATGGAGTTGATGGCCAAGAAAAGCCGGAATCAAAAGCAGACTTATCAGAACCACATACGCATAATTGCAAATCAAAAGCAGGCGTTTCTTCTCATTCATGTCGATCACGTGGCCGGCGTACAGCGCACAGGAAACCGCGGGAACCACCTCCGAAAGCCCGATCAATCCAATGGAAAACGGATCTTTTGTCAGCTGATAAACCCACCAGCCCAGCAGCGTAGCCAGCATTCTGAATGCGATAATCAGGAAAAATCTCCCTGTGAGAAGATGACGAAATTCTATATTTTTTAAAACTCGAAGCGGTGTGAGTGAAACCATTATGCAAAAGTAGTGGATCGCCACTAATTAGCCATTAATTTTCAAAATTTTATCTTTGCCGCATGAATTGGATTATACTCATCATCGCAGGATTTTTCGAAACCGGATTTGCAGCCTGTCTCGGGAAAGCACAGGAAACATCGGGCAGAGAAAGTATTTACTGGTGGCTCGGGTTTTTCGCCAGTCTTTTCGTCAGTATGTTTTTGATGTTCAAGGCCATCTCGGGTCCAAACGGGTTACCCATCGGCACCGCGTATGCCGTCTGGACGGGCATTGGCGCAGTCGGCGGCGTGATTGTCGGGATCCTAATTTTCAAAGAACCGGCAACTTTCTGGCGCCTGTTTTTTGTCTCCACTTTAATCGCTTCCATTGTAGGTTTGAAAGCTGTAAGCCATTAATTTTGTTAGGAGCTATTTCCCGCTATCCGCTATATCTTTTTTGTTCATCACGTTTTCCCAGACTGCAGGTTTCAAGAAAAACAAAAAAGGATGCCGCTACTATGGTAAGTTTGCAATACAATAAATAGATTAATAACTTGGTTGAAAAAATTAACCACAAGAGTAAAAGCAGCAGGATAAAGACAGACGTTGCATTGATACCGAGATATCGCCCCTGATATTATTCCC
>Ga0308156_1001023_pt1 | contig 38757 bp, 51 predicted proteins | sample PhyAR2_FD_201041 | JGI IMG/M metagenome (GOLD analysis project Ga0308156, IMG submission 201041) | Phyllosphere microbial communities from UC Gill Tract Community Farm, Albany, California, United States - DLSL A.R2 | ecosystem: Host-associated > Plants > Phyllosphere > Unclassified | place: USA... | reverse complement strand
CCCATGCGGTAGAACACCAGCGTGTTGGGGTGGTCCGCTTTGATGCGTAGATACTGCTGCATCATAGGTGTATGGCGCGAAATATCCTCGTCGCTAAACCGTTGATTTGACGCTGAATTTTCTTTAACTGCTTGATTCATAAAGACTTTGCTGTTCTATGTGGCGTAAATTGTTACCCCGTCAAGCCTCGCCAAACCAAGCCTACACTTCGCTTTTAGCGTAGCTTTTTCGACTGGCGTCCGGTCAAAGTTACGCTACAATCCCGGCGCATCACACGTGTGGTGAAAAGTTACGCCGGAGGGGCTATGCATTTCGACGCGAGGGCTGCAAAGCTGCTGCAGCCTGGGCAGCACTTAACTGTCCCTGATTATCCAGGGCTGCGGCTGAAAGCCACTGAGTCTACTAGAACTTGGCTCTATAGATACAAAAGCCCGGTGGACGGGAAGATGCGCCAGGTGAAGATTGGTTCGTGGCCGGCAATGTCGGTCGCGGCCGCGATTGTACGTTGGGAAGAGCTCAAGGTCGAGCGCGATGCCGGCGTCGACCTGGCCGTGCAGCGTCGAGATGACCGTAAGCAGGCGCAGGAGCTGGCCCAGTCCGAGAAGGAGTCAGAGAGGCTGGCCAGCCTCTCGGTCGCGGAGGTCTGCAAGTTCTACCTCGAGGGCCACATCCGAGTGAATCGAATGGAGAAGGGCTACAAGGAAATCAAGCGCACCTTCGACAAGATGCTGGGGGAGTTTGGCGACCGGCCGGCGATCTCGGTCAGCCGGCGCGATGCCTTCACTTTCCTGCAGCAGTTCCTGCACATTCCGGTCCAGGGTGCCACCTTGCGGCGTGAGCTGGGCGCGGCCTGGTCATACAGCCTCGATGCCGGCAATCTCCCTGACGACACTCCCAATTTCTGGCGCGACATCATGCGCGGGCAGTTTCGTAGCCGTGGCTACCAGGTGCGAGGTGAATACAAAGGAACGGACAAGCGAGTTCTGTCGGAGGCCGAGCTGGCGTTGCTCATTCCATGGTTGCCGAATTTCACCGGCATCAATGAAGACATCTTGACGATGTACCTATGGACGTGCGCCCGAGGCACGGAGATCTGCGAAATCCACGAAAGCGAGATCACGGAAGAGGCAGACGGCTGGTGGTGGACAATACCGAAGGCCAAGACGAAGAACCGGCGCCAGGGTGGAGCAACGGACCATCGCATCCCTTTGGTCGGTCGGGCGCTTACCGTCATCAAGCGCCGGCTACGCGATCCGGAGAACGGTTATCTATTCACGGCGCGGTCTGGCCAGCCGTGGCCACAGAAAAACGTCGGAGTGGCGGTCCATTACCATCGTCCGGAGAACGAGAGCAGGCCGGAAGAGAAACGTAAGCGGTTGCCTGTTTCAAACTGGGCACCGCATGACCTGCGGCGGACATCGCGGACGCTGCTCGCTGCGATGGGGTGCCCAGAGGACATCGCTGAAATGATCCTCGGGCATATGCTGGAGGGCGTGAGGGGAATCTACAATCGCCACAAGTACGATAAAGAGAGGCGCGAGTGGCTCACGCGCCTGTCTGAGCGGCTTGAGCAGATTGCTGCAGGCCGCGTCCTGGCTTCTTAGCCCCGGTGTTGGGTGGAGGCGGCAGATCTGAGACTGGGCGGTTTTCGGCCCATTCCAGTACCTCCTTCACCAGCCAGCCCACCCGGCGCCCTCCAAGGTGGCGAGGTGCTGGGAACTGCTGCTCGCGGATCATCTTCTGAATCGTTGTCTCGCTGAGCGTGGTTGCGGCGCACAGCTCGGACATGTCGAAATAGATCTTCAGCTGCGCGATCATGGCTTGATCCTCCTGAACTCCACCACCCACACCCACGGATTCACCGCCCAGTTGTCGCGTCCGTTGATGGACTGCCACAAGGACCGAAAGCTGTCCTGTGGGGTATATGCCGGTTCGCCGTCCATATCCTCCATGTAATTGATCCATCCGCAGTCCGGTACCCAGCCGATGGTGCCGAAGCCGTTCTGTCTCTTCCTCGGATCGCCCGTCCAATTCTTCTCGATGCCCTCAGCCAGCGCATCCGGCTCGCTGATGTCCTGCAGGCGTTCCACGCGCACGCAGGTGATCTCCAGCAGGATGCGGCTGGCCCAGCGCGGCATGTGGATGTTCGGGCGCTTGGAGAAGAACTCAGGAACAAAGCCTCCGTCGCCCCAGGGGACAAAGGTGCGTTCGGGGTAATACTGGTCGGGTCCAATCCACGTCCCAGCCGTCTCCTGGTCAGCGCAATAGCAAACGCTCGCCCAGTCGCCGGTCTTCAGATCGATGCCGCAGTCAAACGCGCCAGCACCTTCGAGGGAGTCGCTGTCGTGCTCGATCCAGAACGACTCGCGCACCCACAGGCGGTCGCCAGGGCGACCGTAGGGGCAGGCGCGCTCAATGACGTGTTGCGGCTCGCGCTCCAGAACAAGGGCTCCAGCTGCGTAGATGTTGCCCAGATCTGGATGCCGCACGGGCTTGGCGATTCGCCGCGTCTGCGTCTTGTCGCCGGCCAGGATGGCGCGCACCATCGATGCATTGAAGAGGATAGGGCGCTCTTTCACGATTGACCTCCTTCTTCTGCTGCTTGACGCTGGGCGGTTCGCCACTCGCGCACCTTGTTGATGAGATATCGCTCGTTCTCAATGCAAGGCTCTGCTGAACCCCAACGTCGGCCCTCGATGATGTCCAGTGCTTCGCAAGCGGCAAGGCCGCCGCGTTCTGCCAAGCGCTCCAGCGACTGACCGTGGTTAGCGCGGGCCTGGCGCTCGTAGGGTGCAATCATTTCCCAGGGGATTTCGCTCATGAGCGTTGAGTTCATGATGGGCATCACAGTTCGCCTCATGACTTGTCTCCTGCTGCTGGCGGGCAGAGGGCGGCGCGGGCAGAGTCAATAGCTTCATCAAGATCAGCACCGCTTACGATTCCGTCCAATTCGTGCTGGACCGTGAGCAGCGAATGATGTTCTTGACCGCATTGGCTCTTCAGCCAGCGATAGCGTGCTGCATCCCGCTCATCCGCCACCGGCTGCACTTCTTCTGCTGGCTGGGCGCGACGGTTCCAGGATGCAGCAGCCCGTTCAGCACTCCCGAAAGTGGCCGTGCCAACTTTGCAGTGTGGGCATGTGACCCAATGATCGCCACGGTAGTAATTCGGGACTGCCTTTGCGCCACAGAATTTGCATGCGTCTAATTCGATGCTCACGATTTCCCTCCTTCTTCTGCTGGCGGGCAGAGGGCGGCGCGGGCAAAATCAAGAGCAGCGTCCCATTCATCAGCGGTAGGCAAGCGCGACACGCCGACTTCTTTTGGCAGAGCGGACGCCATTAGATCGGCGAATTCCGCGTCGTCTTCAAGCATTGCTTTCCGCCATTTACGATAGCGTGCGGCATCATCCGCCACCGGCTGTGCCACTGCTGGCGACACCCATGGCGGAACCGTCGCAATCCCTGTGCCGTTGTTCCACAGCATCATGCAGAAATTTGCCACGTCACGCGGATCGCCCTTCTCGACGTGCTCGCGCAGCATCCTGGACAGCACCGCTTGCGAGCACAGCTCCCAGCCGCCGCGCCCCTTCTCGCGAGCCAGCTTGAGCTTCTCTTTCATGGCCGCCGCAAATCGGTCAACTGCGATGTCGTCGGGATGCTGCCCCTCTTGCGACTGCAGGCTGTTCTGGGCAATATCGGTCAGGGCCAGAATGACAGCGGGATTCGCCGCAGCAACGTGACGGGCATTGGCTGCTGCTTGCTTCTTCGAGGAGCGAGCATCGCCGTCGAAACCAGGCCAGCCGACAATGTTACCTTTGCGTTCGTCGTCTGGTGTGTGGACCGCGAAGGTGCCGGACCTCATGTTGATATAAGCGGCCCACTCGCCCGGCGTGGCCGCCAATGCCTTTCTCTGCAGGTCGTCCAGCAGTTTCTGCGTGATAGCGGGCTTCATGCGGCCTCCGTCATGCTCTGGATAATGGTGGTGGTGTAGTGCTCCGTCATGGGGAGCGTCTCTTGCTTCAAGATGGCCAAGTCGCGGCGGACGGCGTCAACGTCCGACTGGAAGACCATGACGCCGTATGCGAACTTGTTTGCCAGCTGGTGGAGGGACTGGGTCGGCATCTCGCGACCGCTGATCCGGGCATGGGCATCGTAGAACTCCGCGAAGCCTTTGATGGCGCCGGCTAGGCTGAACCAGGCGTGGCCGCTGGGAGCTCGATAGACGGCACCGTCCTTGTCGGCGTCGATGTCGCCCGTGGTCTCCAGCGCCGTGAGCAGATCCTCGACCGGGCCGAACGTGGCGCGCATGCGCCAGGGCATCTGTGCCATCGTCAGGCTACCGTGGTCGCGCACCACCTGGTGCTTATGTTTGCGGGCAGCGCGCTTCGCCCGGCTGCGCAGATGGCCGCTCATGCTCCCTCCTTCGATTTCGGGAAGGGCCAGGCGGAATCGGGGGTGGTCGCCGGAGTCTTGGTAGTCTTCTTCGGACGTGCCGGCTGCTTCTTGGCCACCTTGGGAGCGGGAGTTTCGGTAGTGTCTGCCGCCGGCTCTTCGCTGGCTGGGGCCATGGCATGGGCGAGATCTTGCAGCGGTGCGGCAAGGTGCTTGTCTCGGAGCAGGCCGACGTCGATGCCGCAGATGCCAGCGATCTTGGCCAGGGTAGTGAAGTGATGGAAATTCCAGGTGTCCCATTCGTCATCGCATTTGATGACGCCGTTCTCGACCTCGCCTTGATAGATCCGAGGGATTACGCTGAGAATGGCATCGAGGTGCAGGCGACATACGTCAAGCTCTGAGGCTCGCTCCACCATCTCCATGACGGCCGAGGTGTCTTGGAGATCCACGCTGTAAGACTCGTCTACGCGCTGCGGGAGGCTTAACTCAAAGCCCTTGGCCGCCGCGCAGATGGAGAAGGCAGCCAGCTCCCTGTAGATCAAGGGTACAACCTCGTCACTAATCACCTCCTTTATCTCCTCAAAGAGATCTTGGTGGAAGTCGTTATAGGCCGCAGCGATCTTATCGTTCGCTTCCTGGATCATTGTGCGCTTGAGCCCGCTACGGTCTGCCTTGGGTTGGCTGTGCGGTTCGCTTTCGGCCTGGCTTCCTTGCTGCTTCTCTTCCTCGTCGAGAGCCGCCTCCTGCGCCTCGGTGCGGGCAAGGCCAGCATTCTCCAGCGCGCACTGGATGTCGCTCTTGGAGTAGATGTTCGTGACGTTTCCGAACTGATTCGGATTTTCGAAGATGCCGACAGGCTTCGGCATACGTTCGCTACCGAGCAGCTTGTCAACGGGCACACTCTTGTGATCTGCGTTGATGAGACGGGCGAAACTGTAAGCTAGAACGAAGCCAGTGCTCAGATCGCCATTTCGCTCAGTCTTGCATTGGTCCCAGGACTCGTAGAAGGGAATCTTCTTCTTTGCGGCCTTCGCAATTTCTGCTGCATTGTGGACCGCTGTCTTCACCTCGAAGCAATCCGGGTCAGTGCATACGTCTGCGGTGATATCGGGGAACTTGTCGGGGGCGTTGGCAGTGCGCTTCGGGCATGCGGCGCACGATCCGGCCTCTTTGCAGAGCTTCGCGTCCACCAGGCTGAATACGGCGCGATTGATGTCCAGGGTGTAGCGTTGCTCGATCCAGGTCTTGGCCTGCCGGAACGACATGGGCGAGCCTGCTCCATTGTTTGTCAGAACTTCTGCTGCAGCTCGCTCCTGGAGGCTGGCTACGGGGATGCGGGCGATGAGCAGGGCAATGGATGGCGAGAGGCGGCCATCATTCAAACCGACACGGGCTTCGGGACACAGATCGAGCAGCTGCAAGCGGGAGTAGGCCCAGCGGCGCTTGACGCCCATTTCGGTGCAGATGTCGTCAATTTTCAGCCCATGGTTGCGCATGGCCCGATCCATTGCCTCGGCTTCTTCGAGAGGCGCCACGCCTGCGCGCTGATGGTTCTCGACCAGCTGGATGATGGCCACCTCGGCATCGGTAAGCTGCCGCACGATGCCAGGAATCTCAGAGAGACCGGCCAGTTTGGAGGCGCGATAGCGACGCTCGCCGGCCACCAGCTGGAGGCGCGTATCGCTGTCAGGAATGGTGCGCAGGAGAATAGGTTGTATGACGCCGCTGACCTTGATGCTCTCCGCCAACTCTTGCAGTTCATTTTCGCCGAAGGTGCGGCGAGGTTGATTCGGATCGGTTTCGATGTACTGCAGCGGGATCATTCCGAACTGCGTTTGCATGGTTTGACTCATGGAAGCTCCAGGATTAATGAATGGTGGGGATGCTGAAAATCAGCGCGCCGGAGAAGCCCCCGTGGGGGCTCGAGACATCTACGCGCCAGGTGGTGTGACCCGGCTTGGTCGGCCGGAAAAGTTGAGGGGTGCTGAGCTCGTAGCCCTGGGCCAGCATGGCGTTGAATTCGTCGAGCAGCGTCCTGGCAACGTGCTCCCCGAGAAGGGGAGAGAAGCCTGCTTTTGACGTCAGCGCTTGGCCGAGCTGTTCCAATGTCATCTGCTGCTGCACTGGCGGAATTGCGCGGGCCATGGTCAGTCGAGCCCGAATGACCGGCAGGCCTTGCGCCGTGCTTCTTCCGTCTTGCTGCCGGCAATCTCTGCTGGCCATTCGACGGAACATAGGGAGCGCAGCTGATCGACGGGCGGGTGCTCCTCGATGGTCATCTCGCGGCCAAGATCGACGAAGGCCTCCAGCTCGGGTCCGTTCTGCGTGAAGGCCTGGGCGATCAGGATGAGATAGACGACCGCAATTGCGCTGACGAGGCGGATGAGGGCTGTCCAGATCATGCTGGCCTCACCGAGATCTTGCAGACGCCGAACATATCGAGTGCAGACGTATGCACATCGAAAGATGAGTGCGCGATGATGGTCAGGGTCAGCGGAATGCCGCTCTCGCGGGTGACTGTGAGCAGGAACGTTCTCATCCAGTCACCTCCGCGTTCGCAAGAGGGATCTCGAGGAAAGCTGCGATGTCCGGAACGTGCTTCGCGGGGATCGGGAAGTACGCGGTACCGACAACAAGTCTCCAGCCCCGCTCGTTTTCGGAGAGATAGCAGTCAGCGGATTGGGCAAGTGCGCACGTGAGCAGTGTCGATGGAACCCACTTGTTGGAGTGCTTGAAGTAAAGGGCGGCCCACCGGGTGCCGTCCACCAGCACATTTAATGTCAGCGAGAGCGAACGCTGCTCCATCTGGTAGTCGCGAAATTGAGGGGTGCTCATGCCTCTCTCGCTTTCGTCCAGGTATGCAGGAAGACAGTGAAGCGGCGATCTCCGGTCTCAGGCAGAGGTCGGTTCGGCAGACTGGTGGTGAGCGCGTACTTGATCGACAGCTTCTCAGCGGCCTTCTGACATGCAAGGCAGTGGCCGTATTGAGTAAGCGCCTTTGCCGTGGTCTGCTTGCCGCATGCACACGTCCGTCGGACGTGCGATACATGCAAGGTCTTGTGGGTGACCGCACGGAAGCGGGCCTCGGATTCCGGAGCCAGGTGGAAGCGGGTCATTTCTGACCTCGCTTGCTGTTAGCAGTAGCTATTGCTTGCGCTTCGGCCTGAGTGTGGCCGAGCGGCCACTCACGGCGGGAGGGTGGTCGGCGACCGGCGAGGAAGTTGAACTTGCCCGGCAGCTGTGTGGCTGCGGCTTTCTTTGCGACACGCATTTATCGCTCCTGTGATTGAACACGGGAGCGAGTATCACTCAAGTGATTTTATATTTCAACACTGAAGTGATATTTCGTGTCGAAATTTAATCACTTGATGTCTTCATGGAAACTAAAAGAATTGGCTGTAGATCGCCTCGCCGCATGGTTTTCTCAGGCAGCGGGGCGGGAGCAGGCTGGCTAATTTTTACTTTTGCCGCCTCTGAGCAAGCTCCTCGATTAGCTCAAAGTTGGCTTGTTTCGTAGCCTCAAGAGTCTTGATTATTTCGTCTTGCTGTTTCGAGGTAAGTCCGTCGAACAACTGCAAGAGCACGACCTGTCGCGCCGACAGATCACCTGGTACGTCGCTGTCGTTGGATGCGCTGGCCTCGTGCTGAACGTCGGTTTCCATGCGCAGATAAGCCGGATCTACACCAAGCGCTTTCGCAATATCCAGCAGGCTTTCTCCGTACCCCCTGATCCCCGATTCGATATTGCCAATTGTTCCCTGGGTCAAGCCGGCCCTCTGTGCAAGTTGAGCTTGCGTCAATTGCTTGGCTTTTCGGGTGGCGCGAAGCCGTGCGCCCAGGGTTTCTTTGTTCATTCGCGGATTAAATCACTTGTGTGAATCACTTGGGTGTTGACTGCAATATCACTACAGTGATTAAATGCCGCCATGAAACCACTCGACAAAGCCATTGTTATTGCGCAGGGCGTCTCCAAACTGGCGGACCAGATTGGTGTTGGTCAGTCAGTTGTTAGCAATTGGAGGAAACGCGGCACATTGATCGAGCCGCTCATGTGTGCTCGCATCGAAAAGGTCACTAGAGGCGAGGTGAGCCGCCAAGACTTGCGCCCCACTGATTGGCAGGAGATCTGGCCCGAGCTTGTGAAAAGCGAGGCGATCACGCGGCCTGCTGAGTCCATCGGTATAGCCCGGGATGCGAGGTAGCTATGTCCCGTCCTAGCGCAAAAATACTCAAGTTGTCGCCTGGCCGTAAATCGGTGGCCAGTGACCGAAACAAAGAATCGGCGGAGACAGCGGCTTCCCCAACGAAGGCCACGGATGACGGCGAGGAACTGATTGTCTCGCTGTTGTGCAGGTTGTTCCGGATTGATCGCACGACCTGTGCGGCCACGTCGGCCAGGTTGCTCCTAGTGACCTTGGCGGCAAAGTGGATTAGTACCAAGTATCTCTCGGCTGTCATGCCCTTTCTCCCTCACGTTTCGCGACTGATGGGGCGAAGCATAGCCGGCGGGAAGAATTCCAAAAACCACAACTGAAGGGGAATCGTTGTGAATCTAAGGCAAGCGTTGCTGGGAATGATCAAGGCATTCCCAGGTGGATGGGACAGTATGTCCGCCGCAATGGGGATGACCCGTGACGGACTCGAAAACCGAGTGTATGAGCGACGCGGTCAGTCGGTCAGCCTGGACCTCGCGGTCCAGATGCAGAAAAGCTCGGGTACAACGCTGCTGGCTCAGGCAATCGCCGCCGATGCCGGCGGCGTGTTCTACAAGCTTGTCGAGCCCGGCTCGGTGGATCGCGAGGAGCTACACGACAAATTCCAGGAGCTTTATCAGGAGCTGGGCCGTCTCTCCCAGCAGTATGTCGAATTCACCTCCGACAACAAGATTGATAAGCGTGAGCGTTCTCACCTAGAGACCACTGCGGACGAGATTCATCAGACAGTCCGTGAGCTGGTTGCGCTCATGTTTGCGATCTATTGCCCCGTTGAAGGCGTTGCCGCCACCGAGGGGCGTAAGGCATGAATTTTGAGGCTGAAGTCATTGCTCTGATTAGAGAGCATCAGCTGCCAGAACTGCCAGTTGGACATCCCATCTTCAATTCGAAAAAGGTCTTGCGTTTCGGCCCGAAGAAAAAAGGCTGGTACTCCCTGCGCAAGTTCACGCTGAAGTCCGGCAAGGAAGTGGTAGCCGGCTATTTCGGGATTAATCGCGGAAGCAATCACAATACCGTTCCAGTCCGTATCGAGTCTGAAAAGCTCTCTGCCGAGGATGTGGCAGAGTATGCAAACCGGCAGCGTGCTTTCGAGGAGAAGGCAGCTGCGGATCGTGCGAACGCTGCGCGTCTGGCTGCAAACCGCGCTAAAGGCCAGTGGGCAGCGGGAACAGAAGAGGGTGCTGGAATTCATCCGTACCTGGTGCGCAAGGGTGTCGTCGCCGAAGGGCTGCGGGTCGATAGCGAAGGACAGCTCCTGGTGCCGATGCGGCACTACTCCCATGAGGGCGCTCGCCTGGTCGGCTTGCAGAAGATCTCGCAGGGCGGGGAGAAGCGGTACAACAAAGGGCTCGACAAGATCGGTGCAGGCTTCCTGCTCGGTACTGCCGTGGGGGCGCCGATCATCGGAGTTGGGGAGGGCTATGCCACCTGTCAGTCGGCTCGTATGGGGGCGGCTCTGTCCGAAAAGCACAGCCACGACCTTCCGGTCATGGTGGCCTTCGACGCTGGCAACATCCTTCATATCGCCCGGAAGCTCCGGGCAGACTTCCCTGATGCGCACCTGCTCTTCCTTGCGGATGATGACTTCCAGCTGGAGCTTCGTTACGAGGAGCGGCTGCGCGAGGACTTCGGCATCGAGCCGGCACCTGCCGTCGATGGAGAGTGGCGTAAGGTCAAGACTGCTCGTGGAGACATGGCCGAGATCTGCGCGGAGTATCTCTTTGATCGCCAGTCCGTACCCTACCTGTATGTCGAGATCCGGTGCGGGCGAGTCATCAAAGAGATCCGCTTCGAGAACGCCGGCCTGGCTGCTTGCCATGCTGCGGCCTTCGAGGTGGGCAATGCCTCGGTGGTGAAGCCGCTTTTCCGGGACCGTGGTGATAAGAAGCTGACCGATTTTAACGACCTGCATCTGGCCGACGGCCTTGAGGCAGTCTCCGAACAGATCTCCGCTTCCATCATTGAGGCGATTGCCCCTGAGGTGCCAGTACGCGAGACGGTGGCGACCGGCCCTCGGCTTTCCCTTGTCCCCCGCTCCCCCGAGGAGATAAATCGGTCTGGGGCTCCCGCCCCCGAAGATCAAAAGCAAGGAAAAAGCAAGGACGAAGCGCCGCCTGGTAAGGATGGCGAAGCCTCGGCCGCCGGTGGCGGGCGTGGGGGTAGGGGAAAAGGCAAGGCCAAGAGTGATGGTGATGAGCCTGATCCGGAGTACCTGGAGAAGTGGCGCTACCTGGTCGATAACTTCGTCCTGCTTTATGGCACCAGCACGGCCTGGGATCGTGTCAGCAAGATGCAGATCGAGATCACGGCGCTGCGGCTGGCCTATGGAAATGACGTGGTCAAGGGGTGGCTCAACACGAAACGCCGGCAGATGATCAACATCAAGAACCTGGTCTTCGATCCGACGGAAACCGTAGATGAAGTCACGCACGTGAATATGTACGACGGCTTCGACGTCGTTCCGAAGAAGGGCCGGTGCGAGAAGATCCTGGAACTGCTCAGGCACCTCTGCAACAACGATGAGGTGATGTTCGTCTGGGTGCTGAAGTGGATTGCCTATCCGCTCCAGCATCCAGGCGCGAAGATGGCCACGGCCATCATCATGCATGGCGATGAGGGCTCGGGGAAAAACCTCTTCTGGGAAAAGGTGGTCCGCCAGATCTACGGCCAGTATTCCTGGGTGATCGGGGACGCCGAGCTGGAGAGCCCCTTCAACGAGTGGGCGTCGCGCAAGCTGTTCCTGGTCTGTGATGAGGTGGTCACGCGCAATGAGCTCAAGCAGCTCAAGGGCCGGATGAAGAAGATGATCTCGGGCGAAGAGCTGCCCATCAATCCGAAGAACCTGTCCGTGCGGTATGAGGCGAACCACATGAACTTCGTCTTCCTGTCCAACGAACTGCAGCCGCTCGCTCTGGATAAGACGGATCGTCGCTACCTGGTGCTCTGGACGCCGCCCAAGCGCGAGAAGGAATTCTATGCCGACGTCGGCAGAGAGCTTGCTGACGGCGGCATGGAGGCCTTTTTCCACTACCTGAAATACGAAGTGGACCTGACGGGCTTCACCCCACATACGGAGCCGATCATGAATGAGGCCAAGCAGAACCTGATCGACCTGGGGCTTTCACCTTCCGAGCGCTTCTACCGTGAATGGGCTGACAAGGCGCTTCCGGTCCCCTACATGACGTGCAGTTCGCAGCAGCTCTACACCGCATTCCAGCGGTGGTGCACGCTTAGCGGTGAGCGATACACGCCGACCAAGACCCGATTTGGCTCAGAGGTAAAGCGCATTGCCGGCGATGCGCTGCGGTCGCAGGTCGTGAAGTATGAGTTCGGTGAGGTTGCCAAGCAACGTACCGTGTATCTCCTCGGTCAGCCGCGAGAGGGTCAGGATCTGCAGGATTACGTCCAGAACGCTTGCGACATGTTCGAGAAGGATCTGCGCCGCTATCGCCACGTGTATGACCAGCCAGAGGAAAAAGTTAACGGTTAACCCTTCACATCGCGAGCAACTATCAACACGCTGAAAGCCGCATGAAATAAGGCTCTGTTAACGGTGTGAACAGTATGAACAGATTTTTTAGGTGCCTTCATGTGTGTGCGTGCGCGCACGTGCGAGGGAGGTTGATGTTACTGCGTCTTGGGTATCAATTTTTACTCTTCACACTATTAATACTGTTAACAAACTCAATAAATATAAGGATTCCAGCGTGTTGATAGTCATGTTAACAGTGTGGAGAGTAGCGAAAGGCAAGTGATGAAATCACGTGAGGCAATGCCCAGAGTGGCCGCCTGGATTGATCTCCTCCGGCAGGCCTTCGGAGAGTCCGAGATTAATGAGCAGTTGCGAAGAGGTGTGCGCGGCGAACCGGTCTTCTTCGCAACAGAGGGCGGTCACCAGATTGGAACGCCATTGCCGCCAGCGGTCGGGGCTATAAAGGTGGATGCGGTGGGGAATCGATATGCCGAGGATTACGCCACCAGCCAGGATGGCAGCAATTCGGAAATTAGGCCGGGTAAGTCCGGCGTACATCAAGTGAGGAAAAAATGAGCTACGAATTCGGTCTGGACATCAATGACCTCTTCCGCAATGAGCACGAGGCGCTGACGTTTGCCTTCAACTATCAGAGCCAGCAGTATCCGCTGTCGCCGATGTCAAAGTTAGGTGGCGTCCAGGCGCTTGGCGCTGGAAAGGGACTGGTTTCGGTTGACGGTGCGGCGCAGGCGGGGTTGCTTCTCAAAAAGCTCTCCAGTTTGGACCCTTTGTTCCGCCACTGCCTGACGGCGCGCTTCTCTCGGAAGTTTGATTCCTGCCCTTGCTGCGGTGGTGATCGTCCGCTTCCGGAATGGCAGGAGGCGATGGCCGGCCTGCGCTATTGGGCCAAGTCAGCCGTTGGCGGATCTTTGCATCCGCACGTGCGGGAGGCGATTATCCGTAGCTTCTTCGACAAGAAGACGTCCATCAGCGATGCGGCGGACAAAGTAAAGGTTCCAATCCGGAACGTCCACTATCAACGCAACAAGATCCATGAGCGCCTCAAGCAGGTCGAGGTGAGAGCCTTGGCTGCTTATCGTGAAGCGATAGGGTTGCACGATGATGACGTGATGGGTGGCTAACCCCCCCCTATCTCTAAAAATCGCTTGACTGCACAATTCAGTGCAATTTATAGTCCCGATCCAATACACGTCAGAAGTCCGTCAGAACCGCGTAAGCACCCGCTGCGCGGTTTTTTTTCGTCCAGATGATTGGCGAGGCCACCGCCATACGTGGCCACCAATACGGGCTTGCAGACGTCTGCAGTGTCTCCTTCTTCCGATTTAGTAGGTTGGGTCGGGAGCTTCGCCGCGCATCGTCGCGGCTTTTTTATTCGAGGTCCACCATGGCGAATTGGACAAAGCCCTGTCTCAAGCTGGTAAGTGATGGCACTGGAATGGGTACGCGTTTGCTCATGCCTGACGGCACACCGGTGCCGAATATCACAAGGATTGAAATGCGCCCGATCACGGCCGATGGCGCGGTGGAAATTTTGGTTACGTGTTTCAACGTCGAGCTGGACGTGGACGTGGAAAGCCCTCTGGTAGATGAATTTGCGAAGCCGTCCGCGTAAGCCGTGCGCTGCTGCGGGCTGCGGTGTGCTGGTCGATGGAGTGGAGCGCTACTGCGAGCGGCATCGCAAGGCCAAGCAGGTAGCAAGCGATCAGACACGTGGTTCTGCCGCCCAGCGAGGTTACGACAGCAAGTGGGCGCAGGCTCGGGCCGCCTATCTTCGGAAGCATCCGTTATGCCGTGAGTGTCAGGCCAATGATCGCATCGCTGCAGCTGATGTCGTGGACCACATCAAGCCACATAGATTGAAAGAGGCCATCGACTCCGGAGATGAGGTGCGGATCGCAGAAGCACGCCGTCTGTTCTGGGACAGCGAACGCAACTGGCAACCGCTGTGCAAGCCATGCCATGACCGCAAGACAGCTAAGGAAGATGGTGGCTTCGGTCGCCGCCCTGGTCAACCAGGCCGGGGGGTATGAAATCTTTGGGCTGAATTTCTTCAAGACCGTTCGCCCAGTCAATTTTTTTCAGTCGCGTTATTTTTGGAGGGGGGGTATTCGATGGGACGCAAAGCAACGCCAACGAATCTCAAGCTCGCCGCGAACAATCCGGGCCGTCGCCCGGTCAACAAGAACGAATTTCGTCCTGTCGCCGGCATGCCGGAGATGCCGAAGCATCTCACTGGGGAAGCGAAGAAGGAGTGGTATCGCATCGCCGAACAGCTGGCTGACTACCAGATCATCTCGGACGTGGACCGGGGCGCACTCTCGATGCTCTGCACGCAGTGGGGGCGGTACGTTCAAGCGGAAGAGATGATCGCTGCAGCGGCGAAGGCCGAGAAAGCAGCGGGCAAGGACGTGGTCACGAACGGATTTGCAGCCGTGTCGCCGAACGGCCACCTGGTGCATTCCACCGCGCTGGCCGTCAGCAACAAGGCCATCGAGATCTACCTGCGCCTTTGTAGCGAGTTCGGCCTCACCCCTGCGGCCCGCGTCGGTATGGCGCCGGCCACCACACAGCAGGCGACGCTGCCAGGGTTCGAGCCCCAGGTGCATGAAGGCGGCAGCGCGCCGCGCAGCTTTGGAAGCTTTATCAAGCCATCCTCATGATCGACTTTATTGCAAGAGCGAACCGGTACGCTGATGCGGTGTTGTCGGGTCGAATCCTTGCATGTAAGTGGGTCAAGGCGGCCTGCCGCCGCTATCTCGATGACCTTGAGCGTCAGGAAACAGACTGGCCCTATAGGCTCGATCCTGATGCCGGCACTCGGATCTGCGAGTTTTTGCAGCTCTTGCCTCACGTTGAGGGTGAGTGGGCGCGGCCAATTTGGGTAGACGGATTCCAGCAGTATCGTAAGCTGGATCTGGAAGACTGGCAGGTCTTCGGCCTGGTCAATATCTTCGGATGGTTGCACAAGGAATCCGGCTTGCGGCGCTTCCGTCGCGCTTATGAAGAGGTGGCGCGCAAGAATGCCAAGTCCACGAAGGCCGCAGGCGTGGCGCTGTACATGCTGGGCGCGGATGGGGAGCCGGGGGCGCAGGTCTACACCTTTGCGACCAAGAAGGAGCAAGCCAAGATCGTGTGGGCCACGGCGAAGGCGATGGTCGAGCGCGAGCCGGGCTTCGGCGAGCTGGGTGTGGAGACGAATACCGGGTCAATCTACTGCTCGGACACGAACAGCAAGTTCCTACCGCTGGCGCGTGACCACGGCTCCCTTGATGGCCTCAATACACATGCGTTTGTGGCGGACGAGCTCCACGCGCAGCGCGAGCGCGGCCTTTATGATGTGTTGGATAGCTCGACCGGGGCACGATCCCAGCCGCTAGGGTACGCGATTACCACTGCCGGCTTCGACCGCACTGGGATCTGCTACGAACAGCGCACATATGCCTGCAAGATTCTCAACGCCACTCTGCTAAAGCACGGTGGCATGGGATACAAGGTAGAGGGCGATTCCGTCGAGGATGACACCTTCTTCGCGATCATCTATACCCTCGACGCCGGCGACGATTGGCAGGATGAATCGGTCTGGATCAAATCGAATCCGAATCTCGGCGTCTCGGTAAAGCTGGACGATATGAGGGCAGCGTGCCGGAAGGCGACCTCAATGCTCTCGGCGCGCAACGAGTTTCTCACGAAGCGACTGAATGTCTGGGTCAATGCCGCCACGGCCTGGATGAACATGCTGCAGTGGGACGCCTGTAGCGATCCTTCGCTGCGCCTTGAGCAGTTCCGTGGGGAGCAGTGTTGGATCGGCATGGACTTGGCCGAGAAGAACGACTACGCAGCTTTGGTTCTGGTTTTCCGGCGAGCAGAGGATTACTACGTGTTCCCTCGCTTCTACCTGAACCGTTTTGCAGCAGAAGAGAGCGGCAACGCCCAGTTGAGCGGATGGGAGGCCGAGGGATGGGTGCGTATCAACGAAGGCAACGTTACCGACTTTGAGCAGATCCGTGCGGACCTTCGCGACTTCCAACGGATGTTCGATCTTCTAGAAGTCGATTTCGATCCGGCCAAGGCGATGTACTTTGCTACGACGCTCCTGGACGAGGGACTGCCGATGACCGAGATCCGTCAGAACGGGGCATTCTTCACGCAGCCGGTGATTCATACCGAAAATCTGGTCCTGGAAGGCAAGCTGCACTTCGACGGAAATCCGGCGCTCACCTGGATGGTGAGCAACGTAGTCATCCAGACCTCGTCCTACACAGGCCTGAAGCATCCGACCAAAGAAACCGAAGCGAACAAGATCGATGGCCCCGTGGCGATGTTCATGGGGCTGGGTCGTGCCATGGTGGCGGATACGTCGCACACGCAATTGTTTGTCAACCTGAATGAGATGGCATGAAAACCTTTGATCTAACCGCTAAGCAGCATGGCTCCAATGTCCTTGCGACCTGGCTGGCCGGCAGGGAAGGGGCCGCGCAACGTGCCGGTGTCACGATCAGCAACACCAGCGTGGTGACCAGCTCTGATCTGGACGGAATGCGGGCCATCTTCCTGCCGCCGAACTCGGCCAGTGGCCAGGCCGTCACAGACTTCACTGCGATGCAGGTCAGCACTGTATGGGCGTGCCTGGCAAAGCTCGGTGGTGCGGTGGCGCAGATCCCGTTAAACCAATACCAGGAGGAGAACGGCATTCCGGTAAAAATGGAGAAGACGTCCTTGTGGTGGCTGCTCAATGAGTCGCCTCATAACCTGTGGACTGCAGCGAGCTGGATGGAATGGATCGTTCGCTGTGTCCACCTGCGGGGCGATCAGCACACAGCGATCATTCGTTCGAAGAAGCGCTCCGATGCTGGCGCCATTATCGGCTTCGAACCGTTCCACCCGGATCGTTCGTCTGCACGCCGCGTGGGGGACCGGCTGGTGTACGACACCTACTCGCTGGATAGCGACCGTATGGTGACGTACGATCAAGACGATATGTTGCACTTCGCCGGCTTCGGCTTCAACGGAGTCTATTCCCTGAGCGCCATCCAGTTCGCCGCCCGCAACGCAATTGGAAATGCGTTGGCAGCTGCGCAATATGCAGGCCGAAGCATTGGTGAAGGAGCGATGCCGCAGGTCATATTGCGGTATCCGAACAAGGTTAACGAGGAGCAGGCCCGATTGCTGCGTCAAAGCTTCGTGGCGACGTACTCCGGCCTTGAGTCCCGAAAGGTGCCTCTCGTTCTGTCGGAAGGAGCTATTGCCGAGCCGCTGCAGATCACGCCGGCCGACATGGAGATGCTGGCATCCAGGCGCTTTGAGCGGGAGGATATCTGCCAAGCATTAGGGGTGCCACCCGTCCTGATCGGGGACAACGACAAGACCTCTAGCTGGGGCACCGGCATCGAGCAGATCACGCTGGGATTCGTGAAATACACGCTCAAGCCTCACCTTGTACGGTGGGCGCAGGAATTCAATCGGAAGATCTTCCGGAAGTCGGGGCCGTTCCTCGCGCATGACTTAGAGGCTCTGCTGGCGGGTGACAGCAAGGCGCTTGCTGAAGTAGCGCGTGCAAGTCTGGGTGGGCCAGGGACGGGCGACGGCTGGAAGTCGGTGAATGAAGTCCGCCGGACGCAAAACCTGCCGCCTACGAAGGACGGTGATCAAATCTATCGCGCTGTGCGCGACCAAGCGAAAAAGGAACCGAGCAAATGAGTATGAATCGTCTTCTGAAGTTGGTGGAGAACAAGACTGGAGGCCAGCCTCCCAAGGGCAGCATTCGTTGCGAGGCGGGTGATGATGGCGTGCATCTGTACGTCTATGACATCCTTGACTCGTGGTTCGGTGTCTCGGCAGCCGATTTCTCCAAAGAGCTGACGGCGGCGCAGGGGAAAACCGTGCACCTCCATATCAACTCACCTGGCGGCGACGTCTTCGAAGGCCGTGCTATGGCCGCAGCCATTTCTGCGCACGACGCGCCAGTCATCGCGCACATCGACGGCCTGGTCGCCAGCGCCGCGACCTATCTCGCTATGGCTGCGAAGGAAGTGCGCATGACCGATGGCGGCATGTTCATGATTCACGAGAGCATGTCTCTCGGATTCGGAAACGCTACCGAGTTGCGCGAGTTGGCCGACCTGCTGGAGAAGATCGACGGCACGATTGCCGCGACCTACGTGCAGCGGACCGGCAAGGATCTGGCTCAAGTGCAGGCATGGATGGCAGCGGAGACCTGGTTCACGGCGCAGGAGGCGCTCGACAATGGCTTCGTAGACGCGATCGAGCCGAGCAGCCAGAAGGCTAGCAACAAATGGGATCTGAGTGGCTTCAAGAACGCGCCTAAATTGCCTGAGCCCAGCCAGGCTGATCTGGACGAGCTGATGCGCAATCAGGTCGCCCTGAACCGCGCTCGCATGCGCCAATTCTAATCTGACGCTCCCAGCGTAGATACCCGCCGCCCGAGAGGGCGGCTTTTTTATGTCCGTTCATTCTATTGAAAGGTGAAAATGAGCATCCAAGCCCTCCGGGAGCGCCTCGCCGCTACCAGCAATGAAGCAAAGAAACTGCTCGCCGACAAGGGCGATCAGAAGTGGTCGCCGGAAGACCAGAAGAAGTTCGACAACCTCATGGATGACTGCGAATCCCTGGAGGCGCAGATCAAGGCTCACGAGAAACTCATCGAGCAAGACCGCGAAGAAAACTTCCGTGATGCCGACGAACATCGGCTGTCGAATAGCGAGCGCCGTGCCAAGAAGCGTACCGACTCTGATATTGCGTTCGAGAACTTCGTGCGCAAGTCGAACCGTGAAATGTCGGTCGAAGAGGCACATGCAGTCCGCAACACCATGAGCACCACCACTGGTACCGAGGGCGGCTTCACCGTTCAGACCGACGTCGCGACGCGCATCATCGATGCGGCCAAGGCGTACGCTTTCATGCGCGCAGTGGCTGGTCAGATCACCACCAGCCAAGGCAACCCGCTGAACTACCCCACCAGTGACGGTACCGCCGAGGTCGGCGAATGGGTTGCGCAGAACACCGACGCGAACGGTGCTGACCCGAGTTTCGGGACGGTTGCGCTGAATGTGTTCAAGGCAGGCTCGAAGGTCGTAGCCGTGCCCATCGAACTGCTCCAGGACAGCAGCGTGGATATCATCGGCTTCATCATGGCCCGGCTCGGTCAGCGTATTGGGCGCATCTCCAACATCGGCTATACCACCGGCGATGGCTTGACCATGCCGCGTGGCCTGATCACCGCCGCCACCGTTGCCAAGGTTGGCGCCAGCGGTCAAACCACCACGATCACCTACGACGATCTGGTCGATCTTTCTGAATCCGTCGATGCGGCCTATCTGGCCGGGGCTGGCCTCGCCTGGATGATGTCGCAGTCCATGCGCAAGGTGGTCCGCAAGATCAAGGACACGTCTGGCCGCCCGATCTGGGTGCCGAGCTACGACGGCGGCATCAAGGACAAGATCCCCGACGAGCTCCTGGGCTACCCCGTTCGCTTGAACAACGATATCGCTGCGCCGGCGGCCAACGCCAAGTCGCTGGCGTTCGGCGACTTCAGCCAGTACCAGATCCGTGATGCGCTCGATGTCACGATCTTCCGCTTCGATGACAGTGCTTACATCAAGAAGGGCCAGGTCGGCTTCCTGGCCTGGGCGCGCACGGGTGGCAACCTCCTGGATGCCAACGCGGTCAAGCTCTACCAGCAGGCCGCCAGCTAACTTTGGCGGCACCTCGGCGGCGGCCCTTGCCGCCGCATCACATCTCAACTCCTCGAAAGGAACATGATGAAAACTCTCATTGCTATCGCGATGATCGAAGCTGGCCTGCTGGGTCAGAACTCGCCTGCCGTTCCAGTCGGCGGCGAGCTCACCGTGGAATCTGACGAACTGGCAGCAAAGCTGGTGTCGGATGGCGTGGCGAAGGAAAAGGACGTGCCTGAAACCTCCAAGGACCAGCCCCCCGAGTCGGCTTCGAAGTCCAAGCAGATCAAGGTTCGGCTCCTGGTGGATTCCATCCATGGCAAGTGCAATCAAGTCGTGGCCCTGGACATCAATGTCGCGAAGGGAGCAGAAAAGCAGGGGCTCGCGGACAGCGATAAGAATGCCGTGGCCTATGCTGAGCAGCTGGCAGCGAGCAAGTAATGGCGCTGAAGCTAATCACGCCGGCCAGCGTGCCGTGCCTCACTCTGGATGAGGCCAAGCTGCATCTGCGGGTCGATGGCACTGCAGAAGACGATCTGATTAAGCAGATCGTCATGGCTGCCCAGGGCGCAGCTGAGCGCATCATGGGCCGGGCCATCATGCCGCAGACCTGGCGCTTGTCTCTGGATGCATTTCCGACCAGCGATGCCGGCGTGATAAAGCTTCTCAAGCCACCGGTTTCTGCCGTATCGCGTATCGCGTACGTTGACCAGTCGGACGCGCTCTTGACGCTCGATCCGTCGCAGTATCGTTTCTATCCTGAGTCGGACTTATACGGGCTTGTTGGTCCGGCTTTAGGTGCGGCCTGGCCCAAAGCAGCATCTCAACCACAGTCTGTGAGGATTGATTTCACGGCGGGTTATGAGTCGGCCAATGCTGTTCCGGACCTTATTAAGGCCTGGATCAAGCTTCGCGTTGGAACGCTGTACGAGCAGCGTGAAGACGAAGTGCTGCAATACGGTGGTGCGGCGAAATTGACCTTCGCCGATTTCATGCTGGACGACTTCGTTGTCCGTTCGTTCTGAGGGGGCGGTATGCGCGCAGGGAAGCTCGACCAGCGAGTTGTAATTCAGCGCCAGGATGAAGGGGCGGACGAAGTGGGGCAGCGGGTGCTTGCATGGACGACGTTCGATGAAGTGTGGGCAAACGTGAATCTCCAGAATGGAAAAGGCAGCGTCACTTCTGGGCGGGAAGTCAGCGTGCTGACTGGGAGCATTCGCATACGTGTGCGCTCGGACGTTATCCCCGAGATGCGGGTGCTTTGGCGCGATCACGTCTTCGATATTAAGGCGGTCATTCCTCGTCCGGACGGCCTGCGAGATTGTATGGATCTGGTAGTGGAAACAGGAGAAAACAATGGCTGAAATCGTCGGACTGGATGCCCTGCACAATGCAATGGCCGACATGAAGAAGAGAGTGCAAGAGGCTCTTCCTTCTGTGGTCGCCGCTGCTGCTGCGCCAATCCATGAGGAAATTGACCAGCGCATGCCTCGTCTGACGGGGCAGACCGAACGAGCACTGGAGACGGTCATCGTCGCCGATCAGCAGTCCGCGAAGGCTGTCGTCCAGGTGCGGAACTCCGCAGTCGGTGAAGAGAACGAGGCGGCGATCTATCTGGAGTTCGGTACCAGCAAGATGCCGGCGGAGCCTTTCTTCCGGCCAGGCTTCGTTGCTGGGCATGACAAAGCCGTCCAGGCGGCGGAGGATGTTCTCAAGGAGGCTATCGCCAAATGAGCCTGGAAAAAGCAGTCAATGAGGTGTTGCGAGCTATTCCCGCGCTCGCGGGTTTTTCGATTCGTCCGAACGTCGCCGATAGCGTGGACAAGCCGCCATACGTCGTATTCCGGAACATCGTCGGAAGCCGACCTCAAACGCTGGGCGGCGACTGTGGCCTGGCCAACGGGCGCATGCAGATAGATGTGTACGCGGAGACGGTTGTGCAGACGTCTGCACTCAAGACAGAAATTCGGAAGGGCATGCTCGCGGCCACGGAGTTCAGCGCAGTGTTTCTCAACGAGGGGGCCGGAGTAGATCCGGCCACCAAACTTCACCGGTATCGCCAGGACTTCTCGGTCTGGCTGGCCGACGACAACTGAAAGGAAATGTATGAATTTGGATCGTGATTCCCTGCTGGGAATGTTCAAGGCAAAGACCGTCGCTCACGAGCTGGAGCCCGGAAAGCAAGTCCTCTTGCGCGAGCTGACCGTGGCGCAGATCGAAGACGCCCGTGCGGAGAACAAGGCGCACGAGGCGGAGGCCACGGCAGCCGGAAGCAAGCCGATCCCGTTCGGCGTTCGCCTGCTGGCCTGGTCTCTGGTGGACGGCGATGGTCAGCGCCTGCTCACCAGCGAAGACGTGACGAAGCTGCGCGAAAGCGGCAACCAGCACGTCGAGTTCTTGGTGGGTAAGGTTCTGGAACTCAACGGTTTCGTCAAGGTGCCTGAAAAAAACTCCGAAGCGACGGCGAACGTCGCTTCCAGTGCCGCCTAGCCCTGGCGCTGGGCAAATCCCTATCGGAGATCGGGGCGATGCCTTCCAGTGAGCTGGAAACGTGGCGGGAATTTTATGAGCTGGAGCCCTTCGGCCTGGATGTGCAGGACGGACTCTTCGCTCATCTCGGCGCGTTGCTGGCCAACATCCATCGCGATAGGAAGCAGCAGGCGGAGCCGTTCAAGGTCGAAGACTTCCTGCTGTTCCGAGCCAAGCCAGCGGAGTTGCCATCTGTCATGCAGACGGAAGACGGTCTCCTGGCAGATCCAGACAAGCAGTCGAACATGCTGCTCGGATTGTTCGCCGGCGTGAAGCTCGTCCACGCCCAGTAGTAGCAAACATACCTTTTTCAATCTAGGCCGCCAGAGTGTGGCCTATTTCTTTTCAGGAGCATCCTATGACCTCGACTGCCATCTCTGCGCAGGGTAGCAAACTCGAAACTGAGACCGGAAGCGGTGCTGCCAAATCGATCACCTCGATCCAGCCCGGCTTTCCGACCATCATCACCATCGCTGGCCACGGACTTTCGAACGGCAACGTCGTTGCGCTCGCTGGCATCGTTGGCTCGATGGCGGCGAAATTGAACGGAGCAACTGCGGTCTTGACCAACTCGACCGTCGATACATTTGCGGTGCAGGTGGATACCACCGGGCTGGCGTATACCAGCGGCGGCACTGCTGCGCCGGTGGCATACACCCAGATCAAGAATCTCAAGTCGTTCAACGGATTTGACGGCGCAGCGAGCGAGATCGACGTGACCAATCTGGACAGCACGGCAAAGGAATTCTCGCTGGGCCTGCAGGACTTCGGGAAGTTGTCGATCAACATCAATCCCGATTTCGATGATGCCGGCCAGAACGCCATGCGAGCAGCCAAGGCCGATGGCACGAAGAAGTGGTTCAAGTTGACCCTCCCGAATGGACGTGTCGCGTCGTTCCAGGCGCTGGTCAAGTCCGCGCCCTGGCAGGGCGGTGTCGACCAGGTGATCGAAGGGACCGTCGAGCTGCGCATTTCCGGCAACGTCACGGTTGCCTGATTCGTCGTAACACTCGGCCCACCGACTGGTGGGCCAATCAATAGAGAGGATTTTCCATGAGTGGTCTTGGCAATCTGTCGCTGAACGTCACGGCGAACATTGGTGGCTGGAATACCAACATGGACCTGGCCGAGCGTCGTGCGACGTCGGCGATGAGCAGTGCGGCGGCTTCTGTCGATGGCTTCCGGACGAGTATGCAGCAGGCGGCCAACGATACTCAGCGAGTGTCGCAGAGCATCAGCTCGCACATGGAGGCGGCAAACGACGCCATCATTTCCAGCTCCGAGAAATCGGCGGCAGCGATTCAGCAGATTGCGGACACGGCGGATAAGGCCAATTTTCAGCCGATGAGCGACCGTATTGCCGAGGCAGTCGGTAAGGGAATCGGTGCCGGCATGGTTGCGGCTGAGAAGGGGTGGGACAGCTTCGTCGAATTCTCCAAAACCAAGGCTTTGGTGGTCGGCCTGGCCGTCAGCGCGGTGTTCGCGGCGGTGGGTCTTGGGGCGGTCTACACGGCTTATCGCGTCATTTCTAGCTCGATGGGCTTCATCGTCGGCCTGCTGACGGGGGATAGCTACAAGAGCGAGAACATTGACGCGCTGATCGAGGCAAACAAGCAGGTGCTGGAGATCCAGTCGTCGCTGGCCATGACCGCGCAGCAGGCCGCAGCAACCAATGCTGCGCTGGCAGCGCTCGGCGTGGACAAGTCTGCGTATATCAGCACCTATACGGCCGCCGCCACGGCGGTGCGGGAAAATACGGACGAATTGGATCGTCTCGGGGTGGCGTACAAGGACGCCGAAGGCAAGCTGCTGCCGCTATCGGACGTCATCAAGAATGCCAACGATGTGCTGAACAGCTATACCGAGGGATGGGACCGCAACAAGGCAGCGTCGGCTATCGGTTTGGGCAGTGCAGCAGAGGTAGCTGCGGCGGCAACTGTCACCGCCTCCAAGATCGAGGAGGCGCGCAATCGCCTGAACGATTACAACCTGGGTATTGGGGAGGAATCTCAGGCTGCTGTGAAGGCATACGAAGATGCCATGCGAGCCTTCAACCGTGAAACTGAGTTGACCTCTCAGGGCTTCAAGCGTGCGGTGGCAGACAACATCATGCCCCTGTTGACGGACCTGGCCGAGTTCTTCAAGGACGGCTTTCCTTCGGCGGTGAATGTCTTCAGGTACACCATCGCGACTGTTACCACGCTGTTTTACGGTCTCAAGGAAGGTATCTACATCGTCGCTGAGTCCATCTTGGGAAGCATCGAAGCGATTGCTACAGGCATCGGCGCCATTGGCGTCGCATCCGCACGTGCGCTCACAGGGGACTTCTCAGGGGCCAAGGACGCGATGTTGAAGGGGTGGTCCGATGCTCGGGACAGGATGGCGCAGATCGGCTCCAACATCGTAGCGCAGCATCAGCACAATGCGGCGGCGGTGCGCCAGGCCTGGGCGATGGATGATCGCTCGGCGAACCCTACCAAGGACAAGAACGGAAAAACCTGGGTGCCTCGTCCGGAGGAGAAGGAAGCAGCCACCCAGCGGGCGGCGGTCGATCCGTTCGAGCGCGACATGATGAACCTGCAGCGTACGCAGGCGAGCATCGATTACGTTACAGCCAATTTCGACAAGTTCCAGGGCAAGGTCAAGGAATCGAAAGCGGCCATGGCTGAATTTGACGTGACGCTCGGGAAGTATTCCGACTCTGCACGAAAGTCAGAAGGATTCTCGCCGCTGACCGAAGCGCAGAAAGCTGCGTATGTCGAGAGAAACCGGCTCATTGATCAAGGGACCGAGAAGGAACGCCAGCTGCAGGTGCTGCGGCAGTTCGATAAGTCGGCTGATCAGTTCATTTTCAAGGAGCAGCAGGCGCTCGATTACCGCCGCCAGGATATTGAGTGGATGGGCAAGAGCCAGGTGGAGATTGCGAAGCTGACCGAGGCGCGCCGCATCGATGGTGAGGTGCAGGCGCTCATCTACAAGACCCAGTTGGATCTTGGAAAGCAAGGATTGACGATCACCGAAGCGCAGATCCGCTCGATCAAGGAGCAGGCAGCGGCGGCTAATGATGCGAGCATGGCGCTAATAGATCTGCAAGACAAGAAAGCCAAAGACCCCTGGTTTAATGCGACCGAGTCGGTGCGGAAATATGGCGAAGAGGCCGCCAATGTCGGGGCGCAAATCGGCAATGCCGTTACAAACGCAGCGAAGGGAATGGAGGACGCCTTCGTAAATTTTGCGATGACCGGAAAGCTTTCATTTTCGAGTCTCGCAAAATCTGTGATCGCTGATATCGCACGCATGCAAGCCCGTGCAGCGGTTTCTGGACTGTTTAGCTGGGCAGTCGGTGCAGCGGCGGCTTACTTTGGAGGGTCAGGTGCCTCGTCTGGCACTTCGGTGGGCGCCGGCGACATCAATACCGGTGCCGTTCAATATGCAGCTGCAGGCGGCTACATCCAGGGGCCTGGAACGGGCACGTCAGATGACATTCAAGCGTGGCTCTCCAATGGAGAGTTTGTGGTCAATGCTCGGGCGACCCAAAACAATCGCGCACTGCTGGAGCACATCAACAATGGCGGCCGCGCTGCAAACGCGCCCCGCTTCGCCAGCGGCGGAATGGTCGGTAGCGGCTGGCCCGTGTCAGCGTCGCAGCAGTCGGGTGGGGTTAGCGTCTACGTAAGCGTTCGGGACGGCGGTGGGTCGGATGTACAAGCGCCGACCGATTGGACCCAGGTCGGAATGGACATTGGGGCGTTTGTTGATGACCGCGTAAATCGCAAATTCGATAAGGAAAGGCGGCAAGGCGGCTTGTTCCATCGAATGGCAAATGCTTGAGGTTAGTTGAAATGGAAACTTTTATCTGGGCTCCACAGCTTGAGCCGACTGGGGAAATCGACTTCCGCACCTTGAAGGCGCAGTATGGCGATGGCTATTCTCAAGTGGCCGATGATGGGATAAATCCGGAGCTGGAGATATGGAGCTTGTCCTTCTGCTATGACGCCGCCACGTCGGCTGCCATTGAGGCGTTCCTCCGGAGGCACCGTAAATCCACCCGCTTCCTCTGGACGCCTCCGGGTGGGACTCAAGGTGCGTATCTCGCATCGCCCTTTCAGAAGGTACCGATGTATCGGGGCGGGCCTGTTCGAATCACGGTGAAGTTCGAGCTGGCGGGTCTCCCATGAGTATCAGCTCTGATATCCAGAAGCTGGAGGTCGGCGCAAAGGTCGAACTGTTCGAACTGGACGCCACCGAAATCAGCGGCGATATTCTGCTATTTCACGGCTACCGCCAGCAAGGTGTAATCATCTGGCAGGGCCGAGAATACACGGCTTGGCCTATTCAGGCCGAGGGGTTCGCGAAGTCAAGTGATGGCCGTCCCGCCACGCCGAAACTGAAGGTCGGGAACATTGATGGCACCATCGGTGCGGCCTGCTTGTACCTGGACGACTTCGTCGGGGCCAAGGTGACTCGATTCACGACGCTGGGGAAGTATCTCGATGCAGTGAACTTCCCAGAGGGGAATCCGGACGCAGATCCGGAGGAGCAGTTTCCCCCAGAGATCTGGTACGTGGAGCAGAAGACCACTCAAACTGCGGAGGTGATTGAGTTCGAGTTATCGAGTCCCTTGGATTTCGATGGCTTGAAACTGCCGGCGCGCAAGATCATCGCGAACCTTTGTCCCTGGGAATACCGTGGGCCGGAGTGCGGCTGGACCGGGATCACCTTCTTCAATACCCGTGACGAGCCCGTCGCGGAGAGATCATTGGACCGTTGCGGTAAGCGGCTCTCGTCCTGCAAGTGCCGCTTCGGACAGTTTGAAGAGCTGCCATATGGTGGATTCCCAGCGGCAGACCTGATAAGGGCAAATTGAAATGAAACCAGAGACTGAAGCGGCTATCCGCGCCCATGCGGTGACCGAGTATCCACGCGAGTGCTGCGGCCTGGTCGTGGTCGATCACGGTGGGGACGAGATCTACTTCCCTTGCCGCAATGTCGCGCCGCCCAGCAAGGGCGGCCGCGACCGCCGCAACGATTATTTCGTCTTGAGCAAGGCGGACCAGGGTGCAGCGCTGGATCGCGGTGAGGTCATCGCTGTGGTGCATTCTCATCCGGACTGGCCGGCCGCGCCCACGCAAGGCGATCTCGTCGCGTGCGAGGAGTCGGCATTGCCCTGGCATATCGTCCGGGTCGATGGGGCAGACGGCGAGGTGGTCGCGGCGGAGCTGGTGACGGTCCATCCCAGCGGCTATCGTGCGCCGCTGCTCGGGCGCGAGTTCTTCCACGGTGTGCTGGACTGCTATGCCTTGATCCGTGATTGGTTCCTGCAGGAGCGCGGAGTGGTACTCAAGGACTTTGCGAGGGAAGATGGCTGGTGGGAAGGTGAGAACGGCCCAGATCTCTACCTGGAGCACTTCCGGGAGGCCGGCTTTGTCCCGATTGATATCTCTCAGGTACGCGAGGGGGATTGTTTCATCATGCAGGTCCGCTCCAAGCGTGCGAATCATGCGGCCGTCTATATCGGCAACGGAGAGATTCTTCATCATCTCTACGGACGACCATCGCGGCGGGATGTGTACGGCGGCTACTGGGCGGAAGTGACGCGCCTGGTGGTGCGCTATGTGGGCTAACAGCCGGCGACAGCCGGCTTTCTTTTTTGATGGCTATGACTGATCGACTGAGAACAATTCGACTGTACGGGAAGCTCGGCGCCACCTATGGGCGCGTTCACCGTCTGGCCGTCAGTAGTGCTCGTGAGGCGATCCGGGCGCTATGTGTCCTGCTGCCCGGCTTCGAGGCCGAATTGATGGCGGCGCACGAGAAGGGCGTCGTCTATGCGGTATTCAATGGGCGGCAGAACCTCTCGTATGCCGAGTTGAAAAATCCGCCAGGTCGAGATGATATCCGTATCGCTCCGATGCTTCAGGGGAGCAAGCGTGCCGGGGCGCTGCAGACCATCGTCGGGGCCGTTCTGGTCGTCGTGGGTGCGGTGGTGAACTATTTCTTCCCTGGTTCGGGCGTGCCCATTATGCAGTTCGGCTTCGCCATGATGGCGGGCGGCGTCATTCAGATGCTGGTGCCCCAGAAGTCCGGGGTGTCGTCGCAAGACAGCGTGGACAACCAGGCCTCGTACAACTTCAACGGCCCGGTCAATACCAGCGCGCAGAACAATCCGGTCCCGCTGGGGTATGGACGCTGCGTTGGCGGTTCGGCAGTCATCTCCGGTGGCATTTATGCAGAGGATCAGGCATGAGAGAGATTACCGGCTTTGGTGGCGGTGGTAAGGGTGGTGGAGAGGGCTCCTCCGCCGTCGAGGCACCCGACAGTCTGCGGAGTATCTCCTATGCAAAGGTGCTGGATCTGGTCTGCGAGGGGCCGATTGTTGGCCTGGTCAACGGTGCGCAGTCGATCTACCTCAACGAGACGCCTCTGCAGAACTCGGGTGGTTCCTATAACTTCTCGGGCTTCCAGTACGAGTTTCGGCCCGGAACCCAGGATCAGTCGTACATTCCTGGCTTTCCGGAGGTGCAGAACGAGCTGGGGATCTCGACGGAACTGAAGTCATCGGTCGCATGGACGCGGGGCATCAACAATCTGCAGCTGTCGGCAGTGCGCGTGCGTCTGTCGGTTCCGGGCCTCCAGCAGACCGATAACAGCAACGGCAACGTCAACGGTTATCGCATCGATTACGCAATCGATGTGGCAACCGATGGCGGCAGCTTCGTCAATGTCATTTCGAGTGCTTTCGATGGCAAGACCACCACGAAGTATGCACGCAGCCATCGCGTGAATCTGCCCAGGGCGACCTTGACCGGCTGGCAGGTTCGAGTTCGCAGGCTCACGGCGAACGCGAACAGTTCACGGATCATGGATACCACCATGGTGGAGTCGATCACTGAGGTGATCGATGCCAAGCTCCGGTATCCCATGTCCGCGGTCATGGGGCTGATGGTGGACGCCTCGCAGTTCAATGCGATTCCGACCCGCGCCTATGACATGAAGTGGCGCATCATCCGTGTCCCTTCGAATTACAACCCAGAGACGCGCTTCTATGACGGCATCTGGGACGGCACCTTTAAACCGGCCTGGACAGATAACCCTGCCTGGATCTTCTATGACCTGGTGCTGCACAAGCGATATGGTGCCGGCACGCGGATCTCCGAGGCCCAGATCGACAAATGGCAGCTCTACAAGATCGCTCGCTACTGCGATGAGCTGGTGCCGGACGGGAAGGGCGGGCTGGAGCCGCGGTACACCTGCAACGTGTACATCCAGAAGCAGGAGCAGGCTTATCGGGTGCTGCAGGATCTCGCCTCGATCTTCTGGGGCGTGTGCTATTGGGGCGGCGGTCAGCTGGTGGCCACGGCGGATATGCCTGCAGACCCGGTCTACACCTATACAGGGGCGAACGTGGTGGAGGGCAAGTTCTCCTATGTGGGCAGCAGTCGGCGCACCCGCTACACCACGGCGCTGGTGTCCTGGAACGATCCGACAGACTTCTATCGCGCCAAGAACGAGTACGTCGAAGATCCGGACGGCATTGCTCGCTACGGCGTGCGCCAGGTGGAGCTCACAGCCTTCGGTTGCACTTCGCAGGGCCAGGCGCAGCGGTACGGGCGGCGGGCGCTGGCCGCCTCGCGCTTGTTGACGGAGACCGTCACTTTCACGGTCGGCCTGGACGGTGCCGTGGCAGCACCTGGCCAGATCATCCGTGTTGCTGATGCCAGCAAGATGGGACGGCGGAACGGTGGCCGGATTCGTGCCGCGACCAGCGACCGCGTCGTCCTGGACAAGGCACCGGTCATCGTGGCAGGAGACGCGCTGACCGTCACGCTACCGACTGGCGTCACCGAGACCCGGACCGTGCTGCAGGTCAGCGGTGAAGAGGTTGTGGTCGCGCAGCCTTATTCCATCGTGCCGCAGGCGCAGGCCATCTGGACGGTCGATAACGCTGACCTAGTGGTGCCGCTCTACAAGGTGCTGTCCGTCACGGAGAAGGATGGCCTCACCTTTGAGATCACAGCGCTGCAGCATGAGCCAGGCCTGTATGCCTATGTCGATAACGCGACGGTGATCCCTGAGCGTCCAAACAGCGTGGTCCCGATGCGGTATCAGCCGCCGGTTACGGAAGTGAAGCTCTCGACCTATAGCTCAGTGACGAATGGGGTGAGGGCGACCACGATGGTGATTTCCTGGCCAGCCGCCGACAGAGCGATGACCTATGAGGTTGAGTGGCGGCGGGACAACGGAGAGTGGGTGTCACTGCCGCGCACGACTTCGCTGAGCGCCGAGGTGCCGGGCATCTACGCCGGCAGCTACGTGGCACGGGTGAGGGCTTTCAACAGCATCAACGTTGCAGCTCGCGCCGTCGAGTCGGCCGCGACCCAGCTTGACGGAAACATGGGCCCACCACCTGACGTGGAATGGTTCTACGCCGACGATGACGTGCTGACCTGGAGTGATGTGGTGGACGCGGAACTGGCGGGATACCAGATTCGCTTCCACTACGGCCAGAACAGCAGCTGGGGCGATGCCACGCCGCTGCATAACGGCATCTTGCTGGCCAGTCCGTACCAGGTGCTCACTAAGCCCGCCGGCGCGCTGACCTTGATGATCAAGGCGGTGAATCGCTCGGGGCAATACTCGGCAGCGCCGGCGATCATCCTGCAGGCCTTCGGGGACCAGCTGGTGGCCAACGTGGTGGAGGAGTTCGATTTCCAGGCGATGGGCTTCCCCGGCGAGCTGACGGGAGGGGCCATCGTCGGGGATTCTCTCCACGCGGAGGGTACGGCAGCGTTCTGGGGCAACGATGTGGCGGACTTCTGGGGCGCGGATGGAGATCCGTTCTACGTCGATAACTTCGAAGTGATGACCTACACCACGCTGCCGTTCATACCGACCAGCGGGACGGCTGGCAGCAAGATGACGCTGGACCTGGATATCTCAGGTTTCGCCGTCCGCATCGAGTACCGCCTATCAGGGAGCGATCCCTTCTGGCCCGCCGATGATGGCGCGGAGTTCTTTGGGCCGGATGCCGATCCGTTCTATGCAGACAGCGCGCCCTGGCAACCATGGCCGGGAAATGTGATCGCGCAGCGCGCTGAGTATCAGTTCCGGTTCACCACCGGGACCGGACCTGTTGAGGGTGTGATCGGCGTCTGCCGGGCGGTCATCGATGTGCCGGACATCGAGGAAAAGCTCAATGACGTGGCCATTTCGGCGCTGGGGACGCGCTTGCCGCTGGCGAAGCAGTACGGCGTGATCAAGAACGTGCAGCTGACGCTTCAGGACAGTGGCACCGGCGCTGCATCGATCCGCGTCCTGGACAAGTCAGCCAGCCAGGGGCCAATGGTGGCTTGCTTCAACAAGGACGGCACGCCGGTAGCGGGTGTGATCGACGCAACAATTCAAGGGTATCTTTACTAGGGAAGAAAATGGCACTTTTACCGAATCGCAATCTGTTTGACGGCACCAAGTCGCCCAAGCCCACCACGGCCGAGATGAAGACGGCCTGGGCGACGATGAGGGACTACCTGGCCGCGCTGCTGGGTACTGACAGCGACGACAAGCCCGGCGCACGGGCGGCGCTGGGCGTTTCGTCACTGGAGGATGTCCAGGCCGGGAAATCTATCTTCGCGGTGGCCACAGGTACCGGCGATGCAATGGCGGTCGCCCTGACGCCCACGCTCCTGGAGCTGGTGGACGGCATGGAGCTTCACGTGCGCTGCCCTGGGGCGAATGGTGTAACAGCGCCTACGCTGAAGGTGGATGCGCTCGATCCGCTGCCCATTGTCGGTAGTGATGGCAACTCTCTGGCGGCTGGCGCTTACCTGGCCAACTGGCCTGCAATCTTCCGGTACCGCAAGCCGATCAGCTCAGCCTCGGCCGCATTCGAGCTGCTCAACCCGGCGCCAGTGGTGGCAGGGGCCGCCTCGTCGGTGCGGCAGACGGTCCTGGCCGGCGCGGTGGACGCGAACGGCTATGCCAATATGCTGTCTGCTGGCAGCGGCCTCTCCCTGGCATTGGCCGCCGCCACCGTGCCGATGGTGCTTTCGTTCGCCGGCGGCTACGACGCCACTGGCGAGGTCAACTACCTGACGCGGCTCACGGCGAACGTGGCCAACGTTGTCTCGGGTCTGGCCGCCAGCAACGTCAGCTACGTCCTGGCCGACTATGTGTCAGCCACGGCGGTGACCTGGGGCAAGACTCTCGCGCCGCCACAGTACGGGCGGGTCTTTAACCAGTCCGCCCAGGCACTGCTGCATTTCAACGGCGCTGCGGGAGCGACGACGTTCCTGGATGATTTCGGGAACACGTGGTCGGCGCAGGGTGGGGCGAAGCTGCAGGCCAATCAGGTCAAGTTTGGTGCAACTGCTCTTGGTGGCGGTGGCGCGAACAATGCTCTGAATGGTACCGGAGACCACCTCTCGACCAATAGCATCACCAGCGTAGGCAGCGGCTCCTGGTCAATGCGAGCGCACGTTTACCTTACTAGCACTGCCGCGCTTCGCCCGATTTTCTCATTCGAGAACGCAGCGTATGGGATCATCGTTCGTGTGCATACATCGGGGAAGGTGCAGGTCTATCTCTCCAGCACAGGGAGTTCCTGGGACATCGCCAGCGGAGTTGTGGGTACGGCTGTCTTGGCAACGGGTCAGTTCTATTTCATCGAGCTGACATTTGATGCGATGGCTGGGAAATACTACGTTTATGTGAATGGAGCTCCGGATAACACCATCACATCAAGCGCGCGGGTCTGCTCGGGCTTCAACGCTGCTTACATAGGCCGTGAGGGGGCCGACTACTTCGCCGGCTACATCGATGAGTTTGAATTCTTGCCATACTGCGATCACCCCAACGGTGTGGCCTATGCGGTTCCAACTGCGGCTCCCAGTATCGCGGCAGCTGGATATGCATCGGATTTCTTCAACGTCGGTGAAATGAAGATGTACCGGGTGAGCGGCCCCTCTGCCGCAGCGGGCAGCGGCCCGGCCATGACGGCTGTTAAGCGGCTCTACGTCGGAGAGGCCTTGACGGGGAATACCTCGGTTTCCAGCGTCGTCAACTATGCGCTGAGCGGGCAGTATCTTAGTTCAACGGTATCGCCCACCGTTTTCGCGGCCCTGGGCGTCTACAGCTTTAGCCACAACATTGGCGTCCCGGTGGAGCTGGTCAATACAGTGGGCTACGCTCGTAGAACGGCGTCAGATCCGTGGTTCGAGAATACTCTCGCCGCGTCGAGCAACTCGAATAATCCGCCGTGGCCCGCAACCACCGGATTTAGCCGGAACGCGGCACTGGTCAACACGGGCGGCTCGGGCCTTTACATTGGCGCCGGCCTGCTCGCCGGCGCGGGTCAACTGCTTCTTTCCGCTAAGAGGGCTTTCTAATGGGCTATTACATCAACTCTGAAATCGGCTACTACGAGGGCGACCAGGTCAGCCACCTCGACGTTGAAGTGCCGAAGCGGCCCAACTTCGGCGATGTATGGGACGGTACGGCGTGGCAGGCCGCACCAGCGCCGGTCCCTGTTGCCGTCACGCCGCTGCAGGCGCGCCGTGCATTGCTCGCCGCTGGGCTGCTGGATGGCGTAGAGAGCGCGGCTGCAGCGGCTGACACGGAAACCCGGCTGGCGTGGCAGTTCTCGTCGTCGGTCGAGCGCGCCAGCCCCTTCGTGGCCAACCTGGCGGCGGCGCTGAAGTTGACCGAAGCCCAGGTGGATGATCTGTTCCGGCAGGCGGCGCAGCTGAGCTAGTGCGTCGTCCGCCGCTTCTTGGGCCACCTGCGGGTGGCCCTTTTCATTTGTGCAGACGTCTGCACTGCCGCCTCGGCGGCTTTATCAGGGGATATGAATGCCAGAACCAACAACAGGGGCGGTGATCGGGGCCGGATCGGGGGCATTTGCCGTCGGCACCATCACCATTACAGGGTCATTCCTGGGACTGCAGTACGAGATGCTGTTGGCGGGGCTGGCCGGGGGTATGGCCATGCTCTCCAACCTGCCGCCGGTGTCTCGGCCTCGCGCCGTCATGATCCTGATCACCAGCGCGCTCATGGGCGGCTATGTCGGTCCCATGCTCCACGCTTGGCTTATCCAGTCCGACGTGTTCGCCTGGTCTAGCAAGTATTCGGAGGCCACCCGGCTCTTTAGCGGCTTTGTGATCGGGGCGAGTTCTCAGACTGCCATTCCGCTGGGGCTGGGCTGGGTCCGGGCCAAATTCGGAGGGGGCAACATCAACCAGGAGCCGTCCAAATGATCAAGTCTCTTCTCTCCACCGACTACCTCCTGGCGGTCAATCTTGCCGCCAGTCTGGTGCTCTTCCTTCATTGCGCCTTTGCGCTCAACCGCATGGACCATCGCAGCAACCATGTCGTGCGGGCCTGGTACGTGATTACGGGGCTGGGAAGCTTCGGCGTCCTGGTCGGGCCGCTGTACGGATACCTTCATCCCCAGCCAATGGAAGTCATCTCGAACGTGGGCGTTACAGGCCTCATGGCGGGCGGCTGGCTGTATCGCAATCGCCGCGCCACAGATAGAAGGGGATCGGAATGAACCTCACACTCCAGCAGCTCCAACTCATCATGCCCGCCGCCACGCGGGCATCGTTGTTTCTGGAGCCTCTCAATGCAGCCATGCAGGAGTTCGGGATCGACACCCGGCTGCGCATGGCCGCCTTCTTGTCGCAGATCGCACATGAGTCGGGCCAGTTCCGATTCATGGAGGAGTTGGCCAGCGGCGCGGCCTATGACAACCGCGCCGACCTGGGCAACACCAATCCGGAGGCGATCCGCATCGCGGCCGCCCACGGCAGCACGCCGGGCCGATTCTGGAAAGGCCATGGCCCGATCCAGATCACCGGCTACCTCAACCACCTGGCCGCCATGATGGCGCTGCAGATCGATTGCGTTGAGCAGCCGCGCCTGCTGTGCGAGCCGGTCCACGGTTGCCGCGCTGCCGGCTGGTTCTGGAAGGTCAACGGCCTGGCCAGGTGGGCGGACGCCGGCGACATCGATGGCGTGAGCGATGTGGTCAATCGGGGCAGGAAGACGCCCGCTATCGGCGATGCAAACGGCTTCGCTGGGCGCAAGGGCTTCTATGACCGCGCCTTGGAGGTGCTGCCATGAACCGGCTTCAGACCATAGCGATAGCCCTGGGCTCCGTCGCGCTGGCCTTCTGCCTGGGCCTGATCGGCGGCTTCCTGTGGGGTGGCCATCGGCAGGCCCAGATCGACGAGGGTACCGCAGCCAAGGTCAGCGAGGAGCATGCCCGCGCCCTGGCCAGCGCCACGGAAAGATACCGGGAGGCTGAGCGCAATGGCCAGCGCGCAGTCGCCAGCATCGAGGCCGTCCGTCAACAGGAGAAAGAGAATGCAACGAAGCAAATGGAAGTTCTGCGCGGTCAGCTGCGCACTGGTGCTGAGCGGCTGTCAGTCGCCATCGACGCGGCTAGTGCAGCCCCCGCTGCCGCAACTGCCGGCGCTGGGGATCGAGAAGCGCGAGCCAACCTTCTGCCAGAGGCTGCTGAGCGAATTCTCGATTTCGCTCGAGAAGGCGGCGACATCGTGCGGGACCTCAATGCCTGCGTCGATAAGTACCACCAGGCAGAACAAATGATGCAAGAAGCAGGAACGCAGTAAGAGTAGAGCGCCCGGCCGGTTGTTGGAGCAACCGGACCGGGCCTCAATCCACTGAGTAAGCAGTGAATCAAGCCAGGGCTCTACCAGCCTCGCGAGGCGGGCAGGAGTCTACCACAATAAGAAAGGTTCACCGTGGCAACACCAACCCCTATCATTCCTTGGCTTGGCGGCAAACGTCGTCTGGCCGATATCATCATTCCCCGTTTCCCGGCCCACAAGTGCTACGTCGAGGTGTTCGCGGGCGGCGCGGCCTTGTTCTTCCTTCGGCCTCCCGCCGAGGTGGAAGTGATCAACGATATCAATGGCGAACTGGTCTGCCTGTATCGCGTGGTCAAGAACCACATGGAAGAGTTCTACAGGCAATTCAAGTGGGCGCTGTCCAGTCGGGATATCTTCAAGTGGATGCAAGATACTCCGCCCGAGACCCTCACCGATATTCAGCGCGCAGCCCGCTTCTTCTACCTGCAGCAGCATGCTTTCGGCGGCAAGGTTGAAGGACAGAACTGGGGAACAGCGACCACAGCGCCGCCTGTGAATTTCCTGCGCATCGAGGAGAAGCTATCAGCGGCGCACTTGCGTCTCGCTGGAGCCTATATCGAGAATATCGATTGGGCGAAGTGCATCCAGCGGTATGACCGCGAACACACGCTTTTCTACCTGGACCCGCCTTACCTTGAGACCGAGGGCTATGGCGTCGATTTCCCACTCCAGGAGTACGAGCGCATGGCGGAGCTGATGCGGGGCATCAAAGGCAAGGCGATTCTGAGCATCAATGACCACCCCATGATCCGCGAGATTTTCTCTGGCCTGCAGTTCGAGGAGCTTGAGATCGACTACACGGTGGGCGGAGGCGGGAAGGCGGCACGCCGAGGCGAGCTGCTGATTTACAGCTGGGATCGGGAGGAAGAGCCAGCTGGGCTGTTCTGACTGGATGAGAAGGAGTGTGCAGACGTCTGCACATTCCTTTTTTTTGCGTAAAATACTGTACAAATATACAGTTCTCGTAAATCAATGAGCCGCACTGTCGACCAAACGAAGCCGCACCCGAATGCGGATGACTTGAAGCTGCCGCACGCCAATGGCCCAGGCCATGGCGCGGGAGCAATGGGGCGACCGCCTCGGCGGGGTGTTCTGGTAACCGTCAGGTGCCTTAAGCGGAAGGGGGTAAGTCTTTCGGTGGCGGAGCGCCGGCAGGCTCCCGTGATTGTGGGCGAGCTGAAGCTCCGGCGCGTGCATGACCCGCACGTCGAACATAGCTCCGTGGCCGAGATCCTCGATTTTAACGATGGGCTCAGCAGCCACTTACGCTATTTCCCGTCGCGCCTCCTGGTGCTGCTGAATCCGGAAATTCTCTGGTTGGACGAAAGGGGAATGGTCATCTATGGCATTGAGCGAACCGGTGGCGAGGCCGGGCCATCCGTGTCCCACTGGCAGACCTGGCAGGTCGCGTTCGGCAAGGTAGATCCGGGGCCACCATTCTGACGGTCGAGAGCTGATGGGCTTGCCGTGGCTCATTGGTTCGGCATAAGGTGAGCGTTCATCTCCCTGTAGGAGCACGATGATGTGTGTCAATTACAAGCCAACCGACGCTGAGATGCTGGCGGCCATGAGCGGGCTCGCGCCTATCGACCTGCCTCCTTGGAAAGAGCAGATATGGCAGGACTATAGCGCGCCGATCATCTTGTCGAAGGACGGAGGCGGTCCTGCTTTAGCGATAGCCTCATACGGCATGGTCCCGAAGGACAAGATGCCACCTGATGTGAGGATGAGTACCTTGAATGCTCGAGCGGAAAGCATCGGGGAAAGGCGAAGCTATGCAGGCGCTTGGCGGGCGGCGCAGACGTGTCTGGTGCCTGCCATGGCTTTCTATGAGCCGAATTGGGAGTCAGGTAAGGCTGAGCGTTGGGAAATAGGAATGGCTGATGGTTCGCCCTTCTACATAGCCGGCCTTTGGCGAGCATGGGACGACGGGAGCCGGCTCTCCTTCACTCAAATAACGGTCAATGCGGATGAGCATCCGTTGATGCGTCATTTTCATAAGCCAACTGAGGAGAAGCGCAGCTTGGTGATCATCCCACGCGATCAAGCTGAGGACTGGCTAGAGGTGGGTGACCCTGAAATTGCCCGCGCCTACCTCCAGCTCTACCCTGCAGAGTTGATGGCTGCGCGGCCAGCAGCTCAGGGTTATGGACGCAAAAAATCAGCGTAACTTTTGGCGTAACTTTGAGGGGGTAAATCCCATCTTCATAGGGGGGGGGAGACCAATGCATCATCGGAGTATGGGCGGCAAGGTCTTTGGTCATTGGTCACTCATGGCGATGCGTGGATCGCGTCTTGCAAGTTCGGGGATGCGAGGCCGCGCGTGCTGGTCCGGAGGGCGGATCATCGATCCGCGTCCCGGCCCTGGCTGGCGGCGGGAAGTCTGCCTGGCGTCCCGGCAGGCGGGGCACCATAAATCAAAAATGCGGACCGTGGTCCGCATGCTCGAGCGAGGATTGTACGCGCATTGGGCGGGTGCAGCCAAGCCTGGCCCCAGGCTGCGGGTCGAATTCGGTCGAAGGCCGTACCGATCTTGTTCGCCGATGCAGTTTGTCAGTGCAGGTCAGCACAGGCCAACACAGTGGCGCTACGCTTGGCAGGCAAAAAAAACAGGCGACCACGGGAGCGGTCGCCTGCCCAGTCCGCAGGGGGAGGACGGACTGTAGGGGAACGGTAAGGGCCAGCCTGGTTCAGTGCGCCGCCGAGGTGTCAGCCACCCGGTTCGGCTTGGGGGCCAGCCATACGGCCAGGGCCGCCAGCG
>Ga0308156_1001021_pt1 | contig 38817 bp, 33 predicted proteins | sample PhyAR2_FD_201041 | JGI IMG/M metagenome (GOLD analysis project Ga0308156, IMG submission 201041) | Phyllosphere microbial communities from UC Gill Tract Community Farm, Albany, California, United States - DLSL A.R2 | ecosystem: Host-associated > Plants > Phyllosphere > Unclassified | place: USA... | reverse complement strand
CTTCTCCATAGCCCTAAACGAGCAGGTGTTTTTGACTTCATTTTTAAGTAACCTTCACGGTCCACTGGATCTGGTACTAGAAATTGTTTCCGAATATCGACTTCAGTAATATCGTCGATCATTCCATCTTCTATTTGAGCTTCCTTTATAATTCCTTGACTTGTTGGATTCGTTGTTTTTTCGTCAACGAGTGGCTTTGATGTTTTTGTTTCAGTCATTTCTTCTAAAATCGAAACAATCATCGATTTGATTTCATTATTATCCACCATTTATATGTTCACTCCTTTATTTTTTTAAGAATACAGAAGCATCACCAGCTAAATCGGTCAATTGCCCATTTGCCATGAAGCCCATCTTTTCCAACCACTCTTCAAATTCTTTGATTGGACGTTTATTCAGCATTGAGCGAATCGTTGCTGTTTCGTGAAAACCAGTTGTTTGGTAGTTCAACATAACATCATCTCCGTGAGGAATCCCCATCACAAAATTCACACCTGCTGTGCCTAGTAATGTTAATAAGTTTTCTGCATCATTTTGATCAGCTTTCATATGGTTGGTGTAACAAACATCACAGCCCATTGAAATTCCTGACAATTTCCCCATAAAATGATCTTCTAAACCAGCTCGAATGACTTGTTTTGAATCATATAAATATTCTGGTCCAATAAATCCGACAACTGTGTTGACCATAAATGGATCGAAGCGTTTAGCAAAACCATAGCATCGTGCTTCCATCGTTACTTGATCGACACCGAAATGCGCATCTGATGACAATTCAGATCCTTGTCCTGTTTCAAAATACATCACATTAGGGCCTGCCACTTGTCCTTGTTGTAGGGCTAAATGTTTTGCTTCGGCAATATCCGCTGCATTGAATCCAAAAGCGGTATTTCCTTTCTCAGACCCTGCAATCGATTGGAAGACTAAGCCTGTTGGAGCGCCTTGTCTCATTGCTTCCATTTGCGTTTTTACATGTGCTAAGACACAAGTCTGAGTGGGAATTTCCCATTCACTTCTAAACTCTTCAAATTTGGTTAGGATTCGTTTGACACTTTCCGTTGAATCATCAACTGGATTCAAACCGATCACAGCGTCTCCGATTCCGTATGACAAGCCTTCCATCACACTAGCCATGATGCCGTCTACATCATCAGTTGGATGATTTGGTTGCAACCGAACAGAAAAGCGTCCTGCTTCCCCAATCGTTGTATTCGCCGTTTTGATGATCACGATTTTTTGTGCTGCATAAATCAAATCTAGATTAGACATTAATTTTGTTACCGCAGCAATCATCTCAGACGTTAAGCCTCTAGCTACTTGTTTGATATCGTAGTCCGTTGTTTTAAAATCTAAGATCCATTCTCTTAATTCTTCTACAGTCCAATGCTTGATGCGCTCGTATGCTCGTTGATTAACATCATCAATAATGATTCGCGTCACTTCATCTTCTTCATAAGGAACAGCCGGATGATTAAATAAGTCCTCCATCGTTAATTGTGCTAGAACCACTTTGGCTGCAACACGCTGCTCAGAAGAAACCGCTGCGACTCCTGCCAAACGATCTCCTGACTTTTCTTCATTGGCTCTCGCCATAACATCCATTACAGATTCAAATTGATAGACTTTACCAAATAATTTCGTTTTCAAAATCATGAAATAAAAGCCTCCTTTATATTTTTTATAATTTAGAAACAATAGGCTTTACTCAAACACTAATGTTTTTACTACCACTGGCAAGACACTTCCATTGATGATTGGTTTACCAATATCAATATAATCCCCGTTTTCGACTTGGATTCCATCAAGACAAACAAAAGGATAGTTTTCTGGTAAATAGCTGAATAAAGATTGGCCTAGTGATTTTGCATTATCTTCCTGCACAATCACGATCAACGGGGCTTTTTGAGCAATTTGCTTGGTAAAACCATCTACGATTGCTTTTGCCAAATCAATGATTTCTTGAAAGGTTGGGCTCTTTTTCCCTATTAAACCTAATGCAACCATTTGATACTCGTTATCAATCGTGAACCATTCTACTTTTTCTTGGATCACAGAAGCTAATGTTTCAGCATCAGCGGTTTCATCTACCTTGGCTAACTTCAACACTGGAACATTTTTAACAGGTAAGATCTGCGCATCATACGTAATTGTGCTGCCACTAACTTTTGTGGTGTGCGAACCTGCTCCCACAACGGTTGCTCGGATTGTTTCAATCGAAGGGATCACTTTTTTCTCCTGGAATAATCGTGATACAGCAATCGCTTGTCCTAACAGACAACCAATATCCCCATATTTAAAAGGGTCTAGCTGCTCTTCCTGCAAACAATCTGCCACACCACCGGAAAATGACAAACATTCAATGTCCCTATCCCTTTTTAAGCCTTTATTTGTGATCAATAATGAATAATACGGATTTTCCTCACCGATTCCTACACAATTTTCTAGGACTGAAACTAATACTTGAATCACTGGTGTTAAAAGTGAGGCAGTTGCCACCATTCCTTCTTTGATTTGCCACTGTTCTTTGGCAATGATTTCCTTTAATTTCGGTGCAATGTAATGAATAACTCTTGTTTTAGGATCTAAGCGAATCAATCGTCCACCAATATCAAAGCAAGCAGTGTCTAACAAGTCATCATCATCAAATAAAGCTAAATTTGTCGTCCCACCACCAATGTCAAAATTGACCACAGAAGTATGGTGCTCTTTTGAATAGGTTTGAGCACCTGCACCTTTGCCAGCGATGATACTTTCTAGATCAGGTCCAGCTGTTGCTACAACAAAGTCTCCAGCATACCCACTCATTGCTTGTAGTACTGAGCTTGAATTATCTTTACGAGCGGTTTCTCCAGTAATAATGACCGCTCCGATTTGAATTTCTTGTTTCTTGATATTTGATTTCACATATTGAGCATCTAAAAATGTTTTGATTGCTTCAACATCGATAATCTTATGCTCTTTTAATGGCGTGAAGATAATATCACTACGAAAGATGACTTCTTTTTTGGTGATTTCAATTCTTGGAATTGTAAAAGCTGAAGCCATATTATTCATTGTCAACTTTGAAATCACCATCTGTGTTGTTGATGTTCCTAAATCGATGCCAACGCTAAGCATTGATTCTGTCATTTTTTCACATCCTTTCAAAAAAAATAGCGCTTAAAAAACCTTTACGAAAGTTTTTTAAGCGCCTTTGCTTATGTTAGACAAACTTCTTTGTTTATCTATATATTATTTTTTAAAATAGAAAAATGTTTTTGTCCCTTGATCACTTGACGTTATTTCTAATTTGCCACGTAGTTTTTCTTTGACATAACTTGTCACGATTTGTAGCCCTAAATTATTTTGACTTTTCTTATCTTGCTGATAACCGATACCATTATCTTCGATAGAGATGTTGACATATTGATTTTTTTCATAAACTTTCACCTGAATATGCCCCTGTTTACAATCAATAAAAGCATGGTCATAACAATTTTGAATCAATTCATTTACTACTAAAGCAATTGTAACAACTGTATCGCTTTCTAAAATCAATTGGGTTTCAATTTCTGAATCGATGGTAATGTGATAAAGGTTCTCGTAGCAACGGTGCATATTCTCGACGACTGAGTCTAAGACCGATTTCAAAGAGATATCATCCTCCAGTTGTTTGGAGAGAAGTTCATGCGTTCTTGCAATAGCCATGATTCGATACACACTTTCTGTCAAAACTTTTTTTGCTTCATCCGTCTGACAGCGTCTGGCTTGAATGCTTAAAATTGACACAACGCTTTGTAGATTATTTTTCACGCGATGGTGGATTTCTTTGATGACAACGGCTTTGTCACTGATCTCTGCTTCTTTTTTGCGTACTTCAGTAACATCATGAATGATCACAATGACTGTTCCCTCAGCTTCGTCAAAAATGTATTTCATTTCAAAATATAAATTGCCAAATTTGATTTCTTTTTCCATTGAACTGGCGACATCATTTCTAGATCTTAAATAGTTCAATTGCTCAAACGTTGACATGTCTAAGGATAAATTATCATAATGCATACCAAGAATATCTTCTAAATACCCAAATCCGTGATAATAGGATTCTGCGGCACGATTCATTTGGACTAAATAGCCTTTTCGATTAAAAATCAAGATTCCTTCATCTATATTATCTGTTACGAATTCTTTTGATGTAATCGGAATTGGGATATTCTGGTAGTTTTTAGCTTCACTTTGAGCAACTAAAAAGTTTTTCATTTTTTCATCGACTGAATCTTCCACAATCACAACACCTATATTTTTTCTTTGATTCCGAATTGGGTAAACCCGTTGGCGTACCATTACATTTTCTTGAGAGCGAGCAAGTAAGCCAACTGTGTTTAATGACGTTTCAAAGGTGCGATAAACAGCTGCTTCATTTTTTCGCTGGGCCTTTTCGCCAACAATGTTTTTGGAGTACAGCGATTGTTTCGACAATGGCTCTCTTTGGAAAATCACCACAGCATCGCCAGTCAGTTCATTGATAACATCAATAAACACATCGTTATCTGGGTATAAATTTCTCGTCAAAATATGATTTGCTTGTGTGATTAATTCGTTGATATCTTCTTTGGACAGCTCCGTATATTCTTTGCATAGTTGCTTGATTTGTTGCATTGAATCAATCATCGGCAGCCACAAACATTTCGGCGATTTCAGCAATTGGACAACGTTTATTCATACTTAACTCTCTTAATAATTGATACGCTTGGTCTTCAGATAGATTTTGTTCTATCATAATGATTCCTTTGGCTTTTTCGATCAGTTTTCGATCTGACAATTTTTTTGTTAACTTCTCCAGAGAAACTTCATATTCTCTTGCTTTCGTTCCGGTTGCAATCGCAACTTCGACCATTGGGGTCAGTGATTTTTCCATGATTGGCTTAATCAAGTAGCCGCTAATGCCATACTTTTTAGCTTTTTCTATGTTCTCTTTATCGCTATAAGCGGTCAAAAGAATAATCGCTTTCGCATATTTCTCTGCTAAAATTTTCTTACTAGCTTTTAGTCCGTCTAAAAGCGGCATACTGATATCCATGATCACAAGGTCGGGGTGATGGGTTTTACAGAGTTCGATGGCTTCGATCCCGTCGGCAGCTTCACCTACTACATTGTAGTTTTCAGCTTCCAGCATCCCCCGGATATCCATTCTTGTAATAGGTTCATCGTCTACAATGACAATTCTTCCGTTCATAATGGTTCATCCTTTTCTGTTTATGTTTTTGTTATATGGGTTTCATTAAATCCCAAAATAGTGCCTAATCCGGTCAAAACTTCTGACAGAGCAGATTCTACTGAGGAAACATCCCCTGTTATTACAACTGAACCGCTAAAGCGATCAATGAAGCCGATAGAGATATCACCAGCTTTAGTGGCAATATCAACAGCAATGATTGCCGCTTCACTAGGGGTGATCGTTAAAATCCCGATTGCATTCGTTTGAACATCGACTAATCCTAGTTTTTCGTAAATTTCTGGATTAGGATTAGCAATAATATGGGCTAGTGTTATTTGCTTGCCGGGTACATATTCTTGAATCATTCGTTGTTTTTCAGTCAAACAGCTCACCTCTTTTTTTACTAGTTAACAGTAGCATGATGTATTCTTTAAAGAAACGTTCTTATTTAACGCTGTCTAGAATGTCTTCGATTGCTTTTTTAGTCGGAACTCTTGGGTTTGTTGCGGTACAGCCATCAAGCATAGCTCCTTCAGCAATCTCCGACTTGAATTTTTCAACGGTTTCTGTATTTACGCCTGCTTGTTTTAATGTTGTTGGGATTCCTAATTGTTTCTTTAATTTTTCAATCCCTCGAACCAAATGTTTCACACCTAATTTTTCTGTTGACTTTTCATACCCAATTAATTCAGCCAAGTAAGCATATCTGGCTGCCGTTGGTTGATCATACGCTTGTTCTAATGTGCCGCAACCTGCATTATATTGTATCACTTCACTTAATAAAATCGCATTCAAACGTCCATGAGCTACGTGAAGTTTAGCACCTGCAGCATGGGCGATGCCATGATTAAGTCCTAATGAAGTAAAATTAAATGCCATTCCAGCCATGCAAGATGCATAATGCATTTTCTCCCGTGCCTCTATGTCTGATCCATCTTGATAACAACGGACTAAGTAATCAAATACAAGTACAACGACTTTCTCACACAAGGCATCAGAAAAATCATTTGCTTTTGTTGAAACATAAGCTTCTAATGCATGAGTCAAAACGTCCATTCCTGTATCCGCCGTGATATTTCTCGGAGCACTGATGACTAATTCAGATGCAAGATACGTTTCATCTGGCTGAATTTCAGGTGTGACTAAAGAATATTTCACACCTTTGTCCTGATTGGTGATTACCGAAAAATTGGTTACCTCAGAGCCTGTCCCGCTCGTTGTAGGGATCACAATAAATGTCAGCTCTTCGATTTTTCTCAGTTGTTTCCCGAAAAATTTCATTGCTTTTGCTGCATCGATCGGCGAACCGCCACCTACTGCAATCAGTAGTGTTGGGGCAAAAGATGCCATTGATTCAATCCCACTTATAACGTTTTCAATTGGCGGATTGGGAATCACGTTGCTAAAGATTTTTAGTTCATTTTGCTCTTGTAAGTGCATTGTAATAGTCTCTATTTTATTCGATTGAACCATAAATGGGTCTGTCACAATAAAGATCCGCTGTTTTTTGTAGTGCTTTAAGCCTTGCAAGACATGTTCTCCAATATGGAGTTTGGTTGGAAAAGTAATTGTTTCCATCGAATTCTCCTTTCATTTCTTCAAAAAAAGCCGCAAAAAAGACAACGATCATCTTTTCAGCAGCTTCTTTGCTTGCTTAAAAAACACTACTTTGTGTTTTTCGTATTTACTTTTATAGGTTATTCATTTTTAACCACAAAAAATAGGCCTGATTCACCGTTGTACTTCATCGTACATACACCACATTTTTGTGCTTACTGATTAAGATTGTTCTCTCTTAAAAAGTAATCGTTATGTGTTCTATTGCTTTGCCTCGAAACAATAGTACGGAATGTATTGATTTAGAAAGACCTGACTTATAGCATAAATGCTCTTTACAGTGGCGGGACCGTATTGGAATCGAACCAAACTTCCATCTAAATGAATACCTATTCAATTTCTACATTTGTATTATAGCACAATCAAAAAAAGAAACAAGTTTTTATTAAAAAAAATATTTTATCCCCTTTCCACCAAATTTAACCTATTTTTGGTTATAATGAAGCAAATGAATCTTGCTAAAAAAGAAGGTGCCCAATGAAAACAGAACGATTATTAGCAATCATCATGATTTTACTTGAAAAAAAACAAGTCAGTGCTTCCAAATTAGCTGAAATGTTAGAAGTCTCCGTGCGAACAATTTATAGAGATATCAACTCGCTAAGTGAAGCTGGAATTCCCGTAACTTCTTTTCCTGGTGTCAATGGTGGAATCCAAATTATGGATAACTATAAAATAGATAAACAATTTTTTACGTCATCTGATATTACCTCTTTGTTGATTGCGCTAGAAAGTTTATCTAATAACGTATCCCCTATTCAAACAAGTCAAACGTTTGAGAAACTAAAAACGTTAGTACCCAGTCAATTTCTAGATGAAATCGAATTTAAAACAAATCAAATTGTGATTGATTTAACACCATGGACCAGCAACCATACCTTACAACCTTTTTTAGAGGTAGTAAAAGCTGGAATGGATCAACAACGTGTACTTTCTTTTGATTATGAGGACAATCAGGGCAGAAAAACACAAAGAACAGTGGAACCTTATCGTCTCGTTCTAAAGGAAATCAGCTGGTATTTACAAGCATATTGCTTAGAAAAAGCTGATTTTAGAACGTTTAAAATTTCTAGGATGAGTGAATTAACATTAACAGCGTCACATTTTGACCCTCGAGAATTTAAAGCAAAACCGCTAGGAAAAGAGCCATTCTACGGTAAAGAATTTACAATGATCACACTGAAAGTAACCCATAAAATCAAGGAACAGTTGTGTGATAAATTTGGGCAGCTACACTTTTCCCATACGGATGATCCTGAAAAGGTGATCATTGACTTTCCTTTTATGGAAGATGACTTTGGCTATAATCTTCTTTTAGGTTTTGGCTGTCAATGCGAGTGTATACAACCAAAACACGTGAGAACTGAGTTAAAACGACGTCTTACAGATATGTTAGCGATATATCAATAAAAAAAGCACTTCAAACTGGATGAAACGCCGACCAGTTTGAAGTGCTTTTACATTATTTCTTTTTCTTGCCACCAAACGCATCTTTCATTTTATCGAAAAATCCTTCTTCTTGCTGTTCGCTTACGGTTTGACCGCCAGCTTTAGCAAAGGTACGTAAGGCTTCTTTTTGTTCGTCATTCAAGTTTTTCGGTGTAATGATTTTGACTTTTACATGTTGATCGCCATTAGCACCACCACGCAAGCGTGGTGCACCTTTACCTCTTAAACGGAAGTTTGTTTCAGTTTGGGTACCAGCAGGGATTTTTAATTTTACATCTCCATGAACTGTTGGTACTTTGACTTCATCGCCAAGAGCTGCTTGAACAAAGCTCAATGGTAACTCATAATAGATTTCTGATCCTTCACGGTCAAAAATATTGCTATCTTCTACACTAAATACAACATACAAATCACCATATGGTCCGCCATTCATACCAGCTTCCCCTTGATTTGCCAAGCGCATTTGTTGTCCATCTTCTACACCAGCCGGCACATTTACTTTGACTTTATGTGCTTTTTTCTCGTGACCTGTGCCGTGACATGTTGGACATGGTTCTTTGATTTCTTTTCCTGTTCCACGACAAACATCACAGGTTTGACGACTCATCACACGGCCAAGTGGTGTTTGACGTTCCACATTGATCGAACCAGATCCGTGACATTTGTGACACGTTTCAGGATGCGTACCAGGTTTTGCTCCATTACCACCACAAGTTTCACAGTTATCTTCACGATTGTATTTGATTTCTTTTTCAACACCAAAAATCGCTTCTTCAAACTTCAAGTTGACTGTATATTGTAAATCAGCCCCTTGTCTTGGTGCTGTCGGATCGACACTACGAGAGCCGCCACCAAAGAAGGAATCAAAAATATCTTCAAACCCACCAAAGCCGCTACTGGAGAATCCTCCACCGCCAAAGCCACCGAAACCACCAGCGCCTCCGCCATAGTTTGGATCAGTGCCTGCATGACCATATTGATCATAGGCTGCTTTCTTTTGAGGATCGCTCAATACTTCATATGCTTCTGAAACTTCTTTGAACTTGTCTTCTGCATCTGCTTCTTTATTAATATCTGGGTGATATTGTTTGGAAAGCTTACGGTAAGCTTTTTTTATTTCATCATCTGAAGCACCTTTGGCAAGGCCAAGCACTTCATAATAATCTCTTTTCGTAGCCATTAGTTCCCCTCCAACTATTATTCCATTTATTCTAAAATAGGATCGACGCCAATTTATTTGTTAAAAACATCGTTGTAATCATACCACAAAACACGCAAAAGCAAAATAGCTTCACTACATTTACAGATAAGATTATCTACAAATAAAGATAGGCAAAGACCAAAGCGATGACTTTGGTCTTTGCCAGCTTGTTAACGATTATTTATCGTCGCCTTCTACTTCTTCAAAGTCAGCATCTACAACATCATCTGCTCCACCTTGTGCAGCTTCAGGATTTTCTTGCGCTTGTTGTTGCGCTGCTTGTTCATAAAGTTTTACTGTTAAGTTTTGAACGATTTCGTTTAATGAATCACGTTTTTCTTTCATTAGTTCGATGTCATTCGCCTCAACAGCAGCTTTTAACTCATCACGAGCATCTTCTGCTTTTTTCACTTCATCAGCATCAACTTTACCTTCTAATTCTTTCAACGTTTTATCAACAGTGAATAACAACGCATCTACATCGTTACGTAAGTCAACTTCTTCTTTACGTGCTTTATCCGCTTCAGCATTAGATTCAGCATCTTTTACCATACGTTCGATTTCATCATCAGATAAACCTGAAGAAGATTTGATTGTAATAGTTTGCTCTTTTTGTGTTCCTAAATCTTTAGCTCGTACGTTTACGATACCATTTTTATCAATATCAAAACTTACTTCGATTTGAGGCACACCACGAGGAGCTGCTGGAATATCTGTTAATTGGAAACGACCTAATGTTTTGTTATCTGCTGACATTGGACGTTCACCTTGTAATACATGAATGTCTACGGCTGGTTGGTTATCAGCGGCTGTTGAGAATACTTGTGATTTACTTGTTGGGATCGTTGTATTACGATCGATCAATTTAGTAAATACGCCACCCATTGTTTCGATACCTAATGATAATGGTGTTACGTCTAATAACACGACATCTTTCACATCACCAGTGATAACACCACCTTGGATTGCAGCACCCATTGCTACTACTTCATCTGGGTTAACTGATTTGTTTGGTTCTTTGTTTGTTTCTTTACGAACAGCTTCTACAACAGCTGGAATACGTGTAGATCCACCAACCAAGATTACTTCATCGATTTCAGATGGGTTTAAACCAGCATCTTTCAAGGCTTGACGTACAGGTGTTTTTGTACGTTCTACCAAGTCACTTGTTAATTCATCAAATTTTGCACGAGTTAAGTTCATTTCTAAGTGCAATGGACCAGCGTCTCCTGCTGTGATAAACGGTAAGCTGATTTGAGTTGAGGTAACGCCTGATAAATCTTTTTTCGCTTTTTCAGCAGCATCTTTCAAACGTTGAACAGCCATTTTATCTTTAGATAAATCAACACCGTTTTCTTTTTTGAATTCTGCTACCATGTAGTCGATGATTTTGTTATCAAAGTCATCTCCACCTAATTCGTTATCGCCGGCAGTTGATAATACGTCAAATACGCCATCGCCTAATTCAAGGATCGATACGTCAAATGTACCACCACCAAGGTCAAATACTAATACTTTTTCATCTTTATCTGTTTTATCTAAACCATAAGCTAACGCTGCAGCTGTTGGTTCGTTAACGATACGTTCTACTTCTAAACCAGCGATTTTACCAGCGTCTTTTGTTGCTTGACGTTGTGCATCGTTGAAGTAAGCTGGAACTGTAATAACGGCTTTATCAACTTTTTCGCCTAAATACTCTTCTGCAAAACCTTTTAAGTATTGTAGAATCATTGCAGAAATTTCTTGTGGTGTATAAGATTTTCCGTCTGCTTCTACTTTATAACCTGCTTCACCCATATGACGTTTGATTGAAGCAATCGTGTGTGGGTTTGTCACTGCTTGACGTTTTGCTACTTCACCCACTTGAATTTCACCATTTTTAAATGATACTACTGAAGGTGTTGTACGGTTACCTTCTGGATTTGCAATGATTTTTGCTTCTCCGCCTTCTAATACTGCAACTGCAGAGTTTGTTGTTCCTAAGTCAATACCAATAATTTTACTCATAATTAATGATCTCCTATCTTCAATTTAATTTTTTAATTTATAGTATACAAACATTGGTTTATGTTGCTACTGAGCAACGATAACCATGCTTGCTCGTAAAACACGATCATGTAACTTATAGCCTTTTTGTAAGACTTCAACGATTGTATCCGCAGGTGTTTCATCACTTGCTGGAATCGTTTGAACTGCTTGATGTAAATTAGGGTCAAAGACTTCGCCCATCGTTGGGATTTCTTCGATTCCTTCTTCTTTCAAGGCAGCTTGTAAGCTTTCAAGAACCATCAAGATGCCTTTTTTCAAGCTTGCACCTTGTTCATCATCAACTTCGATTGCCATCGCACGTTCTAAATTATCAAGCGAAGGCAATAATTTTTTACCTAAGTCTTGTGAACGATACCGAACGAGCAGTTCACGTTCATTTTTGAAACGATTGCTCATATTGGCAATTTCAGCACGTGCTCTTAAAAACTTGTCTTCCATTTCTGATAAGTCAGCTTGAGCCGTTTCTAATTCTGTCATCTCAGCTTCTGTTTCAGAAACTCCAGAATCATCAATTGCTTCCGTATGTTCTTCTTGAATTTCTTCATTTGTCTCTTCTTTATTACTCACTCTGGCAACTTCCCTTCTCATTTCCGTAGAATTAGTAGAATTCTATATTTTACTTGGTGTCTATTCGTCAAGAAAACGATAATAGGCGCCAAGTTTTGACGCTAGTTCATCTCGGAATACATCCACTAAACCAAACATTTTAGAATACGGCATGCTTGTCGGACCTAGCAATGCGATCGTTCCTTTACCGTGACCAGCCACTTCATAAGAAGCGGTGATCATACTCATATTTTCTAGCAAATCATTGCCGATTTCTGAACCGATTCGAATCGCGATCGACGAATTATTTTCGTCTTCATTCGTTAACAAATGCGTGATAGCATCTGTGTTTTGCATAAATGAATAAACGGATTTTAATTGATCAATATCTTGTTTTATACCAAAATCTAACACATTCATACGACCGCTGACGAAGACTTTTTCTTCAAACGCATGACCTAACATAGCATCGAATAAACTCATCATACCATCTGGTGTTTGAAAATAACGATGTAAAATCATCGGAATCTCCGTTCGCAAGCGATGATAAACCGTTAATAATGGTTGACCCACTAACTTGTCGTTGATGATTTGCGTCATTTTTTCTAGATCTTGGCTGGAAACAGATGCTGGAATCGCGAACACTTGGCTCTCCACATTTCCTTTATCTGTCACAATGACCGCTATGATTTGTCGGTCATTTAGAGGAACGATTCGAAAACCTGTTAGTCTTCGTTCTTTTACCTCAGGACCTAAAGAAAATGCCGTGTAACTCGTCAAATTGGAAAGGATCTCCGCCGATTGTTCAATGATATCATTGATCTCGTGAAACTCTTTTCCAAAGGAATGACGAATTATTTCCAATTCATCATGCTGAACTTCAGTTGGACTTAGTAAATGATCCACATAATAGCGATAACCATCCATTGATGGAATTCTCCCAGAAGATGAATGAGTTTTTAATAGCAACCCATGTTCTTCCAGAGCCTTCATATCGTTACGAATTGTCGCGGAGCTTGACTTGATTCCTTCTTCCATCAGCTTCTTTGATCCTACAGGTGTTCCTGTATTGGTGTATTCTTGGATGATAAGTCGCAAAATATTCTTTTGTCTTTCTGTTATCATAGTTACCACCCTTCATTAGCACTCATGTTATTCAAGTGCTAATACAATTATTAATATAGCAAGTTCTGCTAAAATTGTCAAGAGAAAAAAACACTTTTTTAGCACTCTTTATCATCGAGTGCTAAATCAATAAAAAAGAACGAAAATAGAGCTTATACCTCTCCACTTTCGTTCTCGTTATCATCACTTTTCTTTATCAATTAGAAATGCTTCAAACACGTCATTTCCTACAAAAAGTCCTTGTTCAGATAATTGGATATACTCTTTATCCTCTAGTAGCAAGCCTTTTTGAATTAAATCAGGTATCGTTTCTTGGTAGACCTGATTCAATGTCACCCCAAATTTCTCCTGGAATCTTGTCTTTGAAACACCCATTTTTTTTCGTAAACCTAAGAATAATTCTTCTTCCATTTGATTATTCATGGTTAACACTTCAGTTTCCAAAGTTGGTAATTGATTGTCCCGTAATGGTTTTAAATAATGCTGGATCGGGCCATGATTTTTATAACGGGTATGTCCTAAATAACCACTAGCTCCAGCACCGAAACCATAATAATGATCATTATTCCAGTAAACTAAATTATGCTGACTTTCTTGTCCCTTTAAGGCAAAATTACTCACTTCATATTGATGACGCCCAGCTTTTTCCATAGCAATGATCGTTTCTTCAAACATTTGTGCTTCCACATCCTGATCTGGCAACTGTAAACGTCCTTGACGCACCCAGTTCATAAACATCGTTTTATTTTCCAAAATCAAAGAGTATAATGAATAATGAGGTAAATCAAGCTCGATCGCACGTTTCAAGGTATCTCTAAATCCTTCTAGTGTTTGACCAGGCAACGCATAAATCAAATCAATACTGACATTTAGGAAATCTTCTTTTTCTAAAAATTTCATCGTTTCATAAACATCTTCTGCTGTATGTTTACGCCCAATTTTTTTCAACAGTTGATTATCAAATGTTTGAACCCCCATCGATAAACGATTTACACCGTATTCTTTCATCACTTGTAACTTTTCTTGCGTTAGATCTCCTGGGTTCGCTTCGATCGTAAACTCATTTGCTGCATCGATCGGTAATAATTCACGAACGCCTTTCAATAACACATCTAGCTGTTTAGCAGATAGAGAAGTTGGCGTACCGCCTCCTATGTAAATCGTTTCGGTTGTTTTGCTTGGATACTGTTCTTTAGTCAAGCGAATCTCTTTCAAAAGATTTTGAATATATTCATCGACTGGTTGGCCTTCTAAAAAAACTTTATTAAAGTCACAATAGAAACAGATATGTTCACAAAACGGGATATGTATATAAGCTGAAATTTTTGTATTATCGTTTTTCAATTTCTTATTCCTCCAATTTAGAAGACTCCTATTTTACAGATTACTTATAGAAGACGTCTCTTATCTTACCATATCCCATCGTAAAATGTTCTGATTTGGTTCAATAAATTCTCCTTCTCTTACTTAACTATCACCTTTCTTATATCCAAATTAAAATGACACTTCGCCTCCTCAATAGAGGTCAAAGTGTCATTCCACATCCTAATGCTGTCGTGTTTTTTTCTAAAGCAGCTCTTGATATTTCCGCATATAGATTTTTTTAATTACTGTTACTAAAAGTAAATAGGCAATAATCGTTGGAATCAAATAGAAAAAGTAATTCCCTGGCAATGGAGCAAAACCAATACTGGCTCCTAAATTCGTAAAGGGTAAAATAGTCCCGATTAAAATCCCTATCGATGTAACTAGCGTCAAAATACCGGATGCTCTACTTTGAAGAAATGGGATTTTGGGCGTTCTTAGCACATGAAGCACCAACATTTGTGACCATAAGGATTCAATGAACCAACCAGCATGGAAAATGGCGATAAATAGTAATTGTTTATCCGTTGTTAACGAGAAGAAACCTCCGCCTAAAATTGCTGGACAAATAATAAAATACATAAATAAATAGGTCACAATATCAAAAATCGAACTCGTTGGTCCAAACCATCTCATGAATGAACCAATCGATTTAGCTTCCCATTTTTTAGGTTTTTCCACATACTCTGCATCTACATTATCCCAAGGAACAGACATGCAAGATGTATCATAAATCAAATTCAAAAACAGTGATTGAATCGGTGCAACTGGTAAAAATGGTAAAAAGATACTTGCTGGAATAACTGAAAATACATTCCCAAAATTTGAACTTGCAGTCATTTTGATATACTTCATTGTATTACTGAAAACTCTGCGACCGGAAATAATTCCTTTTTCCAAAACCATCAAGTCTTTTTGCAATAAAATGACATCTGCCGATTCTTTGGCAATATCAACTGCTGTATCGACAGAAATTCCAACATCTGATACCTTCATCGCTCCTGCATCGTTGATGCCATCTCCCATAAACCCAACCGTTTGTTCATTCTTTTTTAAGGCTTTCACTATTTTTGTTTTTTGATCCGGTGTTACTTTTGTGAAAATGTTGTATTCATTCACCGTTTCTTCTAACTCTGTTTCAGATAGCTTTGCAAGAGCTGAACCATTGATCATTTTTTCTGCACCAAGACCAACCTCTTTACAGACTGAACGGGTAACTAACTCATTATCACCTGTTAAGATTTTCACTGAAACACCATTATTTTCTAGCGCTTTAATAGCTGCTGCCGCCGTTTCTTTAGGAGGATCTAAAAATGCTAAATATCCTTGTAAGATCAATTCTTTTTCATCTTCAACTGAATAGTCATCTAATTGATTGTTAACCTGTTTATCGGCAATCGCTAATACACGCAATCCATCTTCATTTAATTCGTTTACTGTTTTTAATACTTGCTTCTTTATTTGGGGCGTGATTGGCACAATCTCACCATGTTGGTTGATATGAGAACAAGCTTGCAGCATTTCTTCCACTGCTCCTTTGGTAATCAAAAAACTTTGATTAGATCTTCTATTTTTGATTACCACACTCATTCTTCTACGATTAAAGTCAAACGGAATTTCATCAATTTTAAAGTAGTCTTCTTCATCAACGGATAACTCTTTTGATGTTGCTTCAATAATTGCTTTATCAATTAGATTGCGCAGACCTGTTTGAAAGTAGCTATTTAAAAATGCTGAATGTAAGACTTCTCGATCTTCTTGACATGAAGTATTGTAATGATATTCTAAAATCACTTTGTCTTGTGTTAATGTGCCCGTCTTATCTGTACATAAAATATCCATGGCACCAAAGTTTTGAATGGCATTGACGTTTTTCATGATCGTGCCCTCTTTTGCCATATCTCTAGAGCCTTTAACTAAATTAGTCGTAACAATCATTGGTAACATTTCTGGCGTAAGGCCAACCGCTGTCGCAATCGCAAACATCAAGGCTTCACTCCAATTACCTTTAGTAATCCCATTGATCAAAAAAACTGCTGGTGTAATGACCATCATAAAACGAATCAACAACCAAGTCGTTTTATTCACACCTAATTCAAAGCTTGTCTTTTTCTCATCATCCGCTACATCTTGGGCAATTTTTCCAAATAAGGTATTGTCTCCAACGCGAACTGCTACCCCAACACCACTACCGCTAACCACATTGCTTCCTAAGAATAATAGATTTTCAAAATCTGTTTGATTATTATTTGTCGAAACGAAGTTCTTTACTTTCTTTTCAACAGGAAAACTTTCACCTGTCATCGCTGATTGGGATACAAATAAGTCTTTTGCATGAATCAAACGAAGGTCTGCTGGAATCATATCTCCAGCTGAAAGCTTCACTAAATCTCCACAAACTACTTGATCCATAGGAATTTCCATTTCTTTATTTTCTCTAGTGACTGTTGCAGTGATTTGGATCATATTTTGTAGTTTGTTGACAGCGTTACTGGACTTCACCGATTGGACTAATGTCATAGTGCCACTCAATAAAACCATAACAAGCATGATCAAAACGCCAGCAATATCTTTTTCACTTGGCTCCGCATAGACATATTCGGTAAAAAACGAAATGGTTGCCAGAATCATTAATACCACAGTAAATGGTGTGACATAAGATTTTATTACAGTATAGACAATTGATTTCTTTTTATCATCAGTGATTTTATTTACACCAAATTTTTCCTTCGATCGTTGAACCTCTCTGGCTCTCAATCCATCCCACGAAGAGGAAAAACTTTCTAGCACTTTATCAATCGATAGGTTGGCTAATTTTTGATAAGCTTTTTCATGGATCATGTTCTTCATTTCTTTTTGCATCTAGATTATCCTCTTTTCTTTTGGTTGATTTCTGCTTCATCGAACTATCTTCCGGCACGTAAACCACATCCTTTCCACACAAAAAGAGCGCACTGAAAACTCAGCCCGCTTTGCCGTGAGTCTTCGTAATCGTTGAGTTTTGGCACTATACAACGTAAAAAGCATTTGCTTTTAGCTACCTTATGAAAAGCCTTCGTTCGACAATTCCTGTTCTACCCATTGGCGTCTCTCGACATTTTTGGGCAGTAGCCTTTGTTTGTATAGGAGCCTCACCTAACAAGAAGAATTACACTATCATTCTAATGATTTAAACCATTATTTTATAGTCAAAAAAAATTATAGCATTATAACTAAAACAGAATAGTCTATTTTGTCAAAGTGCTATAGGATAGTTTTATAAACGAACTTCCCAACTTCGTTTAAGCGTATATCCATACTCCTTTTTACAATGCAAGCTCTAATAAATGCCACTTCGTTTTCCTGCGAAGTGGTATTTGTTTGTCCAAAGGGAGCTTTTTCTTAAGAATAAAAAGGAATAGTCGTATAACTAAAACGGAATAGTCCAACATTCACTTTCAGTCTATACTAAAGAGGTAAATTACTTATTTACAGTGCAGAAGCAAAAAGTTCATCATTTTTTATCAGTCTCTATCAGACTGATAAAAGCTCCTTTAATTGGTTTGCTATCACCAGTTGAAGGAGCCTTTTTCCCTTTATACGACTATTAATTTTTTATATAGTTTTTCAAAAAAAAGTCTATTTCAGAAAAACTTATTTTATCTTATATGAGACGAGTTTTTTAATACAGAGAAGGAGATGGGAAAATGAAACTAAAACACTTAGATTATTTTTTGGCATTATGTAAAAATAAAAGTTTTACAAAAACTTCTGAGGAATTAGGTATTTCACAGCCCTATCTAAGTACTCATATTCGAGAATTAGAGCAGGAATTGAAGGCTCAATTAATAACAAGAGATTATGGGAATAATAAGTTAACCCCTGAAGGATTGGTCTTAAAAAGACGAGGAGAAACAATTTTTCAAGAATTTGAAACAGCCGTTGCTACAATCAACTTACTTGTTCAAACAGGAGAAACAGCAACAATACGAATAGGTACTAATCTGGCTGATACAGATTATTTGATTGCACAATCATTGACGAATTTCCATCAAGCTTATCCATCTGTCTCGCTTGATTACAGCTATTACAGTAATTTAGAAGCGATGCTTGAAAACAAAGAAATCGATATAGCTATCGGCATTCTTAAGGAAGAAAATACTGCTATTACGAGTGAACTGATCCTTTCTGAATCCTATGTTGTTTTCATGAGTAAAAAGAATCATCTAGCTGATTTGAAGGAGTTATCAGCAAGTCATTTGCAGCATCTACCTCTAATCAATTACTCAAAGCAAATTTATGAAAAAGAAATAATTGATTCCTGGATTGAATCCAATCACACAGAACTTCAATATAATCGCTATTATGAACTTCCTTCAACAATCTCTATTTTAAATTTAGTTGATCAAAATTTTGGAGTAGCTTTTCTTCCCTATTCATTGGTAGATTCACTCCCTAACTATTTGAATGTTACTTCTGTTGAAATGATGGATGGACCTTTCAGAAATATTTCTGTTGGATATTCTTCAGATTTTCAGCTTTCTAAGACACATCGCTACTTAATCGAGCAACTTCAGTTTATCTTTTAACTGTTATTTTGAAAGGAGGAACAAACGATGGAGCTTTCTCATTTACATTATTTTTTAACACTCTGCGAGCAAAAACAATTTACCAGAGCAAGTGTCTCACTGGGAATTTCACAAGCCGCACTTAGTAAACAAATAAAAAACCTCGAAGATGAAATCGGTACAGCTCTTTTTTTAAGGAATGGTACAACTTGCCAGCTTACTCCCGCTGGTGAAATTTTAGAAACGCATTGTTGGCGAATCAAACAAGAACTATTTTATATCCAAGAAGAAATCAACGACCTTTCAGCTACAAAGGGATCTATTTCAGCTACAATTAATATTGCACTTTTTTTAAATGATCTAGAATTTAGATTAAACGATACGTTATCTGCTTTATTTCGGGAGTATCAGCAATTAAAAGTAAACACAATTATTTCGGATAATATTTTCAATTCACTCACTATTTTAGAATCTGACATTGGGATTGGACCGTCGATAAAAATTGTTCCACCAACGATTGATAAAATAGATATTTATTCAAATAAGTATCAAATTATCGCTCGAAATGATCATCCTATTTTAGACCATGAAACCATCACTTTGGATTTGTTGGATAACTATCCTTTCGTTTTTTTTAATCAGCGTTTTCTGGAAACAAAAATAATTTACGATTGGATGCAGCAGAACCTTTCTAGTCGATCTCAACAAAATGATATTCAAGTCGATACGACTGAATTGATTCTTTATATGGTTGCCAACACGAATACTTTTTCTATCGTTCCACAGTACTTAGAACGCCATTTTACTGCGTTAAATATTACTGCAATCAATCATAAAAAACTGCCGACTAGAGTAATGTCCATTTACTATCTAAAAAATAAATACATGGGCCCTCACTTGAAGCAAGTCCTATCTTCTTTTACTGATAGATCATTTTAGTGATTCTTATGACACTTTGCTACATGAAATCAAACCAGCTTCCTACTAAATAAGCCAGCATTCACCAAAAGGAAAAAACACTTTTGGTGAATGCTGGTTTTTGTCTCAAGTTTACTTGTTCTTTTTTGTAGTAGATTCCGATGTTTTTCCCTTTGTTTCTTTAGTAGCAGATTTCGACGTTTTTTCATCTCCTTGCTTCTTGCTTGATTCTAAAGAACGACTACTTTTCTCCACTTGAGAGGATGAGGTTTCATGTTGATCTTTTTTCTCCACTTTTTTCCCGCACCCTACTAAAGCTAGTGAACAAAGCACAACTGCTGCTCCTAAAGTGATTTTTTTCATAAACTTCATCCTCCTAAACGTTTTTAAGCAATTAATTTTTGCTTGTTCTCAATTATGACAGAATAGAATAAATGAACCATCCTAAAATCGTTATGACACTATTACTCATTTTACCAAAAAAAGCTAAATAGGCAGCCTGTGAAGGTTACGCTGCTTATTTAGCTTATCGCTAATATCTAGACTAAATGCTTTTATAAAAAGTAGTCAGCTGTATCTTGCTCATCCTGTTTAAGCTGTACAATCAAACTCTCAGCTCCATCAAATTTAACTTGATCACGCAAATAATGATTCCAGCGAACAGTGACTTGCTCACCATAAATATCTTGATGGAAATTTAAGATATACACCTCTACTGTAAGATCGCGACCATCGCCAAACGTATCGTTATGTCCGATCGAGCCCATGCCAATATGCCAGTTGTCACCAATTTGAATCTTCACGGCATACACACCAATTCTAGGTAAACGCACAGTGCTTTTGACTTTGATGTTAGCTGTTGGGAATCCCAACAAACGACCTCTAGCATCTCCATGCACCACTGTTCCGTCAGTTTCATAGACATAGCCTAATAATTCAGTGACTTCTTCCATTTTACCTTGTTCCATTAAATCACGAATGCGTGTTGAACTGATTTTCTCACCAGCTAACTCTTCTTTACTTACAGTAGCAATTTCAAAGCGGCCTTTAGCATATCCAGGCAAATGAGCAACGTCTGCGATATCTTTTGGTCCATAGGTATAATCAAAGCCAGAAACGGCAACTTTTGCATGTAAACCAACAATATATTGATCCACAAATTCTTGCGGTGCTAAATGAGCAAATGCCGATGTAAATTCGATCACATACAGAATATCTACTCCTTGTTTTTCCATCAATCGTTCTTTTTGTTCTAAACTATTTAAATATTTCATATTTTCAGGTAGAACTTTTTGGAAAACGATAGATGGATGTTGGTTAAACGTCATTACAGCTAGCTTTAAGCCTCTTTCTTGTGCCACTTTTTTGCCTGTTTCAATTACTTTTTGATGTCCACGATGAACTCCGTCAAAAAAACCTAAGACCATCACAACTTCATCTGTCGGAATTTGGTCTGCGGTATATGGATGTCGGATTGGAATGATTTGCATGATAAAACTTCTTTCTATTAATTATTTCTTAGTACCTTGCTAGGTTTTAATACGTTTTGTTTTGTTGGATGCGCCATGTACAAACTCACAACTTGATCTTGATAAAATAGCGCGACTAAGTCGTTTGGCATTTCTTTTAGAGATAATTCAGTTGGCGTTAAACGAACCCCATTTTTAACTTTCTGATAAAGGTCAGCAGATAAATCGATTCGTGGGAAACGTTCAATCGCTATTTCAATTGGTAATAGAGTTTCAGCAATTGTATTTTTCTCCATTATTTCTGCCACTTGAGCTAACGTCAAGCTTTGCTCAGCAGTTAAGCCACCGCTTGCTGTGCGCGTTAAATCTGACATATGTGCTGGAACACCTAAAACAAGTCCTGTATCTACAGATAACGTCCGAACATAAGTCCCTTTACCACACACCACTTTAAACCGCCAGCTTTGAGTTCCTTTTGCTTCGTCAAATTCCGGTTCACTTGTTCGCTCAAAAGAATAAATCATTGCTTTTCTGACTGGGCGTTCGACTTCCTCGCCATTTCTAGCATACTCATAGAGACGTTTACCGTTGACTTTGACCGCTGAAAACATCGGCGGGATTTGCGTGATCTCACCTGTCATCGTTTGCATAGCAGTATCAATTTCTTCATTTGAGAAAGGCTTTGTAAGAGCAACACGCTCAACTATTTCCCCACTGGCATCTTCCGTTGTTGTAGAAAAACCTAGCGTGATTTGTCCTTCATAGGTCTTGCCAGAATCAACCATATATTCAATCACTTTCGTCCCTTTGCCGATACAAATCGGTAAAACACCAGAAACATCTGGGTCAAGTGTACCGCCGTGACCAATTTTTTTTGTATGTAAAATTTTCCTTAGTTTAAAAACACAGTCATGACTGGTCATGCCCGCTTCTTTCCATAAAGGTAAAATACCGTCCATTGTTTTCCTCCATTAGATTATTAACTTATTTATTATAGCATAGAAGAGAAAGAAAATTCATTTTTTCAAAACCAGTTTTATTAGATAGCCTGTAGAAGCAGCAAAAAACGTGAAGCAAAACAACATAATTTGTTTTGCTTCACGCGACTATATCAATATAATATGAAATCAATTCGATCGAATTTTTAGGCAGAATGACCGACAATTACACCACCAGCATAGCCAAAACCAACACGCGTCATACCAGGATTCAACTCCCAATCACGATGACCTGTTCCAGATGGAGATGTCATATTTGTTTCATTATACCACGCCATAATAACAGAATTACCTGGAGCAAACATAAATGCAATCACTTCGTCTCCTCTGTTCCAATGATCTGACGGCACTTGGAAATCTTGCATGATTGACGCACGGCTACTAGCTGCGGCCGCAAGTCCTGCATCCCAACTAACTGGGCTCAATCCGTGAGCTGCACGTAAAGCATTTAAAGCTTGAAACGTGGCGTCACCAGAAGTAACTGGTGGTTCTACAGGTTTCTCAGGCTTTTCTGTAGGCCCAGTGCTTTCTTGATTGTTTGAGTTGTTTCCCCCATTGGTATTACCAGTGGATTCATTAGTTTCACCAGTATTAGAAGGTGCAGTCGGAGTTTCTGTTACAGTTTCACTTGGAGCCGTTGCTTTTTCTGTTGTCGTTGAAGTATCCGTTTTGGTTTCCTCCGTTTTAGCGGTCTCGACCTTTTTAACTTCTTTCTTTTTCGTTTCCTTTGCAAGCTGAGCTTTTAATGCTTCTTGCTGTTGTTTTAGCAACGCATTTTTTGAATTTTCAGCGCCTGATGTTTCAGAATCAACTTCCGCTTTCAATACATTTAAATCGGCTTGTTTGGCAACTAAATTTTCTTGTTCTTGTTCAAGCTGTTTTGCTGCTTCTTCGATAGCAGTTAAATTCGTTTGGATATTCGTTTTTTTCGTTTCGACAAGTTTTTTATCTTCTTTTTGTTGTTTTACTAAGTCATTATTCGCCGTTAAAATGGAAGAAATTGCTTGAACTCGACCAACAGCATCTGAAATTGATTCTGAATTTAAAATCATATCCAGAATTTGAGTTCCTTGTCCGTTTACTTGAACGTTTCTACCTTGTTTTTGAATGGCTTCTGTTCGTTTGTTGATGCGGACATCTAATGCAGCAATATCTTTTTTCAGCTGTTCTGATTCATTTTTTAAAGCTGTTTTTTCTTTACTCAAAGAGATTCCTTCGTCATAAATTGAAGAAATTTCCTCTTCTAATGCAGTGATTTGTGACGCGACACTTTTTTGTTTTTCTTTTAACGCTGAAATTTCTTTATCTTGTTGTTCTATTTTTTTATCAGTTGTTTCGGCCAAAGAAGTAATTGGTGCTAAGGTTCCCGCAACTGTCATCATGCTAACTAGTAATAATGATAATTTTTTATTTTTCACTATTAACCCTCCATTTTTTTCAACAGTGTCTCTAATGAGATCTATACTTTTAAAATGATATCATAAATTCTATTTGTTTGGTCGCTAAAAGTATTACAATTTCTTTCAATATAGTTACAAAAAATAATTCTATTACAAAAAAGCCGAAAAAGCTAAATGGGCTCATTTAGCTTTTTCGACTTTTCTAGTAGCAAGATTCTCTATTCGCCTTGATTCAATTTACGAATCAATTCATCAATATGATTTCCATATTGCACAGATTCATCTTTTTCAAAAATCAGCTCAGGCGTTTTGTAGAGTGTTAAACGTTGACCTAATTCTTTGCGGATCAATCCTTTTGCTTTATCTAATCCTTGTTGCGCTTTTTGATGATCAGAAGCTAGATCAGATAACAAACTGTAATAAATCGTCGCTTGCTGTAGATCACCTGTTACACGAACATCAGTGATCGTAATGTCTTGCACACGTGGGTCTCTCACACGTTTTCTCAAGATATCATTGATTTCACGCATGATTTCTTGACCTACTCGGCGGTCACGATAATTTGCCATACTGTTTCTCCTTCTCTCTATTTTTAATTGTTTTTATTGTTTGATTTCTTCCATTACAAAGCCTTCAATGACATCATCCACTTTAAGATCGTTAAAGTTTTCAACCATTGCACCACATTCAAAGCCAAGTTTCACTTCTTTAGCATCGTCTTTGAAACGTTTCAAGCTAGATAATTTCCCTTCAAAGATCACGATTCCATCACGAATCACACGAACACCACTATCACGACGGATAGAGCCTTCAGTTACGTAACAACCGGCAATCGTCCCAACTTTAGAGACTTTATACAGTTCACGGACTGTCATTTGACCCGTAATTTTCTCTTCAAATTCAGGATCAAGCATCCCTTTCATCGCTGTTTCGATTTCTTCGATCGCTTTGTAGATGATACGGTGTAAACGAATATCTACTTCTTCTTGATCAGATTGTTGTTTCGCTTGCGGTGTAGGACGAACGTTAAAGCCAATGATGATCGCATTACTTGCTGCTGCAAGTGTGACATCACTTTCATTGATTGCACCAACAGCCGAGTGAACGATTTTCACACGAACGCCAGCAACTTCGATTTTTTGTAAGCTTGCTGCAAGAGCTTCAGCCGTACCTTGTACATCCGCTTTGATAATCACATTAACATCTTTCAATTCGCCTTCTTTTAGACTTTCGAACAAGTTGTCTAATGTTACACGATTATTTGATGAGCGTTGTTCAAGTTGAGCACGTTTGCCACGTTCTTCGCCTGCTTGACGAGCTGTTTTTTCATCTTCAAAGACTACAAAACGATCACCCGCTTGTGGTACATCATTCAACCCAGTGATTTCAACTGGCGTTGCAGGTCCAACCGCTTTATCACGACGGCCGATATCATTTGTCATAACACGAACTCGTCCAAAGGTATTACCGACAACGATCGGGTCTCCAACTCGTAATGAACCTTGTTGAACAAGTAACGTTGCAACAGGTCCCTTGCCTTTATCTAAACGAGCTTCGATCACTGTACCAATCGCACGTTGCGTTGGATCAGCTTTTAAATCTTCAACTTCAGCAATCAACAGAATATTTTCTAATAATTCATCGATATTTTGGTTGAATTTTGCTGAGATATTCACGAAGATCGTATCTCCGCCCCATTCTTCTGGGATCAAGCCATGTTCACTTAATTCTTGTTTCACATGATCAGGATTAGCACCTGGTTTATCGACTTTATTGACCGCTACGATAATTGGCACTTCTGCCGCTTTCGCATGGTTAATCGCTTCAACTGTTTGTGGCATTACACCATCATCTGCTGCAACGACTAAGATCGTAATATCTGTGATACCAGCTCCACGAGCACGCATGCTTGTAAACGCCGCATGTCCTGGTGTATCTAAGAAAGTGATTGGTTTACCATCAATATCGATTTGGTACGCACCAATATGTTGTGTAATACCACCAGCTTCACCTGAAGTTACGCGTGAATTACGTAAGGTATCAAGTAATGTTGTTTTACCATGGTCAACGTGACCCATGATGGTTACAACAGGCGGACGTGTTACAAGATTTTCTTCAACTAATGCTTCTGGTTCGAAGAATTTATCGATATCAGCTACATCAACTTGAACTTTTTCTTGTGGTTCCATACCATAATCTACTGCTAGTAGTTCAATTGTTTCTTTGTCTAAAGATTGATTTTGATTGACCATTACGCCCATCATGAATAGCTTCTTGATGATCTCAGCTGGTTCGCGGTGGATTTTCTTCGCGATATCCGCTACATTCATGCCTTCTGTATATTCTAATACATCTGGCAATTCACGGAATTTACGTGCTGGAACTGCTGGTTTTGTTGATTCTTGATATTTGCCTTTTTTGCCTTTTTTGTTGAATCGGTTGCGATTTTGATTATTGTAGCCATTACGATTTTGGCCGCCACCTCCACCACCAAAGCTATTGTTGCGGTTACCAGTGTTATTACTATTACGGTTTTGGTTTCCTTGAGCATTGCTGTTGCTTTGTCCTTGTTGCGGACGATTTTGTTGTCCAGTTTGTGCCGGACGGTTTTGTGTTGTATTTTGGTTCGTACGATTTTGGTTTGTATGTTGCGTGTTCCCTTGAGTCGGACGATTTTGTGTATTGTTATTGTTACGGTTTTGATTATTTTGTTGTCCTTGTTGTGTTGGACGATTTTGGTTGTTTTGCTGCGGGCGATTTTGTTGCCCTTGATTTGAACGGTTTTGAGTCATATTTTGGCTGCTTCCTTGCATGTTACGATTTTGGTTGTTGCGATTTTGATTATTTTGTTGTCCTTGTTGCGCTGGACGATTTTGGTTATTTTGTTGCGGACGATTTTGTTGTCCATTTGCTTGTTGTGGTTGGTTTGGTCTATTTCCATTTTGGTTAGCTGGTTTTGGATTTGCTGGTTTTGGTTGCGGCTGATTTCCTTGTGTTGCTTGTGATTTTGCCGCAGGTTTTGGTTGCGTATTGGCAGGTTTATTTCCTCCAAATGAGTTACGAAGTTTCGATTCGTCCTCAGAAGAAATTGCGCCCATGTGATTTTTCACATCCATACCTAAAGCATGTGCTTTTTCGACAACATCTTTACTTGATTGATTCATTTCTTTTGCTAATTCATAAATTCTTTTTTTCCCCATGCAATCACCTTCCTAACCTTTGATTAATTCCTTGAATTTCTTTGCAAAGCCTTGATCATTGATACCGATCACCATACGTGTTTTACCAATCGCATGACTTAACTCTGCTTGAAAAAATGATTCATCACAAGGAACCTTGTAATAAGAACATTTGTCCTTAATTTTTTTTCTTGTATTCTCACTAGCATCAGCGGCAACCAAAACAAATTTTGCCTTGTTACTGCGGATATCACCGATTGTCAATTCTTCGCCGGTTACTAGTTTTCCAGCTCTCATAGCCAAACCTAATAAATTCAATATTTTTTCTTTATCCATTGCCAAACAACTCATTACGTGCTTTTTGATGTTCAACATAGTCTAATAATTCTTGGTAAAACGCATCTGTCAATTTTGTCTCCAGCACACGGTCTAAGATATGTTTGTCCCACGCTTCTTGAACTTCTTTCGGTTCAAGTGAAACATAGGCGCCGCGACCAGGCATTTTCCCTGTTGGATCGATCGCAACTTCGCCTTCTTTAGAGCGCGTGATTCGAACTAATTCTTTTTTTGGTTTCATTTCACCTGAAACAACAGATTTACGCATCGGGATTTTTCTTTTTTTCATTTGCTTCCCTCCAAATGGTTAAACTTGCTCTTCGTCTTCTGCTGTTTTTTCTTCAAACACAATGTTTTCGTATTCATCAGCAGTCATATCAGATGCCACGATTGCTTCATCGTGTGCTTCTTCTTCAGGAGTTTCTTGATTTTCTGCAAGTTGTGCATAGTACTCTTCCATTTCAGATTCTGGTTTGATATCGATTTTAAAGCCAGTTAACTTAGCAGCTAAACGAGCATTTTGCCCTCTTTTACCGATAGCAAGTGATAACTGATAATCTGGAACAACAACTGTACAAGCTTTGCTATTATTTTGATCAAAAATAACATCTACTACTTGTGCAGGATTCAACGCATTACTGATGAACACTGCAGGATCTTCGCTCCACTCAACGATATCCATGTTTTCGCCTTTTAGTTCATTGACGATTGCTTGGACACGTTGTCCTTTTGGTCCCACACAAGTTCCAACAGGATCGATATTCGGATCAGTTGAACGAACGGAAACTTTTGAACGATCGCCGGCTTCACGTGCAATGCTGACGATCTCTACAATGCCATCATACACTTCTGGGATTTCTTGTTCAAATAATCGCTTCAATAAATCTGGATGACTACGGCTAACAAAGACTTGCGGGCCTTTTGACGTATTTTCAACTCTTGAAACATACACTTTGATACGATCATGTGGTTGATAAAATTCATTTGGCATTTGATCTTGTTTTGATAAAACAGCTTCGATCTTACCTAAGTTCACATAAATATAGCGACGGTCTTGTCTTTCAACGATTCCTTGCATGATATCATTTTCATATGCACTAAATTCATTGTAGATAATGTTTCTTTCCGCTTCACGAACGCGTTGTAAAATAACTTGTTTCGCTGTTTGTGCAGCAATCCGCCCAAAATCTTTTGGTGTTACTTCAAAACGGATCTTATCGCCCATTTCGTAAGCTTTATTGACTTCCATCGCTTCTTTCAATGATACTTCTAATTGTGAATCAAATACTTCTTCCGTTACTTCTTTAACAGCGTAAACATGAATGTTGCCTTTTTTACCGTCAAATTCAACTTCAACATTTTGGGCTTGTCCATAATGTCTTTTGTATGCGGAAACTAACGCTGCTTCCAATGCATCAATCACGATCTCTTTAGAAATACCTTTTTCAGCTTCTAATGCATCTAGTGCATTTAACATTTCTTTGCTCATTTTTTTATCATTTCCTCCTACTGTCTAAATGAAAGGTAAACGGAGCTGGTCAACTTGAATGTCGAACCTGGCTTCCTTTGATAGGCAAAAACCGGAAAGTTCTGCTTTATTTTTTCTTAATTAAAACTGAATCGCTAAACGAGCTTTTGCAATGTTTTTTCGTTCAAATGTATAGTCTTTGACTCTTGTTTTGATTTTGACTGTCAAGGTCAACTGATCTTTATCAACGGTTTTCAAGATACCTTCAAATTGTTTTTCACCATCAATTGTTTGATAAAGTGAAACATGGATATATTCTCCAACTGCTTTTTCATAGTCGCTTTCTTTCTTCAACGGACGTTCAGCTCCCGGAGAGGACACTTCCAGAAAATATGCTTGCGGAATCGGATCAGGATCCATAGCGTCAAGTTTTTCGTCTAGTTGCTCACTGACAAGTGCGCAGTCTAAAATATCGATCCCGCCTTCTTTATCAATAAAGACACGGAGAAACCAGTCTCTTCCTTCCTTGACAAACTCTACTTCTACAAGTTCAAAATTTTGTTTTTCTAAGATCGGCGTGACTAACTCGGTAACAGTTTCCACAACACTACTCAAAATTTTCGCCTCCTTCGAGATTTATATAACGTACTAGTTTTTTAGAAAACCTAATTCATGCAGCTAGACAATCAGAAATGGTGTATAGCAACCTTTTATCACACTTCTCGCCTATGTTACTCCATTAAAAAGAGTGAGCAGAAATCCGCTCACTCAAACTAGTATCATTACTTATAATATATTCTACCATAGATTTTCTGAAAACTCAAATTTACGTTATTAGAACGGGATTATTTCCAATCGCCTTTTCAATTTTTATCAAAGAATCATACTTCACTTTTTTATTTTTTTGTTTTACTATAGTTAAGAAGATTTGAAAGGAGCACTACTATGTCTCAAACTCAGGTAATCAAAGTAACCAAAGATACAATGAAAAAAATGAAAACTTACTACGAAAAAAATCGATTAAATAGGACTGTTCCTTACTCTGATTTCGTTGCAAAAGTCGGAAACACGACGATTACAGCTTATACATCAGGAAAAGTCGTCTTTCAAGGACCAGAAGCTGAAAAAGGCGCTGCTAAATGGGGTACCCCTGCTCAAAGCAAAACATCTACTTCCACATCCTCTTCAAAAAGCAGTAGTATACTACCAGCGAATTTTAGCCAACTATCTGTTTTAGGCAGTGATGAAGTTGGTAATGGTAGTTATTTTGGTCCCGTCACCGTTTGTGCCGCTTATGTTGATAAAACGATGGTTGCAAAATTGAAAGCACTTGGTGTGAGAGATTCCAAGGAATTAACTGATCCTCAGATCGTCCAACTTTCATCTGTTATTAAAGAGTTGATTCCTTATAAATTATTGATCGTAGAACCAGAAAAATACAATCAAATCCAACCAAAATACAATGCAGTCCATATGAAAGTTGCCTTGCATAATCAGGCAATTTACTTACTCTTAAATGAGATTGCACCGACCAAACCAGAAGCAATCTTGATCGATCAATTTACACCTGAAGCAAATTATAGAAAATATGTACGAAGTGAACAAAATCAAGTCAATGAGAAGCTTTATTTCATCACTAAAGGGGAACAATACCATGTGGCAGTCGCTGCTGCTTCGATCATCAGCCGTGCTGCATTTTTAGAAGAACTAGACAAAGAATCAAAAGAATTGGGAATGAAAGTTCCCTCGGGTGCTGGAGCGAATTCAGATAAAGTCGCTGCTGCAGTATTAGCTAAAGGCGGGATAGCATTATTAAGTAAATACGCTAAACTTCATTTTGCGAATACCGAAAAAGCAAAAAAAATCGCTGCAAAATGAAATAGGTTTAAATAGATCTGTTTAGCTCCAAGTAAAATAAAGAGTGTGTCTCTCTTCTTTATGTAGATTTACAGAAGATCTTGCAACAAAAGTCAGGTTCAAGCAATTTCACAAAAATTGCTTGAACCTGACTTTTAACCGCTGTTTATTACGTTTTAGTGTACAAATGGATAGTCGACGCAGAAACAATCGCTACACTTCACTTCGCTCTCATTGCCAAAAATCACCGTGAATGTATGAACGGATGATGCTTAGTACAAGGCGAAGCGTTGCCAGCTCTCTAAGTGCTAAAGCACTAAAATTTGAAGATTTCGGAAATAAACATTTCCGTCCCAACCATTTCCTTTTACTCAGCTTCTTGAATTTCTTTATCCAAATCTGCATAATCAATCGCAGTATGAATAAAGGTCTCATCATTTTTAGGGAAATGCTGTAGTAAAGAATCCATTGGTTCGATTTCAATCGTTCCAGACTCCAATTCAAAATCCATCAGATGCCCACCAAATGTTTGTCCATCATCAATAAAATGTAGATGGAAATCGGCTGCTGCAACCCCTTGAAATAATTCTGGTGTAAAAAAGCCAATTACCGTACCTACAACGTATTTTTTAACAAACTCAGGTTGTTCTTTAGATACTTCAACTAATCGTTTATACGGCTTTTCTTGCTTAGGCATTGCTCGGATATGCACTTTTTTAAATGATCCATGAATTTTGATTGCATGAAAGAGATTTTCACTCTTTAACTGTTCACGAATCAATGTATTGATTTGCGGATTATTCGCAGGCTGTTCCACCTGAAATGTGATTGTTGGTTTGAACGTAGTTACAGCAGCATAAGGCGTCTTACATGCTTCATTAATCGCAATCAGCGCACCATCTTCTCTCCCTTGATAGGCTTTTCCATCTAGTATGATCAGTTCTCCGTCTAGTCCAGCTAACGTCCCGATCCCAAAATCACCTTTTTCTAAAATGTTTGCAATTGTTTCAGTACCATCCATTAAGCCAGCCATCAAAGCGCCTAGCGTTCCATGTTGGTATAAAACTGCTTCTTTTGTCATTTGTATCACCTTTCTAATAGAACTGATCTGGTAAAATTGTTTCGCCCAGTTTTTCGTTGTCTTGATAATCAATTGGAATATCGATCACAACAGGTCCTTCTGTTTCGATTCCAGTTAAAATAGCTTTTCTTAATTCATCAACGTTAGTTGCTCGCAACCCTTTTGCTCCGAAAGCTTCAGCATAGGTCACAAAATCAACTGGTCCAAAATCAACACCAGAAATCCGATGATATTTTAGCTTTTCTTGAAACTCAACCATATTGTAGCGCCCATCATTCCAAATCAAATGAATAATGTTCAGTCTTTTACGTACCGCTGTTTCCAAATCTTGAGCAGAAAATAGAAAGCCACCATCTCCTGATATAGAGATGATTTGGGTATTTGGACGAACTAATGCTGCAGAAATCGCCCAAGGAAGTGCTACACCTAACGTTTGCATACCATTACTGAAAAGTAAATGTCTAGGTTGATAGCTTCTAAAATGACGAGCCATCCATATATAGTGACTACCAACATCCACAGTCACAGTCATCTCATCTGTAACAATATTTTGTAAAGTCTCGATCACTGCTAAGGGATGAATCAAGCCATTTTCTTCTCGTTCTTTTACATCATCTCGTTTGACCAATTTTTCCTGTAACGCATCCAAATAATCTATCGTTTTTTTTGATAGGACTTTTGCCTCAATCCTTGGTAAAAGGATGCGTAATGTCTCCGCAATATCACCGATTAGTTCTCGTTGTGGTTGGAAATAATGATCGATTTCTGCTGGTGTATCATCGATCACAATGATTTTAGCGTCTCCTTCTGCGTTCCAATTTCTTGCCTCATACTCAATAGGATCATAGCCAACTGCAATAACTAAATCACTCCGTTTTAACAACATATCTCCAGGCTGATTGCGAAACAAACCGATACGGCCAAAGAAATGAGCTTCCAATTCTCTTGAAATCACTCCTGCGGCTTGAAACGTTTCAACGACTGGTATGTTGGTTTTCTCAACAATCTTACGAATCGCTTTTGCTTCTTTTTCAGTTGACGCTCTCATACCAACTAGTAAAACAGGTAATTCCGCTGCTTGAATCAGTTGTGAGAGATACTGGATATCATCAGAAGAAGCCGAACCAATTTTGGGATCATTTAGTGGATCGATCCCTTTGGATACTACAGGACTATCAACTACATCCTGGGGAATACTAATAAAACTAGCCCCTTTTTTCGATGATTTCGCTAACCTAAAAGCATTAGCTAAAACTTCAGAAATCGTTTCTGGATCTTGGATTTCAGCACTATACTTAGTGATAGGTTCAAATAAAGCCGCATTATTCATGCTTTGGTGTGTTAGTTTTAATAGATCACGGCGTTTTACTTGACCCCCAATCGCCAAAACAGGATCTCCTTCAGCCGTAGCAGTCACAAGCCCTGTTGCTAGATTGCTAGCGCCAGGACCACTTGTCGCAACGACTACACCTGGATTTCCAGTCAAGCGGCCAACTGCGGCTGCCATAAATGCGGCATTTTGTTCATGACGTGTTACGATCAACTCTGGTCCGTCATCTACTAATGCATTGAACAAACCATCAATTTTTGCTCCTGGGATTCCAAAAACATACTCAACTTGATGATTTTTCAAACTTTCTACAACCACTTCTGCTCCATTCTTGCTTTCACCCATCACGTGTTACACCCTTTCTTAAATAGTGTTTCATTCTAAATTAAAACTGATATTAATAAGATTTCATTCTTTCAAGCGAAATTTTATAATACAGTTAATGAACCTGTATCACAAGTTGATTATAGCACGCACTATCTTTTTTGTTTAATCATTTGTTTGAACGAATAAAACAACTCATGTTATGTTTAAGAAAAAGTAAAGACGGTCATGACTAACCAATTTCTCGAAAAACAAACAAGTACAGTGAGTCCGCATTTAAAATAAAAAAACAACACAACTAATTCAGATATTATAAGAAAATTAATCTTTCTCCAATTGACTTTCCTATCAATATTCACTATATTTAAGGCGATCTAAATAACTTGTTAGGTGAGGCTCCTATGGAAACACAGGCTACTGCTCAAAAATGTCGAAAGACAGGAATGGGTAGGACAGGAATTGTCGAATTAAGGCTTTTCACAAAGTAGCTAAAAGCGCAAGCTTTTTACGTTTCATAGTGCTAAAACTCAACGATGAGAATGATGAAGAAGCTCTATTTGTGCTGAAATCAATCCCCCTTCGCTGAGTTATTTTAAGCGAAGTTTTTTTGTTTTGGTTAAAAATGACGGTGTATTCCATAGTTTTAGGAGGTGAAATCAAACAAGACAAAGAAAAAACAACATGGTACATTATTTTTTCTTTACGGATATAAAATACTGCCCCTCATTTTTATAGCAGAAAAAACTTTTTTTACGACATCTAAGTCGATTCCTAATGCAAAATTTATTTGATGATCAATTAAAATGATTAGCGAGGAATAAAAAATGAAACCACCAAAGCGTTTATCCAAATTACATTACTTAGACTTTTACATTTTAGTGCCATACTTTATTCTTTGTATCATCGGAATTTTAATGGTGTATAGTTCAAGTTCTTATCACTTATTAGACAGCGACCTTGGAACAGGTAGCAAAGCTATCAAACAAACGACTTATTTTCTTTTTAGCTTAGTTTGTATGGCGATTGTTTATCGAATTAATTTAAATGTACTTCGTAAGCCGATTGTAGTGTCTTTTTTACTTACTTTAACCTTTTTGTCTCTTGTCGCTTTACCATTGATTGGAACGAGTGTCGGCGGCGCAAAACGCTGGATCAACTTAGGGGTTCTGTTGTTTCAACCTTCTGAGTTAGTTCCTTTAGTGCTTATTCTTTATATCGCAGCACATTTAGCAAAAAACGATCGTTTAGTTCCTTTTACCTTTAAAAACCATCAGCGTTCACTATTGGTTTGCGGTTTTTTTATGTTTTTAGTCGCCCTTCAGCCTAACATTGCTGGAGCTTCTATGATTTTTATACTGGTGTTACTTCTATTTTTAGCAAGTGGTCTTTCGCCATTGTTTATGACACTTTTCTTAGTTGGGTTTGTTGTAATAAAACGACTTGGAACGGTTCTCTTATTATCACTTCCTACTGACTGGATGCCTGAAAAATTCAGTTACTTAGTCACACGTTTTGAAGTCATGCAAAACCCCTTTATTGATCCAACTGGCAAAGGATTCCAAACGTCCAATGCCTACTACGCCATGCATAATGGTGGTTTTTGGGGACGTGGGTTAGGCAACAGTATTCAAAAAAAAGGCTTTCTCCCTGCAGCAGATACGGATTTTATCTTTGCGATTTGTATCGAAGAATTGGGTCTGATTTTTTCTTTAGGCATTTTGTTTTTAGTTTTCTTTATTGCCGCACGCTTATTTCTTTTGGCGATAAAATCAAAAAATCTTTACTATTCATATCTCTATATTGGTTGTGGAACATTGATTTGTCTTCAGGTTGCTGTAAACGTTGGAAGTCTTTTAGGCTTTATTCCGATGACTGGTTTAACATTTCCTTTCATCAGCTATGGTGGCTCCAGTATGCTGATTTTAAGTACGACTTTGGGCATTGCATTGAATGCCAGGGGCTCAGAAATTCGAGGATGGGATCAGCAACGAGGTGTGTGCTCATGAGAAACGCATTGACCGTGAAAAAAGAAAAAATAAATTACGCTCTGCTCTTGCCTGTTTTCCTTTTGATTCTCGTTGGTTTTGTCGCACAATTTGGCGCATTTTATGCTGATCCTGCAGTTGAATCTATTGCTCCATTATTGAAAAAGCAGCTTTTATGGACTATTTTAGGAATCGGGACAATGTTTGTTACGATGATTATCCCCATAAAATATTTATGGAAATTAACACCCATTTTTTATGGTTTATCGCTGTTTTTATCAGGATTGCTTATAAAATTTCATGACCCAGTTATGGCCGCTGCCACAGGAACCAAACGTTGGCTCAGATTGGGACCGATTTCGTTTCAACCATCAGAATTTATGAAGCTTGGCTATATTTTGATGTTAGCCTACATCGTCACCAGAAGAAGACAAAAATCTGTAAGCTCTTCTACTTTAAAAGAAGATTTTCGCTTACTGGGTGAATTATTTTTGGTTAGTTTGCCTGTTTTGGCTTTGATGTTTTATCAAAAAGATTTCGGAACTAGTTTAGTTTTTATCTCCATTTTTCTCGGCATCGTGCTAGTTTCCGGCTGTTCTTGGAAAATTTTGAGTGTTGGATTTGGTCTGATAGGAATACTTGGCGTCAGTGGTATTTTATTGGTGTTAACTGAAAGAGGGCAACGGATTCTTTCGTTCCTACATTTCAAACCGTACCAGTTTAATCGAATTCATGCTTGGCTCAATCCTTTCGAATATGCGGATTCTATTTCATTTCAGCAAGCACGAGGTTTGACCGCTATTGGTTCAGGCGAGCTGTTAGGAAAAGGCCTGACAAACTTACAGATCTATGTACCCGTGCGAGAATCAGATATGATTTTTACTGTGATTGGGGAAGCTTTTGGTTTCGTCGGCACTTGTGTGTTGATTTTATTATTCTTCTATTTGATTTATCAAATGTTGATCTGTACATTACATGCAAAACGTGAATTTTATGCCTACATTACCACTGGTGTTATTATGTATTTTTTATTTCATATTCTTGAAAATATTGGTTCAAATATTGGTTTACTGCCATTGACTGGGATTCCTTTGCCTTTTATTAGTCAGGGTGGAACTGCTTATTTAGCTAATTTTATTGGGATTGGTTTGATTCTTTCGATGTATTATCAGAAAGAAAAAAATGAAATTGAGCCGTGATGACAATATAAAGAGCTGAAATGCTATATAGAATTTCAGCTCTTTATTTATGGAAACAAACGTGGACAATCATTTACTTCTGATTTATTTGTTTATTTTTCAATGTCTCAATTAATTCTCTTGCCTCTTTAAGGGTAGTTGCTCTGGGGTCAGTTGATGGATTGTCTTCCCGAATTGTATTGCCACTTTCATCTTGAACAACCGCTGCAGGTTCTCCGTTGTCAGGTCCGCTAATAAAACCATAGCCATCATTTTCTTGAACTGCTAAAACTTTAAACTCATCATCCTCAAACCCTGGTTCCCTTTTAAACAACTCGAAGTCGCCAGTTTTTTCTACTTGTTCTTTTATTTTTTGTAAAGTAAAATTGCTTTCACTTTTATTGGTGGTTGGCTTCTCATCAGTAGTGTTCTTGACTTTTTTATATTCCATCGGCTTACTTAACCCTGTCATCTCAGTATTGGTCGTTCCTCGATTAAGAATGATCGCTCCGTCTGTTTTCAAATCGATCATGTAGGCCATCTCATCCTTTTTATTTTCAAATCTAAAATAGATACTATTTTTTTCTACTTTTCTTTCAGTAAATTCTGTCACGCTCTCATCTTCGCCAGCATATTGGATCGTTATACCAACATCGTTCTGTTTGATCGTCACTTCGTCACCTTTCCCTGCTTCATCTAGACATTCCCACAGCCCAACAAAAGAAGTATATTCCTTTTGGGAAATACTTACCGGTTCTTGTTCAGAGCTAGTCATCCCAGCTTTTGATGAGTCCGTAGAAGTCGTATTCTTTTTATCAAAAGAACACCCTGTCAGTGCAATTGCTAATAAGGTACTGGAGAAAATAATCATTTTTTTCATAGCTAAACTCCTTATTTTTAGTATATCGAGTAATTCATAGACCTTTTTTCTATTTACAATCTTTACTTAAGTGAAACAATTTCAACTCGCTCAGCTAAAATCCAGCCGTTTAATCCATAAGACGAAGTGAGTACTTGATAATGTAAGTTAGAATCTTTTCTTCTTGGATTCGATTTTCTAACCTAGATATTTTCTTATTAAGTTTAGCATATGCTAGGTAAAATATAAATATGAGAAAACGATTAAAGGTAACGACAACTATCTATGATTGCTTTCGGAAAGTTCTCTTTTAGAATAGTAGGTAAAATGAAAAAAGCCGAATCTACAAGATGCAGACTCAACTCTTTTAGTAAATACTATTCTTCTTCTTCCGCCATGAATGACGATCGTATTTCATAACGTTTTATCTATCGTCATTTAGTGACTTTTAAGAAGAAAATATTCGTAGTCAATCACCGAATATCATTAAGCATTTTACTAATAGCATTTAATTTGGCATTCACCAAAATTCTCATCAGCGTGGGGCGCTATACATAATTTGTAATTGTTGGCGGAAAAGTAGACAATACATCAATAAGATCATTTTCCGTAATAATTGCATAATGTTCTAGATCAGTACTAAAGCCGGCACTTTCTTTTTTTATCCACTCAAAATATTCTGATTGTTCTACTTTATATAGAGGATTGCCAATGAAATTTTCCCTATACTTTTGAATACTCTCATTTTCATTGTATGTCCGTATCCTTCTTCCTTCATCAGTAATTCGTAAAGAATCAACAAAACCGAAAGTGATGTCCATATTGTTTTTTTCTCCCATTAACTTTATAACAGTTACTTCAGAATTTTGTATTACTTCAGAAACTTCATAAGTATCTATTGGTACATCAGTTTGATTATATTCATGCCACTTTTCTAACATACTCATTTTTTCCTTTCTATTTTCCATATCTAACTTTTATTAAAGGCTTCCCTTCAACTGTATGCGCAAGATTGTATAGGCTCCTACTATACCAATAATACTTCCCCAATATCCTAGCCATCCTTCCTCTGTCCCACCAATAAAAGGCAATTTAGGAGTATTAATCATCCACCCAACAATACAAGTAACACTTAAAACTGCTGCGACTAGTTTGATTCCAGTTATTATTCCAGCACCCTTTTTTGAATCTCTTTCTTTTTTATATTTCACTTAGTTCTCCTTGTATATTATATTTAAGGTTTTAATCTTCCGATTTTAGTGGATAACCTTATGAACCATTGTTATTTTTCATTAGGTATTAACTCAATAAATTTGAGATAATATAATTACTGGATTGA
>Ga0308156_1001019_pt1 | contig 38831 bp, 44 predicted proteins | sample PhyAR2_FD_201041 | JGI IMG/M metagenome (GOLD analysis project Ga0308156, IMG submission 201041) | Phyllosphere microbial communities from UC Gill Tract Community Farm, Albany, California, United States - DLSL A.R2 | ecosystem: Host-associated > Plants > Phyllosphere > Unclassified | place: USA... | reverse complement strand
TACGCATGATGTTAATCATAAATGTCGACGACATATTACGCTACGCTTAATGTCTGATTGACTCAATTTCTAACCACGCATAACAAGTAGGTACTTCCATGTCGAAGCTGGTACTGGTTCTTAACTGCGGCAGTTCATCACTGAAATTCGCTATCATCAACGCAGCCAACGGTGAAGAACACCTGTCTGGTTTAGCTGAATGTTTCAGCCTGCCTGAAGCCCGTATTAAATGGAAAATGGACGGCGCTAAACACGAAGAAGCGTTAGGTGCTGGCGCGGCTCATAGCGAAGCGCTGAACTTCATCGTTAATACTATCCTGGCTCAGAAGCCTGAACTCTCCGCATCACTGACCGCTATCGGTCACCGTATCGTTCACGGCGGCGAGAAGTTCACTGAATCAGCGTTGATCACTGATGATGTTCTGCAAGGTATTAAAGATGCGATCCCGTTTGCGCCTCTGCACAACCCTGCGCACCTGATCGGTATCGCTGAAGCGTTCAAATCTTTCCCTAGCCTGAAAGATAAAAACGTTGCCGTATTTGACACCGCGTTCCACACCACCATGCCAGAAGAGTCTTATCTGTATGCCCTGCCATACAGCCTGTACAAAGACCACGGCGTTCGTCGTTACGGCGCACACGGCACCAGCCACTTCTTCGTAAGCCAAGAAGCTGCAAAAATGCTGAACAAGCCGATTGACGAGCTGAACGTAATCACTTGCCATCTGGGCAACGGTGGTTCTGTAACCGCAGTTCGCAACGGTAAATGTGTTGATACCTCTATGGGTCTGACCCCGCTGGAAGGTCTGGTTATGGGGACTCGCTCTGGCGACATCGACCCTGCTATCATCTTCCACCTGCATGATTCACTGGGCATGAGCGTTGAGCAGATCAACAAACTGCTGACCAAAGAATCTGGTCTGCTGGGTCTGACCGAAGTCACCAGCGACTGCCGTTATGTTGAAGACAACTACGAAACCAAAGCTGACGCTAAGCGCGCTATGGACGTATTCTGCCACCGTCTGGCTAAATACATCGGCGCTTACACTGCGCTGATGGATGGTCGTCTAGACGCCGTTGTATTCACCGGCGGTATCGGCGAAAACGCAGCAATGGTACGTGAACTGACTCTGGACAAACTGGGTCTGCTGGGCTTCGAAATCGATCACGAACGCAACCTGGCTGCACGCTTCGGCAAATCAGGCACCATCACTAAAGATGGCAGCCGTCTGGCCGTCGTTATCCCAACCAACGAAGAGTTGGTGATTGCACAAGACGCCTCTCGTCTGACTGCATAAGACGCATCTCAACCCCGCAGGCCAAGGCCTGCGGGGTATTTAAGCTCCAAAGTTTAAATCAAGCGTAGAAATTCTAACCTATCCGACCAAGTTCAACGCACTGAGCACACCAACATCCGTTCAGCCAGTTGAACAACCGTAAAGAGGTTTTATCGTGTCACGTACAATTATGCTGATCCCCACCAGCACCAGCGTTGGCCTGACCAGCGTTAGCTTGGGTGTCATCCGCTCCATGGAGCAAAAAGGTGTTCGCCTTAGCGTGTTCAAGCCCATCGCCCAGCCACGCACCGGCGGCGATTCTCTTGATCAAACTACCACTATCATCCGCGCTAACTCTTCAATCCCTGCTGCAGAACCACTGCGCATGTCTCACGTTGAAACGCTGCTGAGCTCTAACCAGCAGGACGTGTTGATGGAAGAAATCGTTGCTCGTTACCACGAAAATACCAAAGACGCAGAAGTTGTTCTGGTTGAAGGCTTGGTTCCAACACGTAAGCACCAGTTTGCTAACGCGCTGAACTATGAAATCGCCAAAACCCTGAATGCTGAAATCGTCTTCGTTATGGCGCTGGGTAATGACACTGCGTCTCAGGTTAAAGAGCGTATCGAACTGGCTCGTTCTAGCTTCGGCGGCAGCAAAAACAAAAACATCACCGGCGTGATCATCAACAAGCTGAATGCACCGGTTGACGATCAGGGTCGTACTCGCCCAGATCTGTCTGAAATCTTTGATGACTCTAACAAAGCCAGCGTTGCAAACCTAGACACTGCACAGCTCGTGGCAAATAGCCCGCTGCCAGTTCTGGGCTGTGTGCCTTGGAGCTTTGAGCTGATCGCGACTCGCGCTATCGACATGGCGAATCACCTGAAAGCACGCATCGTGAACGAAGGCGACATCAAAACTCGTCGTATCAAGTCTGTGACTTTCTGTGCTCGCAGCATTCCTCACATGCTGGAGCACTTCCGTCCAGGCTCTCTGCTGGTCACTTCTGCCGACCGTCCAGACGTACTGGTTGCCGCATGTCTGGCTGCGATGAACGGCGTGGAAATCGGTGCGATCCTGCTGACCGGTGGTTACGATATGGACGAGCGCATTGCTAAGCTGTGCGAACGTGCATTCCAGACGGGTCTGCCAGTATTCATGGTGGACACTAACACTTGGCAGACATCTCTGAGCCTGCAGAGCTTCAACCTCGAAGTTCCTGCTGACGACCATCAGCGCGTAGAGAAACTGCAAAACTACGTCGCTAGCCATATCGATAGCAAGTGGATCGACTCTCTGACTGCCGCCTCTGAGCGTTCACGTCGTCTGTCTCCTCCGGCATTCCGTTATGAACTGACCGAACTGGCGCGTAAAGCTTGCAAACGCGTTGTTCTGCCAGAAGGCGACGAACCACGTACCGTTAAAGCAGCCGCTATCTGTGCTGAACGCGGCATCGCTGAATGTGTTCTTCTGGGTAACCCAGAAGAAATCCAGCGTGTAGCAGCGGCTCAGGGCGTTGTTCTGGGTAAAGGCATCGAAATCGTCGATCCAAATGTCGTTCGTGAACAGTACGTTCCACGTCTGGTTGAGCTGCGTAAGAACAAAGGCATGACCGAAGTTGTTGCCCGCGAACAACTGGAAGACAACGTGGTTCTGGGTACGCTGATGTTGGAACAAAACCAAGTCGACGGTTTGGTATCTGGCGCAGTCCACACCACAGCAAACACTATTCGCCCACCGTTGCAGTTGATTAAAACAGCTCCAGGTAGCTCTTTGGTTTCTTCTGTGTTCTTCATGCTGCTGCCTGATCAGGTTCTGGTTTATGGTGACTGTGCGATCAACCCAGATCCAACGGCTGAACAGCTGTCTGAAATCGCGATTCAGTCTGCTGATTCTGCGGCTGCATTCGGTATCGAACCACGCGTTGCCATGATCTCCTACTCTACCGGCAACTCTGGTGCAGGCAGCGACGTTGAGAAAGTACGCGAAGCAACTCGTCTGGCTCAGGAAAAACGTCCTGATCTGATCATCGATGGCCCTCTGCAATATGATGCGGCAATCATGGCTGACGTTGCGAAGTCTAAAGCGCCTAACTCTCCAGTGGCGGGTAAAGCAACCGTGTTCATCTTCCCAGACCTGAACACCGGTAACACCACTTACAAAGCGGTACAGCGTTCTGCTGACCTGGTTTCTATCGGGCCAATGCTGCAAGGCATGCGTAAGCCGGTAAATGACTTGTCTCGTGGCGCACTGGTTGACGATATCGTCTACACCGTTGCTCTGACTGCGATTCAGGCTGCACAGGCTGCGGCGGCAGCTGCTAAGTAATCTCTGATTATCTATGTGCTTTAAAGGCTCCCAATGGGAGCCTTTTTCATAGGTATCAATAGACTACAGCGCCCATGGGGATTACATGTTATCGTTTAACAACGTTTCCGCCTGTTTCACAATATCTTCCGCCGTCAGTTCATACTCCTTCATCAAGAAATCCTGCGTTCCCACCTGCCCGTAGCGCTCTTTAATTCCAACGCGTCGCATTGGTACCGGATAATTTTCAACCAGCACTTCTGCCACTGCTGAACCCAGCCCATTATGGATACTATGGTTTTCACAGGTGACTATTCGCCCTGTTTTTGTTGCGTATTCAATAATCAGGTCTTTATCGATAGGCTTCAAAGTGAACATATCAATAACCGCCACGCTGTATCCCTGCTGTTTCAGTATCTCTGCGGCTTGTAAAGCCTCTGCCACCATGATGCCATTGGCGATCAGCGTAATATCTTTACCATCCTGTAAAACCTTTCCCTTACCGATAGTAAATTCGGTACCTTCAGGATAAATGGTATAGGCCTGCTTGCGGATAGTCCTTACCCAATGGAAGCCTTTCAAATCGACGAGTTGGCGCAGAATGTCACGGAACATCGCGGCATCCGTCATTTCCATGACCACCGAATGCGCCAAACCACGCACGATCCCCATATCTTCAAATGACATATGGGTTCCGCCATTGTGACAGGCACTCACGCCCGCGTCTGACGCAATCACCTTGACGTTGTTTTTCTGATAATCAACAGACATGAAAAGCTGATCAAAACAACGGCGACTAGCAAAAGCAGTAAAGGTATGCACAAAAGGAATTCGGCCAGCCAATGAAAGCCCCGCGGCAGTACCAATCACGTTTGCTTCCATAATTCCGCAGTTAATCACCTGCTGTGGAAAATCGCGATGAACGGCATCCATCGCCATTGAACTCATCAAATCAGCTTCTAAGGCAATAACCGGCGTATTTTCCATGAACTGCTCGCGCATCGCCTGAGCATAGACCTTACGCATTTCAATTTTATCTTTCTGTAACGGCAAGAATTCATGGCTCATAGCGAAGCCTCCAGTGTCTCAATTGACTTCAGCATTTCAGCTTTTATTTCGGCAGTTAAACGCAGATGATGCGAATTAGACAGCTGCTCGATGTAAGGAACCCCTTGGCCTTTGATGCTGTCGAGTATCACAACGCGAGGCCGCTGCTCACTGGTGCGAACTGGGGCAACAACATCATAGATTGCAGCAATATCGTCACCTTTCACGCTGACAACATCGAAACCAAATGCACTGAATTTCGCCTTAAGATCAAACGGTTTAATCACTTCATCCAAGGTTCCATCCAACTGCTGCTTGTTATAATCAATAAACAACGTCAAGTTATTCAGATTATGATGGGCAATAAATTGGAATGCCTCCCAACACTGCCCTTCGTTGAGCTCACCATCCCCCAAAATGCAGAACACACGGTTTTTACGCCCGGCCAAGCGATGTGCCAATGCCATTCCTGTCGCTATGGATACCCCTTGCCCTAACGACCCCGTTGTGGCATCCACGCCACGGGTTAGTAAGCGATCGGGATGACTCGGAAAATGGGTGCCATTTTGGTTTAGCGTCGCTAGCTCCTCACGCGGAAAATAGCCTTTGAGTGCTAACGCACTGTAGAGCGCTGGTCCCGCATGGCCTTTGGATAAGACGAAATTGTCGCGCGCCTCCCACTCAGGATCCGACGGGTCAATATTCATCACCGCGCCATACAGCACGGCCAGCGTTTCGACTACCGACATCGAACCGCCATAATGGCCAAATCCTAGGTTGGTTAGCGCTTTCAACGTTTCCACGCGAATTTCTGTCGCGTAGCGTTGAACCTCATTTAGGTTAAGCATAATGACCCCTTATTTATTCACACCGTCGGAGGACGTGGAGGGTGAGCTCTTACGAGAGAAGAAGTAGTTATGCGCCACAAGTGCCGCAAAGATCGCAATAATAACTACCATAATCATGTCCTTGTTCATGAAGCGCGCCATGTTGCCCAACACAATACCGATGGCGCCAAAATCAGCGTCCGAGAAGGTCGTGTTAGCAAAACCCAAAGCGCCAAGAACAGGGAGTAATAGAACGGGTAAGAACGTAATCAACAAACCGTTGGCAAAAGCTCCAAGCATCGCACCACGACGCCCGCCGGTTGCATTACCAAACACGCCTGCGGTAGCACCAGTAAAGAAGTGCGGCACAACACCTGGCAAAATCAGCACCAGATTGAATTGGCCCAGTAAGAATAATCCCACCAGTCCGCCGAGAAAACTAAACAGAAAACCGACCAACACCGCGTTTGGTGCATAGGGATAAACCACTGGGCAGTCGAGTGCCGGACGTGCATTCGGCACTAAGCGCTCTGAGAAACCGGTAAATGCAGGCACAATTTCTGCCAGAATCAGGCGCACTCCCTGCAGGATGATGAATACACCGGCGGCAAAAGTGATCGCCATAATAATGGCGTAAACCAGATAGTTTTGACCGGCGCTATAGGTTGCCTCAACGAAGGTGGAACCCGCACTCACCGCCATAATCAGGTAAATCACCATCATGGTCAGAGAGATTGAAATTGAACTATCGCGCAAGAAACTCAGGTTTTTAGGCAGATTCATCTCTTCGGTCGAACGAGAGCCTTTACCTACGCGTCCGCCAATCCAGCCAGAAAGAATGTAGCCAAGCGTACCAAAGTGACCGAAAGCAATATCGTCATTGCCGGTAATTTTCCGCATATAGCGTTGCGCCAGTGCAGGGAAAAAAGCCATGACTAAGCCCAACGTCAACGCTCCCGTAAAGACTAATTGCACGCCCTCAAAACCCGCTACGGTTAAAATAATCCCGATCATACACGCCATATAAAACGTATGATGACCCGTCAAGAAGATGTATTTCAACTTGGTAAAACGAGCAACGACGATATTAGCCACCATGCCGAATGCCATGATTAGCGCAGTTGCTGCACCGTATTTTTCGAGTGCAATAGATACAATGGCCTCGTTGTTAGGGATAATGCCTTGAATATTGAATGCATGTTCAAACATGCCACCTAATGGATTCAGAGAACCCACTAATACACCCGCACCGCCGCCTAATACGATAAAACCTAAAATAGTTTTTACCGTACCTTTTACCACATCACTGAACGATTTTTTTTGCGCGAGCAAACCAATCAACGCAATTAAACCGACCAATACGGCGGGAACCTTTAATATATCAACGATGAACTTAAGCGTTTCTTGGATAAACATATCCACCTCGCTAATTATCTGGGAGTCTGTCGATTATTTTATTTATTGAAATAAGCGCGTAGTTTAGTTTCTAACTCATTTATATCGATAATATTAGTAATCACAATCAATTGGTTATCAGGAATACTAGCACTCGCAGCAATATCCTTTGCCATAACAAACAGGTCTGCTTCACCGGGAATAGCCGAGGAGAGATCGGAATGCTCTACCTCGGCGTCAACGCCCATTTTTTTAAGTACTTTCTTGATATTCATTTCAACCATAAAGCTACTGCCTAACCCTGAACCACATATCGCCATAATTTTCATTATTTGTTCCTCGGTGATTTATTTTGAATGCAGGAATCCCGCAGGTAATCCTGATGTTTTGATCATTGGGTTATTAAATTAAGTAGAAATTAATATTTTTCGATGATGGTTTTAATTTCCTCTATGGTAGTAGCCTGATGAATTTTTTTTACCGCATCATCATCTGAGAAAAATTCAGCCAGATGAGAGATTAATTCAATGTGGCTGTGACTATCCGGTGCCGAGAGCATAACGATTAAATTAACAGGATCGTTGTCGGCAGAATAAAACAAAACGTCTTGCTTGACGCTTAGCAGTGAAAGCCCCAGAGATTTAGCCCCCTCTTCTGGTCTAGCGTGTGGCATCGCTATTCCCGGAGCCAAAACATAGTAGGGACCCAGTTTTTCATGTTGCTGATAAATCGCAGCAAGATAGTCAGGAGTAATAATGCCTTTTTGCAACAACGGCTGAGCGCTGAGTTTTACCGCCTCCTGCCAAGAATCCACACGCTCACGAATTTGTATCGTGTCATCAGTTAACCAAGTGTTTAGCATTGTCTCTCCTAAGCGGATGACCTCAGTCGATAACCTTTAACTGTGGGTCATTTAAACCCGCGGTCATCACATGATTGAGTGGTGTAAGAAGACGATACCTTTAAAGATAGCGCTACCAAAAACGCTATCTATTGGAATTGTGATAGCGCTATCAAAAATAGATGTTTATTCTATGAACAACGAGGATGCATAACTTTAAAGCAGCCAATATGACAATATCTCACGCTAGGTCAGTAAGTAGTTTGATGATTAATCTATTTTTTTAGCTAAAATAGCGTCACTGCAGCCTAGGCTCCGTTAGGAACAAGCATGCCTATCATTAAAAAACGACGTAGTACCGGCAGAGTGACATTGGCCGATGTAGCCAGACTCGCCGGTGTGGGTTCTATGACCGTGTCACGCGCGCTTCGCACGCCCGATCAGGTTTCGGATAAGCTAAGAGAAAAAATCGAGTCTGCCGTTAGCGAACTGGGCTATGTGCCAAACCTTGCCGCAAGCGCGTTGGCGTCAGGAGCCGGTCGCACCATTTCAGTGGTCGTTCCCTCATTTACTGAGGCTGGCTGTGCCCAGATGCTTGCCGGCCTACAAAGCGTGCTGCAACCTGCAGGGTTTCAACTCACGCTCTCTGAGTCTCAACGTGATGAAGAACGTGAAACAAACATGTTGGAAAATCTTCTGTCGGCCAGTCTGGCCGCGGTTGTTTTGTTGAGTACTGAACAAAGCGATAATACGCGGCAGTGGCTGAAGAATGCAGAGATCCCCGTGGTTGAAATTGGTGCAATCCGCGAGGATCCTATCGATATCAACATCGGAATAGATTATGCCGATGCCATGTTCAATCTCACCCGTCACGTTATCGAGCGCGGGTATGAAAACATTGGTTTGCTGTGCGCTAACCAAGAGCCGTGGGTATTTCAACAGCATCTACACGGTTGGCATCAAGCGTTATTACGCAGCCATTTCTCGCCACACCGCGTAATTAACGCCGCCGAGCCGGCTAATTTTTCTACCGGCGCGAATCTACTACCGGAATTTATTCTGGCTTGGCCTGAAATAGATGCGTTGATTTGTGCCTCTGACGAACTTGCCTGCGGCGTCTTATATGAGTGTCAACGACGGCATATTCGCGTACCAAGCCAGTTGGCGGTGGCGGGATTCGGCAATCGTGATGTCAGTCAGGTATGTCAACCACCGCTAACAACCACCGCGGTACCGTTTAAAGAGATAGGAATTCAGGCTGCCAACGCACTGCTGGCGCGCCTGAATCAGCAAGCAACCCAAGCCACTATTCCTGTCAGCTCAGTATTATGCAAACGGAGCAGTTGCTAAGCCGACAAAAAGTGGAATCGCTACTCTTCGCTTTCGTTCTGCGGTACGTCTTCCGCTTCGGTTTCGCTAGAGACTTTTGCCGATGGCGTACTTTTTTGAATACACATCGGCTGATAGTGTTTGTCGCTATTGCGCGTCATCCACAACGAGAGGGCTTTGAGAGAATCCGGCGTAAAGCTGTCGCATTCAGCCGTAATCTCTTCTGGTGTCATCCAGCGAACAGATTCAACCTCTTCCTCCTGCAAAGCGAAAGGCCCGTGAGACACACAGCTGAAAAGAGCGCCCCAAACACGGCAATTGTCTTGTTCAAAATAGAACATACCGTGATCGGCAAAGGGAACACCGGCAATACCCAGTTCCTCTTCCGCTTCACGGCGTGCTGAATCCAACATGTTCTCACCGCTTTGAACAACGCCCCCTGCGGTTGCATCTAGCCAACCGGGGTAAAAATCTTTGTTATCGGTACGTTTTTGAACCAGGATCTGCCCCATTCCATTGTGAACCACGATATAGGTTGCACGGTGACGCAGACATTGAGCGCGCATTTGCGCACGAGTCGATTGAGCAATGACATCATTGTTTTCGTCAACGATATCGACCCACTCCAACCCGGTGTTGAGCGTTTGTTCCACCATCCTCTGAAACCTTTTTCTTAGCGTACTGACGCACGCAGTTTGTTCATCGCATCTGCTTTATGTGCAACATCAGCGCACGCAGATCCTACCGAAAATGCCATAAAATAAAAAATCAGTCGATTGCGACTTCTGCCAGTATCTCTGTACCGTTCAGGGCGCAGACTTTTAAGACTCCGTGTTCAAGCATCCCAAAGCTAGGGACATTTCCACCTTTAGGTAAGCTAACCGAGCCAGGATTGAAACAATAAATATCACCACGTTGCTCTGCTACCGGCAAGTGTGTGTGTCCGTAGACCAGCACATCTTTTTGACTCAATGGCGGTAGCTCAGCGGGATGATAAAGGTGACCGTGGGTTAAAAACAATCTTTGATTGTTGAGCAAGATTTGTTGCCAAGGCGCCATCATCGGGAATTTCAACAGCATCTGATCGACTTCACTATCACAATTGCCACGAACAGCGATGATCTTGTCAGCAAACTTATTTAATAGCTCTGCGACCTGAGGCGGATTATAGCCTTCGGGCAGTGGATTGCGCGGCCCGTGATTGAGCACATCTCCCAGAATAATCAGCCATTGGCTTTCATTTTGTTCAAACAACTCAAGCACGCGCTGCGTCGCGCTGAGAGAGCCATGAATATCCGAGGCAAACATCAGCTTCATATGCGGTTCTCGTTGAATAGGAGTAATGCCCATAGTGTAACGATGGCTATCATTGCCCGCCAGCCTACAAAGCCTTGTTTGCCCACTTTTAACCAGATTGATTCATCAGTTGCTTGTTTTAACAACACTTAATCGCTTTAGCGTCGTTTAGCGGCCGATAAAGCCAGCCACTGGCACACGGACGCGCGTTGCCATTGGAAATGTGCATACTCGACCAACCGTTCAGGCACAGCATCTCCCGCCATAATCAATCGATTGAGCATGAGCGCTAAATCAGTATCTGCGATACACCATTCGCCAAATAAGTTTTGGTGTCCTTCCAACAACAGACGTTCAACTCCGGCGATAAGCTTAGCCGCGGCATACACCCCCTCTTCACTTAGCGCAGGTGACTTTAGTCCAGCAAAGACAACCTCCGTAGAGCGCTCTTGGCGAATCGGCATGAGATCGCTGCGCAACCATGCCTGAATCTCGCGAGCCTTGGCTCTCTTTTGTTTGTCATGTGGGTAGAGCGACGCAAAATCCGGTGCGGTAAACACCTCATCCAGATATTCCGTAATCGCCGAAGATTCAGAGAGAGAAAAGTTTTCATGCAACAACGTTGGCACCCTACGCGTCAGGGATAGCTCGGCGTACGCCTCCTGCTGATTTTCATGCTCTGCCAAGTCAACGGGTTCCAGTTCGAATCTCAGCCCTTTTTCTTTCAGAGCCACGTAGACCGACATCACATAAGGACTAAAAAAATGACTGTCAGAATACAGCGTAATATCCGGATGACTCATGTTGCCTCCTGAGGAATAGGACAAAACATTAGGAGTGTCAGTATTACATGCCTACGTACTTTTGCAGCGATGAAATCATGTAACAGAGTAGATATTTCATTCAATCTTAATTATACATTTTTGCAACACCATCGCTTTCACCGCTGTGGCTTTTGGACTATAGTCAGAAGGATACGCTTCCTCTTACCGCTTGATTTTTCTGGGAGACATCATGATCGACCTGTATTACGCCCCGACGCCAAACGGCCATAAAATAACGCTTTTTCTCGAAGAATCTGGCCTGTCATACCGCATCCATCACGTCGATATCGGCGCTGGTGAACAGTTCAAACCCGAATTTTTAGCCATCTCGCCGAATAACAAAATTCCAGCCATCGTCGATCGTCAGCCTGTTGACGGCGGCGCACCATTAAGCCTGTTCGAGTCAGGCGAAATACTGCTATATCTGGCAGAAAAAACCGGACGTTTCATCAGTCAGGAGCTGCGTTCACGCGCTTCCACCCTCCAGTGGCTCTTTTGGCAGGTAGGCGGCTTTGGTCCAATGTTGGGACAAAACCACCACTTCAATCACTATGCTCCCCAGCCTGTTCCCTATGCTATCGAACGCTATCAGGTTGAAACCAAACGCCTGTATACCGTTTTAGACAAACAGCTCCAGAAACATGCCTATGTTTCTGGCGATGAATACAGCATTGCCGATATGGCGATTTATCCTTGGGTGGTGCCGCATGCGCGCCAGCGCATCGATTTAGAAGACTTCCCTGCGGTACGTAACTGGTTTGAACGTATCTCTGCGCGCCCCGCCACTAAAAAAGCGTACAACCTGCCACAAGAATAATGGTTTCAGGCCAGCACTCACGGTGCTGGTCGCAATCCCCCTTCTATTATCAATCGCCAATTTTCCCTGTATGCTGAATGCGACATCGCATTTGATAAGGATACCCTATGAGCTTTTTACAGCCTGATGCCATCATTCGGATTAAAAACCTGCGGCTGCGTACTTTCATCGGGATAAAAGAAGAAGAAATCAATAATAAACAAGACGTTGTTATCAACGTTGTGATCCACTACCCAGCAGAACAAGCACGGAGAAGCGAAAATATCGCCGATGCGCTTAACTACCGTACCATCACGAAACGCATCATTGCTCACGTAGAGGAACATCGTTTCGCGCTGCTGGAAAAATTAACCCAAGATGTTCTCGACATCGCTTGTGAACACCACTGGGTCACCTATGCTGAAGTAGAGGTCGATAAGCTTTACGCGCTACGCTACGCGGATTCCGTCTCGATGACTATGCGCTACCGTAAGGCTGATAAATAACGACATATACCCGAACAACTGGAGATGCGGCCAGCAACAATGGCTAATGCAGCCTAAGGTATAGCGGGTATACATATCCCTGATCTTGGAGAAGGCTTATGCGTATTTTTATTACCGGCGGAACGGGGCTTATCGGCAAACCTCTTTGCCAACGTCTTCAGACGCTACACCACGAGCTAACGGTTTTAACCCGAGATCCGCAAAAAGGACGAGAAAGACTAGGGGATAACGTTAACTACGTCACCTCGTTAGATGCGCTGTCAAACCTTGATGGCTACGATGCCGTTATCAATTTAGCGGGCGAGCCTATTGCCGATAAGCGCTGGAGCGAAGAGCAAAAGCAGCGCTTATGTCACAGCCGCTGGGATATTACCCAGCGCATCGTCGAACTGATCCACAACAGTGCCAAACCGCCCTCTGTGCTACTTTCGGGTTCTGCGGTCGGTTATTACGGCGATCAGGATGAAGCGCTCGTCACAGAAGAAGATCCGCCGCATCACGAATTTACCCACGATCTTTGCGCTCGCTGGGAAGGGCTTGCTCTGCAAGCTGCCAGTGATAAAACGCGTGTTTGTTTAATGCGAACAGGGATCGTGCTTTCACCCAACGGCGGCGCATTAAGCAAAATGCTGCCACTGTTCCGTTTAGGCTTAGGAGGCGAAATGGGTAGCGGCAGGCAGTACATGCCGTGGATCCATATCGATGATATGGTCAACGCCATTCTCTATCTGCTGGAATGCCCAACATTAAATGGCCCGTTCAACATGACCGCGCCCTATCCGGTTCATAACGAACAGTTTATCGCAACGTTAGGTGAAATTTTAGGACGCCCAACGGTAGTACGTACTCCAGCATTTGCAATCAAAACCCTGATGGGCGAAGCCAGCGTACTGGTACTTACAGGACAGCGCGCCGTGCCAAAACGCTTAGAAGAAGCGGGGTTTGGGTTTAGGTATTTTGAGTTGGAAGATGCATTGAGGAATGTATTGGGGAAGGAATTTTAAGTAGGCAGAGGTTTAGTTCACCGATCGTTTATGGGATTGCAGTGAAATGTTTCGTTCGCCTGTCAGCAAATGCGTTTCCATGCCACCGCTGGCGAAGGCGACCGATGAGAGCCCCGTTGCGCGGGGGCTCTCAACTCGCGCGCTTTTATCCGAGACGCCATCTCCGCTACGGTTTGGTATCGCCCATCCAGGGCGCCCCAAACTCCGTCACGACATCCCTGTCGTGCCGGCTCTACCTACCAAGACTTAAACAATTAAAAATACAAAAACAGGGTGTGGTCTTTATCTTTTGCCTTTGACCTTTTCCGGCACGTTGTTCTTCAGCCGAAGGGAGGAATGTAGGCTAGGATTCGCCGACAGGGATGTCGGCGAAAGAACGGCGGAGCCAGGACAAATTTGCCTGGAGCAAATTTGAACAACGCTTGCGTTGGCCCCGAAGGGGTGAGGCGCAGGGATGCGCCGAATACTCGCGATTGCCGTTCGTTCCGTTAAAGCCGGAATGACGAGATTCGGGTACCTGCGAAGCAGGCTGAAGAACGGTGCCTAGCTGGGGTGTCGGGGGGCAGCGCTTGGCCCCCCGACTCGGACGCCTGCACAGTGTATATGCAGATTTAGGTGCTTTAGGCGTACGAAACCTTACACAGCTCTCACGCCTACGCCAGTGATGTCTGCAGTACGAAAAATCACACCACTCTAGCATAAAAGTACTGCGGCTATTATGCTCTCCCAGCAATCCTTCCCTACTTCAATGCCCCCGACAAAAACTGCTGTAGCCGCACACTTTTGGGGTTACCAAACACCAACTCTGGCGGCCCTTGTTCTTCGATTATCCCTTGATGCAAAAAAATGACGTGATTAGACACGTGACGAGCAAATCCCATCTCGTGAGTCACCACAACCATCGTTTTCCCCTCTTCGGCCAGCTTTTGCATAATGCGTAATACTTCACCAACCAATTCAGGATCGAGCGCCGACGTTGGTTCATCAAATAGCAATACTTCAGGCTCCATCGCTAAAGCACGAGCGATAGACACACGTTGTTGCTGACCGCCAGACAAATTGATCGGGTATTTCCCTCGCGCTCTTTCATCAATACCCACTTTGTCTAGGTAGCGAATCGCTCTCTCATGCGCCTCCGCTTTATTCAGTCCAAGAACCTGAATCGGTGCCTCCATCACGTTTTCCAGCACGGTCATGTGGCTCCATAAATTGAAATGCTGGAACACCATCGTCAGGCGCGTACGCAACAATCGAAGCTGCTTTTTATCACCCACTTTTAACTGGCCGTCAGTATCACGTACCAAACCGATATCGGTGCCGTTAATAGCAATCGTGCCCTCGCTCGGTTTCTCCAAAAAATTAATGCAGCGTAAAAACGTACTCTTTCCCGATCCCGATGAGCCAATAATACTGATCACATCACCCGCTTTTGCCGTCAGTGACACACCTTTCAACACTTCGTGGTCACCGTAGCGTTTATGCAGCTCTATTACGTTAAGTTTGGTTGGATTCATCAACGGCAGCTCAGTGAGAAAGTGTGGGATTAACATGGGCCATCCAGCGTTTTTCCGCTTTGCGGAACAACCTGATGAGCACGTAAGAGATAATCAGATATAGCACGGCCGCAATGCCAAACGCGGTGAAAGGCTGATAGGTTGCGGAATTGATATCACGAGCCACTTTCAGCAAATCCGGTACCGTCGCGGTAAACGCCAGTGCGGTCGAGTGCAGCATCAGAATCACTTCATTACTGTATGCAGGTAATGCCGTACGTAACGCAGAAGGTAAAATAATGCAGCGGTAAAGCTTAAAACGTGAAAACCCATAAGCATTCGCGGCTTCGATTTCACCATGGGGTACCGCACGGATCGCTCCAGCGAAGATTTCGGTGGTATAGGCGCAGGTATTCAGCGTTAACGCCAGTAAAGTACAGTTCAGCCCGCTGCGGAAAAATGCATTGAGCATCTCGGTACCTTTGACTATTTCCAGCGTGTACATCCCAGAGTAAAACACCAGCAGTTGCACATACAGCGGAGTGCCACGAAAGACCCAGGTAAACAACCATACCGGCATCGAAATCCAACGTTTTGGGGAAACCCTAGCCACGGAGAGAAAAACGGCCAGTATTCCGCCCATCACCACCGAAGTAATCAACAACCACAGCGTAATCGCGATTCCGGTGAAGCGAAAGCCATCCGTCCAAATCAGCGATTTCCAATACTCATGAATAATTTCATTCATAGTTCTGCCCTTCTCACACCCGCAGAGTAGCGTTTCTCGAGCATCAGCAGCACACCATTCGACACCGTGGTAAAGAGCAAATAGATCGCACCCGCCACGATGGCAAAATAGAATGGCTGCCAAGTACCTTTGCCAGCAATCTGAGTGGCTTTGACTAAATCGTCCAAACCTAACAAAGAAACTAGCGCTGTGGCTTTTAAAATCACCTGCCAGTTATTACCGATGCCCGGTAACGCATAGCGCATCATGGCTGGGAACAAAATACGGCGGAAAATTTTGCTGGCGGAAAATCCCAGCGACGTTGCCGCTTCGATCTGACCTTTTGGTACAGCCATAAAGGCACCGCGAAACGTTTCCGTAAAATAAGCGCCATAGATAAAGCCCAGAGTGATCACGCCGGCAACCAGCGGATCGATATTAAACTGCGGCCAGCCGAGTAAATCCGTTATTTGGTTTAAAACCATCTGCAAGCCATAAAAGATCAGCAGCATCAGGACAAGATCCGGTACGCCTCGAATAAGCGTGGTGTAACCTTCAAAAATCGTCGTCAGAACAGACGAACGAGAGAGCTTTGCCGCCGCACCGAGCAAGCCTATGGCCACCGCAAGCAGCACCGAGCTTACCGCAAGCTCAAGCGTCACCAGTGCACCATTTAAAATGAGTTGAGAGTAGCCTTGTAGCATCTTCAGCCTGCCATTTCATAGCGAAAAAACTTAACCCACAGACACCCACCGCACAAAATACGGTGGATGTCTCACCTCGGATTAACCGCCGTAGACGTTAAAGTCGAAATACTTCTTAGCAAACTTGTCATAGGTGCCATCTTTACGCATCGAATCGAAGGCTTTATCCAAGGCAACCTTCAAATCGGCATCATCCTTACGCAATCCCATGCCTGTACCTACGCCAAAAATTGCGTTGTCTTTCACCGATGGGCCTGCAAAGGCATAGTCTTTGCCCACTGGCTGTTTCAAGAAGCCTTCGCTAGCGGCAACTTCATCTTGGAAAGCCGCATCGATTCGGCCCGCCGCTAAATCAGCGTAGATTAAATCCTGATTCTGATACGGCACCACGTCCACGCCCTGCGGACGCCAGTGCTGATTCGCATAAGTTTCCTGCGTAGAACCTTGCAGTACCCCGACGTGTTTACCTTTCAATGACTCCAACGTTGGCTGAATAGGAGAACCTTTAGCCGCTACTAAGCGAGAATCTGCTGCGTAGAGCTTCTCGGTAAAAGCAATTTCCTTTTGGCGCTTTTCGGTAATCGATAGGGAAGAAATGATGGTGTCGATCTTCTTGGCTTTCAGAGATGGGATCAGGGCATCGAAATCACTCTCTACAAACGTACATTGAGTATTGATGCGTTTACACAACTCTTTGGCTAAGTCGATATCAAATCCCACCAGTTGTCCTTGAGGATTTTTGGAAGAAAACGGTGCATAGGTCGGATCGGTGCCCACTCTGAGATGATCCGGAACCGCCGCAAAAACGCTTGAAGAGCCAACCATCGCTAAAACTAGAGATACTGCTAATACCTGCTTCTTCATACTTTACCCTCAAGGAAACGTTTTATGGTTGTGATGTCGTTGTGTTGTTTGCAGTCTGTCGAACTCAATGTATCGACTTAAAATTGTTATTTATGCGAAAGCTCGGCTCGCATTGAAAGCTGTAGCAGATTTCATGCCATACCCATTGACTCACCACGTGATACACGCTGGCGGTGAGCCAGCATCCTCAAAGGAACGATTCTAAGGATGCGGAACACCACTGATATCAGTGAAGTGAGCCACTCAGCTTTGCTTTAGCAAAGATAGAGCAGCAATGACAAAACGACAGGTCCTGAGGAGGGAAAATTAGACTTTATGCACCAAAAGTGATCGATGTTGCAAAAACGCACTAATGTTGCACAAGTGTTACTGCAATTTATGTCCGCCGTCCCAGCGGGTGAAGAGATCTTGTGAAATCTCGATATCAAACTGATCGATCACGCGGTTAACCGTTTGATCGACGATATCTTGCAACGTCTGTGGACGATGATAAAACGCGGGAACCGGCGGCATCACGATCGCGCCAAGTTCTGCTGCCGTGGTCATCATGCGCAGATGGCCTAAATGTAGCGGAGTTTCACGCACACAAAGCACTAAACGGCGGCGCTCCTTAAGCACCACGTCTGCCGCTCGCGTCAATAAGTTATCGGTATAGCTATGAACAATACCAGACAGCGTTTTCATCGAGCACGGTAAGATGACCATACCTGCGGTTTTAAACGAACCCGAAGAGATACTGGCGGCAATATCACGCGCATCATGCACCACGTCAGCAAGGCTCTGTACATCGCGCAGTTGGAGATCGGTTTCTAGTGCCAGAGTCTGCCGTGCGGCATTGCTCATGATCAGATGAGTTTCGATATCAGGCACGCCGCGCAATACTTCCAGCATACGCACGCCATAAATCACGCCGCTGGCGCCAGAAATACCGATGATTAAACGTTTCATGAGTGTTGGCCTACTTTGGTGGATTTAATCAGACACTCAGCTGGAATACCAAACAAGGAGTGCAAACGGCGAATCATCGGTAGCGTTAAATTACGTTTACGATTCAACACTTCATAGACACGGTTAGGATGCCCAATGGCCGCAGTCAGATCACGAACCGTCAAGCCTGACTGCTCCATGCGAAACTTAATAGCTTCAACCGGGTCGGGAAGCTCCACGGGAAAGTGCTTAGATTCGTATGACTCTATAAGCGTAAGCATAACTTCGAATTGATCCCCTTCCGGCGTATTTGGCTCAGGGGGATTTTCAAAGAGTCGTGCGGCCTCTTTCAAAGCGGCTTTGTAATCTTGCTCATTACGGATTGGGCGAATATTCATCTACCACTCCATTTCTATGGTATGGGCATCATAACATCCATGATGTCCCATTCTGGGACAAGTGAATCTTATCCCATTTTGGGACTATCGCAAGACAAAAAAACCTGCATGGTGAAAATCTACTTCAACGTAAATTTCACCATGCAGGGCAGATAGGACATAAATAATTTATGACTCATTAACTACATAGTCAATGCGGCCAAATGCGAGCAGATGCTAAAAATAGAATGCCAATCTAACATGGCTTGCAGAGGCAATTACCCCTCATTATGCATCTCAAGATTTTCAGCTTCTTCCTGACCGCGTATCGCTTTTGCATCATCACTGCGCAGCGACTGCAGATAATCGAGGTAGCCTTGATCCACATCCTTGGTGACATAAATCCCGTTAAATACTGAGCACTCAAACTGCTCAATATCGGGATTCTCTTCACGCACGGCTTCGATGAGATCGTTCAGATCTTGGAAAATCAGGCCATCAGCGCCAATGATTTTCGCAATTTCGTTCACTTCACGCCCGTGTGCAATCAGCTCATTAGCGTTTGGCATATCGATGCCATACACGTTAGGGAAACGGATTTCCGGCGCAGCCGATGCTAGATAAACCTTCTTCGCACCCGCCTCCCGAGCCATTTCCATAATCTGTTGGGAAGTCGTACCACGTACGATAGAGTCATCAACCAGCAGCACATTTTTGTCACGGAATTCAGCACGATTGGCGTTAAGCTTGCGACGCACTGATTTTCGGCGTTCCTGCTGGCCTGGCATGATAAAGGTGCGGCCTACGTAGCGATTTTTAACAAATCCCTGACGATAAGGCTTATCCAGAATACGAGCGATTTCTAGCGCGATATCACATGAGGTTTCAGGGATCGGGATAACCACATCAATATCCAAATCCTCCCACTCACGGGCAATTTTTGCCCCCAGCTTCTGCCCCATTCGCACACGTGCACTGTAGACAGAAATCTTATCGATAAAGGAATCTGGACGAGCAAAGTAGACATACTCAAACAGACAAGGATTGCTCTTCGGATTATCGGCACACTGGCGGGTAAATAACTGCCCTTTCTCAGTAACATAAATCGCTTCACCCGGTGCAACATCACGGATGAATTCGAAGCCCAGCGTATCCAGAGCCACGCTTTCGGAAGCGACCATATATTCTACTCGGCCATCTTCCAGATCGCGTTTACCGATCACCAACGGACGAATGCCGTTTGGATCGCGGAACGCCACCATGCCGTGACCGATGATCATCAGTACGCAGGCATAAGCGCCACGAATTTGCTGATGCGTCGCCGCAACCGCTGCAAATACGTTATCAACTTCCAGCGGATAATGATCAAAACGATCCAGCTCATGAGCAAAGATATTGAGCAAGATTTCAGAGTCAGAAGTGGTATTGACGTGGCGACGCGCACGCTCAAACAATTTCTGCTTAAGTTCGTGCGCATTCGTCAGATTACCGTTGTGAGCCAAGGTAATACCAAACGGGGAGTTAACATAAAACGGCTGCGCCTCAGATGCGCTAGAGCTGCCTGCCGTTGGGTAACGAACGTGGCCGATACCCATATTGCCTTGCAGGCGGAGCATATGCCGTGCTTCAAACACATCTTTCACCAACCCGTTCGCTTTACGCAAACGGAAGCCATTATTGGCATCAATAGTGACGATGCCTGCGGCATCTTGCCCACGGTGTTGAAGCACCGTTAACGCATCATAAATCGACTGGTTTACCGGTGTAAAACCGGCGATACCGACAATACCGCACATGTTGTCATTTCCTCATCAGCGTTACCGGAGCGGGAGCGGAATAGAAGGCAAATGCTCCGGTATGAAACTCGACGTGCTCTGCAGGTAGTCAAAGAACCACCTGATAATGTAACTGAACTGCGGGATGAGCTGCGACTGTTTCCAGTCCGCACTTTGTGCCATCGAGGTAAAGGTATCCAGAAAGAACAGTAGCGCTGACACAATCAGCACTCCACGCAGCGCACCAAAGCAAATCCCTAGTACACGGTCGGTTCCGCTCAGTCCGGTTCGCTCCACCAACGAACCAATCACATAGTTAACAATGGCTCCGACAATCAACGTTGCAACGAACAAAATGGCAATCGCAATGCCGTTGCGCACCAGCGCATCTTCAAAACGGGTGAAGTAGACGGCGAGATAGGTATAGAAATGGCTGGCGACAAAGAACGCGGCCCCCCATGTAACCAGTGACAACGCTTCTCGCACAAATCCTCGAATCAGGCTAACTAACGCCGAAAATCCGATGATGCCAATAATGACCCAATCAATCCAAACCATGACCATTCCAATCCAAGAATTGCCTCGGCATCCAGTTCGCGGCGAATTCTAACAGAAAAAGAAAACGTTTGCGTAGAGGATTTCCCTTCCTGTTCGCAAATTTTATTCTCATAAAAATTTGGCATAGATCCGGCCAGTACTTCCGGTCAGACCAACTCCCAGATGTAACAACAGCCCTGCCCCCATAACTGAGGACAAAGCTGTTGGAAAAACAAACGCCGTTCATTTCACGGTAAATCCGCGTCTACATAATGACTACTTACCACTATAGCTGCGCACCTGACCATTCAACCCACTGATGCTGTTGAGCTCAGGCAAAGCAGATTCCAGTTTTTGTTTGGAGGCATCTGGCCCCACAAACAAGCGAGTAATTTCCCCTTGAACCGGCGTTGCAGGAACCGTATAGGCGCGATAGCCAGACAAACGCAGCTTCGCCACGATTTCACTCGCCTTAGACGCATTACGTAATGCGCCAAGCTGCACCACATATGCTTGCCCTGCAGGCGCTTTTTCTTCTGGTACAGCGGCGGCTTTAGGTTGCTCAGCGGGCTTCGGTTGTTCTACGGGTTTAGACTGCTCGACAGTTTTTGGCTGCTCCACGGTTTTTTCAACCGGCTTGGGCTTAGCCTCAGCCATCTTAGGAGGTTCGACCGGCTTTGGCTTCTCCACCGGTTTTTTCACCGGTTTAGGTTGCTCTACAGGCTTGCTTTCCACTGGCTTGAGATCAACGACCTCACCGCGCCCTTGCTGGACATTAGAAGGCGATGTCATATTGACACTATCGCGATCCTGATTCGGAACATTGCCACTCTCTTGAGGTATCTGCGCATTCGCACCTTCCTGCGGTAGCAGAGGTGTTTCGCTCAGAGGTTGTGTGACCGGAGGGATAACATCAGTGGGATCGTCCTCGCCCGGTTTAGGCACTAAGGGGATCGCCCCAAACTCATCCTGATAATGCTTTTTCTGGCCATCTAACAAGCCAGGCAACACAATCACACCCAGCGCAACGATAATGATCGTGCCAACAAGTCGGTTTTGAAACTTACTCGCCACTCGCGTTCTCCGTTTCTAATGCCGCCATAACATGCGCGACAGTATGGAACGAACCACAAACAATCACGATATCCTGTGGAGCAGCATCCTGCATTGCTTTTCTCCATGCACTTTCGACGTCGGCAAACACATTAGGTTCATCTAAATGCTCAGCCAAGCGTTCAACAGGAGCGCCACGTGGCCCCTCTAGCGGAGCACAGTACCAATCATGGATTAAAGGTTTCAGACACTCTAGCGTTCCCGCAATGTCTTTATCTTCTAACATGCCAACCACAGCGCGCAGATGACGGGGTTGCGTCGATGGACGCTGCTCGAGCAACTGCTGTAAGCGTCCCGCCAAATATCCTGCCGCATGAGGATTATGCGCCACATCCAGTATTAACAAAGGCTGCTCGCGGACGATTTGGAAGCGTCCCGGTAATAATGCCGAATCTAATCCCTGACGGATAGCGGCGTCATCGATGCTCAGCGAACAATGGCGCAGCGCCGCTAACGCGGTAGCGGCATTCGGCAACGGCACCTTCGGTAAAGGTAAATGCGACCACGTTTTATCTGCATCATGCCATTGCCAATCGCGATCGGTTACGCTGAAGTTCCAGTCTGCTCCGCGACGATAAAGCTTCGCGCCCTTTTCAGCGGCGACCTCTGCGATAGTCAGCGGCATATCAGGCTCACCCACAATCGCCGGAATACCCGCACGGAAGATACCCGCTTTTTCACGACCAATACTTTCTCTATCAGGCCCTAACCAGTCGGTATGATCCAGAGCAATGCTGGTGACCACCGCAACGCTGGGATCAACAATATTGGTCGCATCTAAACGCCCCCCTAACCCGACTTCGAGGATAACCACGTCCAGAGCAGACTGTTTAAACAACTGCAACGCTGACAAGGTGCCATATTCAAAATAGGTCAGAGAAATATCGCCACGTCCTGCTTCTAACGCGGCAAATGAGCGGCAATGTTCGGCTTCGCTGAGCTCTTCGCCTTGAATACGCACACGTTCGGTGTAACGCAACAGATGCGGCGAACTATAAACACCCACTCGGTAGCCGGCAGCCATTAAAATGGCCTCTAGCGTGCGACAAGTTGTGCCTTTGCCATTGGTGCCAGCGACGGTAAATACCGTTGGTGCGGGTTTAAGGAGATCAAGGTTTTCAGCAACGCGTTTAACTCGGTCAAGCCCTAGCTCAATCGCTTTAGTATGCAGGTGTTCGAGATAGTGCAGCCAATCAGCTAATGGCGATGTGGCTTGGGGAATTGGGAGATTATTCATAGTCATTGATCGTTCATGAGTCCCGTTCATACCGGTTCAAGAAGTCAACATAGCCCCCAGGACGGGGGCTATGGCTTTATCCTGCATCATTGAAGCTGCATCGAAATGGGGCAAAGCCCTGATGCCACGCCAAACGTTTCAGATCAAGGAACTGCAGGGCAAACCTATTCTTGAGTCTCGCCGTCAACAGGAACTTCACGAACGATTTCGTTGCTGACAGGTTCTGGCTGCCCCGTCATTTTAGCCACAAGACTGGCCAGTTTATCGCGCATTTCCGGACGACGCACAATCATATCGATCGCACCTTTTTCGATCAGGAATTCGCTGCGCTGGAAGCCTGGTGGCAACTTTTCACGCACGGTTTGCTCAATAACACGCGGTCCCGCAAAGCCGATTAGCGCTTTAGGCTCAGCCACATTAATGTCGCCCAGCATGGCCAGACTGGCTGAAACCCCACCCATTGTCGGATCGGTCAGCACGGAGATATAGGGCAGACCGCGTTCTTGCAGCTTAGCTAATGCAGCACTGGTTTTTGCCATCTGCATCAGAGACATCAGTGCTTCCTGCATACGGGCACCGCCGCTGGCAGAGAAACAAATCAGCGCACAGTTATCTTCCAATGCCTGCTCAACCGCACGCACAAAGCGCGCACCCACCACAGAAGCCATTGAACCGCCCATAAAGGAGAATTCAAAAGACGCAGCAACCACAGGCATACCTTTCAGTGTACCTTTCATCACAATTAATGCGTCTTTTTCACCGGTTTCTTTTTGCGCCGCAGAGATGCGATCTTTATATTTTTTGGAGTCCTTAAACTTAAGAATATCCTTAGGCTCCAGCTCGCTGCCTAGTTCAACCTCACTGCCTTCGTCCAGCAAAGTATGCAAACGCATACGTGCAGACATGCGCATGTGGTGATCACACTTAGGGCAAACGTCTAGATTACGCTCCAGCTCGGCGCGATAAAGTACCTGACCGCAGCTATCGCATTTAGTCCAGACACCTTCAGGAATGCTCGCCTTACGGGTTTGCGTGATATTACTTTTGTTAAGAATTCGTTCAATCCAGCTCATCGATGACCTTTCTGTTTGAACCTGGCGAAATGCCAGTCCTCTGTTCATGCCATAAAAATTCGGTCAAAGCCCTTTCCTCGCGGCGAAGAACCTTCCCTTCTTGAATCACAAATTAGGCCACTAGCCAAAAGGCTTACCGCACTAAAAGGTTCAAGATAACCAGCAGGAACAGACCATAAATGCCGTTCATTAAACCACAACGGTTCGACTCTGTGGATAAAAAACTGGTCGAACCGCGTGGAGTTTACATTTATTGAACACTCCGGGTGAACAATAAACGCATTTTATTTTCCAACTGTGACAGCACCCTATAGATGACTGTCAGAAGATGCTGACTTTTTCGCTGCACGTTTATGACGCCAAACCTCAATCACTCCCGGCAGAATAGAAAGCACAATAATCGCGACGATCAGCAGTTTCAAGTTTTCCTGTACGACCGGTACGTTACCGAACAGATAACCGGCATAGGTGAACAAGAGCACCCACAGCAACGCACCAATCACGTTATACATGGCGAAATGGCGATATGACATATGCCCCATCCCCGCCACAAACGGTGCAAAAGTACGCACTATTGGAACAAATCGCGCCAAAATAATGGTTTTTCCGCCGTGTTTGTCATAAAACGCATGGGTTTTATCCAGATAGCTGCGGCGAAAAATTTTAGAGTTGGGATTGCTAAACAGCTTCGCACCAAACAGGCGACCAATCGTATAGTTAACCGCATCGCCAATAATTGCCGCCGCGATCATTAAAGCGACCATGGTATGCACATTGAGATCGTTAGTGGGCAACGCCGCGAGAGCACCGGCAACAAAAAGCAAAGAGTCACCCGGCAGGAATGGCGTCACGACCAAACCGGTTTCGCAGAACAGGATCAGGAACAGAATGGCATAAACCCAAACGCCATACTGCGCAACGAGCTCCGCTAAATGCACATCAATGTGCAGGATAAAGTCGATTATCCATTGAATATATTCCATGGCACTTCACTCTCCATAAACAGTGCTGGTCAATTCCACCAGCTAAAAATCTAAGCCACCACATTTAGTCAGCGAGAAACAGCGGCCCCATCGAAACCTTTGGCAAATCAAAGTGCTCAGGGTAATCAACTGAAACCAGATAAAGACCCGCCGCTTTGGCCGTTGCCGCCGCCAGCTTACGATCTTTCGCCGCCAGCAGCTCGGCCATCCAGCTTTCAGGCTGATTACCACAGCCAATCTCCATCAAGCTCCCCACGATATTACGCACCATGTGGTGCACAAAAGCGTTGGCTTTGATGTCTACGATCACGTAATCGCCCAAACGGGTGACCTTCAGATGTGACACATTTCGCCACGGCGTGCGCGACTGGCATTGTGACGCGCGGAAAGAGGTAAAATCATTCTCTCCCAGCAACGCCTGCCCTGCCCGCTCCATGCGTTCAGCGTCCAAATGATGATAAAAATGAGTCAGCCCATTTTGCAAAACCGCCTGACGATAGCGATGATTGTAGATGACATAACGATAACGGCGAGCCGTAGCGCTAAATCGCGCATGAAAATCCTCACTGACGCTTTTTACCCAACGTACAGCGATATCTTTCGGCATGTGCGTATTCACGCCCATTGTCCATGCCGCGTCTTTCCGCGCCACATGTGTTTCGAAATGCACCACTTGCCCTGTCGCATGCACACCGGCGTCGGTTCGACCGGCGCAGGATACCGTAATGGGCTCACAGGCAACTTTGCTCAACGCCTTCTCTAAGCACTCTTGCACGCTCGGGGCGTCCGACTGACGCTGCCATCCAGCATACTGACTGCCGTCATATTCAATGCCGAGGGCTATCTTGTACACAGGCTTCGCAGACAGAACCTCAGATTCTGTCATGGGTATCAACTCGCCGGAGATTGACGCTTCAGACATTAGTACATGTACTCCTGAATCAGGCGCTCCGCAGTCTCGATAGCCATCAAAGCACCACCAAAACGCACGTTATCCGCGACTGACCAGAACTGCACGACATCAGGGGAACCATAGTCATTACGCACACAGCCGATGCTCAACAGTGGGTTGCCAGAAGCATCCCCCACCTGCGTTGGATAATCATTCTCTTCGCTGAGTTCGATACTCTCTAAACGACCGAAAACATCGCGTGCTTCTTCAGCAGATATCGGGCGTTGAGTCTCAATATGTACGGTCTGAGCATGGCCATAGAATACCGGAGACTGAATGACGCTCACCGACATCGGTAGGCTTTCATCCTGTAGAACTTTACGAACCTGATCAACCACACGGCGCTCTTCACGCACGCTACCCTGAGCATCAGATACCAGAGGGAGCAGGTTAAATGCCAGTTGTTTCTGGAATAAACCAGGTTCGAATGGAATACCATTCAGCAAACGCGCGCTCTGTCCGGCTAACTCGTCTACCGCAGCTTTACCGTGGGCGGAAGCCGATAGCAGGCTCGTGACATGAATGCGCGCCAAGCCGGCCTCATCGGTCAACGGGCGAATTGCGGTTAACAATTGGCTAACGAGGCTATCGGCCACTACGACCAGATTGCGGTTGCGATACTCTGACAGCGCCTGTGGATTAACGCTTGGCACAACCAAAGGAACATCGTGCTCCATAGCAAAGGCATCGCTACTATCAATGACCAGACAGCCTGCATTACCCGCCTCTTCCGCATAGCGCAGAGACGCTTCCGTCCCCGCGACGAAGAACGCAAGTTGCACTTGCGACCAGTCAAACTCAGCGGCGTTTTCTACCAGAATTTGTTTACCGTTAAAGCGAATGGATTCACCCGCGCTACGTTCGCTAGCCAATGGGAATAGTTCACCCACAGGGAATTCTCGTTCCGCCAACTGTTCCAACAGTGCGCTGCCTACAGCACCGGTTGCTCCTAATAAGGCGATATTCCAGCCGTCAGTCATGTTCTTCTCCCAAAGCAAAAATACAGAGCGCCCGACATCACTTAAGTAAGCAAAACGGGCGCTGGAAAAAACCTTAGTTCAAAATTAGTCGATGAAGCTTAGCCAAACCTTAGATAACGTTTCAGTACCGGTTTTTTATCCCCAATAAAGGGATGAGGCCATCGCCGTCGGCTAGGCCAGTTCAGCGCTAAATCCTAGCGCTCTCAGTAGCTCAACGCTCGCGCTGTCGTCACATAGGACGCACAGCGAAGACCACTCGCGGCGTTCTTGATAATGTTTACGCAAGCGATCAAATTCGCCAGCCTGCCCCGCCACACGACGCAGCGGCGCATCATCGCGGCGCACATCATACACCAGATGCATCAGACGTTTGAGTTTTGCCTGATCCAATGCGCCATGAACACGTACGCTAGCAATTTCCGGCACAGGTAGGAGCTCGCTTAAAGCAACGTGTTGTGGCTGTCCTAAAAATTCGCTGTAGGCTTCAAACACCTGAGTCGTGCCGCGGGCTTTACCTTCTAAGCTGTAACCAGCGATATGCGGCGTACCGATATCAACCAGATCCAACAGCTCTAATGACAACTCAGGCTCGGGTTCCCACACGTCCAAAATTACACTCAGCTTTTTACCGTTTTTCAGCGCCGCTAGCAAAGCAGAGTTATCGACAATAGGGCCACGCGCCGCGTTAATCAAAATACGATTGTCAGGTAATACAGCGAGCAAGTCGGCATCAACGAGATGCAACGTTTTATCACTACCGGTTTTATTCAGCGGCGTGTGGAAAGTCAGGATATCGGCGTCCTGCACCAACTTATCTAAGGGATAAAAGGTTTCAACATCGCCTCTAGCCGCACGAGGAGGATCGCACAACAGCGTTTGCACACCTAAAGCCTTCAGTCGGTTATTCAAACGAGACCCGACGTTACCTACGCCGACGATACCAACGGTTTTCTCTCGCAGGTCAAAACCATCGCGTTCGGCCAGCATCATTAAAGACGAAAACACGTACTCCACTACCGCTATCGCATTACAGCCGGGAGCCGCCGAAAAACCAATACCCTGCTCGCTTAACCAGCGGTCATCAACGTGATCGGTGCCAGCCGTGGCGGTGCCAACAAAACGCACAGTCGTGCCACTCAGTAAGTCTGCGTTCACTTTAGTCACCGAACGCACCATCAGCGCATCCGCACCCACTAGTGCTTCTGCAGGCAACGGACGCCCACGCACCGCTTGTACGGCCCCTAAACGGCTAAACAGTTCGCCCGCATAAGGCATGTTTTCATCGACCAGAATTTTCACGTGTTTCTCCCGCCGGTGCTCAGCACTGCGTAAATAAGAAAATGATTGAACTGCTATTTTGCCACCAAAAGCGAAGCGAGCCCAAATAAGTCAGCACGCATTGGCTGATCAACTCACTTTTCGGTAACGCTCAGGCGTGGTACCGGAGATCTGCTGGAACATGACGATAAACGCAGAGGAAGAACTGTATCCCACTTCAAGTGCAACTTCCTGCACCGTTTTCCCCTGCTCTAACAAAGGCAACGAGTGTAAAAAACGTAACCGCTGACGCCATTCACTAAATGACATACCCAGCTCAATCTGGCAACGGCGTGATAAAGTCCGCTCCGTGGTATATACGCGCTGAGCCCATACGCTGAGCGGCGTATTATCGGAAGGACAGCATTCGAGCATCCGCAGCACTGGAGCTAAGAATTTATCCTGCGAGGAAGGTAAGTAAGTCTGATGCACGGGGGCTTGTTTAAGCTGATCGACTAAAACTCGGCATAATCTCAAATCTTCCCGCGTTTCTGGAAATATCAAATCACGCTCAAAGCAATTATCCACAATGGCGTTAAACAAAGGACTAACATTGAGCAAACAGGCCTCCGCCGGAAGGTCTGCGCATAAGCGAGCGCTAATGTTAATGGTTCGAAACTGGGAGAGTTTCCGGTTGTAGCTCGAGTGTTCAACGCCTGCGGGAAGCCATACAGCAAATTTCGACGGAGCGAGAAAACGTTGATCGCCGACGTTAAGGGCCAAAACTCCCGTTCGGATATAAATGAGTTGCCCCCACGGATGGTGGTGCGGCAAATACTCTGTATCCGCATTCACTTCTTCACAGCGAAAAAACAGATTACGAACTGAACTCACCTCATCAGAAGGAAAAATCCGCTGTTCAGCCATCGTTCTTCACCTCAATAACATTAAGTGATAATTCAGTTTGTCTGGATTTCATTAAACATTGTCTGCTTTTCACTATATCTAATAAACCAGACACGCGTAAACTAACGCTCGTCGCCACTGTTGTCGACAATAATGTTTTGAGAAGAAATATCATGAATGCACTATTTCCACTTTTTGCCGTGCTGATTTGGTCAATGAATGCCATTGTCAGTAAGGTTTCTGCTGGCGCTATCGACCCCGCAGCCATCTCATTTTATCGTTGGGTATTAGCATTACTGGTGTTAACTCCCTTTGTATTGCCTGGCGTTGTCCGTAACCGGAAAGCAATTCGGCCGCATCTCGGTAAGCTGCTGATTTTGGGTTTGCTGGGCATGGTGCTATACCAAAGTCTGGCCTATTATGCCGCACACAGTGTCAGCGCATTATTTATGGGGATTTTAAGCTCGCTTATCCCACTGCTAACGGTGCTTATCAGCATCTGGCTATTGCGTATTGTACCCACGGTCGGTATCGCGTTGGGCAGCGTAATGTCCTTCTTCGGATTAGTCTGGTTAGTCAGCGGTGGCAACCCACAAGAGCTATTGACACACGGCATTGGTTCGGGTGAATTGATGATGTTTGCCGCCTCAGCATCCTACGCGCTATACGGTGTGCTCACTAAACGCTGGAATATCAATTTACCGAATTGGCAGTCGCTCTATATTCAAATTGTATTTGGCGTATTGTTACTCCTGCCGAATTTCCTGCTAACCGATAACGTTAGTTTGAATGCACAAAATATTCCGCTGGTATTATTTGCGGGGATCCCCGCGTCTATTATTGCACCGTTCCTTTGGATACAAGGTGTGGTTCGTCTAGGGGCCAATAAAGCTTCAATATTTATGAACCTAACGCCGGTGTTCACCGCGATCATTGCCGTTTCATTCCTACACGAGCAACTGCATAGCTATCACATCATCGGCGGTGGTATTGCTCTACTAGGGGTTGTGATTGCACAGCGTCTGCGGACGCCGCTGGCTCGTAAAAAAAAGCCTGAAAGTGTGGAAAGTGCTGAGAAAAAGGCCTGTCCAACCTCGGAGTAAGCACGGTATTTGCTCGTCCTCCTCCCTTGGAGGGCGAGCATATCTTTACTAAAATAGAGCCAAATTTTCACACAGCCTAAGCTTTCCCTAATTTTCATGGCGTATGCTTTCCTCATTGCCCAACTTATTGGAATCTATAGAGGAACGAAAAATGAAAATCACGCTTGTCAGTATCAAATCCAACGCAAAAGACATCATCGCTAACTGCCGTATGTTATTTATGCTGTTACGTCATCAAGCTGATGCCGCCATTCCAAGCAATCATGAAGAAATGTTTAAAGAACCCGAAAATGCCATGGTGAAAGCCGCAAGGAGAGTTTGTTGATTTCCCTTTAACCCGTCGATTTGCTAAATCCATCGACGGGTTAAACTCCTTTGTCGTATCGAAATTTCAATCCGCTTTTACAAACGCAACGCTCACCACGCCCCCCTCCAATATCCCTCTAAGCAATTGATGAACGATATTGTGGTAACGCGCAGTATCACTGACCAACAGGACAGTAGTTTTACGCCGTCTCAACGAGCTTGCTGCATCATGATCAAGTCGATGAAAAGGCATTAATCGGCGAGGTTAGAGAAGATTCGAGCATCAGCCCACCACATTCTAAACTGAACTCCCCATGCGCTGCTCCATCCGCTGGTACTGCTCACCATTTTCCCTTGTTCGAGAATAACGAACGTTGGCGTCGCGCTAATGTTCCATTCAGCACTTAAACGCCCCAGTTCATCATTGACCACGGGGAAGGTTATGCCTTTGGCGGTCATCCCTCGCATCAGTCGTTCGTTATCTCCTGAGCGAATAGCTACGCTTAACACATTCATACCGTCTGAGTGTAGCCCTTCGACCATAGGTGAAGTGAGTTTGCAGACACCGCACCATGTGGCCCAAAAGTAAATCAGCAACGGTTTATCAGCGCTCAGCTCAGCCAAAGATACCGTTTGACCACTGATGAGAGTGACATCGGGTAAATGCATAATTTCCGGAGGCGTTGGCTTTCGCCACTGATCCATACCCCAAGAAAATGCGGCGAGAACAACGACAAAAATGGCCAGCTCTCTGGCCCATTTTCTCCATTTGATCATGATGATTTCCGTGCTAACTCAGCCTTAATCAATTGCTCAAGATCCTCATAGCTAATTGCCCCTGGAATCATTTGATTTCCCACCAGCGTGGCAGGCGTCCCCTGAACGCCCAAGATGTCAGCTAAACGCAGGCTACTACGCACTTCATCCAAGGTTTTATCATCCACTTTAAGCGTGGCATTGCCCGTGGACTTGAGTGCGCTAGCAATACTGTCTTCGGTGTGATAGCCCTTTTTCGACATCAACCGTTGATGCAACGCTTCAAATCGAGCAGGATTTTGCTGCCACAGCGTTAACGCATACTGAGCAGAGCTTTGCGAAGTTTCCCCCTTAAATGGCAGCAGCTTGATCACCACGGCAACATCCGGATATTTTTTAACTATCTTCTCAAGCTGAGGATCAAATTGTTTGCAGTATGGACAGTTATAGTCAGTGAACGAAACCAGCGTTAGCTTGGCATTCTTAGCGCCGATACGCGGACTCGCTGCATCATTAAATAACGCATCTTTATTTTGCTCAATCACCTTCCCCAACTGTGCGCCAGCCTGTTCAGCGCTTTGTTGCTGCCATGCCGCTACCGCCTCTTCTAGAATTTGTGGATTGTTTACCAACGTGTCGCGAATTAATTCACGTACCTGATTTTGTTGCTCGGTGGTTAAAGGTGCCGCTGTACCGCTGAAGCTAAGCATGGTCATTGCCAGTAAGGCGGTATTCATCAGCATTGTCATCGTCTTTTTCATGGCGTTATTCCTTAGCATTATTGAGCGTGTTGAGTAGGGTTTGACGGTCTAGCAGCGGGGATAACACCTCGCCGCTCGGCAGACCGGGGCCATAAATTTGGTTAAACGGTACGGCGACAGCGCCGCGCTGTTGCAAAAATTGAGTTATGGCGGGAGATGGTGTGGTCCAGTCACCGCGCAGGGCGACAACATCGGGTTCTTTTAAGGCCTGTTGTACATCATCACGTAGTAATACATTGTATTTGTTCGCTTTGCAGGTCACACACCAGTCAGCCGTGACATCCACAAACACCCGTTTATTCTCACGTAGCGCCTGAGTAATCGCTTGTTCGCTCAATGGCCGCCATTGAACGCTATCGGTCATAGGTGTGCGCCAACGCTCTGCGGTTAACGCGCCCGTTGCCAACACGACGCCAGCCAGTAGTAGCAAAACAGCGCCCCAAATTAACAATAGACGACGGCCATACTGGATCCCCGTCAGGATCAGCAAAGCCAACAGCAGCAACCCGCTGATTATCAGCACCACCACCACACCGGTATGTGCAGCAAGTAAGCTAATTAGCCATAGGCTAGACGCCAGCATCATCAGCCCTAGCACAATTCGCAGCCGATTCATCCACTGTCCCGGCTTAGGCAGTGCTTTGGCAACAAACGGGAAAGCGGCTATCAGCAACCATGGCAGGCTCATACCAATGCCCAACGCCGTAAACACCACCCAGAGCTCGGCGAGCGGTGCTGCTAGTGCGAATGCCAGTGCGGTTCCTAAAAACGGTGCAGAGCACGGCGTTGCCAACAATGTAGCAAAAACGCCTTGCCAGAAATGACCACCGCTGCCATGACCTCCCGCAGTGGCCAATCGAGTGGTGGTATTACTCCCTAACCGAATCGAGAAAAAGCCAAATAGGTTTGCACTAAAGAGAGCGGTGACCACAACCATTAGGCCGATAAACCACGGGCTTTGAAACTGAATTCCCCAACCAACCGCTTGCTGGCTCAGCCTTAGCCCTGTCATTAATCCAGCTAACGCCCAGAACGACACTAGAATGCCGCTGGCCGAAGCCAAAAATTGGCGGCGAACAACGCTGCGTTCGCGGTTCTCTAACTGAAGCACTGACCCGAGTTTCATAGCTAAAACAGGGAGCACGCAGGGCATCAGGTTAAGGATTAAGCCGCCTAATAGAGCAAGCAGGATAGCCGTTGATAGTCCTAGCGGTGAAGAGCCCGACGCTGGCAATACGTTACTCACAGCCATCGTCATCTGCTGAGCAATACCTGAATCGCTAAATACCATGCTGAGCGGTTTACCATCTAGATCAGGCGCACTGCCTTCCCAACCATCGGTCACATGCACCGTCGCTAAGAGCCGTTTTCCTTCTATCTTGATACTGGGTTTTGCAAAATCCGCGCCCTCTGGCACATCAAAGAAGACATCGGGCTTTTGCCAGCCCTCTTCACGTTCGGCACTCACACGCAGTTCACCCTTGATATATCCGGCCTGAGCCTGATGTACCATGCCAGAAGTTAGCGGCAGGGTTCCTTCTGCTCGAGTAAAAGCATGCTCAAATCCCTGCGGTGCAGGCTGGGTGAGATCTAAATCGAAGGGAAAATCGGTGAGCACACAAACGTTGCTACAGGTTGAAAGGGTAAGTACGCCCTGTAATCTCGTGGCCGTTTTCGGCACGTTTAACGTGATCGGAAAGACGGTATCTCCATGATATCCCTGAGTCGAGATACCAGAAACGTCAAAACGTTGCGGGGTTGGCCAGCGCCAATTCACGTGTTCAACAGGGGTTTGCCATTTGATTTCAGGGGCAATACCTCCCTCCCCCGGCGAACGCCAGTAGGTTTTCCAGCCGTCACTTAACCGCACGTCGAGCAGCAAACGAACGGTACCCTCCTCGGGTTGACTCGTGCTTATTTGCACGCGGGCATGGCTATTGTTTGGGTCTTGCAGCCAACCGCTATCAGCCGCCCAAGATGCGGGTAGCCACAGGCACAGGCTAAACGCCAGCGCCCTCAAAAATAGGTACATAGATTTTCTCCAAAAATAATGTTGCTACGTTAACAATCAATAACGCAGTAATTTATTCTCGGAAGACGCAAAGCCGGAGATGCACCCGTAATCGGGGTAAAGAAACCGCACGCGGCGGGGGAATAAGGGAGTATAAACGCCGTGCAGGCTCAAGCAGCAAGGCCACAAACAGCAGCAGAGCGAAAAACAAATGTTCAACCGCCATGCTATTCGCCGCCAGCAATGATTTAGCACTTAATTCGCAGGGGGAAATGGGGAGTTCTTGGTTGCCAACGCCCAGAGGCGCTACGGCAGTTTGAGTCGCAGTAATATCATCGGTCGGGAGGTATTTGCTAAGCATGTGCATGCCAGCCATGCGCTGAGTTGTACACGTGAGTACAACCAGACAAGCTAGAATTAAAAACCACTTGGCCACACGCTGCCGCTGAACCATACACCCCTAAAATTAAAAAAACCGAAAACATTAGATTGGCTTATCTTACCTTGCAAGTAAGGATAAACAAGCCATTAGCAATAACTTTACGTTTATGACGTCGATAGACACTTGTTCCGCTGGTTCCCCTAGGGTTAATGCTGATCGTTTAAGAGAGCGAGATACACGGGGCCAACATTAGCCCCTAGGGTTGCTTTTTTTGCTGGGCAAGAGGATCGTATTTCTGTTCGTTCCCCCGCAATATGTAGGATTTTGTTGTGTATCAATCTGCTGAAAATATCTGGACTCGCCTACAACGCTCTCCATTCCGCATGAAGTTTCATCTCAATGCTAAAGACAACGCTTATCTGCAGCAAAAAGGAACTGCGGTTATTTTGTCTCATGCTTATGACTTTATAGACGCGCGTCTAGCGCCTGCATATCCAGACAATGACGGCAAACAAACGCCAATGCGTGGGCATCCCGTGTTTGTTGCTCAGCATGCGACGGCAACCTGCTGCCGCGGATGCTTAGAGAAATGGCATAAGATCCCACAAGGAAAAACATTAAACGAAGAGGAAAAACAGTATGTTGTGAGCTTCATTGCCCACTGGATTGAACACGAAACCAGCGGTCACCCCTAAAGATTTACCCAACTTTATACGCTTTGTACATGCCGTTACGTACCGACACCAAACACTTACGGAAAGTTAACATCCATCCTCCTATTATTCATTCACCGGCTCCACCAAGGGGCTTATGAAAAACAAATTCTTGAGGAATGGAAAATGAAAAAAGTTTTAGCTCTGGTTGTTGCTGCTACTATGGGTCTGTCTTCTGTTGCTTTCGCTGCTGAAACAACCGCCGCACCTGCTGCTCCGGCTGCATCTTCAACGACCGCTGCCGCACCTGCTGCCAAAGCAACCAGCACAACGCATCACAAAAAAGCTAAGCACCACAAGAAAGCAGCTACCACCGAGCAAAAAGCTCAGGCTGCCAAAAAACACGCTAAAAAAGCGCCAGTAGCTCAGAAAGCCCAGGCGGCTAAAAAAGCTCAACACCACAAAAAAGCAGCGCCAGTAGCTCAGAAAGCTCAGGCAGCTAAAAAAGCTCAACACCACAAAAAAGCGGCGCCAGTAGCTCAGAAAGCTCAGGCGGCTAAAAAAACTCAGCACCACAAAAAAGCAGCACCAGCAACCGCAGCAGCACCAAAAGCATAAGTAAAAGTTTAGACAGCATTAAGGCCACGGAATAATCTGTGGCCTTAACTTTTACAGCTAGCGAATTTCGCTAGGAATATACCATTACCCCATCACAACGCCTAACTCTACTATTCAATTCACACGAAACTGCGACGCCTATTTCTCTAAATTAAAAACTGTTCTTTTAATAAAAAGCATATCAATCATAGTGTAATATAAATGCCCTATGACACGAGCATAAAAACAAGAACGGCCCCCTTATTGTATAAGGTTATACTTCCTGTTTAAAATACGAAAAATAAAGCACCATTTATTATTCTGATAAGAGAAACATAAGAATAAACCATATTTTACATTGATGTATTTCGTTTTATTCACAGGGAAATTGATATGGTCATTTTAACCAGCATTCTATTAAAAATATTTTTTAAGCAACTGACGCTACGCGATGCCGCGGCTATAGCCGCTCATCTTGTGGTTATTGTTTTTATTTTTGAACAACTCATCGCCATTGATATATAAAATACAAATCAAAAAAACAAAAGCATATTAAAAATTAATTAAAATGCAACACGTAAGTCCAAATGGAATCACGTCAAGTTTAGATCTTATTTCATCAGGCATGATAATTCGTCAATATAACGGGAAAATCATATCGTATGGATATTTTGCGAATGCCAATAATGCACCTCATGAGAAGTACATTTAAGCACATATGCATCTTGGCTCAGGCAAAACTGTCACATTATTTCATTCTACTGCACCTAACGATCCCAACCCGAATTCTGTAGCACAACACGGTAACCATCCGGATCGGCGAAAGTTTTACCATTCAGATCCCAATAAGGATTATACGAGTCTTCGGCAATAAAACCCGCACGTTCCATTTGTGCACATGCCGTACGCCATTCCCGCTCATCGGGGATGTAAAACACCAGTAAATTATCCTGCGATGGGGCATCTGGCACAGAAGTTCCACGATGATGAGTAAATTCAAGATGATATGCATGGTTTTGGTGGCCTAAAATTACCCCATCAAACCCCTGATGATCGTCAAAACTTCCCAAAACCTCAAAGCCCAGCCCGTCTTGGTACATCTGAGCAATCTGGCTAAGACGGTTTGTTGGGCGAGCAATACGTAATCGACTATTTTTATTTAGCATTTTACTCTCCATGTTTTAGCTCTTAATCGTAGACGATAATCCTCTACTTCACCGCCCCAGGTGGATATCTCAATGGAAAACCCACTGCTAGCATCCCTTTTAGCGATACATTTGACATGATTTGTAAGGATTTTTTCATTTTAGCAGGCGAAGCGTATTGCTACGGCTTGTTATGATCTATGCTTGTAACAGACCCACTCAAAGGACGCTATAAAATGAAAAAAATGATTTCTATGCTGTGTATTGGTGCAGCGGTATTGATGGTTGCCGGCTGCTCAAGCGACTATGTGATGTCGACTAAATCGGGAGAGATGATTGTCACGCAGGGTAAACCCAAAATTGATAAAGATACCGGCATGACTAGCTACGTCGATCAGGATGGCGTCAATCGCCAGATCAACACCAATGACGTGGCACAAATGATTGAAAAAGAATAAGTTAAGCTGATAAAAAGCAAAAAACCCGCTTACGCGGGCTTTTTTATACCATCAGTAAACTGATTATTTCTGGAATTTTTTCATTACCAGAGTGGCGTTAGTACCACCGAAGCCAAAGCTGTTAGACATCACGGTGGTCAGATCGCGCTGAGTTGGCTCAGTAACGATGTTCATACCCTGAGCCTGTTCATCCAATTCTTCGATGTTAATGCTTGGCGCTACGAAGCCGTGTTCCAGCATCAGTAAGGTATAGATAGCCTCGTGAACACCAGCAGCGCCCAGCGCATGGCCAGTCATCGCTTTAGTAGACGAAATTGCTGGCGTGTTATCACCGAAAACTTCACGAATTGCGCCCAGTTCTTTCACGTCGCCTACCGGTGTAGAAGTGCCGTGAACGTTCAGGTAATCAACAGGAGCATCCAGATCTTTCATTGCCATACGCATGCAACGCGCAGCACCTTCGCCTGAAGGAGCAACCATGTCGTAGCCGTCAGACGTTGCGCCATAGCCAACGATTTCAGCGTAGATGTGCGCGCCACGCGCCAGAGCGTGCTCCAGTTCTTCAACAACAACGATACCGCCGCCGCCGGAGATAACGAAACCGTCGCGCTTGGTGTCATAAGTACGTGAAGCTTTGTCTGGGGTTTCATTGTACTGAGTAGAAAGCGCGCCCATAGCGTCAAATTCACACGCCAGTTCCCAGCACAGCTCTTCACCGCCGCCAGCAAAAACAACGTCCTGCTTGCCTAACTGAATCATCTCTACTGCGTTACCGATACAGTGAGCAGAAGTCGCACACGCAGAGCTGATGGAATAGTTTACGCCACGGATTTTGAACGGTGTCGCCAAACACGCTGACACGCCAGAACCCATTGCTTTAGTGACCATGTATGGACCAACGCCACGCAGACCGCGTGAACGCATACCGTCTGCGCCCGCAACTTGGTTGCGTGGAGAACCACCGCCGGAGCCAACGATCAGGCCAGTACGGTCGTTAGAGACCATATCATCAGCCAGACCAGAATCTTTAATCGCTTCCTGCATGGAGAGGTAAGCGTAAATTGATGCATCACTCATGAAGCGCATCACTTTACGGTCAATCATGCCGGTGGTATCCAGCTTGATGTTGCCCCATACGTGGCTACGCATACCGGCCTCTTTAAGTTCAGGCGCGAAGGTGATACCCGAACGCCCTTCTTTCAGAGACGCCAGAACCTCCTGCTGGTTGTTACCGATGCTGGAAACAACGCCCAAGCCAGTAATTACTGCACGTTTCATGTCTTAACCTCTTACACAGATAT
>Ga0308156_1001012_pt1 | contig 39214 bp, 54 predicted proteins | sample PhyAR2_FD_201041 | JGI IMG/M metagenome (GOLD analysis project Ga0308156, IMG submission 201041) | Phyllosphere microbial communities from UC Gill Tract Community Farm, Albany, California, United States - DLSL A.R2 | ecosystem: Host-associated > Plants > Phyllosphere > Unclassified | place: USA... | reverse complement strand
TGCTGACTGCATTCTGTTTTTAAAGAAGGGGAGTTAGCTCGATCACTTAACACCCATCGCGTTCTGCAACTAGCTGCGCTCCAATGGAGCTAGACCTTCCTCTTGCATCGAGTCGGTTCAGGGGCCGTATCGCTACCCCTTTGGTCGTTTCGCGTTCGTTGCTGCGATGAGTGAATTATGCAGTAATGCATGGAATAGTCAAGCAGTAATGCATGAGTCCAGGCAAAAAAGTGCTTGGCCTGAAGTTGTTTTTATGCAATTACGAATGAAATCATGAATGTAGGGGCGTAAAAAAACCGCCTGCTGAGGCGGTCTTTACTTGAAGCGAACTGGAAAGTGCCTACTCAGGCTTCCATTTGCTGGGCGGCACGACGGCGCTGATGGCTTGCATGTCATCTAGGTCGTCCATGTCTATCGTCATTCTTTCACCGCCGTTCACACTCATGAGCTCGATGGTGTCGGGGCGGCGATATAGGAACTCCTTGACCATCTTCGCCCCGTTGGTGAGCTTGATCAACACGTACTCACCTTCGCTGGGCGTGCCGCTTGGTTCAACAATTACGTACCAGCCATCACGGATAGCCGGCGCCATGCTATTGCCACGCACCTTCAATCCATATGAGTGCTTGTCATTGCTATAGAAATCAATCTGCCCATCACCTGCACCAGCGATGGAGCTGATTTCCTCATAGAAACCATCATGTCCCATCTTTGCCGTCCCCACGACTGGAATATTTCGTTTTTGTTGTGATGGCATGCCTGCGTAAGTCGGCGCGTCGGCAAAGCCTCGTTCGATTCCAAGCTCTATGGCGCAATCTGTGGCGGCCTTATCCGTTTGGAAGACAGAAGGGTCCACGCCAAAGTATTCGGCAACAGGCCGCAAGGTCTCTGCACGGGGAATTTTGCCAGCGATGAGACGGCTCATAGCGGACTGAAGACCGCCTCCGCCAAGCTGAGCCGCGAGGCCATTGGACGTTAGTCCGCGCTTGGCCAAAAGCGCTTCTAGAAGTTGTCCTGGAGTCATGCAGATATTTTCCATATCAGTCATTCAAAAATGCTTGCTTAACCCATGCATATGTGCATAATGACTGCATGAAAAAGATTCAGAAGCTCATCCATGATCTGCGCATCCATCAATCGCAAGAGGAAATAGCGTCCAAGGTGAACGCTTCGCAGTCTCTGATCTCCCGTTGGGAGTCGGGCGGCGTGCCAAGCGCTGCCGAGATCGCATTGAATCTTGTGAAGCTGCACCGCCAGACCGCGTCAAAGCGCAAGGAGGCCGCATGACAGTGTCACGCCTCCCACTGCCGATGGCATATGCAGACCCTGCATTTGGCGCCTGCATCGCAGTGGCCCTGGATACCCCAGAACTCATCACGCAGTTTGACCGCCTCTATGGCGCTCGTTTGATGAGCGGGAAGCCAAGCCAGGCTGACATGGGTGGCTTTGTGAACTTCGTCCACCGCTGCCTTTACATGGCTGTCTCGGACGAATGCATCCACTCGATGCGCATGAAAGCGGTCAGTTCTGCTCATAGCGCAACACCTCCCTGACGCCGCACACGCCGCGCCATAGCACGCCGAGCAGCACCGCTCACAGGCAACTCAGCCTCCGACACCTCTAACCGAAACACCGGCCGGGCCACACCGGCACTGTCTACCAGGATCAAGCAATGACTGACTACGACGACACCCCCATGCTTGCACGCGGCATTGCTGGTCCGTTGGGCAAGCTCACTGAGGAGCAGAAGACCAAGATTGACTCGATCACGCAAGAGCTTTGGCTTCAGTACTGCGCGAGCATCCGTTCCAATCCCGCCACGTTGATTCGTGACTTCATTTACATGACTGTCCACAAGAAAACGTACCGGCAACTGGTGATGGAGAAAACTGCTCATGAAGCTCAGTGTATTGAAGCGCTCTCGAAGCTCATAGGCTCTTTTGAGGCCCCTGAATCTGGAGGCGCTCGTGGCTGAGTCCATCAAGACCCTCACCCCAGCCGTGCTCCATTCACAGGCCAACTATGCAGCTGCGCAAGGTGTGCCGCTGAACGAAGCAAACCACCACGAGCAGGGCACACAACTGTGGCACCTCTTCAACAACGCATACCGCCAGGCGGTGCATGCGGCTGACTGCGAGGTGCGGAAATGATGGGCTCCCATAACGCATCCTCGGCCCCAGAAAACATCATCGCTGTAGCGGTTGATTTGGTGGTTGTGCAAGATCGATTCCGCAAGGACTTTGGTGACATAGACGCACTCGCTGCAAGCATCAAAGAGCTCGGTCTGTTGCAGCCTATTGGCATCGACTCGGCCTACCGACTGGTGTTCGGCGAGCGCCGTCTGCGCGCAGTAAAGCAACTGGGTCTGGACAAGATCAAGGCCCGCTTTGTGAACCTGAATTCGTTGCTAAAGGGCGAACTGGCTGAGAACGAACTCCGCAAGGACTTCACGCCTTCTGAGCGCGTGGCGATTGGTGAAGCGATTGAGTCCGAGGTGAAAGCGGAGGCCGACAAGCGCATGAAGTCTGGTGTTGAGAACCCTCAGGAAAATTTTCCTGAGGGTGGTCAGACACGCGATCTTGTGGCCAAGGCCACCGGCTTCGGCAACGGCAAGACCTACGAGCAGGCCAAGAAGGTGGTGCAGCAAGCAGTTCCAGAACTCGTCCAGGCCATGGATAGCGGCAAGGCATCAATCTCGGCAGCGGCCCTTGTTGCTGAATTGCCTGAGCCAGAGCAGCGCGCTGCAGTTGAATCTGGCCGCGTCAAAGAAGTGGCCAAGGCCGCCCGCCACGCCGGCAAGCCTAAGACAGGCCCAAAGGCTGATGCCATCCGCGAAGAACTTAAAGCCGCCCAAGAGCGCGGCGTATCGATGTTGTGCACCTACGCACGACTGCTGCTTAGCGCAATCAATGCCGCTGAGAGCTTTTCCGAAGAAGAGCGCGAACTCCTCGCCGAGGTGGAAGGCGCCATTTCGACAACTAAAGGTACTTTGCTATGAAGACTGAAATCATCAACGTGACTCCCGCGATGGCTGCTGAATGGCTGAGCCGCAACACAAGCAACCGCACACTGCGCAGAACAACCGTGGAGGGCTTGAAGGCGGCATTTAAGCGGGGTGAGTACGTGGCTACCCATCAGGGCATCGCGTTCTCTACAACTGGTGTGCTGCTCGATGGACAACATCGTCTGACTGCTATTTCTGAACTGCGAGACGGATCTTTTCCGATGTTGGTAACGCACGGTCTGTCGGATGAAGCTTTCAAGGCGATGGACATTGGCGTGAAGCGAACTGCTGCGGATGCGCTGCGTTCCGAAGATCGTCGCCTTGTGGAGACCGCACGCCTGATCGCTGCAATCTGCGTTCACAACAAGTCGAGCGTCACCCCGACGATGTTGATCCCGATCATTGAACATATCAAGCGCCATCACGACGCTTTGCTGGCCTTCTGCCCCACTGCAGCGAGAACTTGGAGTTCAGCGCCGGTACGCCTGGCAGCAGTGATTTCCATGAAGAACGGTGTAGACATTGACTATGTGCGCAGCGTCTACCGCGCACTGGTGATGAGCCACTTCGACGCCATGCCGCCAGTCGCTCAGTCGCTGTACCGCTCGCATGTGGATGGCCGGATCCGCGCCTCCGACACCGCTGACATGCTAGGCCGATGCCTGATCGCTTTTTCTCCTGAGAAAGCAAAGCTCACCAAGGTGCAAATCAAGGACTCGACTGCCTCGTTCTCCCAAGTGCGCGTCATCTTCGGATGGACGGTCCAGACAGAAGAAGTCCCAGAAAAGAAAAAGGCTGCACGGGGAGGTGCAGCCAAGGGTACTTTGCAGGCCGATTTTCGCACAGATTACTGCTGAGCGTAAGCCCTAAAGAGAGAACCCGCACCGGCGGCAACCGAGCGGGTTTCATTGACCAAGTAAGCGAGTAACTCAAATGGCACTAGCGCAAGTCTATCAATTCCCACCGTTAGAGGCAAGTCCCAAAGTGGCAGTAGTCAAACGACCATCATTCCAGTTCTACCCAGCAGACTGGCGCAAAGATCCAGCCCTTGCGGCTTGCTCTTTGGCAGCTCGCGGCCTGTGGATGGAGCTGCTGTGCATTGCGCACGAGTCTGAGCGTTATGGCTACTTGTCCATCAATGGCAAGGCCATGACGCCAGCACAACTGGCACGCATCGTTGGCGAGACGCCTGCACTTGTCACCAAGTTGCTGCGCGAAATCGAGGATGCCGGCGTGCTCTCCCGCACTGAGGATGGAATCATTTTCAGCCGTCGCATGGTGCGTGACGAAGAGCTCCGAAACATCCGTGCTGCCAATGGAGTAAAGGGGGCTGAGCATGGGAAGAAGGGGGCTTCTCACGGGGTTAAAGGGGGGCGTCCAGTCAAAGCAACTGCTGGAGAAATAACCCCCCTAGAAACCCCCCAAGAAGATAGAAAAGAACCCCCCCCTTCATCTTCTTCTTCATCTTCTATTAATTCCGTAGCTGAAGCTACGGGCGGCAAGCCGCCAAAGATCACTGATCCTGCCGAGATCATTTTTGGCTACGGACTCTCGATGCTGGTGAGCGGTGGCACTGCCGAGAAGCAGGCGCGCTCCTTCCTTGGTGGGCTGCGAAAAATGCATGGTGACGTGGCCTTGATTGACAAGCTGCGTGACTGCGCGAAGGCCAAGCCCCTGCAGCCGCTGGAGTGGCTCGCAGCAGCTCTGCCGCCACCGGCAGTCGATGTCAAAGCCACGGGCAAGACCGAGAACTTTGATGCCAAGGACTACGGTTCTGGCGTGGGGACGATCTGATGCAAACCATTGAATCTCTGGTGCGCCGCACCGACAACATCGTGATGGCCAGCAACCCTCAGGTCGGAGAGCCCGTTTATGCAACGCGCACTTGCGACAAGCACGGCGAGTACCAGGCCAAGCAGCTGATCCCAGGCCGCTTTGCAATGTGCCCAACGTGCCGTGCTGACAGCGAAGAGTCTGAGAAGCGCGAGCGTGAGGCGGCTGCAGCAGCTGCCCGACGCAGCAGCCACATGGCACGCCTTGGTCGCGCCGGCATCCCCGAGCGCTTCCACGACCGCACGCTGGAGAACTTCATTGCGGAGAACTCAGGCCAGCGCGAAGCATTGGACTTTGCGCTGAACTACACGGCGAATGTTGCGGAAACCTTGAAGGCAGGCCGATGCGCGCTGTTCACCGGTAAGCCTGGCACGGGCAAAACCCACTTGGCAATCGGCATCGGCCGCAAGGTCATGCAACTCCCCAATGCTGATGTGCTGTTCATCACCGTGATGCGCGCCATTCGGTCGATCAAAGACACCTGGGCCAAGGGCAGCGAGCAGAGCGAATCACAGGCCATTGAGGCGCTGGTGGCTCCGGATCTGCTGATCCTCGATGAGGTGGGCGTCCAGTACGGCTCCGACTTCGAGAAAAACATGCTGTTCGATGTGCTGAATGACCGCTACGAGAAGCGCCGGCCTACCTTCTTCCTGTCCAACCTGACCAAGGACGAGGTGGCTGCGTACCTGGGTGAGCGCGTGATGGATCGGCTGCGCGAAGACGGCGGTGCGGTGATCCCGTTCAACTGGAGCAGCTATCGCGGGCGCAACAAGGAGGCGAAGTAAACATGAAGTCAACGACACCTTTGACCTATCGCCAACGGGACGTACTGCACTTCATGCGCTGCTTCCTGCTGGAGAACGACCAACTGCCGCCGATGCATGCCATCGCTGAGCACTTCGGCAACAGCTCCCCAAATAGCGCTCAGAGCCACATCAACGCCCTGGAGCGCAAAGGCTTCATCGAGCGGAATGCCGTGGGCAAGTACAGGTTTGTTCGTGACCGGGTTATGGCGGCAACTGAGGATTCCAAATGATCAAGCAGCACCAAATTTACACGCTCCCAAGCGGGGCAATAGTGAAGGTCAACAGCAAGGCAGAGGGATGCCCAGATTGGAACTGCAGCTACCAGGACAAAGGGCGCCAGGGTGTGCAGGTCAGCCTGAGTGAGGCTTTCATCAGCAAGTTTGCGGAGGTGTGGGGATGACTGAGCGTGAAATGTTGGAGCTGGCAGCCAAGGCTGCGGGCATCAATCTGGCAGACCACCAGCCAGTGTTGGCGCGAGATGGACAGAGCTATTTGCCGCCTGTTCTTGGGCGTTGGAATCCTCTTGAAAACGACGGCGATGCGCTGCGACTGGCTGTGAAGCTTCGCCTTTCAATCATTCAAGAGGAAGAGTTCCTGGAAGGAGTTCGTTACCCGACTGTGGAGGTGATGAGCGAGGAGAGGGAAGACGGATCTCGTATTTGCGCGATGCAATCGCTCGAAGTTGACGCCTCAGCGGCCACCCGCCTCGCCATTGTCCGAGCCGCAGCCGCCATCCAGCAAGCCAAGGAGGCGCAGTGACATGTGCAACCTGCAAACACTGGCAGCTAAAGGACTCGTCCGGCCAAACAACACCGATGGCAAAGCACCACATGGCGCCATGCGAGTTCGGCCCATCGTGGCGGTTCCTGCCACCACACCAAACATGCAACAGCCACCAGGCTGCACCGGTAAATGTGATCAAGGCCAGGGATGTCTGGCTCAACAGGAAGGGGTGAGGGGATGAAATATTGGATCAAAGCAATCGCATTCGACAGCTTGCTGGCATTGGCGCTGTATGCGTGGCTGGTGGAAGGCATCGAGGGCGCCGGCCGAGTGGCTCTCTTTTTCCTGTGGTTCACCGCAGTGATGCGCATTTTGGTTGGGTTGCTGGGCAACAAGACCATGTTCAAGGAGGTGCGTCCAGCAGGCTTTGGCGTCTATCACGCTTTCACCGATCTAGTGGTGGTGTGCCTGGTCGTATGGGTGGGCCACCTCTGGCTGGGTGCCATCTTGGCCGTTGGGTACTTCCTGGTTGAAGCTGCGCGTCAGAAAGAGCCAGCAGCTAAGGAGGCCGCATGAAGCCAAAACTGATCAAGAGCAACGGCATCTGGCACTGCGCACTGGTGTCGGCACTGCGTGGGTTCGTTGGCCTGGGCAGTACGCCGGCGGCCGCATACATGGACTGGCAGATGGGTGGTGCACGATGACCGCTGCACCAGCATCCAAGTCCGTGACCCTCGGCATCGACCCCGGCGCGAACACCGGCATGGCCACCTTCGTCGCTGGCCAGCTTGTTGCGCTGGATACGGTAGAGCCTCAACAAATCGAGCGCTTCATACGCGCCAAGGGGCCCGCCCGGGTCATCTTCGAGGACAGCCGCCTGCAGTCGCACACCTGGACCAATGCGCCCAGCCGCGCTGCGGCCGCCAAGATGGCGCGCAACGTCGGCCAGGTGGACGCCTGGTGCAACCTCATCACCGCCTTGTGCGCTGAGCTCAACATCCCGGCCCACGGTATCAGCCCGGCAGGGAAGGGCGCCAAGCTGGATGCAGAGTCGTTCAGGAAGGTGACCGGCTGGGCCGGCAAGACCAACGAGCACGCCCGTGACGCCGCGATGGTGGCCTGGCCATACCGGGGAGCGCGCAATGTCTGAGCAAATCGACCCACAGACAGCAGTTGACTACATGCTGAAAACGGCGCCGCGCTTCGCCAAAGCCCGCGCCGAACGCCTGCACCTCGAAGAATTCCGCAAATCCAAGAAGGCGCTGCTGATGAAGGACTCGGACGGCAAGACCGTGTCCGAGCGAGAGGCGGACGCATATGCCCACCCTGATTACCAAGAAGTGCTTGATGGCTACAAGGTCGCCGTCGAGGCCGAAGAAACCCTGCGCTGGAAGCTAAAAGCAGCCGAGCTGCAGGTGGAAATCTGGCGCAGCCAAGAAGCCAGCAACCGGGCTGAGGGGAGGGCGGTGCGATGAGCATTCTTCACACAATCGCCAATCAGCCGTGTCGTGATGCTCAGATTAAGGCATGGCTGAAGCCGCGCCTCAAGCGTCAAAACGACCAATGGGAATGCATGGGTCGTGGAACGACGGTAAAGAGCGTTTGCCCACGGGTGGCCTACAGCCTGTGGATTTGGGCTATGCAGCCGAATGTGATTTATGCGTCGGGTGAGGTGGCAGCATGACGCGCAGCGTGGTGAAGATCTGGACAACCCAGCTCCATGGCAGGACCGTGGTGGTGACCGAAAGATATGGCCCAGCGCCACGCAAGCGCTGGGAGGATGTGCCCGGCCCGGATGACGTGGACTATGGCGTCGAGCGTGAGGCACCTGTGGCCGAGGAGTCGCAGTGCTTAGACAGTGGGCTGGCGGGCGTCCTTTTGCTGGCTCTGCTGATGATGGCTGCCGTGATGTTCGTTTCTGCTGCAGTGAGGTGCGCAGCATGAAGCGCGGAGGATTCAAGCCCCGGACCTGGGCCCCAGCAGCCAAAGCGGTGCACGAGCCGCTTGCCAGCGCGCCGAACTACGCGCCCGCCACCGACGCAGCTGCACCGGTAGCAAAGGGCGAGTTCCTGCGCCATGAGGCCTACCGCCGGACAGTGGCAAGCCTGCCATGCTGCGCTTGCGGCATCGTGGGGTACAGCCAGGCAGCCCACGCTAACCATGGTAAGGGCGCTGGCATCAAAACTGACGACCGCACCTGCTTCGCGCTGTGCTGTGACCGCCCCGGTGTGAAGGGGTGCCATCCCAAGTTCGACCAGTACGAGCTTTACCCCAAAGCAGCCGCTGCCCTGGTGGCCGAAGCCTGGGGCGCCGACACCCGCCGCAAGATCGAGATGAAGGGCCAGTGGCCTGCAGATCTCCCGAAGTGGCCGACAGACCAAGAAATTGAAACGAAACCGGAGGTTCTATGACTGAAAAACTGACAGAAGCCAAAGAGCGCACCGCAAAGGCCCGTGTCTACGAGGCAGTCTGGGAGCTCTACGACATGGAGGCCCCAATCACCCGGGATGCAGTGGTCCGCCAGACTGGTCTCAAGACCGTGACAGTGGATGAAGCCCTGAAGTCTCTTAAGCGGGACGACAAGATCATCAGCATCGAGCGCGGGCTTTACGCGCCGGCAGAAGAGCCTGAGCAGTCCGAGGCCGTGAGCGTGACCATTCTCCCCAGGGGCTACGCCAAGATCGAGAAAGGGGATCAGGTGATGTCGCTGACCCCGGGGGAGTGGCGGCGCCTTGCACCGTTGGCGGCAGGCGCCTCGGCCCAGGCGGCAATCGTGGAGCACACCCATCAAACCATTCGCCTGGCGGATCAAGTAGAGAAGCTAAAGCGCCAAGTTGCCGGCCTAAAAGGGCTGCTTGAGGCAGATGGACGCCAACTCGCCATTCCTTTGTGATCAAGCCCCCGCGTAGGGTTCGACTCATAGAGGGAATTCTCCAAAACTAGGGGAAATGACCAAGGCCACCCCCAAAGACAATTCCGCCATCGATGCGCAAACCGCCGCTGCCTCTCGCACTGTGGCGGATTGGGAGCGCATCGAGCTGGATTACCGTGCTGGCATCAAGACTCTTCGCCAAATCGGTGAGGAGCATGGCATAACCCACGGGGCCATTAACAAGCGCGCAAAGCGGGATGGCTGGGAGCGAGACCTTTCTCAGAAGATCCACGCAAAGGCTGATGCGCTGGTATCCAAGGCGGCGGTATCCAGCGAAGTATCCAAAGAGACTCGTGCTGCGGAGAAGCAGGTCATCGAGGTCAATGCCCTGGCTGTTGCTGCTGTCCGGATCGGGCAGCGTGAGGATGTACAGAGAGCCCGGCGCTTGTGCATGAGCCTGTTGCAGGAGTTGGAGCAGCAAACCGAGAACGTACCCGAGCTTCATGAACTGGGCGAACTCCTGCGTAGCGAGGATGATCGCGGCCAGGACAAACGCAACGACATCTACCTTGCTGTAATCGGCCTGCCAGAGCGCACCAAGACCATGAAGGCACTCGCCGAGGCAATGCGGGTCCTGATAGCCCTGGAGCGCCAGGCCTATGGCATCAAGGAAGAGGGTGAGTTGGAGCCCGGCTCTCCGGGTGGAGGTCGGGAACTTACCGATGCTGAGCGCGCTGTGCGCCTAGCACGCGTCCTGGCAAGCAACCCTGGCGCGCTGTCTGCTTTGACTAGCGGAGGTGCGCTGTGAGCCGTCAGCCCACAACAGCTGAAATGCTGGAGATCGTCAAGGCGATGCCTGCCGATCAAAAGCGTGAGCTGGATAAGGTTCTCCTGTCTGGGGGCGCGCCTATTTGGGTGCCGCAAGACGGCCCTCAACTGAGCGCCTACAACTCGCCAGCGGACATCGTCTTCTACGGCGGCTCGGCCGGTGGCGGCAAGACCGACCTGCTTTTGGGCCTGGCCCTGACGGCTCAAGAGCACAGCATCATCTTCCGCCGAGAGGCGGTGCAGCTGGTTGGCATCGAAGAGCGCATGACCAAGATTCTTGGATCGCGCAAGGGCTACAACAGCCAAGATGGCGTTTGGCGCCTCCCTGGCTCCCGTGTGCTGGAGCTGGGCAGCGTAAAAGAGCCAGGCGACTGGGTGAAATACCAGGGGCGACCACACGACGCCAAGCTGTACGACGAGATTTGCCACTTCACGGAGTCTCAATTCCGCACGCTCAACGGCTGGATGCGAACAGACAGTCCACACGTTCGCCAGCGCATTGTTTGTGCGGGTAACCCCCCCACAACCGCAGAGGGGGAATGGGTGAAACGTTTCTGGTCGGCTTGGCTCGACCCCAACCACCCCAACCCCGCCAAACCGGGAGAGTTGCGGTGGTACATCACCAATGCGAAGGGGGATGACGAAGAGGTTGATAGCTCCGAGCCCGTCAGGGTGGGCGACGAGCTGATGCAGCCAAAGAGCCGGACCTTCATTCCTTCTTCGGTTGATGACAACCTATTTCTGTTGAGCACTGGCTATAAAGCCACGCTGCAGGCGCTGCCAGAACCCCTTCGCTCGCAGATGCTGCGCGGCGACTTCAACGCTGGTGCTGCTGACCCCGCTTGGCAGCTGATCCCGACCGAGTGGGTTAAGGCTGCGCAGGCGCGTTGGAAGCCCAAGGAATCCAAGGGTGAAATGACGGTCCTGGGCTTCGATCCGGCGCGAGGCGGCATCGACAAGTCCAGCGCAGCACCGCGTTATGGCAATTGGTTCGATCACCTGGTGACTGTGCCGGGTATCGTGACAAACGACGGTCCGAAGGCGGCCGGCTTCGTGGTGCCCCTGTTGCGCAACGGCGCCTGCATCTGCGTAGACGGTGTGGGAATCGGCTCCAGCGCCCTCGATTTTCTGGTTGGCTTGAATCTTCTGGTCTATTCCGTCATTGGCTCTGAATCGAGCGATCTCATGGATAAGGCCGGCCAATTGCGGTTTCGCAACAAGCGCGCCGAGATGTATTGGCGCATGCGTGAGGCGCTCGACCCCTTGAATCCCGACCCCATCGCCCTTCCTCCTGACGCCGAGCTGCTCGCGGATTTGTGCGCCGCTCGTTACAAGGTGGTGACCATGGGGGATAAGGCGGCGATCCAGGTGCGCAGCAAGGACGAGATTCGTGAAGCACTGGGCCGCAGCCCTGATAAGGGTGATAGCGTGGCAATGACCTTTGTGTCGCGCATCCCCTCAGCAAAGAAGGCAAAGAAAGAGAAGTCTTGGCGTGAGCGCCTGGGCGTTGGCCGCCGCAACAAAGGATCGGCTCAGGCCGCATAAACACCATGGCAAAACCAGACGACATTTCCCGCGAGAACTGGGCGCGCTATCTCTACGGCAAGGACCGTGGCCACACCCAATACACCGAGCATGCGATGCGCTGCTCTGGGATGTATCTGGGCGGTGGCGAACAGTGGAGCCCAGAAGACCGCGCCATACTGGACTCACAAGGCCGGCCGCACTATGAGTTCAACGAGGTCATGCCCTCGATCAACAGTGCGATTGGCTACCAGATCCACAACCGGATGGACATCGTCTACAAGCCGCGCGGCGGCCAGGCGGACCTGGAGACGGCTAACACTCTGACTAAGCTGGTCAAGCAGGTGACGGATGCCAACATGCTGCACTGGAATGAGACGCAGCTGTTCTCGGACGGGCTGATCGAGCAGCGCGGGTACTACGACCTGCGCATGGACTTCGACAGCAACATCCTGGGAGAGATCGCGATTGCGGTTCTGGACCCAAGCGACGTGATCCCTGACCCTGATGCGAAAGCCTACGATCCCGACCGCTGGAGCGATGTCGTTGTGACACGGTGGCTGACTCTGGACGAGATCGAGCAGCGCTACGGCCGGAAAGCACGAGATGCAGCGGCAGACAGCAATGACGACGGCCCAGACTTTGGCGATATGGACGACGAGGCCGAGCGCAGCAAGTTCGGTATGTTTAGCCAGGCAAGTCTGTACGACGCCTATAAGACCGATGAGCAGGGCTTCAAGCGCTTCCGGGTGATCGAGCGGCAGCGGTTCGTCTATGAGAACACTGCCTGCATCGTGCATCCCCACACGGGCGATGTTTTGGTAGAAGCCAAAATGGCGGACGACACGATTGCCGATGCCCTGGCAAAGGGTGCTGTGCGCGCCAAGCGCATGAAACGGCGCGTCAAGTGGGAAGTGACCACCTGGTGCCGCACGCTGCACAACGACTACAGCCCATACGAGCACTTCACCATCGTGCCGTACTTCGCCTACTTCCGTCGCGGCCAGACTCGCGGCATGGTGGATGCGGCAATTGGCCCTCAAGAGGTATTGAACAAGGCGGTCAGCCAGTTTGTCCACATCCTGAACAGTTCGGCTAACGGTGGCTGGATGGTGCAGCAGGATTCTCTGACCAATATGACCACCGAGGAGTTGGAGGACGTCGGCGCCCAGACTGGTTTGGTTATCGAATACAGGGGCGACAAGCCACCTCAAAAGATTGGTCCCAACCAGGTTCCAACTGGCATTGATCGCATCATCGACCGTGCAGACAAGGCGCTTAAGGATGTGACGGTGCCAGATGCCATGCGCGGCAGCCAAGGCCCGGAGATCTCGGGCATCGCCATCCAGTCCAAGCAGTTCGCCAGCCAGCAGCAGCTGGCCGTTCCGCTGGACAACCTGGCATACACCCGGCATCTGTTGGCCATCCGCCTCACCAAACTCATCCAACGCTATTACGACAGCTACCGCATCTTCCGCATCACGGAGATGGACCCGCTGAGTGGCAAGCCGACCGACGAGCTGTTGGAAATCAACAAGTTCGATCCAACGTCCGGCAATTACATCAACGATGTGACCGTCGGCACCTACGACGTGGTCATTTCCGAGCAGCCAATGCAGGTCACCTTCGAGAACAGTCAGTTCCAGCAAGTGATGGAGATGCGCAACGCAGGCGTCCGTCTGCCCGATGCCACTGTCATCCGCTACTCCAACCTGGCCGACAAGCCTGAGATCCTGGAGGCCATGCAGAACACCCAGGGTCCAGTAGACCCAACCCTGCAGGCTAAGGCAGAGCTGATGTCCGCCCAGGCGCTCAAGGCCCGGGCAGATGCTGGTCTGTCGGAAAACAAGGCTGTCGGTGAGAACGCCAAGACGCAATACAGCACTTTCCAGACGGCACAGATCATCGAGATGATGCCCGGTACAGCCAGCACGGCCGATGGACTGCTGGGCTCTGCTGGTTACATCGACCACGATGCGCCGCCCATCGTCCCAGGCGCATCTGGCGTGGACCAGTTGGCCGGGCTAGGCGCCCCCGGTGCTATGGCTGAGCCAGTTTTGCCGCCCGGTGCCGAGCAAAACACCAATCCCGTGCTTCCCGCAAACCCCGCTGTCGGAATGATGACGGGCATTAAAACCCCTGGGCCAGATGGCCTGCAACCTTGAAGGAGCCGACATGGCTAAGAACAGTATCTCTATGGCCGCCTCCGAGCGCGACTGGAAGGCAGAGGACGACATGCGCACCTTGGCCCGGGCAGAGGAAATCCGCAAGGACCCGGTTCGCCTGAAAGCAGCAGTCGCCAAGGCCAAGGAAAAGATGGCCGAACTGGGCGCGCTGCAGGCCATGCAGCCGGGCACCAAGAGCTAAATGACCGATTTCGTAGACCACTGAGAGGAAAAGACCATGAACATGCTGTTGATCAAGATGATGAAGCGCCTGAACGAAGCTGGTGATGACGGCTCTGATGCGGGTGGCACTGCAACCGCCGAAGACCGTGGCGATGTGGTGGACCCGGAGTTGAATGCAAGCACCCTGGCCGCACTGGTAGGCGAAGCGGGCGACCAGGACGGCGGCGAGGAAGCGGGCGTTGCAGGTGTTGGCAACGAAGCTGGTACTGGCTCAGCTGGCAATGAAGCACCAGCGGATAACCCTGAAGGCAGTGAGTCTGGTGAAGGCGTCGCTGGCGGCCGTTCAGCCGGCATTCCTCCCGCACGCTTCAATGAGGTGAACCAAAAGCGCAAGGAAGCCGAGACGGCTCTTGCAGAAGCACAGGCAGAAATCGAGCGTCTCAAGCGCGGCGTTGAGAAGCCCGTCACCCCAGCGCCTACACCGGCTGCCAATTCGCCGGCGACCGCACCAGCAGCAGCCTTTGATGAAGACGCGCAAGAGCAGGCCTACGTTACTGCATTGCTTGAAGGTGACGCCAAGCGCGCCGCCGAGATCCGCAAAGGGATCAACGCCCATCTCCGCGCTGAGGCTGCCAACACAGCAATGCAGAAAGCAGAAGAGCAACGTCTGGCTGACCAACAGCAAGCCATCGGCCGCGCTCTGGCCGCCGAAACTGCTCTGACGGTTGAGAAATACCCGTATCTTGATACTCCAGAAGGCGCCGAAGCCGTGGAGCTGATTGTGGCCGCACGGGACGCCAAGATCGCCAAGGGCGTTCCGGCGCATGAGGCCCTGCGCGCTGCAGTTGCAATGATCGCCCCCAAATTTGCACCAGAGGAGCCTGCAGCAGCCCCTTCTAGGGTTTCTAAAGATGAGGCGCAAGCTGCAGACTCTCGTACATCAGCTGCTATTGCACGCGGCGCGGCGGCCTCAGTGGCTCAACCTCCCGCGCTCAATGGTGGTGTTGGTGATCGCGCAGCAGCCGGCAAGGTAAGCGTCGAGAAGATGACGGACGATCAGTTCGACCAGCTCTCGGATGCTGAAAAACGTCGTATGCGAGGCGATTGATCAGCAGATAGGCGGCAGGGCCTCACCCATCCTGCCGCCTCAACAAGGGTGTATTCGTCTACTGGCACGACGTAAAACCGCCTGGCCCCTTGGCAGCCTATGCCATGTATCCGCAACAGGGCGGCGCATGTCCCGAACAAGTAATCACTTCTTTGGAGCATGTTATGCAGACGAATTTCGCGGGGCTCACCCCACAACAAAAGCTGGTCTGGTCGCGTGATGTCTGGTCCGCTGCCCGCGACCAGATGTTCATCAAGCGGTTCATGGGCACGAACCAGAACGCCATGATCCAGGTCATCAAAGAGCTGACCAAGACGGAGAAGGGCGAGAGCGCCATCATTCAACTGGTGGCTGACCTGGTTGACGACGGCGTCATTGGTGACAACGAGCGCGAAGGTAATGAAGAGGCTATGCAGTCGTATAGCCAGATCATCACCATCGACCAGCTGACCCACTCGGTGCGCAACAAGGGCAAGCTGGCAGAACAAAAGACGGTGATCAACTTCCGCGAGCAAGGCCGCGACAAGTTGGCTTACTGGCTGGCGGACCGCTGCGACCAGCTGGCATTCCTGACCCTGTCGGGCATCAGCTACGCCTTCAAGTGCAATGGAGCCCCTCGCGTCGGCTCGCCATTCCCCAATCTGGCCTTCGCGGCTGATGTTAGCGCGCCAACCGCCAAGCGCTCGCTGATGTGGGATGGCACCAGCCTCCAGGTATCCAACACTGGATCTATCACTTCGAGCTTCGTGCCGAGCTACAAGATGATCGTGGACCTGATCGCCTACGCCAAGGAGCACTATGTACGCCCTCTGATGGACGGCGGCAAGCAGTACTTTGTGCTGCTGGTGGCTCCAGGAACCCTGGCAGCCCTGAAGAAGGACCCCGACTACCAGCGCGCCGTGGTCGCTGTGGCGACCAAATCCGGCACCGACTCCCCATGGTTCACCGGCGCTACCGTGACCGTGGATGGCGCTGTGCTGCATGAGCACAACAAGGTGTTCAACACCAAGGGTGCTGCGGCCGGTTCCAAGTGGGGTGCAGGCGGCAACGTCAACGGCACTCGTACGCTGCTGTGCGGCGCTCAGGCCCTGGGCATGTGCGACCTCGGCGCACCGAACTGGGTGGAAAAGCTGTTCGACTACGACAACCAGCAAGGTATCAACGTCGACAAGATGATGGGCCTGCTCAAGCCCAAGTTCTACTCCATCTACGACAACAGCGTAGAGGACTTCGGCGCCATCGCTGTGGACCACTACCTGCAATAAGCAGGCTCACAGGCGGGGTCGTAAGGCCCTGCCTCTTTTCATCCCTTGTTGTTGTAAGGAGTAAATCATGCTCAAGAAAAATGCCGGCCGTCAGGAACTGATCGTGGCCACTATGTTGGTCGGTTTTGGTGACCCCAAGGCCTATGGCACTGCAGAAGCTGCGATTGACCTGCCAGGTGGCGCAGTGATCGTTGGTGGTGATGTCACTGTGCTCACTGCCTGGAACAGCGCCACGACCGCCACCCTGAAGCTGGGCGATGTTGGCGATGACGACCGCTACACCGCAACCCCCATCGACCTGAAAACCGCTGGTCGTACCGAATTGACTGTGACTGGCTACAAGACGCCCAACGCACAGGCCATCAACGCACTGTTCGCGCAAACCGGTACAGCTGCTACTGCTGGCCAGGCCCGTGTGACGGTGCAGTATTTCGTGGAAGGCCGTTCGGCTTTCACTCAAGGCTGAGTTTCTCCTCAGTGGTCGGGCCGATAGGCCTTTTCCCCGGCAGCGTCAAACCTGCCGGGTATTTTGAAAGACGACATCATGAAGTTTCGTTCTCCCACTGAGCTGGACATGCACATCAGCCTGACCAGCGGCCACACCACAATTATTACGGCCGAAGGCAACGAAATCCCCTCCATGTTCAACAAGGAGGCTATTGCTCGCGGTGCGACCCCCATCACTGGTGACGAAGCGCCGGCAGCGGGCGTATCTGCAGATGGCCGTGCTCAACAGATCCAAGCGGCATTGCAAGCCATGGTTGACGGCAGCGACGAGGGCGACTTCACGGCTGACGGCAAACCCAATCTGACCAAAGTCAAAGCGCGCCTGGGCTTTGCAGTGACCCGCGACGAGGTGGACGCAGCATGGGCCATCGTGGCTGACGCCGAGTAAGGCGGCCAAAATGACCATTGACGATTTCATCAACGCCTTTCGGACAGCAGTTCATGACAAGGCAGACCCACCATTCTGGGGGTCTGAGGAAATCGTCGGTTTCCTGAATGAGGCTGTACAAGAGGCGTGCGAGCGCGCCAAGCTGATCGAGGATCGCACCACAGGCGCTGTCTGCACGCTATCCGTCGTCACTGATCAGGACACATACCCGCTTCACCCGTCAGTGCTGGAGATCAAGCGCGCAACCATTGGTGGGCGCGTCATGTGCGAAACCAGTGTTGAGGCGCAAGACGAGGTAAGCATGAACTGGGAGCAGCGCTCAGGCCGCCCCAGAAGCTTCATTTTTGAGCCAGCAAGCGGTGCACGCGCCCCGCAACTTCGTCTTCTGCCCAAGCCAAGCGGCCCAGGCACTGTGTCGCTGACGGTGTATCGTGGCGCGCTCAAGCCCCTGAATGCCTGCTCAAAGGGGGAGTCGCCCGAGATCCCAGCCAGATTTCACACCCGCCTCATGCACTGGATGATGTACCGGGCACACCTCAAGCAGGATGCAGATGCATTCGACACTGTCAAAGCTGGCGAGCACCTGGCCTTGTTCGAACAGGCATTCGGGTCCAGAGCAGATGCCAATGTGCAGCGCAAGCACCGTGACCGCAGGCCTCCCATCGTCCGCTATCGCTGGTGAGGTTTCAAAGCGTGCCATCAAAGCCTAAGTCGAACGCCGCTGACCTGATAAGTGGCCGCGTGTCCCAGATCCCTCTTGATACAAACCTCCAAGCGCCTCAACCAACCGTTTCAGCTGCCCAGCAAATGCTAGGTAGCATGCCGTCGTCACAGCTGGTGACGCCGGTGGCACAAGATCTCGTAGGCAGGTCCATGGCTGGAGTGATTGGTGCCCCGGTCGATCTGGCTGCTATGGCGCTGGCTCCGCTCGGGTATCAACACCCCGCGCCCGTTGCTGGTTCAGAATGGATTGGCGCGCAGATGGAGAAGGCCGGTGCGATTTCTCCAATACGCAGGCCCGCAGCAGAATTGATGGCCAGTCTTGCCGCGCCGGCTGCTCTGCCAAAAGCTGCTGCAACAGCTGGTTTGGCGTTCATGGCGGCAATGTCTCCTGAGGGTAAGGCTCGATTGCTGGCTGATCTCACGGCGGGGAAGGGCAGTGGGACCTATCGGCTCGGAGATGTAACTTCTGGCCAACAGAAGGCCCTACAGCGTCTTGGCACGCCGCCAACCGAGTCCCGCGACGTAATGATGACTGATGCGGCCACTGGGCACATGCTAGACCGGCGCGTGAATCTTGATGGCTTTTCCCCTGAAGAGGTCGTCCGCTTCGCTGAGCAGGCCATGCAGCCACGATCAAGCGCTTGGGTTGATCCAGCGGCGAAAGCTCATAAGCCTGCATTGTCCAACAGCGGATTGCGCGATCCATTAACAGGCAGGTCTTACACAGCGCATATGCCAGTGGCGCCAAACGGCGAGTCGTTGGATGTTGTGACGGTCATCCCGAGAGGACTCCCCGCCAGAAAGACAAAAGCCCCTGAGTAGGGGCTTCGTCTGGACAATTCTGAAGGGGGTGGTTCTGAACTCCACCTCTCGTACATTTTGGTCAAAAAGACCAACATTGACAGGGCACAATCAGATCATCACTTTCAGCGTCATTTCGCTGACAGTTCTATTGTCGCACAATGCTAAAAACAAATAAAGCCCTCGCGAAAGGGCTCATTTGGGCCTGGGGGAGGGGACGGCTCCGACTTCCGTCTCTCGTATTTTCACAGTCCGTGGGGACTGCCATTAACACTGCACAACCTAGCTAGCACTGCCTGTCTGGGACATGGACACTGAATTATGCCCCCTACAGGGTTAGACGCCAGGTCCACCTGTATTCACACTGTATCTGTACTAAAACAGGTGGATGCAATGGCAATCATGAACGACGAAGAGCGAGCCCGGGCGCTTAGCCAAATCCCACAGGACAGCTATCAGGCCCCACGAGCAAACTCATTCGGCGACAGCGCTGCCGCCCAGAGTAATCCCTCTGTTCAACTGCGCCCATCTGCGGCTTTGGCCTCGGGCCCGCTCTCGCGCATAGCTGCGCCGCTGAACGCGCCAAGCCTCTCGGCACCAGCACCAGCCGCTCCGCCATCCGCATCCAGCCGGTTGTCAACTGTGGCGCGCAGTGGAAACTCCTACTCCGGCGGCAACATTGGCGGTGATGTGTCGGTCAATGGCGCATCTGCAGGAGGTGGCTACGTAGGCGCCGCGCCTTCCCCCGCTACTGCTTCTGCACCTCCAGCGGCCCAGTCGGCAACAGGATCGGCCTTCAATGCCATGAACACGCTGCCCTCGGCGGCTGGCGTACAGCAGATTTCCGCACCGCAGGTGTCCAACAGCTCCAATGATTTTGCAGCGCGCAAGCAACTGGAGAACCTGGCTACTTCGGCCAGCAGCATCACCAACACGGCCAAATGGGGCGGTTGGCAGCGTGGTGAAGTGCCGCCTGCTGTTGCTGCATATCAACAGGCCCTGGGCACTGATGCGGCCCTCCAGCAGGCCCAGCCCCGGCTTGAGCAGGCCGCACTGCAGGGGAATGTTGACCTGCAGCAGACTGGAATGCGGGAGCAGGGCGCTGATGCGCGTTCGCGGCTTTCGAGCTACACCGATCTCAGCCAGGCACGGCTCGCGGGTCAGGATGCTATGGCGCGCACGCAGTTGCAAGAGACTGGAGCAAATCAGCGATCCCTGCTGCAAACGCTTGGTGGCATTCAAGAAGCCGAGCTGCGCTCCACGGCTGCCAAGGCGCCGCCAGCAGGCTATCGCACGCTCCCTAATGGAAATCTGCAGGCCATTCCTGGCGGTCCTGCTGACTTGTCAGTGAGTAAAGAGGGTCAGCAGCAGACAAAAGATACGCAGGATGTGTTTTCTATCCTGGACCAGGCGCGGCCACTTCTGGATACGGCGACTGGTAGTTACGCCGGGGCGGCCGCAGATCAATTGGCGCGCGCTTTTGGCGTCTCGACTGAGGGCGCGCAGTCAGCTGCCCAACTCAAGGCACTGCAGGGTGCCCTGGTCTCCAAAATGCCAAAGATGTCCGGCCCACAGTCCGACAAAGATGTGTTGCTGTATCGAGAGATGGCGGGCCAAATTGGGGATCCAACGATCCCGGCTGACCAGCGCCGTGCGGCCATGAAGACAGTTGAGGATCTCAACCTCAAATATCTGCCCGTAGCCTCTGACGCGGCGGCATACCAGGCGCTGCCATCAGGTTCCTATTTCAAGACCGCTGACGGTTCGGTGCGGAGGAAGCAGTAATGGCCAATCCCTGGGATAACGACGAGATCATCCGCCCTGCTCCTACGCAGCCTGCAGCTGCGCCTGCTACTGCTGCTCCACCTCCGCCCATCTATGAGCCTCAAGCCACTCAAGCCCAGCCGGATAGCGCGCCACAAGCGCAAACAGCTGCAGCGCCAAGCGCGCCGGCTACAGCGCCTGCTGCGAATCCATGGGACAACGATGTTGTGATCCGGCCCGCACCCGGTGCGAAGGCTCCATCGCCTGCTGCTGCACAAGCGCCAGGGGCGCCCGCCGGCGAAGCTTCGTTCGTAGATAAAGCGGTGCGCGGCATCGGTTTGGGCACTCGCAGCCTTGCGCAGGGCCTAGCCAGCGTTCCGGCGATGGTGACTGACAACCTGATCGCCAAACCGCTGAACGCTGCTGCTGATGCCGTGATGGGCGAGGGCAATGGCCCACGCCTGCAGATGCTCAAGGAGGCCACAGGCAACCTAGCCACCCACGCTGGATTGCCACAGCCAGAGACGGCCAGCGAGCGCATCGCACAGGACATCGTTGAAGGTGGCGCAGGTGCGGCTGCAGGCGTAGGGGTTGGTGGCGTGCTCGCGCGCGCCGCTTCACCCATCGTGTCTGCAGTGGGGCAAGGCCTTGCAGAGGGTGTTGGCACCCAGATTGCCAGCGGCGCTGCTGCTGGTGCTGGATCTGGCGCCGCGCGCGAGAATGGTGGTGGAGAGGGTGCCCAACTTGCCGCCGGCCTGGTCGCAGGCCTGTCGCCCACCGTCGGCGCCTTTGCTGGCAAAGCTGCCATCCGTGGTGCCGTGCGCGGCGGTGAAGCGGGCCGCCAGCAGATGGCCGACAACATCAAGACTTTCGAGGAATCCGCTGGCATAACGCCCACTTTGGGGCAGGCCACCCAGTCGCGCGGCATCCAGGCTGCCGAGACAGCGCTGGCCAACGTGCCAGGCAGCTCGGGCCTCATGGCGCGCCGTGGCGAGCAGCAGGCGCAGGCCTTGCAGAATGCTGTGGAAGACATCACCCAAAAGCTCTCGCCAAATGCCAATGGATGGGGCGCTGGGGAGGCCATTGCCAAGGGCGTAAACGCTTTCAAGGACAACGTGAAGACGGTCCAGAAGGGCTTGTACAGCAAACTGGACGAATTCATCCCCGCGCAAACCCCTGTTCAGGTTGATCGCTCTCGCCAAGCGCTGGCGGCCCTGAATGAGGGCATTGATGGCGCCCCCAACCTCTCGCAGTTTTTCAAAAACTCCAAGATCAGCAGCATTGAGCGTGCCTTTGTGGATGACCTAGACAAGTTCGCCAAGGCCAATGTGGCGCCCGGCATGCAGGGCATGGGCGTGGCCCCGCAAGCGGGGAAATTGCCTTACCAGGCGGTGCAGAAGCTGCGCAGCATGGTCGGCGCAGAGATTGCAGACGCATCTTTGGTGTCTGATGTCCCCCGCAGCAAGTGGCGTGCGCTGTATGCTGCGCTAAGCGACGACTTGGGCACGGCCGCAGAGGCGGCTGGCCCATCAGCACAGCAGGCCTGGAGCAGGGCCAATCAATACACCAAGGCCAGTATCCAGCGCCTGGAGCAGCTGGAGTCTGTGGTGAACCGTGATGCACCCGAGAAGATCTTCAAAGCCGCAACCAGCGGCCTGTCGGACGGCGGAACTCAGATCAACCGCGTCATGAAGTCCATGCCCATCGAGAACCGCCGGGAGGTGGCCGCTGCCGTGCTGCAGCGCCTGGGTCGGGCCCGAAACTCCGCCCAGGACGAGATGGGCGCCGCGTTCAGCCCTGAGTCCTTCCTCACGAACCTGGCCGCGATGTCGGCGCCGGCGCGCACTGCGTTGTTCGCCAATTCCGGCTTCCCTGGTTTGCGTCAGAAGGTGGAGCAGATGGGCAAGATGGCCTCTCTACGTCGTGAGGGCGCCCAGGTGTTTGCGAATCCCAGCGGGACGGCGCGCCAGGCGGGGCTGCTGGGCAGCGTTGCTGGAGTGATGTCAGCCATTGCCACAGGCAATGTTGCCGTTTTGGCCGGACTGGGGGCGACCGCTGCCGGAGCGCGGCTAGTCGGCAGTTGGGCTACAAACCCAAGGCTGGTGAAAAGCTTGGCAGACACAACCGTCTTGAACCCCGCAACTCCAGCCGCAGCGATCAACGTAGCAAATCAAGCCGCCCAGACGGAGCAGCCGACATTCAGAAACCGCATTCGCGCTGGTGCCGAAGCCAAGAAGCTTGGATTGCAGGTAGTTGAGGTTCCTGGCGGTTGGCGGCTGGCCCCTAAATAGGCTCTAGCTGCATTGCGAATTAGATAAAAATGTGATAACGTTCGACTTACGTTGTTTTGATTAGTAATCGACACAACATTGCCAATTGCATGGCAGGCCTTAGATGGCGGAGCGTTTCCGCTTCTAGGGCCATCACACATGCTGATTGAGAACCGAGGTGCTGCGAGAGCGAAAGCGACCACAAGCAATTCATACGTCATGCAGTCAGCTGGACGGTTGGGCTCCTGAATTGAACAGGCCTTTAGGGCGCTACGCGGTCTTTGGGTTTGGAGTAAGGGGTTCAAGTGGATGCAGGTGCAAGCCCTGACAACCAGTCCGAGGGGAAGGGCCTCGGCACCAACGTCCTGAAGCAGGGACATCCTTTAAGCGAAGCGCACAGTTGCGATGTGCAGCCCGACCCAGACAGTGCGGCACCCCGCCGCCACTGAAAGACTTGCTGGCAGGGGAAGATAAGCCGGGGATCGCAGCCGGCCCGCTTAGAAGATGGTCAAGCAGCAATGTAGGTCCGGGCGTAGCTGGGCGCCATCAAGTCCGAGGAGGCCTAACTCCGAGGCAGATCAATCAAAGGAGTCACCGTGGGATCAGACGGAAGCATTGAGGCTGATGGTTACGCCGTTGGCGGCGGGTCGGGCGACATCTCGAAGTCTGAAGATGTCCGGCCAATGAGTGGCGACGGCTATGCAGTAGAGGGCTATGGCCTCGGCATGGACCTCAATCCAGTAAGCATTTAACCTTCGCTAACCCAACACCCAGCCTCCCGTCCATATGGCGAGTAGGTATCGAGGGCCATTCCCTGTATGAGGGCGTGGCCCTTGTCGTTTCTTGGTGCTTGAACGCGGCTTAGGGTGTAAGGCAAAAAACCTGCAAGACCGCTTTGACTGAGATAAGTGATCAATCAGGCAAAGAATCACCATTGCAAGGTATTAATGTATTATTTGCCTGATGAATTTTCTTGAAGGAATCAGGCGCATCTTTCTTTTGGGGTCGCTTGTCATTGTTGTTGCTGCAGGCGCACTTGGTTGGGAGGTTGGTGGTTCCAAATCTCAATGCAGAGTTCAAGATGCTCGGGTTCAACAAGGTCAATCATCTCAGCCAGGGGGGAAAGAAGGAAACCCTTGGGACAACGACCCCATAATTTGGGCCGCCCCCGGTACGACGGTCCCGGCTACTGGGAATTTTTGGGATAACGACGTTTTAATCCGTCCTGCGCCTGGAACGAGAGCCTCGACTATTGATGCTTGCTTGAAGGACCCAGGGCGCAACAAAAAGCGTGCCGCTTACGCGATTTTCTTTTCGGCAGTTTCAGCTGTCATTTTGTTTGCGATCTGGCTGATGATCCGTTGGGTGTTTGCGGGATTTTTCCCGAACTTACGTAGAAAGTAACGCAGGCTATCCGATTGCCTCAGCGGCCAAACATCTGCGCGACCCCAAGGATAAATAGCCCGATGCCGCCAAAGATCAACACCAAGCCAATAATTGCCTGCAGCCCGCCCCAAAGCAAGTACCGATCTTCTTTATCTTTCACCTGCTGATCAGCACGGCGCAGCAGCTCCATGTTCTCCAGGTAGGTAGGTGGTCGCTTGAGGGGGTCGAACTTGGCCATGGGCCAGATAATACCCCAGGAGGCCAGAAAGGTGCTAATTCTGTCCTGCGCCTTGGACCAGGGGCCGGCCTCCATGTGCTTGGCAGCTAGGAATAGGGCTCCCTCTAGCTCTTCCCGCGATATGCTGCCGTCCAGCAGCAGACCCTCACGAATCAGCCGGCCGCGTGTAGCAATGAATGCTTTCTGCCAGGCGCGATCTGGGCGCAGCGTGCCGGTCTGGTAGCAGATCAGTTCCTCTGCTGCATAGGCTGCGATCTCATCCGATTCCTGCCGGGCCGACAGCTGGTAGTTGCCTTTGCCGTCCACATAGGTCTGGCGAATGTGCGCCTGCAGCTGCCGCAGACCCTTGTCCCCTGACTTCGCCCCGTTCTGGATGCCGCGCATGAAGGTGGGCCACTCGGCGCCCAACCACTTGCGCATGCCGTAATGGCCGACGGCCTCATGTGCAAGGGTCTGGACGACGGTGGTAGGCGCCTGTTCTGCCACCACATGCACCTCACCACGATAAAACAAACCCCGGGCATCCTCTGGAGCTGGCACCGGCAGATGGCGAGCCGTAGGCGCGATGTGCACCTTGGGCCCGCGCTGCCAGCGCGCGGTGAACCAAGTGGTTAGGGTCGAGGCGTAGTTGGGCGGCATGGTCATTACGCTGCCGGCATGTCAAGATCTGTCATCTTGATGAGCTTGGAGCGAATCCCTTGCATGATTACGTAGGGCTGGAGCAGAGGCTCCAGAAACTTGTATCTGTACAGCCGTGGTATCCCAGTTTTGAGTAAAACTGGACCTCGCTTGTCCTCGGTGAACTCCTTCAAGTGCTGTGCGAAACTGGGTATCTCCAGTTTCCTCCCAGCGATATTTGATAGGTGGTTGCGCACGTCCTGAGCAGCAAATTCACCAAGCTCATTGGTCTCGGCAAGAGCGCAGGCAAGAAGCACTTTGCCGAAGAGGTTGTCCTTTTTGGCGCTCCGCACTGCAGTCTCGTACATTGTCAGTACGGATTGCTGAGTTGATGTCAAAGCGCGCTCTAGAGCTGCATGCACCGCATCGGTGGTGACTTCGGAGTTCTTGCTATCGAGGGCAGATCGCACAGCATGCAGAGCCAGCAAGTGTGCGTAATGTGGAAGACCCTGAGAGAGCTTCACGATCCGGTGTTTTGCAGTTGACTGAATCGTCACGCCTAGTTTTTCGCACCCCTTAACAAGGAGACTTTCCAATTCTTCGCTGGACATCCTTGGCATGCGCACTTGAGCGAGGGCTCTCTGAACCGACTGATGTTCTGTAATAAGTTGGTCAACGCTCTCTGCAACCCCCACTAACAGAACAGTAGCCTTCACGTTGTGGTCAGACAGCGCTTTAATGCAATCAGCAAATGCCCTCCGTGGTTCAGCGCCTAAACGGTCGAATTCATCAATGACGAACACTGGGATGAAGTGCTGGGACAGCTTCGTCAGGCAACGCCTCACAGAATCTGGAGTCGCGATGCCCCCAAGTAATTCTGACGCGCCCAATATTGAAAAGCTTGTCTGTGCAGTGAATCCGATCCCGTTATGTTCTTGAGTGATTCCTGCTTGTTCAATAGCCTTGCGCCATATGCTGTCAAAAGTGTCGGACGCATCGCAGTTTACGCGAGGCGACAAAACTTTCTGGGTGCCCAAAAAACTTGAGACAACGTTTGCAAGAGAGGTTTTGCCCACGCCTCGTTCGCCGTAAAGGATTGCATGTTGCCCATCCTGATTGATCACATCCACGATTTGTCGGACCTGCTCCTCCCGACCCGCGAACAAGTCCAGACCATTGATGGGGCTGGTAGGAGTGAAGACCTTACCCGCCGCTAGAGCAAGCGATCTCCAGTGGTCTTCCAGCAATTGATCTGATGCGTTCGCCATGCCCGTCCTTAACTACAACAAAGTATAGCTAATTATAGCTGCCGACGCTGCGTGCTTGCAAGAGGTTTCTGTCGTGCGACGGAGCAATGCTTAATAACGCGGATCGCCAAGGATGCGTCAATTACACGTCCACATATTCCCCTGCCGGTAGCAGGCCTGGCCTTGGGGGCCGGTCATGAAATCCTTGCTGACCTGCTGGTAGCTTCCGCCTTTGTTGTCTGTGCAGGTGCCGCCACTGCAGAAAGGAAGCTCCGTGGGTGGAACACGGATCAGCTTCTCACGGGCAATTTCAGCCTTTTCCTCCCGGGTTAGGGAGCTCCTGGAATTGATGGTGCTCTGCACACCGGCATTGCGCTCAGCTAGGTTTTCCTCGTAGCTCTTGTGCTGCGATCCGGGCGAATACTGCTGATAGCGCGCTGCCTCCATGCGCTTGGCCTCCTCGCGGCGGCGCTCCTTTGCACGCTGCTCTTGCTTGTTCAGCGTGGCCTCATAGGCGCGCAGGTCGTCGCTGTAGTTCTCCTCCAGGCTTTTCTTGCGGACCAGCAAGGCCCCGCACGGCTTGTCGGACAGTAGAAGCCTGCCGTTCTCGTCGTCGCATTTATAGATCTGAGCCTGCGCTGCGCCGGCAGCAAAAATGCTGCATGCCAAGAGGGCTTTTGCTGCGTTCATATCGATCCTTTGGGCGGGGAACATGTATCAGGGCTGTTACAGCATAGCAAATCCTCGGGTGACCCTTGCAGGGTTCGACCTTGTTGAGCCTCGCCTAAACAATGGGGCATGGCAAGGATGAAAGCAAACAACCACCAGGCCGCAGCCAGAAAGCGGGGCAGGTAATGCCACGCACGGTAAGCCTCGGCGCCATCCTGGGCCTGAACAACCGCCTGCCTCCAACACGCATGGAGGTGGCGCTGCCGAACCGAACCACGGCCGCATGGCTGCAGGTGGCCACCAATATCGACCTGACCAGCAATGGATTCATCCGGCGCCGGCGCGGCGCTGCTGCAAAGTTGGCGGGTGACTGCCACTCCGTCTGGGCGGACAAGGCCGACGCGTACATGGTGCGCGATGGTGATTTGGTGCATCTCAACGTCCGCAGCTTGGCTCAGACCACGGTGCAGGCGGGAGTGGGCCAGGCTCCAGCGCAGTACGCCCGCTTACCCGACGGCATGGTGTACTGGACCAATGGCAACCAGATCGGGCGCTTGGCCGGTTCATCGGCGCGCAGCATTGCAACGCCCGTTCCCAACCCTGTGCCTGTAGCCAGCGCGACCGGTGGCAGCCTACCGCCAGGGCGCTACCAGGTTCTGTTCACCGCCCTGGGGCCTGATGGCGAATCGCCCACGACGGAGCCCCAGGTCATCCACCTGCCAAGCGGTGGTGGCATTGCCATTGCGGGACTGACACCTGACACCTTGGTCTACGCCACGGGGCCAGACGGCGAAATCTTCAACGAGATCGCACCCGGCGACTACCTGAGCCTGGGCAACACAGGCGCTGCCTGCGGCACCCTCATGCACAAGACCATGCCAGCGGGCAGGGCCCTTGCCCACTATCGCGGCTCGCTGATGGTGGGGCGAGGGCGCTTCGTCTATGTGAGCGAGCCCTACGAGTATGGCCGGGTGAACCTGGGCCGGGCCTTTATCCCTTTCCCTGGCGATGTGTCGGTCATCGCGCCATGCGAGGACGGCGTCTACATCTGCGCCGACAAAACCTACTGGATCGCTGGCGACCCGCTGAATTCGGCACCTGTGGTGGTGCTGCCCTTTGGCGCCATGCCGGGCTCACTCGCCTATGACCCCAAGGAGCAGGCCAGCTACTGGCAAAGCGAGCTCGGGGTGATCGTTGCCAAGCCAGGCGGGATTGTGGTCGCGCCCCAGGATGACGCGCTGCAGTTTGGCAGGGCTGAGTCAGGCGCAACGCTGGTGCGGGACCAGGACGGCGAGACCCACATCATTGCCGCCCGGTTTGATGTTGAAGAACTTCGAGAGGATTGAACCATGTCTTTGAACTTCCCGGCCCAGGGCCGCGACTATTTGATGGATGTCGGTGTCCACGGCGGCACGCAGGTGCCCACCTGGTACATCGCATTGTTTGAGGGCGACTACGACTCTCAAGAGGACGACACGGCGGCCAATATCGGCAGCCGGGCGACGGAGATCACGGCCTATGCCGAGACCACCCGGCAGGAGTTCAAGGAAGCGGCGGCCACAGGCGGCGCGACCAGCAACTCTGGTGCAGTGGCACTCGTCACGCTGACTGCGCAGAAAGCTGTTTCCGGCTTCGCACTGGTGTCCAGCGCGGGCAAGGGATCGAGCACCGGCATCTTGCTGTGCTACCAGCGCCTGCCATCGCCCCGCACCTATGGCCCGGGCGACGTGGTCAAGATCCCGGTGAGCCTGTTGCTCGCCAACGCCGTTTAACTCGAACCCCAAGGAGCGTCACATGACGGTTAGTTTTTCCACTGGATATCGCAATGCATCTGCTGGCGGTCAGCTTGTTGCTGCCCCGTCCGCCCCCATCATGGAAGGCTGCGTGATCATGATTTATTCAGGTACGCCTCCAGTCACGGCGGATGATGCACTTGACAGTGCTACGCTTCTTGTGACCATCAGCGTTGGCGGCACAGGGGGTGGGCTCGCATGGGGCGCCCCAGCAAACGGATCGGTATCAAAGATTCCTGGTGACGTATGGTCCGGTATCGCCGTGGCATCCGGCACGCCTACTTTTTACCGCTACCAAGCGCCCGATGATGATGGCGCGCAGAGCAACACCCGCATCCGCATGCAGGGCAAGGTCGGCCTGGTTTCCGACCCGAGCGCAGATTTGGCCCTGAGCACCATGGCGATCACCAATGGCGCGACTCAGACCATTGACGCTGCAAGCGCCACAGTGCCGGCCAGCATGTAAGGGCGGCCATGACGCTGTTGGTAGATGCTGACTTTGGCGGGCCTGCAGGTAGCCGTATTGCCGGTCGCAATGCGGGGGTAGGGGCTGAGCTGCCTTGGGTGAGCGAGTGGGGCGACCCAACGCCGCTCATGGATGGCATGGGCAATGTTGTCCAGGAGGAAGGTCCAAACCGTGAGGCAATCCTGTCGCTTCCGCCAACCATGTTCACAGGCCCATTCTCAGTGGCCCTGCGCTTGGCCGCCGTCAGCACGGGCGAGAACAGCCCCAATGTGATCACCATCAGGATGGGTGGGCTGGATGTGTTCCTGATGAACCAGCCAGGAGCGAGCGGGGCAATCACCGTGGGTGCCATCTATGCTGGCATCGCCAACTTGGATGATGCCGTCGGCAAGCAGATCTGGTACACATTCGATCCGGTGGAGTCACGCATAACCGCTGGCGTGGGCGAAGAGATTGGCCGCGAAGAGGATGTGATCATGAGCGCCTACGGCTCCATGTACTTCTCAGACACCAACCTCAAGCTGGTGACGTATGCGATGGACGAGGGGGCAACGACGGTCAAGCTCAGCAACTTGAAGGTAGATGGCATCGGGTCCCTCAACTCGCCCGATTTCTGGACGGAGTTCGCGGGCACACGCGAAGTGCCCTGATGGACTACAGCAAGTTCCCCCACCACCGGGGCATGCCCCGTAGCCTGCAGGGCGAGCGACAGGCCAGGTTTTTGGACACCCTGGGCGCGCCGGCGCTGCACCATGCCAACCTTGATGGCAGCCGCTCGTCCAAGGTGGGCGGCCGTCTGTATGTCGATCCGGCGCAAGACCAGGCAGAGGACGGCTACTACAGCGCCGGGGCGGTGGGCGATGGCTCGATCCATGTTGTGGGCAGCCCAACGGCCCTGGGCGCGTTCCTCGATCGCGGCGTCTTTGGCAACTCGGTGGACTATGTGAACACCGACATCAGGCAGATGTTCTACTACGGCGCCGGCCTGGGCGCCATGATCCGGGTGGCCTACCGGGGCACCATGCCTGATTTCAACGGCATGCCCTCCATCGTGGCGGGCGTGTCCGTGCACAAGACGCGCAACGGCCGCACCTTTGAGCAGGTCTACGAAACCTACGCTTCTGTGCCCTACGTCTCTGCGCTCCGTTCCTATAACGCGGCTATCTTCGCCACTGGGCCCACGTTGGTGCGCCAGGGCGTGGTGGGGTGGCGCTACATGGGCCTGGGCGCCGTGCAGTTCCTGGACGGCCAATACCAATTCGTCTACATCGTGGATGACGGGATCTCCCGGGGCTATGGCAACACTGTAACCATCGCCTGGCAGCTGCCGCTGCTGTTTGAGGCCTGGTCCACGGCGCCCGAGCAGCGCTTTGCCCTGGGTAAGTACCTGCGGCCCGAATACAGCCAGGCCGGGATGCCGCACCCGATCAATGTGGCCGCCTGTCCTGGGGTGGATTTTCAGTTCTCGGACGACTCGGGCATGAACTGGGTGCGCGCCGCGGCGCTGCCCGTGATGGCCGAGTTCACCGAAACCGCCTTGGCGCTGCCGGCCGACTCGGTCCCTGCTGCTATAGCTTTCAATACGGCGGTCAACTGGGTGCATGTGAACGTGGCGCCGGTCTCCAAGCGCTATGCCGTGGCGATTATCTCGGTGCCCTATATCGAGGTGGATGCCAGCCTGCCCACCGGCTACCGGGTGCATGCCAAGGTCAAGCTGGCCCGGATCGACCACGAGGAGCGCACCATCGTGCAAACGGCGGTGCTGCACGATTTCGTGTCTTCCGGGGCCGAAGACTGGGACAGCGGCGCGGAGAATGCTGCCGCGTTCGCCAATGGCGGCTGCGTGCCTATCGCCGGTGGCGCGCTGTTCGTGCTGCGCCCGCCCGGCCAGGCCGACTACCGCGACAACGCGGCCGTGTGTCTTTTCACCACCGATGGCTATGACCTGCAGTACCAGCTCAGCACTGGCTGGCCAGGCTGGCAGGTAGGCATCCCCTTTGCCATTGATGAACGGACACTGGCGCTGCCCGTGTTCAGGGCCGAACCCGTACTGGTGGAATCGGGCGGCATGGTGGCGGCATTCGGCCAGGGGTACACGCTCATGCAATCCACGGACCTGGGCGCGACCTGGAAGCAGCGCGCTGTGCTCTCGGTGAACGCGCCCGCACCAGTCAAGCAGCTGGGCGTGTCCTACCTGCGCGACTTTGCCAGCATCACCCAGCTGCGCGCTGCCAGCTTCGCGGCCAATGCCACCCCAGGCGCCCCCTGGATTTCTGACTCTCGATACCCAGCGCCCAGCGCATAGGAGCAAGCGGTGGCCAATTCACTGATCAAGGAAAAAATCTACGTCCCCGGCGAGCAGGGCCAGGAATACCGCCCGGCCCGGCCTGCCCGCGACATCTTTGTCGACACCATGGTGTGCGGCATGCGCCCTGTCTCCAAGAACGTGCCCGGGCGCTACAAGTATGTGACCAATCCGGCCACCGGCCAGGTCTCGGCCATCTTTGTGCCCGACAAAAAGACCGGCACCGTCACCCTGGTGAGCGAGATCGAGATGACCTACGCCTGCTGGGAGGAGAAGGTGCTGGTTCACCTTCCGGCTGACCCGGGGCAGAAGGGGGTCGCTGCCCGCGCGCCGGGCTGGGACTATGCCCTGGGCTGGGAGAACGGGGCGCGCTCGCTGATGTTCGTGACTGGCGATGCTTCGGCCACCTTCCATGGCCGTGCCAGCCTCATCGGCGCGGTGGTAGGACTCAATGGCTACGAAGACCCGGTCCAATACACGGGCCTCACCACCGCTTACGGCTTCTACCTGGCCAAGGGTCTTGCCAAGGTGATGGAGCTGGGCAAGGCAAAGACTGGCTCGCGCCCCTACACCGATGCCACCGTGTTCAAGATCGAGCGCGTCGATGGCGTGGTGAGCTATTTTCTCGATGACGAGCTGGTCTACACCAGTGCCGCCACGGGCAGCACCCAGCCGCTGTGGCTACAGGCCGCGCTGTATGCCGGGGACGACGAGATCTTCAACCCTGTGCTCACGCAGCTGTCTCCACCGGACACGAGCCCAGTGACGGGCGAGCTCGCCCTGCGGCTACCCCCGGCCAATGTCGCCTTCGACAAGGGCCAGGTCCTGCGCTTGGTGCTGGGCCAGGCCAAGCCCGCCATGTCGTTTGGCAAGCTGGCCGCGCCATCGTTCGCATTGCTGAGCCTCACCCTGCCGCCGGTGCTGCCGTATGCCAATGCGCTGGTGGGTGCCGTGGGACAGCTGGCCCTGACGCTCCCTCCTGTCAATCTCGCGGCGTCGGACCGCGAGATCGGCCGGCTCAAGCTGCCCCTGCCAGCACCCACCCTCTACGGCCGCAACTGGCCCTACGGCGAGCTGCCGGGCACCTTTGGGCGGTTGATGCTGGGCGGCAAGATCTCGTTGCAGGGCCTGGTGACCCTGCAGACCAAGCCCATGCGTGCGGTGCTGTCGGGCTCTGTGTCTCCGTATGCAGAGGCTACCCTGCAGACAGTGGTGATGCGCGGGATGCTCAGCGGCGACATGACGGCTATGGGCGAGGTCACCTTGCCGGTGGTGCCCATGCGCGCCGTGCTGAGCGGGAAGATCTCGATTCTGTCGGGTCTCAATGAGGTGTTCGCCATGAACATAACTGGCGGCAACCCGGGCGGAACCACGCGCTACGAGCGCTACCCCTACAACAGCTTCGCCACCATTGGCGGAAAGCACTATGGAGCCAGTGAGGAAGGCCTGTTCCTGCTGGATGGTGATGACGATGCGGGCGAGCCCATCGAGGCCGTGTTTGGCATGGGCCAGCTGGACTTTGGCAGCCCGCAGGTGAAGATCCTGAGCTACTGCTACCTGGGCGCGGCGGCAGGCTCCATGCGCCTGCAAATCGATTCCTTGCTCAATGGCCGGCCCGCCAGCTACACCTATCCCGCCCGTGGGCACGGGGCCAGCATGCGCGAAGTGCGCTTTGACCTGGGGCGGGGCCTGCGCAGTGCCTACGCCACGCCCACTTTCTACAACAGCAACGGCGATGCTTTCGAGGTGGATGCCATTCGCTTCGTCGTCAACGAGTCCAACCGGAGGATCTAAGCCATGCCTATCGTCACCATTCCGCCCGGCATCACGGGCCCAGCCCTGCAAACCACCCAGGTCATCAACGCCAAATGGGACAACGCTGTGGGCTGGTTCAACCAGGCCTTTGACTTTGGCGCCGAGGCCATGGGACAGGTGGGCACGGCCCCCGTGGTGCAGCAGCCCAATGTTCTGCAAAATTTCGACCTAGTTGACCCACCCAGCGATCTCAGCTTCGATGACCCGACCGCTGCCATGGCGTACTTCGATGCCAAGAACTCGGAGATATCGGCCCAGATCGATGGCGCTTTCCGGTCCATGCTTGGGGAAGCCTTCCCGGATATGTCCACCCTGGCCGAGGCGCTGGCTTGGTGCCGGCGCGCTATCACGCAGGGCGGCACTGGCATTAACACCCAGGTCGAGGCTGCATTATGGGAGCGGGGCCGCGCGCGCATTCTGCGGCAGGCGGACCGCGACATGGCCAGCACCACCGAGCGCTACGCCCGCGCCGGCTGGCCGCTGCCGCCTGGCGCCATGCTGCATGACACGGCGCTGATCCGCCAGGACAGCCGCGACAAGCTGGCCGAGCAAAGCCGTGACATCGCAGTCAAGAGCTTTGAGACGGAGGTGGAGAACGTCCGCTTTGCCGTCGGCGCCGTGTCGGACATGTACACCAAGGCCATTGCTGCCGTGGGCGAGTATGTCAAGGCCATTGCGCTGGGGCCGCAGCTGGCCGCCCAGCTGTCCACCTCGATGTCTGGCCTCAAAAACGAGGCGGCGCGAACCCTGGTGGCTCTGTATCAGGCACAGAATGCGGCCATCGATCCGCTGCTGCGCCTGTCCATCACCGATGCCGAGCTCAAGACCCGGGTAGCCGAGGCCAATGCCCGCTTCAAGCAAGACACGGCCCAGATGCGCGTGCAGACCGTGCTGGCAAACGTCAAGATGATGGGCGACTCTGCCGCCGCGAGCTTGAACGGCATCGGCGCGGGGGTGAGCAACACCATGAGCACCTCCGTAGTGGGATCCTGACCTTACACCCCTGTGGGGTTCGACGGGGGAGGGTGGTTTGCCGACACTGCAATGCATGACTGCGCCCGCCCACCTTTGCTACACCATCTACCAAGGGGCCACGTTCCGGCGTGGCTTCCAGTGGTGCACGGCCCCATATCCCACGCGCATCGTCAATGGTGAGCTGGTCAATGCACAGACTGGCAAGCCGGTTCCCCCATCTGACCTGACCCCTGTAGACCTTACCGGCTGCATGGCCCGCATGCAGCTGCGCGCCGATGTCCTGGCACCTGACGTGCTGCTGGAGCTGACGACACAAAACGGCCGCATCGACCTCAGTGGCGGGGGGGGGCGTATCGCCTTCATTCTTGACGCTGCCACGACTGCCGACTTGCCCTATGGGCAAAACCCGCCAGCTGCCTGGTGTACGGCCGTGGGCCAGCTGGAGATCCTGCACCCCAATGGCGACGTGTCGCGCGTGGCGGAAATCTCCTGGAACCTGAACCCAGAGGGCACGCGATGAACTGCGATACCTCCGTCATCGTGGACCTGCAGCCCGGCGAGATTCTGGTCATGCCAGAGGACAGCCAGGTGGTTGTGAGCGAGATAGAGCTTACCGAAGTGCTGATCGCGCCCGGAGAGCAAGGCCCGCCAGGCCCACCTGGCCCTGCAGGTGGTGGCGGCGATGAATACGTGACCCGCACTGCAGGGGAGACGATTAGCGCCAACCTTGTGATGTATGACCGGGCAGGCCATGTGTATCCACTGAGCCAGGATGATGCCGAGAACATCTACGCCATCTTGGGCCTGTCGGTTTCTGCTGGCCAGCTGGGCGCGCAGATTTCGGTGCAGCGCAGCGGCACGGTGACCGACTCGGGCTGGACCTGGGCCTACGGCCGCGTCTACCTGGGCGCCAATGGGCAGCTGACCCAAACCCCGCCTACCAGCGGCTTCTCTGTGCTGATCGGCTTTGCAGCAACTGCGACCAGCATCAATCTTTCAATCAACGATCCAATCGAGGTGTGATATGCCACAAGGTTTTTTGGCCCTGGTGGGCGGCAAGGTAAAGCAGATTTTTGGCATCGCCACTTCGGCGGGTGCTGCAGACGCGGGCAAGATCCCGGCGCTCGACAGTGCGGGCAAGCTGGATATGTCGCTGATGCCCTCTGGCATTGGCACGAATACCCAGATTCTGAACGCGACCGAAGCTCTGCCAGCGGGGTCCCATGTTCAGATTTACACGAACGCAGGCGCTGCAGCTGTGCGCTTGGCCGATGCTGCCAGTGGGCGCGAGGCCAACGGCTATGTGCTAGTGGCGGTGGCCAGCTCGGCCCCTGCAACCGTCTACCCGCTGGACGGCGTGAACAGTGCCCAAACCGGCTTGACCCCGGGCGCCACCTACTGGCTGGGCAATGCTGGTGCGACTCTGGCGGCACCGCTCGATGCCACGGACGCGGCCAACGTCAACAAAGTGAATCAGATCCTCGGTAAGGCCAAGAGTGCGACCGAGCTGATTACCGACGACTACGGCTTCCAGATCCTGTAAAGCTCATGCCCATCCGCAAGCCACTGGTCCTCAAGGGCGGTATCCCCCAGCAGCTGCCTGCCGGGGACGCCGTCGTGGCGCCGACGCGCCTGGTATCGGTGCGCATGGCCGATGGCGTAACGGTGCGTCAGGTGACGGTGGGAAGTGCTGGGCCAGCCCTGGTGGTGCTCGCCGATGGCTCCAGTGCGGAGGTGGTGGCTGCAAATGCAGCGGTCTGGCTGCTGACGCAAGACCCAACCCCGCCCGATCCGGTGGACCTGTCCGGGAAGCTGGATGTGGATTTCAACGGGTTCACCGACGGCGTAACGCCTCAGGTAACAGACCTCTGGGCCATACGCCGGGGCTCGTCCACCTTCAAGCTGACCGTGCAGGCGCTGCTGACCTGGCTGCTGGGCTCTGCCCGGACCTGGCTGGGGGTGCAGACCTTCTCTGCAGGTGCGGTGCTGGGTGAGCAGTCTTTGGTCATCAAGTCCAAGACGATCGATACCACGATGACTAGCAGTACCACGGGTGCTGATTTGATTGCGCATGGCCTAGTGCAGGCTGACATTTTGAGCGTGACCGGAATCGTGAATAACACCGCAGGTAACTGGGTGCCTCCGAATAGTTACTACAGCGACGCGCAATGGAATTTTATTGTGACCAATGCACAAATCCGAGCCGTAGTCACCGCAGCTTCGAGTGCCAGCGTTTCCGGGCGCCCGGCGCGGTTCCATATTTTCTACAAGGGATGACCTATGACTACACCCCTTAAAGCGGTAGCAGCCGGCGGTAATAGCGCAGAGCTGCGCGAGTGGGTTGCTGGGGATTTTCTGCCGGTATCGCTCGGAGGCACCGGCGGCACGACGGCAGCAGCAGCGCGCAGCAATCTGGGGCTTGGCTCGGCTGCAGTCGCCGCGATCGTGGGCACGGTGTCCCAGTCTGGCGGAGTGCCGACAGGCGCGATTATTCAGCGCGGTAGCAATGCGAATGGGGAGTTTGTACGGTTTGCAGATGGAACGCAGATTTGCTGGAAAACGCAAACTGTGAATACGGCAATTTCCAACAGTGACGGTGGTTCTGTCCTCTACAGTCCAGCGGTTGACCTTGGCACATATCCAGCAGCATTCTCGGGAACAGCCCCATCTACGACCTTATCTGTCTCAGGTGGTGGAGCTGGAGCGTTTTTGACTAGCAGCTCTATATCTCAGACGCTTACGAGCTGGGGAAGTTATTACCTCACTTCAGGTGCTTCTCGAACTGCAGCCAACTATTACATCTCGTGTGTTGCGATAGGACGGTGGTTCTAATGAAAATCAATCTCTCACCCCAGGTCCGCGCCGACTCGCTGGAAGTGATCAAGGATGGCGACAAGCTCACCATCAATGGCGAGCCGTTCGACTTCACGCCTATTGCCGAAGGTGGCGTTCTGCCGGCGGCGGCCGTGGACTGCGAATTCGTCGTTGGCGATGTGTGCCGCCAGGGTGGCGAACTGCAGCTGACCCTGCTGCTGCCCATTGCCTGGGACGCGCCCGTGAGCTGCGCCTTCCCGCAACCGATCCTCAACCCCGCAGATGGCCGCGTGCCGCTGCCTACTGACGAGGTGCCCAATGCCTAACATCGACTGGGGCCAGCTCAAGACGGCCGAACAGATTGCCGATGACGAGCGCCGCGCCCGCGTGCCTGCCGAGATCAGCCGCGCACAGGGCCGGGCGATCCTGGGGCTACAGGGCCTCACGCAAGGGGTGCTTGACTACATGGCCGGCATCACCGACGAGCAAGAGGCTATGTGGGCAGACTTGGCCTGGAACCACACCAGCACCTGGCGCCGCTTCGACTCTCCGTTTCTGACCAAGGCCGCTGCTGCGCTTGGCCTGAGTGAAGATGCTTTGGACGAGATGTTTATCGCTGCCGCGCAGATCGTTATCTGATCCTCCCCCGCGTAGGGTTAGACGCAAGAGGCTGGGCCCGGGATCATGGGCCCATGAAAAAAGCGCTCGTCGTCCTTCTCGCCGCCATAGGTGTCAACCGGCACCTAAGTGCTGAACAGCGCCAGGACATTGCAACAGCGGCCTACCACGCGACGCCAGGAGCAGTGGCAGGGGGTGCAGCTCGCTACGGCGGCCTGCCTCTTTCTGACTGGCTGGTTGTGGCTTCCATCTTCTTTATCGTCCTGCAGGCAGGCTACTTGGTATGGAAGTGGCGGCGCGACTACCGGCGCGATCTCGCTCGGCGCGCGATGGGAAAGCTGGCCGACGAGACTGTGCGGGGTGATTTGTGAGCCGCATCCCCAACGCTTTGCGCGCCGGCCTGATGGCGCTAGCCGTGCTGACTGCAGGCGGTGGCGGCTACGTGGCGCTCGAGCGCGACAAGGCCGCCGCTCAGGCCATGGCCGAGCAGAATCACTATATCCAGGCTGTGGCTGCTGACTCAGGCACATCCCAGGCAGTCAAGATCGCCATGGTGATGGGCAGCTACTACGAGAGCAGCTACCGCCACATTGGCACGCCCTACGTGGACAAGCTGGGCAAGGGGCAGCCCCTGACGGTCTGCAACGGCATCACTGGGCGCGCTGTCGTGGCTGGCCGGTACTACACGCCGGCCGACTGCTACACGCTCGAGCGCATCCGATACCTGGCAGCTGAGCGTACGGCCATGGGTCTGTTCAGGCTCTGGTCCACCTACACCCCGCTGCAGCAGGCCGTATTCATCGACTTCATCCACAACAAGGGCGAGGGCGCGCTGTACACCTCGACCCTGTTGCGCAAGGCCAATGCGGGGGATGTGCTGGGAGCATGCCGAGAGAACCCGCGCTGGAACCGGGGCACGGTCAATGGGGTGTCCGTGGTACTGCCAGGCCTGCAGGCCCGGGGCGATGCCAATGGCGAGATCTGTGAGGAGGGCTTGTGATGTTTGAGCAGTTCAAGAACCCAGATGGCAAGACCTACAACGGCGTGGCCGCTATGGCGGCTGTGACTGGCATCCCACCAGACGAAATGTCCTGGATGGCCAAGCGCATTCAAGCCTTGGTGAAGGTTGGCACCCCCAGGGGGCAGATCAGCAGGATAGTGAAGGAAGAGGCCAAAGCTCGGCCCTGGGAGCAAAAGCCATGACCACCGGTGTAATTCTGCGAATTTTGGCCTGTTTTGCCCTGTTTGCCACCGGTGCGCTGGTCAACGGGTGGCGCATGAGCGGCCAGGTGGCAACGTGCGAGGCTGAGCAGGCCCTGGGCACGGCCACCCGGGCCGAAGCCGCTCGCACCCACGAAACCCAAACTGCACAACTGGAGAGCAAGCATGCCCAAGACACGATCTACAACGCCGACCGCCTGGCGAACCTCAAGACTGGCATTGATGTGGATGTGCGCGCTGAGCTTGCCCGTGCTGAGCGGCTGCACCGCGACACCGACAGCAGAG